>Ga0255760_10000304_pt1 | contig 48343 bp, 39 predicted proteins | sample 071ome_25_FD_179960 | JGI IMG/M metagenome (GOLD analysis project Ga0255760, IMG submission 179960) | Coastal salt marsh microbial communities from the Groves Creek Marsh, Skidaway Island, Georgia - 071410BT metaG (version 2) | ecosystem: Environmental > Aquatic > Marine > Intertidal zone >...
CTTTTAAAGGGTCCATTCAGAGAAAGAGTTTTTGATACGTTAAAACATATTTCAGTCATAAATCCTGTTGCGGATACAAGCTTAAAGTTGTTAGAAAGAGACTTAATCAAAATTATGATCTTCGGTTTTTTTGATAGACGAGTTATCAATAGCGAACTGAATCAATTTCTGGAAACTGAGAATCAAAATGCAAGTGATCTTAATTATGTTGTGCAATTGTTTGAGGTTCTTTGCTGCTTTGGATTAAAAAGTGAAAATGAGACGGATCAACTTAGGGAATTGCGCAAATTGCTTGAGGAAAAATTTGATATGAACCTTGAAATGTTTCCACCCATTAATCATCCTGACCTTGAATTTCTACCAATTGAGATTTGTTCGGAGATAATCATAAGCCGAGGTTGGCATAAAGAGAGTTACAGTATAAGTAAAGAATGGTTCAGGGTATTCAAAGTAAAAATGCCTTTTGATCATTACATGTGTGTTAATCAATGAGTGAGGTGCACTTAAAAGTCTAAGCTAACTGGTCTGACAACCGGGGGGCATCTCAATCTTTTAAAACAAAAGACTGCCCAAGGTCAGATTGTTGGTGCTGAAGAGCTTGATTGGATATCGAACACTTCCACTTGTCACTATCTCGTAGACACAAATTAGACTGCTTTAGAACACTGGTTTCAAGACACATTGCACGATGTGAACTACATAAACACTTATTTATCAATACAGCGGAGTTGTAGTTATGAACCCAAGTAGTTAGAGCCTTAGAACCTACTTTGTAAGAGGTTAGTTTTGCTTCCTGATCGACTGGATAGCTTGTTCGAGACTGATAAGACTCGGAGGCAAGCTCAACATTCAAGATCATCAGGAGAACTGATAAAAGGTAGAAAAAGAAGCTGATTAAAACTCCTGGAGTTATTGCTGATTGCCTTAGTTATTCTATCCGATTTCTGTGTGTATAGGTATCCAAAGTATCTGATTAGCTAAGGAAGTGAGCTTAGTCTAAAGTCTTTGTAAATCCTCGAAATTGTAGTTGTCTACGAACAGCTTCGATTATTTAACTGGTAGCCTCAACTCTGTCACCAATACCTGTTTCACCAGTCGAGACATTGTAAGCTTCGCTTGCATCATTTCAGGATACAGCTAAGCCGAAAACTGAGGGTTGAAACAATAATCTAGTCTGAAACTAGACCGAGTTAAACCCTACTTAAGCCTCAGGTATTCAGGCATGGGGGCTACTTGTGCCTCGACGGTTTCCTCATCCTTGCTTTCTGGTGAAAGCATGACCTGATCTTTTCCGTCATTGGGCAGATCCATGTCCTCAAAAAGCTCACTGGGATTGATGAGCTCAATTCCAGCTTCCTTGAAACTTTCGATCATGGACGCCAGTGCCTTTGCGCTGGGCTTGGTTTCATGAAGGATAGCCACCCTGAGAATTCTGGTTCTCAGGCTGTGTTTGATAAATCCTTTGATTTTTCCAACTACTGCTTTGGTACTCTTTTGATTGTCCAGAAAGTCACTGTTACGCCGTCGGTTGGGAATATTGTATTCCCTTGCCTTTTTAAACGCCCAGGAATTGCTGGCTGTTACGGAGTCAACAAAGAACAGACCGGGAAACTTTGATGCTTCCTGCATTACGATATCCATGACTCTTTCGTTGGCAGTAGCTTTAGATCCCTGGTGATTGTTAAAACCGACAATACCGGGTATAGCCTTCATGTTCATTTGAACCCGTTTTCTAAGTTCATCTTCCTCAAGGTCCGTCTCCACCACGTACTTGGAGCGAAAGTAAAATTTGTGATTTGGCTCCATGGGCAAATGAAGCATCACTTCAAAACCATGCATGGCAGCCTTCCTGGACTGGGAAGGAGTGGTGTCGTAGAAGGGAAGAAAACTCATCCCCACAGGCATGGGCAAAGACAGATACACAGGAAAACCGTTGCTGTAATGTCCCATGTCATCAACAATCAGGCAGGCCCTCTTGACTGGATAATCCTTAACAAGCTCCAATTTGAAGGACTTGGCGATGGGACTGAGTGGTCCCATGTAAGAACTGTCACTCTTGAGTTCCACATTTAAAAAGAGGCTCAGGTCATCGCGAGAACCAAGCTTACTGGTTACTTTGTAATTTTGAAGCCATAGTCTTTGGAGCTTTCTCTCAATAAACTTGAGGTTCACCCAAGGAGGCAATTGATAGACCCGATGTTTCTGTCCTTCCAGAACTTCCAGCTTCATTCCCATGGATTTGAGCTTTTCTTCGATGAATATCTCTAGAACTGCCGCACCTTGTGAGGGCTCCAGAATGTCCTTGGAAGAAATTTCATTTCGACGAGCTTCACTCTGAAATTTGGAGAGCAGGTACCTGAGTCTGGAGGAGGGACGCTCCTGGTTGGTCTGATCAGCAGTTTCTGTCTTCGCTTGAAGAAATGGTTCTGGCAGGAAAGGAGAGTCTACCGAAGGGGCATCCTCGATGACCTTCTGTCCCTGTGCCGGCACTGCCAACAATTGATTATTAAAAAATACAGCTGCCAGTATAAAACTGGCAGCCATCGCAAAAAAGTTCACTTTTCCTACTTTGCTTTTCCTAGCTGATGCAACAGTGTCGATGCCTTGAGAACTTCAACAGCTCTTTGCCATTGGGCATCAAACTTGGGAATTGGCAGGAACTTACTATTCTTCAATTCCTCAATCTTGGCAGCATCTGTTGCGCCTGTAGTTGCTGCACTACTTTGTGCAGATTCTATTTCGTCCTCTTTGCCGTGGTCCTTGAGCCATTTGTCTTGCTTGTCTCTGGTTTTTTCATAATTGGCATTGGCAATCGTTTCCATTTCGTCGCGATATTCTTTCAATTCCTCGTTGGTGAGTTTGGGAAATTCAACATCCAGATCAGGCTCGATACCTTTCTTGTGGATTTTAATATCCGCGGGAGTGTAATAGTAGGCAGTAGTTAATGCCAGCGCTGATCCATCCTGAAGGGGTAGTACTGTTTGAACACTACCTTTTCCAAAGGACTTGCGTCCCAGCAAAAGACCTCTTTTGTTGTCCTTGATTGCTCCAGCGACAATTTCAGAGGCAGAAGCACTACCACCATCTATCATCACTATCATTGGAAAGTCGAGATGAGAGTTACCCTTGCTTGGAAAGACAGTAGGCTCTCCTTCTCTTTCTTTTATGGAAACAATGGTCTGACCACGCTGCAAAAACATTTGTGATACCTCGACAGCTGCGGTTAATAGTCCACCCGGATTTCCCCTGAGGTCAAGAATGAAGCCCTTGAGTGGGCCTTTCTCCTGGAGTTTGTTGATTTCCTTGAGCAGGTCCTTTCCGGAAGTTTGCACAAATCCTGTGAGACGAGCGTAGCCAATTCCTTCTTCAACCATTCCAGCTTTTACTGATGGAATCTTGATGATGTCACGTACTATCTCGTAATCGATGAACTCTTTGACACCTTCACGAGCAACACTAATCGTTACCGATGTTTTTGGCTTGCCGCGCAATAGCTTCACAGCTTCTTCAACAGACATTCCCTTCGTAGACTGCCCATTGATTTTAACAATTTTGTCTGCTGCCCTCACTCCAACACGAAAGGCGGGAGTTCCTTCTACCGGGCTGATGATAGTGAGGATTTTGTCTCTCATTCCAAGAATGATTCCAAGACCACCAAATTCACCCTCTGTTTCTTCCTGCATGGACTTGAATGTTGAAGGAGGCATAAAACGGGTAAATGGATCATCCAGCTTCTTTAAAATGCCCTCGATGCCACCCTGAATCAGGGCTTCCTTGTCCTTGGCCACTTCTTCTTCCACATACTTGGCCTGAACCAACTTCAAAACATCGGAAAGAGTTTTCAATTCGGAGAAGTAGTTCATCTGTACTCGTGCGGCTTCCGATACTGTAGTGAAGGGGCGTCCCGGCATAAGAGACAACAAACTGACGGCTACAATCAGAATACTGAGTGGAATGATACTTTTTCGTAATAGGCCCATAACTTTCTCCTTCACTTTCTTCGGGCTAGCCATTTCACAGGATTTTTGGGTTCACCATAGACTCGAACTTGATAATGCAAGCGTGGCTTGGCGGGAATCCTCATATGATCGGAACTGCCAATCGTGGCAATCTTGTCTCCCTTTTTGACAGGCTGCTTCAAGGTTACTAAAATTGTGTCCAGGTTGCCATAAAGAGTAATGTATTTCTCATCAGGATGAGTGATCATGACCACTTTACCATAGGTAGATGAATTCCCCGCAGGACGACCCTTGTAAAAGACTTCTCCATCCGCACTTGCATACACAGCACGATTGGAGTCTGCGACCAGGTCGATTCCGGGATTGTAAATGCTGGCGCTACCTTCTTTTTGATTACCAAAGGATTTGGCGATTTTGTATGGCTTACGAAGGGGCCATTCAAGTTTCCCGGCCTTAAACTCAACTTTGCTGAAATTGGCTTGGGCGGTTTGATTTCCCTTACCCTTGCGTTTGTCTTCTTCAATTTGTGAGCGGGCACTCATCAAGTTCTGAATTTTATCTTTCAAGTATTTACTTGAGGTGGCCATTTTTTGGGCGCGCTCTTGAAGAATTTCCTGCTCTTGTGCCAATTTCTGAAGATAATTTTTATCGGATTGAATCTTGTTTAAGAGGGAATTCTTTTCCTGGACTAACTGGGTCGAGAGGGACTCTAGCTCTTTTTCCTTATTTTGCAGTTGAGTGAGCTGGGTCTGTAATCTGCTCTTTTGTTGTTTGAGTCTTTGAAAGTGGCCACTTTCCGATTCAACGATTCGTTTGTAATAGTGAAGTCTTTGATCAAGTTCCCCCAGACTCTTTGAGCCGAACAGAACCTTCAGAAAAGGCTGACTTTGATTGCGGTGGAAGCTCTTGAGGCGGGAGTAGAAACTTGATTTAAACTCCTGATATTTTCTCAAGGAGGAAGAGTAGGACTCGTTGAGAGTTTTGATAACCCGTTTTGCAGTTTCCTTCATTGTTTCAGTTTCTTTACTGCGTTTTGCCGCCCTGGTGTAGGCTCGTTTCATTTCCTCAACGCGTTGATTCACATCCACCTGATTGACATCAAGTTCCTTTAACCTTCTTTGTCCCTCCAGTATTTTCTTCGTCAAGCTGTCAAGTTCACCCTTTTGACTGCCCAGTTTGCGTTCAACGTTATGCAGTGGGTCAGAAGAAACGGTATTGTAGCCAAACAACGAGATTACTATGAGGAGCAAAAGTCGAACTGCACTCATACCAAAAATTTTCTCAACGACAAAAGACTTCCCAGAAAACCAAGGAGCATTCCAAGGAACAGGATTCGCAAGTGCATGTGAATCAGCTCGGGTTTGCTCGTGAGCATTTGAAATCCGGGTATAAACTCACTCAATCGATCTTGTAGGATGGTGTATCCAATAGTCAGAAGGAAAATAGCACTAATTGCACCCAGGACTCCCTGTAGAATCCCTTCAATCAGAAAGGGCATTCGAGTGAACCAGTTGGTAGCACCCACGAGGCGCATGATTTCTATTTCTTCACGTCTGGCAAAAACAGTCAGTTGGATGGTATTGGCGATGATCACCAAATTAGCCAGCCCCAGTAGCAGCAAGACCAGATTGCCACTACTTCTGGAAAGAGAGATGAGTCTGGATAGCTTCTCTACCCAATCTTGACCAGAGCTACTCTCAGCAACAATCGGTAGACTGTCGTATCTCTCACGAAACTGGGCGAAGTCCTTGACTGGATTGAGTTGAATCACGATAGAATCCGGAAGGGGATTATGATCTAGGTCTTCCAGAAGACCCGCACTGTCACCCATATCTGCCTTGAGTTGCTCCATTGCTTTCTCGCGGCTGATCACTTCAAAGCTCTTCACTCTGGGATCGGAATCCAGAGTATTGGCAAGCTGCTCGATTTCGATGGGTTTGATGTTCTCTTGCAAATAGAGAGTCACAACCAAATGAGTTTCCAGTTTGGTCATGAGCTTATTGATATTTGCAAAGAAGAGGTAGAAAGCTCCCAGAATTGTCAAAGAAATAGCCACTGTAGTGATAGTGGCCATGGACATGACAGCCCCGTAGCGAAAACCTTTCACCGCTTCAGAAATGTGATATTTAAGGGTAAACAGATTCATGTCAGTTCTGGTGATAGGTTCCTCGAAGGGTGTCTTTGACGATTCCTCCGTCATGCAAATGCAAAACCCGGCGCTGCATCCGGTTGACCAGATTTGCATCGTGAGTTGCGACCATCACCGTGGTTCCCCTCGAATTGATATCAAGCAAAACCTTCATGATTTCCAGACTAAGCTCAGGATCGAGATTTCCCGTAGGCTCGTCAGTGAGCAGGATAGCCGGGTCATTGACGAGGGCTCGGGCAATACAGACTCTTTGCTGTTCACCGGCACTGAGTTGCGACGGATAAAAGTGCTTTCTGTGACTCAAGCCCATGGTGTCCAGGATTCTGTTGGTATTGTCCTCAATCTGCGAGTGATCCGCTTCGATAACATATTGCGCAAAGGCGATGTTCTCAAAAGCTGTTTTGTCCGGAAGCAGTTTGAAGTCCTGAAAAACCACTCCTATACTTCTGCGCAGATAGGGAATCGCCGTCATGCTGAGTCTTTCAATATTTCGGCCATCAATGAGGATGGAGCCGGAAGTCGGGGACTCGTCCCTAAATATCAAACGCATCAATGTTGTTTTCCCGGCACCGGATGGGCCTACAAGAAACACAAACTCACCTTTTTCGATGTGAAGATTGATGTCTCTTAATGCATAGACCTGATTGCCATACTCCTTATGAACTTGAAACATTTGAATCATAACGGACTGATTTTTCCTCCAAGCCATCCCTTGAGGGCGGCTAAAACAAGTCGTCATGCTAAAACCAATCGAGGGGAAAATCAAGGACAAAAACAAACAGAAACTAGCTAAAATGGGTAGCTTTTGTAAGAACTGCTCGTGATGAGTTGGAAAGAAACAGGTTCATAGCCAGCTTACAACGACCATACTCAAGGCCATAGACCATGCTCACAGGGAAGTCAGCCTTTTTTGATTCCGGCTGCCAGGTACTTTCAAGGAGAACTATGGTCTGATGCTGACAAGCTTGCTTTCATGGGTGATTAACCTGGAAATGAATTAAAGTTTGTAGAGTCATCAGGGAAAAATTAAATTAATCCAGAGTTTCTAATATCGCCCGGATAACAATGTAAATTTGAGTGTATAGATTCACCGGAATAGAAAATATAAGTCAAAGCTTTTAAAATCACGGTGAATATGAAAGTCAATCCAAAAACTCACCGTCATGAGCTTATGAAGATGATTCAGCTTGATCACGACCTTGAACTCGTGAAGGTGGATGAGCTGAATTATTTGATGAGTGAGGACAATCAGTTAACTCTGCGTGCCCGTCATCCCAATGGCCAGTTTCTGCTTTTTGATGAATGTGGATCCCTGCTTTTGGAGTCCGAACACTATATTGGGCCTTTCCTGGGTGACTTGGTGCCGCTTACTGACTTTGAAAACGCAAGACTACTCGTTTATTCCCTGGAATCGAGAACTCTCGTCCCGTCCAGGATTCGTCTTGAGGGAATCAATGACGAGTTTCAATTGATCCCGGGAGGTGCTTTCACATACAGACTTCCGCAGCACAGCCCTGAAATCACTGAAGGTATGCTTCCTCCCAGGGACTATCTCTACCGACCTTTCTACTGCCAATTGAACTTAACAAACCGGGAGACCTGGCTCGGTTTTAACTCACGCAAGCCATGGGAAACTCACGGAGATTTCTATGACAATAACTACAAGAATTACCCTGCTTCCGCAATTGACCGATACTATTGTCTGGATTTCCTGAGCACTTACTCCAGAAATAGAGGAATCAATATTCGTGTCCCTGACGAGATTGAATGGGAAGTCATGGCTCGCTCGTGTCATGAGGGGGCGAGATTTGATCAGGATGCTTCCCTTTTCGGTGACTTTCAATTCTTTAGGCTGGAGCCACCCCGGCTCAAACTACCCGAGAGTGCATTTGTGAGTCAGGGAGCAATACTTCCCAAGCTCATAGACAAGGACAGGCTTGCAAACTTTTGGGGTTTCCATTCACTTTTTGGGAGTTTAAGGCAATGGTGCCTTGGTGATTCTCCCCCGGATTATCCTTCCACAGGAATTCTCAATAAAATTCGTTTGCCATGGTCCTATGCAAGTCTTTTTGAAAAGACAGTCCGTCAGAATGAGGGATGGAAACGATTAAGCATTCATGCTCAAAGGGGGAGTTGTTACAGTGATGGAAACAACGCCAATTTTCAGGTCTTTCAGGGAAGGCGATCAGTCACCAACAGAGCACCCCATGGGATTGGTTTTCGATTGGCTCTGGATTTTGATGAGGCCCAAAAAGCATTGGAGTCAGGTGTGGCCAGCAGTGTCAGCTGAATGAAGGATTCATCTTACTAAGTTCCTGGATAGAGATCAAGCGCCAAGGACTTCAAGTATGTTTCCGCTGGGATCCAGAAATTGAAACCAGAAAACTCCCGGTTGCATTTCTATGGGCTCTTCCTGAAGAACCGGGACACCATCCTTTTGAAACTCTACAAAGAGACTTTGAGCGCTTTCAATTCCCAACATGGCTTTTGTTCTACAAATCTTGTCAGCACCTTCCGGCTCACTTTTTTTGTGACCAGGACCTATCCAGATTCCTACCTCGCCGATTGATCCATAAACTGATCCGTCCTGAGCAATTTCGAATTGTTTCTCAAATCCAAAATACCTGGTGGAGAAGGGCAGACTGTCCTCCAAACTCTCAGCATAAATGAGTAGAAACTCAAGTGACTTTACTTTTGCAGGCATGGTATCTTCTTCTATGAAAAGCTTCACAAATATCTGTGCAAAGTTCTGACCAGCGTCTGAACTATCATCCACCTCTTGGATCCAAAATTCAAGGTAGCTCTCTTCTCAAGAGGAACTTCTTCAAATTCAATCTGTATTGAATCGCATTTTGTTTCGATGAAATCCTGAATCTAAAGAACGCTTAACTCTTCTGAAATTGGCAGTGCCTGTGAGTCAGCCATGGATTGGCAGTCCCTGTGAGTCAGCTATGGATTGGCAGTGCCTGTGAGTCTGCTTTGGATTGACAGTGAGAAGTGGGAAATGTATTGTTCGAGTCTTCACTAAACAGGAATTCAAAAGATTCGACAAGAGAAAGAGGCATTGATGAAAAAGACAGTTCTGGCTGAATTTCACGAGTCCATCGGGGCTAAAATGGTAGATTTCCACGGTTGGTACATGCCCGTTCAATACGAAGGCATTCTCAAGGAGCACGAGCAGGTACGAACCAGCGCGGGTTTGTTTGATGTGTCCCATATGGGCGAATTTCTGTTGGAAGGCGACGGTGCTGAAAATTTCCTCCAGTCCATGATTGCCAATAACGTGAAAAAGATTACAGATTTTCAATGCCAGTATTCGCCCTTGTGCTATGACAACGGAACCATGGTGGATGATTTGTTGATCTATCGCTACTCTCCCGAGAAATACATGATTGTTGTGAATGCTAGTAACATTGAAAAGGACTTTGATTGGTTTCAGGCAAAACTCCCCGCCGGAAGTTCCCTGACTTTGAAAAATAAAAGCGATGAAATCTCCTTGCTCGCCCTTCAGGGTCCAAAGAGTGCACAGGTCATGGAAGAAGTGTTTCAAAGAAGCTTTGAAGATCTCAAATTTTACAGATTTTTAACTTGTGAATATGAAGGCAAGGAAATTGTCATTTCCCGAACTGGTTATACCGGTGAAGATGGTTTTGAAATTTATCTGGAGAACGGTCTCGCCGAGTCGATGGCCAGGAAGCTTCTTGCTGATGAACGAGTCAAGCCAGTGGGTTTGGGGGCTCGCGATACCTTGCGCTTTGAGGCGAAACTGCCATTGTATGGTAACGAACTCACTGATCAGGTCACTCCAATCGATGCGGGATTGAAAAAGTTCTGCGATTTTAAATCTGGGGACCAGTTTTACGGTAAGGAAAGGCTGGAGCAGCAGGTTGAAGAAGGTGCTGACTGGAAATTGTACGGTCTAGAGATGATCGATAAAGGGATTGCCCGAACCGGCTATGAAGTTTACAGCGAGGAGTCTGGTCAGGAAGAAAACCGCAGAGGCAGAATTACCTCCGGAAGTTTTTGTCCAAGTCTGAAAACTAATTGCGCACTCGCACTGCTAAAGCCCAAGAGTGGAAAGCCCGGAACGGAACTCTTTGTAGATATTCGAGGCAAAAAGAAAAAGGCCAAGATTGTGAAGACTCCATTTTATACTCGCAGCTGAAATGTTATTTTCATAGCCTGTTGAGCAATTGGAAGAGAAGGACCAAAAATGAGCGAAATACTCGATCAGCAAATCATAGATGTACTGAAAAATGAAGAGGAGCGCCAACGCAATACGGTGGAACTCATCGCTTCCGAGAACTTCACTTCGCCCGGTGTGATGTTGACCCAGGGCTCGGTTCTCACAAACAAATATGCAGAAGGATATCCCTCCAAGCGCTACTATGGCGGCTGCGAATTTGTGGATGTGGCTGAGGAATTGGCAGTGGATCGCCTCAAGAGGCTTTACAATGTCGAATTTGCCAATGTTCAACCTCATTCGGGTTCCCAGGCAAATATGGCAGTCTATTTTTCACTGTTAGAGCCCGGAGACAAAATCATGGGTATGGATTTGTCCCAGGGAGGGCACCTGACTCACGGCTCCCCGGTCAATTTCTCGGGAAAGTTCTATGAAGTTCAGTCCTACGGTTTGGGAGAAGATGAGCGTCTTGATTATGATGCCATTGCGAAGCAGGCCACAGAGTTTCAGCCGAAGATGATCGTAGCGGGTGCAAGCGCTTATCCGCGAGTCATTGATTTTGCCCGATTTCGAGAAATTGCAGACAGTGTAGGAGCCTATCTTGTTGTAGATATGGCGCATATTGCCGGTCTGGTTGCAGCTGGTGTTCATCCAAGCCCGGTGGGACATGCCCATATTGTGACATCAACGACCCACAAGACTCTGCGCGGGCCTCGTGGAGGAATAGTCATTTCCAATGAAGAAGAGTTGATGCAAAAAGTAGCCAAGATGATGTTTCCGGGGATTCAGGGTGGGCCATTGATGCATGTGATTGCCGCCAAGGCTGTGGCTTTCGAAGAAGCTCTCGCACCTGAATTTAAAGACTATCAAAAGCAGGTAGTGTCCAATGCACAGGCTCTTGTTGGGAAACTGAATGAGTTTGGATTTCGACCCATCAGCGGTGGAACAGATAATCATTTGGGCTTGATTGATCTGACTGAGAAAAAGATATCCGGTAAGAAGTATGAAGCCGCCCTCGAAGCAGCCGGCATTACGGTGAATAAAAACACAATTCCCAAAGAAACCAGAAGTCCTTTCATTACATCAGGAATTCGGGTAGGAACTCCGGCGATGACATCTCGGGGTATGAAAGAAAAAGACATGGAGCAGATTGCCAACTGGATGAATGCAGCCTACGAGAATCGAAAAAATGAGGAAGCACTTTCTGGATTGAAAGCTGAAGTGGCTCATTATTTAAAAGACTTTCCCATGCCATGGGACCAGTAATCTTCAATAAGAAGAGAGGATAGACGAATGTCAAAAGAAACTTACAAGTACACCAAGGATCATGAATGGTTGAGCGCTCCTGTGGACGGAGTATGCAAGGTTGGAATTTCTGATCATGCCCAGGAAGAAATGGGAGATATTGTACATATCGAGCTACCTGAACCACCTGTTAGCCTGGACAAGGGCGAAGCGGCTGCCACCATCGAATCGGTCAAGGCAGCTTCTGATGTTTATGCTCCAGTTTCCGGAGAATTGGTCAAGATCAACGAAGACTTGGAAGACAATTTTCAATTGATCAATGAATCTCCTTACGGTGAAGGATGGCTTTTTGAATTGAAGCTGGAAAATACTTCTGATCTGGATGAACTCATGTCTTTTGATGAGTACCAGGAGTTTCTTGAGTCTTGATCCAACTCAAGCTTGATTCGAAGCTGCAAGCCCGGATTGGCCCCTTGGCAGGTTCCTTTCATATGGCTTTGGATCGCTTCGTTTACGAGAGCGAACTGAGTGAACCGGTCCTTCGTTTGTACTGGTTCGAAAGGCCTTGCCTGACCTTTGGAATCTCTCAGCGTCCCGGTGAATTGCTCGCAGACAAACTCCCGGAAGGCCTGGATTTCTCCTTGAGAATCTCTGGTGGAAAATGCCTGCTGCACGAATCAGGCTTGACCTATACCTTTGCCTGGCCCAGAAAATCTTTCCCGGAGCTGGAAGGTCTGGTGCCTTCTTACAAGGTACTGACTGAGCTCATTTTAGAGAGTTTAAAGTCTTTCGATTCAAAATTGAAGATGCAATGTGATTCAAAATTTCAGGAGAAAACGAATCCTGTTTGTTTTCTTGAGCACAATGTGGAAACGATCTCCCGAGAGGGCGCAAAAATTGTTGGTTCTGCCCAGAAGCGGGGGAGAAAGAACTGCCTTCAGCATGGTGAAATTCGTTTGTTTGATACAGAGACTTCTCTTGGCAATTCCTTGAAGAGCGGGCAAGTTGAAGAATTCGAGGAAGCCTCAATTGAGCGTATCGGGAGCTTGTTTAACCGTAGTGTTGAGAATTGCTCCAGCCTGTTTGAGGCTCGTCAGGAAGTCGCCTCGCAGCTCTTGAAGGGCTTCCAAAAAAGGTTTGGTAAATCCAGGGAGAATTCGCTAGAATCAACCCTCGTTCGGGAGGTACAGGAGTACCAGAAGTTACTTCATATACCACTCGGGGAGCAGCCCGCAAAAGAGGTTTGTCCCTAAGCTCTTGAGAGTGTTTCGCAAGGGAAATCAGGAAGGTTTTGCATGGAAGATGAAAAGTTAGACCCACGCGATCGTCTAATCGTTCGACACCCTGTTGCTGAGTTTGAAGAATATGCGAAGAAAAGGGTGCAGATTCAATCCAAGTTTGAGGAAGATGATCTGGACCTGTATTTCGAAGCTCTGGACGAAGGCAAAGCTCTGTTGGGTGACTAATAAGGACTCTCCATGATCATACTATCCATTTGCGCGAAAAACTTCATGAAGTACCAGGATCTCAAACTCAGAGATCTACCCCGATCTGGAATTATTGGTATTGTCGGCGACAATGAAGCCGGCAAAACAACAATTCTGGAAGCTATTACCTTTGCTATTTATGGTCGAACGATCAAAGTAGCCGAAGACGCCGTAGCCCGACTTGTTCACTGGAAAGCAGGAGAACTGGAAGTCAAGGTCACTATCCAGTTTAACTCCGGCGAGTTTCGAATTGAGAGGCGCTATGATCGGGAAGGGGGACGAGAATGTGTCCTCTACCGCATTGAAAATGGACGAGAGGAATTGGTTGAGCAGGGCCTGAGCAAGGTCAATGACGCCATAGCTCGTGAGTTTCCGATTGACTTCGAGGTCTACAGACAAAGTTTCTACCTTGGTCAGAAAGAGCTTTCCAATCTTTATGAAAAGCGGCTTCCGAACTCCCTGGAAATCATGGATGCCATGACTGGTCTGGATCGACTGAAGTCTTCTCACCAGGAGGTCAAGGAGCGTATTGCTCCCACCAGGGAAGAAATCATTGATCTGGAAAAGAAAATCAGTGTGGCCCAAGTCAAAATCGAAAGCTACGACGAGCAACTTCTCGCTCGGGAAGATATTGAATCTGATCTTGCAAGACAAAGAGAACGCCTTGAGCAAATCAATGAGCAACTCAAGGGTGAGCAGGACAAAGTCAGTATCCAGGAACGATTTCGTCAGGATTTATCCCAGTTGATCTCCCTGTATGAATCACTACGAGACGGATTTGTAGGCTTTGAAATCAAACGCAGGCTGGTCACTCGTAGTCAGGAATTTGTAGCTCTTTTTCAAGGATTAAAAGCCACCATCGAAGCCCGACAAAATGACCACAAAGAGCTCAGTGAGTATCTGGGTCAAAGAGAAAGCCAGTTTAGTACCAGCAGTGAAATTTATCAGGAACTGAAAGGCCTGAACTATCTGGTTCAAGAGCGCCTGGGATATTTGGATCGCAATGCTCGTGGACAATTTGGTTCTGTCAACATCAAGTCATATTTTATTGCCCAGACCCTCAGAGATCGCGAAACCCTGATTCGTCATCAAATCCAGGAGGCCAAGGACTCGCACTTGATGGAGAGTAATGCTTTGTATTTTGGTTTTCTGTTCATTGGCGTACTCGTCATCAGTCTGGGAATCGGCTATTCCCATCAATATCACCTCAAAATCATGCAAATGGAACAGCTTTTCCAGGTGGGAGCCATCCTGTTTGTCAGCTCGATCATGATTTTGTTGGTCTGGTTCACCTATCTCAAAAGCAAAGCCAGGCATGAACTCAAGGATATGCTCAGCAAGCTTCAAATGAATCTGAATGTTGTTCAAAGAGAAATGATGGACGAGCAGGAAGAACTGGAGAAATTACGTCAGTTCGAACTGAGCCAGGTAACCAGTTACGAGCATTTGAAAGATCTGAAATCGAAATTTAGCTACGAGCCATTGCGCAAGAATTTGAATCAGCTCATCACTGATTTTGAATCACGAAAAGAAGAGTTTGCCATCGGAATCAAGCAATTTCAGGATTTTGAAGCGACCTTGAAAGAAGATCGGGAGAAACTCAATGCTCTTCAAATCGAACTGGATCACTTGAACAATCTGGAACAGCAGTATGCGGGAATGGAGAAGGAACTGACAGCTTACAGTTTTGTATCTCTGGAGGAAATCAGCCCCAATGAGCTGAGTAAAGCCAGCGACTACGATGGCGAGTTCTTTCGACTGGGTTCACTGGTGGGTCGTCTCAAGGAGTTGTTGCGAGGGGATACCAGTCATAGTGATGAAATTTTTGATCGCCGTCTGAAGGACTATGAAAGTAAACTTGGCGCAATTCTCGAAGAATACAAGGACTCCTCTCTTCTTCCTGATATCTGGGATGACAAGAGACTTCGCTTCGAGTGGACCGGTGAGCAAATGCTTGACTTGGACCTGGAGACTCTGCTGGAGAAGTTGAGCGAGCTCAAGGAACAGAATGATTATCTGCACAATCTGCGCACTTCCTGGTTTGAGAAATTTCAAAAGAACAAGGAAAGCCTGCTCAATGAGGAGTTCGATGAGAAAAATTCAACTCAGCGAATTCAGTTTATGGAAGAAGCTCTGGGTAGAATGAAAGAAGTTGAGGGCAACCGTGAGAACTGGGAAAAGCAGCTTGAAGAAGGAGAGCAGCAACTCACGGACTCAAGGCGCAAGATCAAGCGTACAGAGTTACTTGAGGATCTACTTCGAGGAACTATCGAGTCTGTCCAAAGCCGTTTATCACCGAATCTGGCTCGATTTATCGGTTCAATCCTACCTGAAATCACGGATCAACGTTACCGTCGAGTCCGAGTAAGTCCAGATCTGGAAATTGAAGTCTATTCACCGGATAAGGAAGGCTATGTTGATTTCACCAGCCTGTCCGGTGGTACTGCAGACCAACTACTGGTTTGTCTGCGCATGGCCTTTGCCTCGAGTCTGGTTCAATCGACTTTTGACGAGGGTTACTCCCAGTTTTTGTGTCTGGATGAGCCAATCTATGCTTTTGATTCTAAAAGAGCGAATCACTTCCTCGATATGATTGTTCGCTTCAATCCGAATTTTCAGCAGATTTTTCTCATAACCCACAACAACAATCTGTTCTCCCATTTCGATCATACGATTCAGACAGGACTCGACAGCCCAACATTAGGGTCGTAGGGAGACCATGCGCCAGGGCCGGATTCCGCAGGAGAAGATCGACGAGATTCTGGAAATGGTCGACATTGTCGAGATTGTTGGCGCTCATGTAGTCTTGAAAAAGGCCGGGGGTTCCTACACAGGGTTGTGTCCCTTTCATGATGAGAAGACACCCTCCTTTCATGTGAGCCCACAGAAGAGAATCTTCAAATGCTTTGGATGTGGTGTTGGTGGGAACGCAATCCGATTCAAAATGCGACTGGAAAACAAGGGTTTTCCCCAGGTGGTTCGAGAGCTCGCAGATCGTACTGGCGTGGTCCTGGATGGTTTGGACCGAACAGAAATCGGACTCTTGTACAAGCTCCATGAAGTGGCAGCCAGGTTCTTTGAGCGCAAACTGGCTCACAGTGAAGAAGCTCAACAGTATCTCAAGTCAAGAGGGCTAAGTGAGAGAATGATCAAAGCCTACAATCTGGGATATGCCCCCGACTCCTGGGATGGTCTACTCAATGAGATCAAGAAGGAGATCGGCTTTGTGGAACCGGAAGTGTTGGAGAAGTCCGGCCTGGTTTCGAGTAATGAGCGAGGAAAAATTTATGATCGCTTTCGAGACCGGGTTATTTTTCCTATCCATGATCTGCACCAAAGAGTGATCGCCTTTGGCGGCCGGGTTCTTACAGACGCGAAACCTAAATATTTGAATAGTCCCGACACTCCCTTGTTTGACAAGGGGGCGGTGCTTTACAACCTGGAGAGAGCAAAGGTCAGCAAGGAAGTTCTTGTGGTTGAGGGTTACATGGATGTGCTTTCGCTAAACAGCAATGGTTATCCTAACGCGGTGGCACCTCTTGGAACCGGATTCACTCACAACCACGTTTCTCTTCTGGAAAAGTACTTTGAGAAAGTCGTCTTGCTTTTTGATGGAGATGAGGCCGGTTCACGGGCGACACTTAGAGCTCTGGAGCGATTCATCGATTCTTCCTTGGTTGTCAGAGCACTCAGGTTGCCGGATGGTTTGGATCCACAGGATTACCTGGAACAGTTTGGTGCAAGTTCTCTTCGTGAGCTGGTAGAAAATGCACCCGTAGCCATTCGCTTTTTTTGCGATGATGTTTTGAGGCGATACCCTTTGGACGAGCGCAGAACCAAGAAGCAGGCCTACGTGACCTTGCGTGACTTCTTTCAGAATCTGAACCAGGTCCTGCTTGTGGGTGATGACGGTATGAATGAACCCGAACTCATTCATTACCTGTCGACTGCATTTGCCGTTGAAGAGTCCATTATTCGCAAGGAGTTCTTTTTAAATCATCAGGGAAATCGTGCTGCACTGCCCGGTGTTGGAGTCTTAAAAAGTAGCAATGAAATGGATGCTTTGGAGGCCAAATTGCTCGAAGTGATGGTTCTGGCAGCTCGCAGCAAGGATTATCGCTCGGAGTTCTTTCAGTGTTTTTCCCGTCATCACATTCAGGGAAGCTGTGCCAAAGAACTTTTGGGGTTTTTGGAAGATGGAGAAGAGACGAACCTGGACCAATGGCTTCATGATGCCGGTGAGGAGTTGCAGGAAGCGCTGAGTAGTCTGAGCTGGGGGGACAAGATAGAGCAGAACAAATCCCTGGATGATTACAAGGTTGAAATGAAGGAACTCAAAATCAAAATCCTGCAGTCAGTACTACTCAGTATTACCAAGGACTTGAGTAACCCGGCGCTGGAGGCAGAGCAAAGAAATCATCTTGAGGTGGAAAGAATGAGGGTCATCAGCGAAAGAAATGAGCTCTTGAGTTCATGACTCGTTTTGGAGATACGAATAAATCTTGCTTTCCACATCCATCGAAATTTATTCCTTGTCCACTTTCGAAGCCTAAGGACAGGTTTTGTCCTGAAAGAGTCAAATCCAGGAACCAAAATCCAAAAATCACTTCGTCGAAAACATCTTTGGCCGAAAGACTACTAAAAAATCCGGGATGGAGGACTTTTTTCCAGAAACGCTGTCCAAAGAAGACAGGTTGATCAAACGGGTTTGTGCGATTTTTGAGCCGAAGTGACCTGGAGATAGAAGAAAGCGACTATCTTTTTAACTGGATTGAGAATTCAAAGATTGAAAATTGGAGCCTATTGTTATATATAGATGGTTCGCTTTTTTTGAGGGGTGGAAAATGACCAAAAAGCAAGAACAGGAAGAAGAAGAAGTTCAAGAAGAGGAACTCGAAGATACGGAAGAGGATTACGAGCCTGATTATGAAGCCAAGGCTAAAGCTGAAGAAGCTCAGTCGTCCGGATTAGGCAGTTCTTCCGATATTGACGAGGTAATCTCCTACTTGCAACAAAACGGTCTTGTGAAGACCGATAGCAGAAACTTCATAGAAGATACAGATGCCATGGGCCCTACGGACGTGGACATGAAAAAAATCTATGAAGAAGAGCGCGAAGATCGTCGGAAAGCCAAGCCTAAAGATGATGACGATGGTTTGAAGTACGATGACTCGGTCAAGATTTACCTCAAGGAAATCGGCTCGATTCCTCTCCTGACCGTGGAGGAAGAAATTGCTCTGGCGAAGAGAATTGAGCGGGGCGACAAGATTGCCATGGCCAAACTGATTCAGGCCAATTTGCGCTTGGTTGTCAGTGTGGCCAAGAAGTACACCAAGAGGGGCCTTCACTTCCTGGATTTGATCCAGGAGGGAAATCAGGGTCTCATTCGTGCGGTGGAGAAGTTCAAGTACAAGAAAGGCTTCAAGTTCTCGACTTATGCAATCTGGTGGATTCGTCAGGCGATCACAAGAGCTATTGCTGATCAGGCCCGAACAATCCGGATTCCGGTTCACATGGTGGAGACGATCAACAAGGTGCGTAAAGTAGCCCGAATTCTCACCCAGAAGTTGGGTCGTGAACCAGGCCATGAGGAGATAGCCGAGGAATTGGCGATGACTCCTGACAAGGTGAAGGGCATTTTAAAAACAGCCATGGATCCGATTTCTTTGGAGACTCCCATCAATGGCGAGAATGACAGCTCATTGGGGGATTTTGTAGAGGACAAACACGTTCTCGAACCAGTTCGATCTGCCTACTCCAACATGCTCAAAGAGCAAATTCACGATGTTCTGTCTACTCTTACAGAGAGAGAGCACAAAGTGATTAACTATCGTTTTGGTCTGGAAGATGGATGGCAGAGAACTCTTGAAGAAGTTGGACAGAAGTTTGGCGTAACTCGCGAGAGAATTCGTCAAATTGAAGCCAAGGCTTTAAGAAAGCTTCGTCACCCTTCACGTGCTAAAAAGCTTAAAGAGTTTTACATCGACTAAATTCATAGACAAAGTCCTGCTTCTGTATTCCCAAAGAGAGTAAAGAAGCAGGATTTTTTTTTGATTCAGGCCAAGAGTTATCTATAGTTTTAACCAGGGTCATGGTATCTTGATTCCTTGCTGACAAAGGATCTGTAACCCGCCATGGCACAAGAATACACTAAGTTATCACGAGAAGAGTTGATCAGCCTTGTAGAGCGCAAGTCTGAAGAGGTGGGTGTTCTCACAGAAATCAATCGACGCTTGAAGGGTCACTTTGAGATTGGCTCGCTTCTCAAAGAAATTATGAACACCACGAAGAAAATCCTCAACAGTGAGGCTTGTTCTTTGCTTTTGGTGGACGAAGAAACCCAGCAGTTGTTCTTCTATGTGACCGATGACTCAGGTTCCAATCTCGATCAATTTCGCATTGAGAAAGGGCAAGGTGTAGTCGGTGCAGTGTTTGAGAGCGGCGAGCCTTTGATCGTGAATAATGCTCAACAGGATCCACGATTTTTCAAAGGTGTGGATGCAGAAACTGGATTCGTCACCAAGTCGCTGGCCTGTGTACCAATGACATTGGGTCGCCGGGTCATTGGTGTGGTTGAGGTACTCAATAAACTTGAGAATGACTATGCTGAAGATGACTTGCAGATTTTGGAAACTCTCGCTTCTCAGTCTGCTCTGGCCATTGAGTATGTTCGAGCCAACGAAAAGCGATCGATGAACGAACGGATGGCTGTTGTTGGAAACATGGCAGCGGCCGTTATCCACGATCTTCGCAACTCTATGCAGGTCATCAGTGGTTTTTCTCAATTGATTGCATTGCAGCAGCCAGATCAGAAAGAGAATTGCGAGATCATTCGCTCTGAAATCGACAAGCTTGTGCAGATGAGCCAGGAGATCCTTGAATTCTCCAGAGGATCCAAAATCTCGATTAGTCCGAAAAATGTATCTCTCATCGAGTTCATTCGAAACTTGCATGCATTGAACAAGACGAAGCTCAGCGAAGAAAAAGTCGATTTCCAGCTGGAGCTGCTTGAGGACGTCACGATCTCTATTGATGTGGTCAAGATGCAGCGGGTCATCCAAAATATCATCAGCAATGCTGTGGACGCCCTTAGTGATGACCGAGTCATTGTGATTACAGGTGGTTTGATTGAAAGCAAGGCAATCATCAAAACCATGGATCACGGACAGGGAATGGATTCTGAGACCCAAAAGAATCTATTCAAGCCTTTCTTTACCAAAGGCAAAGCTGGTGGCACCGGATTGGGGATGGCCATTGTGCAAAATATTATCAGCAGCCACAACGCCACCATACAAGTTGACAGTGAGTTGGGAAAAGGGACTACGTTTACCCTGGATTTCCCAATCGTTAATTAATGAATAAGAAGGTAGAGAAATCCAGAGGATTGCAGGAGTGAATGTGGCGAGTGATCTAGACGAGATATTGCGGTCTTTGGCCAGCAAGCACGGGGTCAAGCAATTGTGCGAAATCCCCATGGAAGAGCTGGCTGGTGAACTTCCCGAGAACATTGACTCGGAAGAGATGGTCCAACTGGTGGAGAGGATCTTTGATATCAAGGATGAGCTGGATATCATTGAAGCTCAGGAAAATCAGGTCGATTACACCAATGCTCTTTCCCGCTATGTTCTTCAGATGCGCTCCATTCCCAGAATCAGTGATGAGGAAGAACGTGAGCTGATTGAAAGATACAATATGGGTCAAACCAGAGCATTGGAGGAGCTCATCGAGTTCTATCTTCCCCTGGTTCTCAATATTGCCAGAGAAAAGGGAAACAAGCGCGAGGAAATTCTGGATTTCATTCAGGAGGGAAACATTGCTCTGGTACAAGCTGTTCAAAGCTATGATCCTGATGGAGCAAGATCTCTGCGCGACTATGTTCGCTGGAGAGTTCGCAAAGGTATCGTGAAGTACCAACGCATCAATGAGCGATCAATGCATATTCCCAAGAAGCTGGCTGCGTTTTTTGAGAAGTTTCAGGAGACCGTATCTCAAATGCGATCCAGTACCAACCGAGCCCCTGAGCTGGAAGAAATCGCTGCTCAGATGGGTGAGGATGTGGAAGCTGTACGAAGAAAGTTGTTATTGGGTGCCCCACTATTTCAGGATGAAGAGCAGATTGAGGATGAAGATCGCCGCTTTTTGCACTATGTGAAGGATGCCCAGTCCATGGAAGAATTGGGTGTGGATAATCATGGCGCAATGCGCAAGCTTGTTGAAGCGAATTTGGACATTCTGGATCCGGTTGAGGAAGAGATTTTGCGTCTGCATTATGGTTTGGGAGAGAGTGACAGGGAACTGGATCTCTATGAAATATCTGATGAACTTGGTTTGAAATCAAACCATGTTCGTGATCTGAAGACTGCTGCGATGATGAAGATTTCCCGAAGTCTACAGAATCGAAGTGAATGAACAGGTAGAAGATTATGATTCGTAACATTGTTTTGGCGCTATGCCTGGTATCAGTTAGTTTTTGTGCCCGAGTTGAATTTTTTGACGGACGGGTTGTCTGGGGACACACCATGACCAAGGATGGATTGATTTCCATTAATTCGGATAATGGTCTGTTTCAGATGCACATGAGCAAGGTGAAATCCATTCGAGGTTTTGACAAGGAGTGGATTGTAACGGGCGAATTTGTGGAACTGAGAAAGGAAGCGGATCATACCAGCGACATCCATTTTCGACTTTATGCAGGAACCAGTTTGCGTCGCCAGGGAGGCAGCACCGAAGATTTCCACGCAGTAAAGGTCTATGACACCGTTGGGTATGTGGCGACCAAGTCTGTTTCCAGTTTGTTTGAACAAAGCGCTCCTTTGAATCCTGAAATTGAGCTCACAACTCCCAAGGGTGTAGTTGTGATGGAACTGTTTGAGGATGTAGCCCCCAATACCGTGGCAAACTTTGTAGATCTGGTAGAGAAGAACTTCTACAATGGTCTCGTGTTCCACAGAGTGGATGACGGTTTTCTAGTCATGGGTGGAGATCCTGCAGGTACTGGCGATGGTGGCCCCGGTTATGCAATCAAATCGGAACTTGGAAGTGGTTTGAAGAACTTGAAGGGATACGTTGGAATGGGTGATCAGGGTGTGGATACAGCTGGTTCACAGTTTTATATTTTGTTGGCAGATGCCCCCCATCTCGATGGTCGATATTCAGTCTTTGGAAAAGTCAGTAAGGGAATGAAGACAGTGAAAAAGCTTGCTGTGGGTGATGAGATCAGTGAAATGAAGGTCCTGAAGAAGAGGGATCACGATTACAATGTAATCAAACTTGATTTACCCAAAGAAGCCCCACAGAATCCATAAGATAATCAGGCTGGTCAATGAATAAACTCAAAGTCGTTAGTGAGTTTGAGCCCAGAGGTGACCAACCACAGGCAATTGAGGCCCTGTGCTCTGGTCTGCAATCAAAAAGAAAGCAACACATTCTCAAAGGTGTTACTGGCTCTGGTAAGACCTATGTGATGGCCAATGTCATCGAAAAGACCCAAAGACCGGCATTGATTATTACCCACAACAAAACGCTGGTAGGCCAACTATACCAGGAGTTTCGTTCCTTCTTTCCCAACAATGCCGTCGAGTATTTCGTTTCCTACTACGATTACTATCAACCGGAAGCTTACGTTCCAACCCGCGACATTTTCATTGAGAAAGACGCCAAGATCAACGAAGAAATCGACTATCTTCGCCACAGGGCCACGGCTTCTCTGTTTGAAAGAAGAGACATTGTTCTGGTAGCGAGTGTGTCCTGCATTTATGGTCTGGGAAGTCCTGAAAACTATGACACCTTGAAGGTCTATCTCGAAGTCGGGGAAGAAATTGCCCGCGACAAGCTTCTGCGAGATCTGGTCAAGATTCAGTATGACCGAAGTGAGTACATTACCCGAGGTACTTTTCGTGTACGTGGCGATGTAGTTGAAATCTTCCCTAAGAGTGCTGACACTGGAATCAAGGTCGAATTTTTTGGTGATGAGGTGGAGCGGATTTGTGAGTATGACCCTTTGACAGGAGTTGTCTACAAAGAGCTTGATCTGATTAAGATTTATCCGGCCCAGCACTATGTGACGCCCGAATATCAAAGAGAACGTGCCTTGACCACAATTCGCTCCGAGCTTGAGATTCAGGAGCAGGCGTTTTTGAAGCAGGAAAAGTTCATTGAGGCTCAACGAATTCGAGAGCGTACCAATTATGACCTTGAAATGATGATGGAGATTGGCTACTGCAAAGGAGTCGAGAACTATTCACGTCACTTTGATGGGCGAGCAGCCGGAACCACCCCGCCAACACTTTTGGATTATCTGCCTAAAGATGCCCTGATCTTTCTTGATGAGTCCCATGTGACCATTCCTCAACTCAAGGGGATGTATAACGGAGATCAGGCTCGCAAGCAAAATCTCGTGGACTACGGATTTCGACTTCCTTCTGCCATGGACAACCGCCCGCTCAAATACGAAGAGTTTCGAGAGTTTTCCCAGCAGGTGGTCTATGTGAGTGCAACCCCCGGTCCTGTGGAAATGGAAGATGCGCGAGATGTCACAATTCCATTGATTGTCAGACCGACTGGACTTCTTGATCCTACAATTGAAATCCGTCCTGTCCAGTATCAGGTGGATGATGTGATGCGTGAAGCCCGGCTTCGGGTAGAACGCAATGAAAGAGTCTTCGTGACCACATTGACCAAGAAAATGGCAGAAGACCTGGCCGCTTACCTGGAAGAGAACGGTTTGAAAACCCGCTACCTTCACTCAGAAATCGACACAGTGGAGCGATTGGAATTGATTCGATCTCTTCGTCTGGGAGAGTTCGATATTCTGGTTGGGATCAATCTTCTTCGAGAGGGTCTGGATGTCCCTGAAGTGAGTCTGGTTTGTGTTTTGGATGCTGACAAGGAAGGGTTTTTAAGATCAGCAACTTCATTAATTCAGATCTCCGGACGTGCGGCACGGAATGTAGAAGGCAAGGTCATCCTCTATGCAGATCGTTTGACTGACTCCATCAAGGCAACGATCCGTGAATCTGACCAACGTCGGGAACTTCAATCAGCATACAATGAAGAGCATGGAATCACTCCAGTGAGTATTCAAAAGGCGGTAGCGGACAGTCTGCGTGACGAGATACCGGTAAATCCTGAACAAGGAGAAGAGATTCAAAAAATGCTGGCTAGTCCTGTTGAAAAGGAGCTGAGTCCAGATCAAAGAAGGGAAGAGATCAAGAGACTCAGTTCTCTGATGCAAAGGGCAGCACAGGAGCTGAACTTTGAATTGGCTGCTCAACTGCGCGACAGAGTCTTTGAATTGCAGGAGCAGGGAGGAAAGCGAACTGCAAGATCTTTCTAGCACTTTAAAGAACCTTCCGAATCAACCTGGTGTTTACCTTTATTTTGATGAAGAAGATGAAATCCTCTACGTGGGTAAGTCACGGAATCTCAAACAGCGTGTTTCTTCCTATTTTGATCGCAGTCGAAAGCATGATCTCAAAACGATAGCTCTTGTAGAGAAAATTGCACGACTGGAGTTCGTGACCACGAGAACAGAGACCGAAGCCCTGATCCTCGAGTGCAATCTCATCAAGAAGTATTCGCCTCACTACAATATTCTGTTTAAGGATGGAAAGACCTATCCCTGGATCAAGGTTCATCTTCAGCATCCTTACCCCTGGTTGGAGAAAGTCAGGGAAGTCAAAAAAGACGGTGCAAAGTATTACGGACCCTATGCCCAGGAATGGAAAGTCAATCGCATCCTCAAGTTCGTAGACCGTCACTATAAGTTAGTGAAGTGCAACAAACCAATACTGGATCGAAGTGGAAAGGCCTGCCTTGATTATCAAATTGGAAGATGCGATGGTCCCTGTTTTCAGGAGATTGAAGAAGAATTGTACAAATCCGAGCTGGAGGAAGTCTTAAAGATTCTGGATGGCAAGCTTCATTTGGTGATTGCAAGACTGGATCGTGAGATGCAACGAGCCTCCCGAGATCTCGAGTTTGAACTGGCAGCTCGCTATCGGGACCAAATGAAGGCTTTGGAACTTCTCAGAGAGCAACAGGATGCTACGGTCGCCAATGAACACAGCTATGATGTCTTGGGGATCTCAGTGATCGGAAATGAGTCTTTGATCCAGCATATTCAAATCCGCTCAGGCAAAATTAGCGATCAAAGCAAGGTACGCGGAGAAGTCAATGGCAGTGAGCCGGAAGAGTTGCTCGTGGAATACATGAAACAATTGAGTTTGTATGTGAGCGATCCTCCCCGAGAGTTTATTTTTACAGAAGAGCTTGAGGAAACAGAAGAAGTTGAGCTTTTTAAACAGGCCTATCAGGAAAAGTTCGCCCGTCAGATCATCCTCACAACTCCCATACAAGGTAGAAAGAGAAGGTTGGCTCTCATGGCTTCTAAAAATGCCTTTGAGTCCTTGAAGGTGGAGCTTGCCCGGGAAGAGAGAAGTGGTAGCCTGTTACTTTCTTTAAAAGAAGAACTTGAACTGGAAAAGGTTCCTTATCGAATTGAGTGTTTTGATATTTCCAATATTCAGGGAACTAATCCGGTGGCCTCCATGGTTGTTGCGATGCATGGAAAAATGGAAAAGCGAGAGTATCGCAAGTTCAAGATCAGGATCAAGGAGACTCCCGATGACTTTGCGATGATGAGAGAGGCTGTATACAGGCGTTATTCCAGGCTTCAGAAGGAAGGCAGTGCCATGCCAGATCTTGTTTTGATTGACGGTGGGCTGGGCCAGCTTTCCAGTGCTGCAGCAGCCTTGCAGGAGTTGGGACTGAAGCTTCAATTATGCTCTCTTGCCAAGCGGGAAGAACTTGTCTTTATTGAAGGACGGGATGTGCCCGTTCAACTGGGCAAAGGCAATCCCACCAGGCTCTTCTTGCAAGAGATTCGGGATGAAGCCCATCGATTTGCTGTCAGTTATCACCGAACATTGAGAAGTAAAAGGACTTTGCATTCAATCCTTGAGGAAGTTGAGGGGATTGGACCTAAAAGACGGGCGAAGATCCTCAAAAACTACCCTGACTACAAGAGTTACAGCAAGTTGAGTGTAGAAGATTTGATGGAACTTGGAATACCTCGTCAAAGTGCGAGTGATGTTCTAAAAGTAGTGAAGGCAGCCCTTCTTGTGGGACAGCTTTAACTTCTTAAGCAGTAAGAATTCCACTGTTATAGATTAAGGATAGAACAAGAAATTCCTGTCCCGGAATCTTTGGTTCGAACAAAAGCGACTTCTCACGGCCTTGTTCACCTTTTTCAAACAAATCCACCAAATCCAAAGATTTTTTTGAAGAAAACTCCAAAGCTTACTTGGTTCAACTTTGTATGAGTTTGTAATTTATGGAAGAATAAGGTTGAAAAACACCCGCCAAAGCTCGTAAACGAACTCCTTTGCGCACCGAGATATCCTCAGGTTTGTCCAAACGTGCAAAAGCGCATAAATACAGGCTTTTGAGCGATTTTTGTCGAAAAAAAAAGGACAAAATTTCCTGAACATTTCCTAAAAAATTGTCCTCGTTCTCCCGAAAGTTATTTCGAGCACAAATGATGCAGTAGTCAGTCGAAGCACAAAACGTAGAAATCAACACAATAATTGAACGCAACATTGTTCGAAGAAGAAAGGGAAGGCCGATGAAAAGTTTTTTCACACCCAAAGAAGTTGCTCGTATCATTGATATTTCTTACCGCCAGATTCAGTACTGGGATAAGACAAACTTCATTAAACCATCGTATCGAAGGAAGAGTAAGTACAGACTTTACACCTTCACCGACCTGTTCCAACTAAAGATTAGCAAGGTACTGCGTAAAGAAGGATTCTCAATCCAGCGTCTTAGAAAGACCATTGAAGTCCTGCGTAAACTCTTGCCACAGGTCTCGCATCCATTGATCGAGTTAACATTCTTGATTGATGAGAATAAAATCCTGGTATTCAATGGCGACGTAGTCATGGATCCGGAAGCTGAAAAGAATTACATCAAGTTTCGAGTTCGTGACTTGAGAAACGAGGTAGATCGCCTCTTCCCACCGGTGGGGGCCTCCTCCATGGACTATGAGAGCCGAGTTAGCTACGGTTAGGATTGAGTCCGAAAACAAATGAAATCGGTCGGCCCCTTGTTCATGAGTGGTCGGCCTTTTTTTAATCCTTCAAAGCAAAAGCCAGGAGCCAGAATGCGAAAGCTGTTTCTCTTCATCGTTATACAAAATATTCTATTTGCACTACCCAATCTTCCGTCTGCAAAATACAGATCCCAGATGCTTTATTACAGTCAGGAAATGCAAGAAGGGCAGATCCTTGAAAACCTGAAAAAGCAAGGTTTCGGGATTCTCATTGAGCGTATGGGGAAAATCAGGGTTGGTCGCAATGGTGATGTTCGCCTTTTAACGCGAACAAGCGGTAAAAGTGAGGAGAGCTGGAAGAAACGCTATGAATTTCAAAACTATATGGTGTTTGAGCTCGATTCAAGTGCCGTACTTCTACTGGAGCAGGGAAGCCTGCCAGCCCGCAGAAAGCTGGTCAATCTGTTTGTAGAGGAATTGCAGTTTTATTCCAGAAAATATGACGGGATTGTTCTGAGTGCACCCTTTGAGCGCATAACAGCAGACTTTCATGTAAAAGACATTCGCAAAGCGCTGAAGGAAGAAGGATACAGCCTGGGTGTTGAAATTGATCACAAGCATCTGAATCAAGGCCTGATTGAAAGTGCAGCAGATTTTTTAATCGCAAGAATCCCCGTTCCATTTTTAAAGAGTAATTATTTTGAGCAGTCCTTTCTGGAGTGGACAAGTGCAGCACAACCATTCTTTGTGAGTTTGAGTCTTGAGCCTATCATTGTTAGTGAGGGACCAAATGGTGAAGATCTGTTTGAGCCAGCGCCACCGATTAAAGAACTGAGAAGAGAAGGTTACTTTCCTCTTGGAGAAAAAGAGGGTGAACTGGCAATGATCAGGAGCTTTCAAAACGGAAAGGGTGAGGTCTTGCAGTTGGTTGAGCCGACCCTGAAGGCCTTTCGCACTCTGGAGGGTAAGGGAATTCACATGCCTTACTACCACTTCATGGGTAGCAGTCTGGATCTTGCAAGTTTACATCCCAGGGTCCTGGTGAGTCCCGAGGGGAATCGCCCACCAAGGTTGGAATACTCCTTGAAAAGAGAAGGAGATGATGTGGTTTTGGACTTGAGTCTGGAGAATCCCAATCCGGTAGCCAGTCGCCAGGGACGGGCAGGCCTGGGAATAAAAATGAAGGGCTATCGAGTCGTGGAGTTGCAGATGGGGTCTTTTGAAGCCTTGAGTTCAAGAAAGATTGGTCAGGATAGCTACCTGATGATGGAAAAATCGCAACTGGGAGCCTTCAGTATGAGCTCCAAAGCCAGCGTTCGATTGAAACTGGACGGTCCTGCAGACAAGGCAAAGATAGAATCACTCGGTTGGATGCAACCCAGAAATGAAATTGGCTATGCCTTTAGCAATGGAAAACGGGCCGAACTGGATCCTTTATTTGCTTTGAAAAGGGAAGCACGCACAATCTTTGAGCCGATTCAGTCAAGATAGTCATGGGGCGGGTACTCTGTATTGAATGCTAGACTCAGCTGTTGATTTATCTTGAACAGCGCTCTAGCAAAATCGAGGGCCATCATTCTCAATTGATATAAATCAGTCTGCTGAAGTTAAACTCCACATTAGTAGAGTACCTATTGGGGTCGTTTTATTTGAATCAGAAAGAAAAGCAGATTCCAATTTACTAGCGATCCAAATCCACTTCAGGAAGCACAACCTTTTTTCCGGAGTCTTCCAGGACCGTGAGCTTGTAAAAGGTTAAGAGGTAAAAGAAGACCTCAAACCTATTGGCGTCCTTAAGGTTCAGGGAAACCTTTCCAGTGACTCTGTTGCTGACCTGAAGTGGGAGGTTCATCTCTTCTATCAAATAGGTCAGCACTGTATGAAGGCTGGCTCCCTCATAGGAGATGGAAACTTTGGGATAGGAGCGTTTAGCTAATTGAAGTTGAAGCTTTTTCTTCTTCTTAACCCAGTTTCCGATATAATTTTCGTTGCGAGTAAAGGCTGCAAAAGATTCTGCTTCAAGAAACCAGAGCTGTTGGCCCAGATGGAGTTGATAAAGGCAGTCCTCCATATTGCATTTCTTGAAATTGTAGGAGCCGGTTCTATGCTCCAGATCAAGAATGAGTGTATTGTAGTCAAAGTGATTACTGAGATCATACAAAATTTCACTCAGGGGAGCTTGTTGGTAATCACGCTCAAAGCTTTGAGCAAGTAGAGAAGATGGACAGGAAAGAAGAAGAAAACATAGAGCCCAAAGAGGGAATTCTCCAAAGAGTGGCGAGAGCTGGAACTGAGTTTGTTTCTTCATTGTGGGAGAACTGTTTTGATCATCTGGAGCAATTGATACCAGAGAGTGCTCAAGTATACAAGATTGAAAGACTCGAATCAGAAGTTCGCTATCTTTTTTCAAACCCGATAAAGAGTGAAAAGGACCCCTGCAAGTGGGAGCTTTATCTTTTCATATTGATGGATTTTCGTGAATATCAGCGACGCTTTTCCCAGGAAAGCAGCTTCTATCCTTCCAGAATTTTCAGTAAGGATCTGTATGCTTTGAAGTCACCATCCAGGGTTCGAACTGTATTTGTCTGCTCCAGTGCTCCACCCGACTTCAATGAGTTTCAGCCAAACTCAAAAACGCCATTTTATCTTCTGTGCACTCCGATGGATTTTGAACAGTTTGATCAGAAGTTTCGTGAAAAATATTGTCTTGTGCCTTCTTCAGAGAACTACATACCAGCCTGGCTACAGACGAAACACCAAAGCGCTTATGTCTGGATGTGTGCTTTGGGATTGATCTACTCCACCCAGGCTTTTAGCGACAGTGGGATGCCGGCCGGGATGGATCTGGCGGGTGTTAACTTGTTCAATCTGGTCAATCAAGACTACTTCTATCTCTTTGCCGGACCATTCCTCCACGGAGGTATTGCACATCTTGTATTCAATTTGACCAGTATTTTATTTCTTTGGTCACTACTTTCAAGAATGTGCTCAGCAGTTTTTCTAAACATTCTTTTTGTGGTGAGCATGATCTATGGAATGATTTATAGCTTGTGCTTTGTTAACGGAACCAGTATTGGAATCTCCGGAGCTGTGTACGGGCTGGTAGGTGCCCTTTGTTTCGGTCTGTGGAAAGCTCGTTCAGGAGCAGTTGAAAATCAGCTTTACTGCATTCAAAAGCTTTATTTGCAAAGGATGTTGAAATCCTTGCTAATCTTCTCTTTCTTGCTCCCTGTTTTGATTCCCCGCATAGATATTCACGGACATCTCGGTGGACTGCTGGGAGGTTATTTTTTCACCTGGCTTGTATGGAGTTGCTTTCGATATCGAGAGTTAAGCTCTACGGTATCCAAAATCATTGCAGTTTCGGCTTTGATCGGTACTTTTCTTTTTCCGGCAATGTACCTGAACGTTCGCATTCAAAAATTTAATGATCTTCGCAAACAGCATGAGTTTGCCAAGCTTCAGTCCTTGCAGGTCAAAGAATTCTTCAACAATCGGGTAATACCCTTTAAACTGCATTTGAAGGGGGTTGTTCAGCTGAAACTCAAGCAAGGGGAAATGAGTTCCAAAGAGCAGAAAGTGGTCAGGGCCACTGTAGTTACTTCCCTTGAGAAAATGAAAAATGATCCTCTGTCGTCTCAGGAAGAGCTGATTAGCCAGTATATTGCGGTTTTGCAAAGTGGTCATCAAATGATATGGGAATCGAGCCTTTCAGAGTTAAAGAGAAACTATGAAGGGTTTGAGCTGGCCGTAGAAAAAATGGAAGAGAAAATTTTGAAGAAGTTTTCTTTGATCAGAGAAAAGAGTAAACAAGGGTATTAGGGAGTGAGTAGCAAGAACCAAAAAAAATCGATTGGATGGCTGCTGTTCATTCTTTTGGCCTTTTTGTCTTTGGCCGGCTTCCTGATATGGCATCAGAGTTCTGAGGAAGTTGTGGAAAAAGGCAGTAAAGATGGTGAGAACCTGACTACTCGCAAGACTAACCCGGAGGCTATTCAACCACTTCGGGTTCACACACCTGATGTAGAGTTTGAAGGAAATGAAAAGCTTCTGAGTCCCGGTGACTTGAAAGCTGTTTTGCCACCGAAGTTGGCGGATGTATACGTTCAAAACGGGAGCCTCTCGGCCTTAATGCGCTCCTTTGTGTTGCGCCCTGATGAGCAAGACAATTCGTCTTCCAAAGAAAAAAGAGGCAGTCTCTTCGTTATTGAGTTTCCTGACAGTATGTCCAGCTATCTTTCACTACTGACTGCAGGTGATCGTCTCCAGGCTCAGACTTCTGAGGAGAGGGAGTATTTGATGGTAGATAACTACTCCATCAAGCATTGTGGTAAGTACCATTTGATGAGTAATCAGGGATTGAGCCTTTTGAGTATTCAGGAAGTCTTGCGAAAACTCTCCTGCACAAGTTCACCCCTGGCATTGTTTGCCAGTGAGTTTGCTAAAGGCAGTCTTGATGTGCCAGGAGGAAGTGTGGCAGCCACTAATCTCAAAGTGGAAGGAGTTACCTTAAGAATATTGGATGTGGACTTAATCGAAAGTACGCAGCTTCAAAGACGAGAGTATCGCATAGGAGAAGAGCTGTTCTTTCGCTGGTTTTTCCCTGATTCCCTGAGAGTGTATTACTCCCGAACCTATGGGGAGATGGAATTGGTCATTTCGCACTACAGCCGTGACTTGAGTTTGGCTCAGCGTTACGAGATTCAAAGACTTCTCCCCTGAGCCAATATCAAGGTTCCTCCAGCAAGCTGATTGGAGTGTTTGAATGACTTGTTCAGTCTCTTCAGTTTCTTGAAAAATCTAGTGAATTCCAGTCTGCAAAGGCTCTACAAAAGCTTGTTCCATAGGATGGATTTTGTTATAGTCGCTGGCTATGACTCAAGGATTTGTAGACAATTTCGAGTTTACCACCAGGTACTGTGAAACGGACCAGATGGGGGTCGTGAATCATGCCCGCTATTTTGACTGGTTTTCAGAAGGACGAGTGAGTTGGCTAAAATCTCAGGGTTTTCTCTACAGTGAGTGGGAAAAAGAGGGATTGGTACTTCCCGTGGTGGATTGTCGTTGTCAGTTTAAAAAGTCGGCTTACTTTCAGGAAAAATTGAAGCTTCAAACCCGAGTCAGCGAACTCAAGCGCAAGATCATCAGCTTTTCGTATGAATTGAAAAATGAAAGTGGAGACCTCCTTGCCAGAGCATCCACCAGGCATGTATTTCTCAAAGACGGTGGAATGGTTAGTATGGAGCCCGAGGTTTTTTCCAGGTTCCAGGAGGCTGTTGCCCGGTGAAGTTGTTTATTGTTGAGTCCCCGGCCAAAATCAAGACTTTGCGTAAGTTTCTGGGTAAAGATTTTGAAATCCGAGCCTCTATGGGTCACATCCGCGAGATTCCCAAGCGTGGACTGGGAGTAGATGTTGGATCCGGTTTTCAGGCCAGTTTTCAATTGATTGAATCCAAAGAGAAAAACACAAGAGAGCTTTTGCATTTGATGAAAAGAGCTGAGGAAGTCTACTTCGCACAGGACCTTGACCGCGAAGGAGAACTTATTGCCTGGCACCTTTACGATGAAGCCAGTCTGGAAGACAAGAAAGTGCGCCGGGTGGTGTTTAACCAGATCACCAAAAAAGCAGTTCTTGATGCAATATCCAATCCCAGAGACCTGAACCAGCATTTGATTGATGCCGGGATGAGTCGTACGATTCTTGATCGCCTGATTGGGTATAAGCTTTCTCCTCTGGTCTGGAATCGATTTGAGAGTGATGTTCCCTTGAGCGTAGGCCGTGTTCAGACCGTTGCTTTACGCATACTGGTAGATCGGGACCGTGAAATCGAGTCCTTCGTCAAAGAAGAGTTTTGGAATATCAAGGCAAAGTTTGAAGAAGGATTCGATGCGGATATTCATCTGAAAAAAGACCAGAAGCTGAGCGCAGATGAAAAAGACGCTCTGATGGCAAAGCTGGAGAACCCACAGGCCAAAGTCATTGAAGTCAATGCCCGTCAGGAAAAGCGTAAACCCAAGCCACCCTTTACGACTGCCACATTGCAACAGGAGGCTTCTTCGAAACTAAAGTATTCGGCGAAAGAGACCATGAAGCTGGCGCAGGAGTTGTATGAAGGTGTTTCCATCGAAGGGGAAAGCAAGGCTTTGATCACCTACATGCGTACTGATGCTGTGAATCTCGCGAAAGAGGCACAGGACAGTATTCGAGGAGCGATTGAAAGAGACTTCGGAAAAGAGTACCTCCCCAAAAAGGCTGTGGATTACAAAGGGAAAACGAAGAATGCCCAGGAAGCTCACGAAGCCATTCGACCGGTTTACTTCGATCTGCCTCCTCATAAAGTGAAGCCTTATCTCAAGCCCGAGCAATTCAAACTTTATGAATTGATCTGGAACAAGGCAATTGCCTGTCAGATGAAGCCAGCTTTGTTTGATTCAACCACACTTCGAATAGATATCAACGGAGTCGAGTTCCGTGCTCGAGGCAGTGTTCTCAAATTCGAAGGTTTTTTAAAGGTCTATGACGATCGTGAGATTGATAATGACAGCAAGAAATCGGCTGAACCAAAAAGTGAGCTCCCTCCAGTAGAAGAAGGCCAGGAGTTGGGTGTCAAAAAGCTAATTCCGGAGAAGAAGTTTACGAAACCACCAGCCAGATATACAGAGGCTTCTCTGATCAAATATCTGGAGAAGAACGGAATTGGACGTCCATCAACTTACGCGTCTATCATCGATACTTTGATTCGTAGAAATTACGCCCAAATCAAAAAGCGAAAATTTGAGACAACGGAGCTTGGAAGAAATCTTTGTGATTGGGTTCGCGATCATTTCCCCCGGGTAGTTGATTTAAAATTTACCGCAACTGTAGAAGACTCTCTGGATTTGGTCGCTCGCGGAGAGCGTCCCTGGAGAGACTCAGTAGACTCCTACTATGGACCTCTGCGGGACGCTATTGTTAAATTGCAGGGTTTCGTTGAAGAAGAACTCCGGGAAGAAGAAAAGAAGTGCCCCGAATGTGGCGAGGAAATGGTAGTCCGTTCTGGAAAATTCGGGCAATTTTTGGGTTGTTCCGACTATCCTAAATGCACCTATATTCACAAGGTTCGAAAGCCGCAAAGAACCAGGGGTATAACAACAGGAATATTTTGTGAAATCTGCTCGGGAGAATTTCATCTTAAAGAGTCAAGATATGGCAAGTACTTTGCCTGTTCCAGTTACCCGAAATGCAATAACACAAGAAACAAGTTAACACCACAAGAAGTAAGCAAGTTCAAAGAGCATCTTCGGGAGAAGAGAGCCAAGGAGCAGAATTATGAACAGAAATCATCAGAATCCGGGAAGCAGAACTCGACACTCTCTTCTTAAAACTTTGGCAGTCAGCTTGCTGCTATGTACCGGTGGCAGTGTTTCAGCTTCCGAGAAAGAGCCTTTGCGGGATCGAATCCAGGATATCAAGGCCGAGTTTGGAAAGGCCATGGACCAGGAAGTTCCCTTTGCGAAAGTCTATGCTCCCTCCGAGTCACTCAAGGATGTTCCTCAAGAGCTGAAGGAAAGGCTTCAGGATCTCAAGGCCAACGACAAAATGGTTTTCAATCCAGTGGATTTAACGCTGGATGGTGCCATTGAATATGCATTGGAAAACAACCTCGGGTTTCAAAATGACTATGCCGGTCTGGAGCAGAGTTCAAGAAGCTTGAAAGGAACCCGCGCCGGTATCTTTGAGCCAAGTATGCAGCTTAGCGCTCGAAGAAGCGTCAGCAAAAACCCTGCACAGGGAATCATTCCGCAGTTCAGCTCTGAGTCCGAAGGATTGAACTGGACCTACAGTCAGGTTTTTCGTGACAGTACAGACCTGGACGTTCGCTACAACTCCAATTTCTCCAATAACCGCTTTCAAAAGCAAAACACTTCCGGGGTTACCGTAAATTTCTCGAGAGCTCTTATTGGAAAATCCAATCAGTTCTTTAGTCAGGAAATCCGTTTGAAGAATGCCAAGCTTGATGAGAAGGTTGCCTATTACAACTATTTGGGATCCTATCAGGACCTGGTTCTGGATGTAGTGGAGAGTTATTTGAATACGGTCAAAAACTATCGACAGATCGATGTGAGCAGAAGCGTACTCAATTCCAGAAAAGAGCTTTTGGAGCTTACCAGAGTGAAATACAATCTGGGAGTCAGTACGAGGTTGGATGTACTTCGGGTAGAAGTTCAGGTTGCTGGTGAAGAAGAAGCTTTGATTTCCGCCCGAAATACCTATGAAAACTCTCTGGACGCCCTCCTCAATCTTTTGAACTACGATCGCCATGACGGAAAGATCAGTGTTTCTCACAAGGGAAGCCTGGACACACCTGAAATCAATGCAGACGCAGAAGTGAAAAGAGCCATGGAGAATCGGCATGATCTCAAAGTGGCCGAGTTGGGCCTGGATCAGCAAAAGAACAATCTGATCAACACCAGAGAGCAGATTAAAAACAAGGTATTGGTGAACGCCAGTATGCAAAAACACGCAACAGATACCCGTTGGTCACAGGCTCACGACTTTTCTGACAAGGACTGGACATTGGGCTTGAGCTACACTTATCCACTGGGCAATCGACAGGCTCGTGAAAGTCATCATATTCAAAAGATTCAGGTTGCCAATCAGGAGCGCCAGATTCAGGAATTGAAGAATCGCATCGGCTTGCAGGTAAGAAATGCAGTGAGGAATATTATTTCAACCCGACAGCGACTCACAGTTCTGGAAAAGAACCTGGCCCGGGCCAAAGAAAACTTGAAGCTGGCAAGACTCTCCTATGAAAAAGGAATCAAGTCATCTATTGAAGTTCTTGATGCTCAGGATGATCTTTTGAATGTGAACAAGAGCTATATCAACACTATTCTGGACCTGGAGATTGCTCACTTTCGTCTGGAAAGGCATACGGGAAGTATTGATGTGCCGGAAAGAATCCAAAATGCTGCCCTCGAATGGGTAACAACCCCCTGGAACTAGGAGTAGATTCTATGCGAGCAGTTGATGTCATTCAAAAGAAGAGAAACGGTGAAGAGTTGAGCACCGAAGAGATCGAGTTCTTTATTCGTGGATATGTTTCCGGTGAAGTTCCCGATTATCAGGCGGCGGCATTTTTGATGGCCTGTTGCTTTAAACCACTCTCAGCCAGAGAAACAGCAGATCTTACCGAAGTAATGCGAACTTCCGGAGATACCATTGACTTTAGTGGTGAAATCTCCGGATACACTGTAGACAAACACTCTACGGGGGGTGTTGGAGACAAGACAACTCTCGTCCTTGGTCCACTGGTGGCCGCTTGTGGTTGTGTAGTCGCCAAGATGAGCGGTCGGGGGCTTGGTCATACGGGTGGAACTCTGGACAAGCTGGAATCCATTGAAGGATTTCAAACGGAGCTTCTCCGTGACGAATTTGTTTCCATCGTCAATGAGGTTGGTGTGGCTGTCTGCGGTCAAACCGGTAATATTGTTCCGGCTGATAAAAAGCTCTATGCCCTGCGTGATGTCACAGCAACTGTAGAGGATACTGCCCTGATTGCAGCCTCCATCATGAGCAAGAAGCTCGCTATTTCCAATCAGGGGATTATCCTGGATGTGAAAACAGGCAAGGGCGCTTTCATGAAGACCAAGGAAGACGCAATTCATCTGGCAAAGAGAATGGTGGAAATTGGTTCTTTGATGCAAAAAGATGTTGTTGGACTTGTAACAGAAATGTCCATACCACTTGGTCGTGCCGTTGGTAATGCTCTGGAAGTTCAGGAAGCCCTGGATACCTTGAGAGGTGATGGCCCACAAGATTTGGTGGATCTTTGTGCCGAACTGGGAGGCCGTCTGCTTCAAATGGCAAAAATTTCTCCTGATCTGGAAGCTGGCAAGGCTAAAATTCTGGAAGCTTTGGAGAACGGGGATGGTCTGGTTGTCTTTGAGAAGATGGTCAAGGCTCAGGGTGGAAGTATTGACTCTCTTTACAATCTACCCAAAGCGAAAGGCGTCATGGAAGTGCCAGCGAATTCCAATGGATGGATCAAGGCCATGGATGCACTGGAGATAGGAAATGCTGCCATGCGTCTTGGTGCTGGTCGGGAAACCAAGGATGATCCTGTGGATCATGCGGTTGGAATTGTTTTGCACAAGAAAGTAGGGGACAAGGTTGAGAAAGGTGAGAGTCTCGCAACTTTGCATTACAACAAGGATCAGGAACTGGCCAGTATAGTTGAGCAGGTTCAGAAGGCTTATTTCTACGCAAGTGAAGAAGTCCCCAGCCCACCGGTTATCCTGGCAGAAGTGAATTCTCAGGGTAGCACCGACTTTGAACAGGAAGCATGAATGCATCTTGAATTGAGTGGAGAAGGACTAAGCGTATCCGATGCCTGGGAGTTGATGCATTCTCCAACTCGAAAGGTCACTATAGCCTCTAAAAGTCGCGAGAAAATGAAGGCTTCAAGAGCACGTGTTGAATCCGTACTGGATGGTGACGAAGCCATTTATGGTATCAACACCGGATTTGGAAGCCTGGCCAACGTACAGGTCAAAAGAGAAGATCTCGAAACCCTGCAGGAAAACCTGATTCGCTCTCATTGCGTTGGAGTAGGGGATCTTCTTACAGACTCCATTGTCCGGGGGGCCATGCTCCTTCGGGCAAACACTTTGTGTCAGGGTTATTCCGGTATTCGCCTGGAAACAGTGGACTTGCTTCTGGACTGTTTGAACCATGATATCTTACCTTTGGTGCCTAATACTGGTTCCCTCGGAGCAAGCGGTGATTTGGCCCCCTTGGCCCATATGGCCCTGACTCTTCTCGGTGAAGGTGAAGTTCGTTTTAAGGGTCAGTTGATGACCGCTGCAGAAGCTCTTCGAGAATGTAGACTCAAACCAGTCAGGTTGGGAGCCAAGGAAGGCTTGGCCCTGATCAACGGAACCCCGGTCATGTGTGCCCTGGCAGTGGAAGTTCTCAAGCGCTGCGAGAATCTGTTAAAGGTTTCTGATATAGCCTCCATGATGAGCCTTGAAGCTTTGCATGGTACCAATCGGGCTTTCATCGATCGATTGCATCAACTCAGACCTCATCGCGGGCAGAAATTGAGCGCACGCAATCTCTTTCGACTACTGGAGAATAGCCCGAACAGAGCCTCACACAAAGATTGCTCAAGAGTTCAGGATGCCTACAGTTTACGATGTATACCTCAGGTTCATGGCTCTTGCTATGATGCCTTTTTTCGAACCCTGGAAACCATAGAGATTGAAATGAATTCAGTGACGGACAATCCCATAGTTCTTGAGGATGAAATCATTTCTGGTGGTCATTTTCATGGAGAACCGGTCAGCATGGTTCTTTGCTATCTGGCTATGGGTCTGGTTGAGTTGGGCTCAATTTCCGAGCGACGACAAAACAGGCTGGTGAATCACAACCTCTCCAATCTGCCACCCTTTCTGGTCAGAGACTCGGGTCTCAACTCGGGTTGGATGATTGCTCATTACACTTCCGCTGCCTGTGTGAGTGAGTCGAAGGTTCTTGCGCATCCTGCAGTTGTGGACAGTATTCCCACTTCCGCAGATCAGGAAGATCATGTTTCAATGGGCTTGAGTTCTGCCAAGAACTGTCTACAGATTCTGGAAAAGCTGGAGTCAGTCTTGAGCATTGAACTTTTGATTGCTACCCAGGGCCTTGATTTTCACGAGCAACCACCAGGACCAGCACTGAAGCGTGTGATGGAAGTCGTTCGAGAAAAAGTAGACTTTTTAGAATCAGATCGTTATCTGAAAAATGATATAGAAGCCGCTCGAACTTTGATTCGAGAGGGAAAAATTGTGGAAGTTGTTGAAGAGGAGATTGGAGACTTACTGAAATGAAGACCGGACACTCGCAGGATTGATTTCTGAGGAAAGTCCGGGCTCCGCAGGGCAGAATGCCTGGTAACACCAGGGCGGGGAAACCCGATGGAAAGTGCAACAGAAAGTAAACCGCCACGGCCTCGGCTGATGGTAAGGGTGAAACAGTGAGGTAAGAGCTCACTCGTGAGGCGGGTAACCGTTTCATGCGGTAAACCCCATTCGGAGCAAGATCGAGCAAGTGAGTTGAGGCGGCCCGCTGATCACTGGGTAGATCGCTAGAGGTGAGGAGTGATTCTCATCCCAGATAAATGAGTGTTGCCTCCTTGTGAGGTACAGAACCCGGCTTACAGGTCTTCTAATTCAGTTCTTCAAACCTCTTGAACAGCCTCTTTTTCAGGATTGGATGAGGAGATTGGGTTATAAAACATCCCGACTGATGTATCATTGAATCCGCGGTGGTTTCCACTTTGTGTTCTTGAAGTAGAACAGGGAGCCAGATTCCAGTAATACTGGGAAAGTGAGAGGGTATGCCTGCCAAAAAAGCGACTTCTGAGCCAACCAAGCCAGCAACCAAAACACGCAAGCGCAAAGCTCCCAAATGCTTTGTTCTCGATACAAACGTTTTGCTTCACAATGCGGATTCCATTTTTTCCTTTGAAGATAATGATGTGGTTCTCCCAATCCAGGTGATAGAGGAACTGGATCGATTCAAAAAAGAATCTGATGAAAAGGGTCGCAATGCGAGACAGGTTGCCCGTCATCTTGATGGTCTTCGAGAGATTGGCTCTTTGTGTGAGGGCGTGGAAACACCCGGAGGTGGCTACTGTCAGGTCTTGACTGAGTTCGGTCACAATCTTCCACCTTCTTTTGACATGAAAACCAAGGATAATCAAATCCTGGCAGCCGCTTGCTTTGTGCAAATGCAAAGAAAGAGAACCGAAGTTATTTTTGTATCAAAGGATCTCAACGCCAGAATCAAGGCCGACTCTCTTTCTATTCGAGCAGAAGACTACGAAACGAACAAGATCAATTTTGATGAACTTTGGCAGGGTTACAAGTATCTGGATATGAGCAAGGAGCAACTGGATCATTTCCACGAGGAAGACTTTCTTGAATGGGAGGGGGATGACTTTTTGCACAATGAGTTTGCAATTTTGCAGTGCGGTGAAGAAATGGCTCATGGCCGTTATGACAAAGAAGAGCGTGGTTTCTATCCTCTGGATTTTGCAAACTCCAGTCCCTGGGGTGTCGGTGCATTGAATGCAGAGCAGGCCTTTGGTCTGGAGCTCTTGCTTGACGAGAATGTTCGTCTGGTGAGTTTGATTGGTAAGGCCGGAACGGGAAAGACTCTTCTTGCGCTGGCGACTGGACTCAAAAAAACCATTGATGACTTGAGTTACAAACGGATTTTAGTGAGTCGTCCAATTATGCCCTTGGGTCGGGATATTGGCTATCTTCCAGGAAGCAAGGAAGAAAAGCTGACTCATTGGATGGAGCCTATTTTCGATAATTTGCACTATATCTTCGACAACTACACCACTGAGGGACTTCCCGGGGAACAACTCGATATGCTCATGGAAAGCGAAAAGATTTGTCTTGAGGCTCTTACCTACATACGGGGTCGTTCAATTGCCCATCAGTGGCTAATCATTGATGAGGCTCAGAACCTGACTCCCCATGAAGTGAAAACCATCATTTCTCGTGCGGGGAATGGATGTAAAGTGGTCCTGACAGGAGATCCCTATCAGATTGACAATCCTTATCTTGATCCCAGCTCGAACGGTCTCACTTATCTTATCGAGCGTTTCAAGGGGCAAAAACTGTTTGGAAGCGTGGTTCTCAAGACCTCCGAGCGTTCAGAACTTGCCAGCCTGGCTGTTGAGCTACTTTAGTGTCTCTCTGCTATAATCAAGTAGGGAGTTGTTTGATTTTACATTATGAGCACCTCAAGGGTCAGATGTTTCATGGAGTGACCAGGGTGTTGAAATTGGAGGCGGCCCATTTTGATTGGTATTTGTGGAACCGTTGATGGTAAGTTTGGGTCGAAGTGATTGGAAAGCGAGTACAGTGAAGGTCACAAAAACCAAAGATTTGGAAAGAGCAGGCGGCTCAAAGAAGGGGATGTCCCTCATTGAAGTGATTGTCGCCGCCACTATTTTGGTGACTTTTATGCTTCCTGTTTATGGTCTTTACATGATGAACAGCAGGACTTCCGACTACGTGAGAGCGTGGAACAATGGTGTCAATCTTGCTCACAACATCATGGGAAGACTAGTCAGTGAAGATGTGCCTTTTTTGGCAATTGACCCTGAAGGTTTTGGCGGTACCCAAACCAATACTGGTCGTCGGCAGTTCGAATTCCGGGCAAATTTCGGAAGTATTGATTTTACTAACCACAACTTGAAGAGCATTTTTGGAGCTTCTCAGGGCGGTGATTATCGTATCGATGCAGATGGTGACAGAATTATCTCCAAAGGGGGAGTGGACTTCAAAATCCTCGCTTACGCAGGAATGTATGAAGACGATACCAGCTCTCCTTCAGGTGTAGACCCCACGCGCCAGGATTCCTACAAGCTGAATGCAAACCCTACATCCGAGTTAACCTTCTCTTATTATCCCAATCCCTGGTTTGATCCAAACAATGACTGTGCAGAAAATGATTCCGCCAATCAAAGTTTGAGCGCAGCACTCGGTAGCGCCACAGTGGACTCTACCTGCGCCAGAACGGTGAAGCGCCCCATCAATCCCTACAGGCAGGCTTCCGGCTCGGTACCGGGTACCTTCTATTACAATCGAATCGACGACCCTATGGACGATCGTTATCGATACGGGTTTCCAATTCCCGGTGGCGGCTCATACAGTGGGGAAGGCGGAGGAGCAGGCAACACGAAAGATGTGGAAGAAGGGGCTCCTGACGCAGCGGGATCAAGTATTCCTCAGGACATTTCCTATTCAGTTCGTTACGAAGACAAGGCGTTTCACAACTTTGAAGATATGAATGGGGATTTGCAGGATGATGGAGCATTTATGAAAATCGTTCTGGGAATTGCCTGGAAGCCCAGAGGACTTGGAGGCGCAGGTACGGCACAAGCTCTCCAGGAGTACTGGTTGGTATCCTTCAAGGCAAATTTACAAACTTCGATAGACTAATGATGAACTCACATAAACATAATCATTTGTTCAGCCCAAGGAAGGGTATCACTATTATTATGGTGATCATCGTTGGAATGAGCTTGATGGCTATGGCTGTGATACTGCTGGTTGGTGGTACAGACAACCGGGAAAAAGTCCTGACTTTGAAAGAAAAGTACCAGAGCTATTTTCTCGCAGTGGGAGGTCAACAGCACGCTCTGCTCAAGTTTCGTCTCTTGCCCACACCTTTCTATGATGCCGCGGCCTACGCCATAGGTAAAAACCCTTACTATGATTTCACTCGCTCCATGGATCGTTACAACAATCCCGGACCCATGTTCTTCACAGGCAACGTAACCGTGGAAGAAACGGTGGAAGATGCGGGGCAGGAAATGCTGATCATTTCCAGAGACGATAGCTGGAACCTGACTCCCCAGGATGAAACCTTTGAAGGGGTCATGGCCACTCACCTGAATCGATTTCTCAAAGATATTCGCTCAGACTACCCCACTGGAAACGGTGTGGTGGTGATTTCTTCAACAAGTCACGATGACAAAGCCATGGGGCCGGGCTGGTATGATCCTTATTCAGGCTCATACTTTGTTGATAAGGTTTTTATCTTTGGTTCCCAGGGTGCTCTTAGTTATTCCACGGACTCAGTGATGGTTTCCTGTCGAGGGGAAGCTATGCGTGCGAATCATAAATCAATCATCACCGAAAGAGGGGGATCACCCCGTGATTTGACACGACAGTTTCTCAAGCATACTTCCGGTCAGGCCGGTGGAGGTTTTGACGAGCAGGTAGACATGGAAGTCAGCAATCAGGAAAAATTTGATTTTCTGCAACAATATGAAGACGAACTTGCCAGCAACAGTGCTCGCAGGGGGGAAGCTGTCACCAGTGTCTATGAAGTTCAAAGAGAGAAGTAAGGACGTTTTCATGGTTCGAAGTTTTGCCAGAAATGGCAGCAGGGCATTTACTCTGGTTGAGATTTTGATGGTTGCAGCCATTGTGGGTTTTCTAGGCGCAATCATTGCCAAGTTGATTTCCCGTTCAACCCAATCATTTTCGCAGGAAGCCTGGCATCAGGGAACCACCAATAAAATGGAAACAGCCATCCAGCGGATGAACAAATATCTGGGCTTGGCATCCTATCCCACTCTCAACACCTTCAAGGGAGTTTTACGGGACCGCTCTGATGAGTACGCCTTTCAAATTAAAAAATCACATATCAGTGCTGGCGATGCTTATTCAAAGGCAACCAAGATGCTTGCACGAGGTAAAGAAGGCGGAGGGGAAGTGACCTATGACTCGGGTTCTGCTCAATACTTCTTCTTCGGATCTGGTGTGAAGGATGACTGGAGTGAGGATTACACAGGTGGGAATCGATATACCAGTGGGTCACCAGAGCAAGATATTATCACATGGATGAGTTGCAAACCCGGTTACAAGGATATTCCAGGGTTTGCAGAAACTGCTCCGCGCTGTGGAAAACACCGACTCTTTCTAAAGAACAGGCAACGAGTCTTTCAGGCCTCTGATTCCACTTACAAGTTCTATCAGGATTTGTTTCTTGAATCGAGTTTCTGCACTACCAAGTTCATGTCGCCGGTTGGTGGAAGCAAGGGATATTTGCGAGGCGAAGGTGATTATGAATGCAGTGATTCTGACTTCCTTGACAGCCAGAATACGGCGCAGCTTGATTCAGAGGAAAATGGCTCTGTTGGTGTGAAGTTGCTGGTTTCCTCAATAGCAACCGTAGTGCTCAAAGTCTTTCAAAAACCTAATGATCGTTCAACTACAGTTGAAATCGATATGATCGCAGCAGCACCAAACCGAGGAACCAAGATTGTCAGAAAATCGACCCAGGTAAACATCTCTCCCAAGTTGATCCCTGAAGAGTCTGGATTCAGTGGTAATGTGGCTGCTGAAGGTGGTGAGGTCGAGATTTAAAGCTCCGGTCTTTATCCGAGAGGAAACTTGTAAAACACTTCAAGTTCCTCTAGCCTAGAGAATTGAATAAATATACCATTGAAAATCGTGGCTAGAGGTCGATAGACTAAGGTAAGAGCAGGATTTATTTCCAACAGCCAGTTTGTTTGAAATACGATCTTCAGGAGGAAGCAGTGGCCAAGAAGTGGCAAGACGTTGAGTTTGTCGATTATAAGGAACGCCAAAAGCGCCGAAGGATGCGAAAGCGTATGTCGTCGCAGGAAGAGCTTGCCACCACTGTTCAATCCCGCTGGAACTTCACTCTCATTTTCTCCATCGCCTTTTTGTTTATGGGCTTGATTGGGACTAGTAGTTATTTTCTCTTCATCGCCCAGGAAAAGCAGGAAGATGCTGAAAGCAAGATGTTCATCGAATCCCGCAAGATCAAGGGAGATGCCTCCTATCGAAAATCTGTGGTGGACGAATACGTAGCCTTTGCCCAGGCAAAAAGGTTTTATAACTCAGGACAGTTTAGAACTGGTTTGGACTCTGAGGTTGAACTGGTAACTTTTGATGATGTCATTCTGAAATTGATGCCTCTTTCAGAACTTACTGTTGATGGTATTGAAATCTTTGGACAAAACAAACGGACTAAAACCAATATCACTGCAGAACTTGGCGAAGTCATTTTTGATTCAAGGAAGTCTGGTGGCTTGCTTGAGGTCAGGGCTGGCTCATTGGTTGTTTATGCTGGAAGAGCGCTGTTCAAGATAGTTGTCGATGGGGACAGCTATTCGGTAAAACTCTCACAAGGTCTAGCCCGGGTGGAGTACTACCAGGATTCCCGAGAACTCTCGAGTTCACAAATGGTAGTCGTCAAGGATGCCGCTCTTTCACAAGTTCAGACCTTTAATCCTCTGGCGGAGACCTGGTAATGATTATTGATGATATTAAGAAATTCGATATCTTCAAGGATCTTGAACCAATTGAAATCAAGAAATTCCTGCAGTTTGCCCAGGTGAAACAATACAAGAATAAAGAGATTATTTTTCAGCAAGGGGACCCGGGAAGTGGACTTTTTCTCATTCTGAAGGGTAAAGTAGAAATCTACATTGAACCCGGCGGTAATCGAATCTCTCTGGCAATTCTCAAAGAGGGGGAGTTCATGGGGGAGATGTCACTCTTTGGTGATGGGAACCAGACCCGTACAGCAAGTGCTCTGGCCTATGAACCGCTGACAGCGGTAATGATCTCTACTCTTGATTTTCGAAGATTGCAAACTTCCGGTCCCAAGATTCTCTCCAAACTTCTTTTGCGTCTGGTGATGGGTCTTGCAGTTCGCTACAACAAGTTGAAGAACGAATACAACAAGGTTGTGGCGCAAATCGAGGAAGCCAAAAAGACCAGGGTGGCGTGATGCTAGTCGAAGATCTAAGAAAGTTTGATCTCTTCCAAGACCTTGATGATGTAGGTTTAAAAAAGTGCCTTCAATTTGCCAAACACAAAAAGTTTCAATCTGGAACAGAGATTTTTGCACAGGGAAGTCAAAGCGCAGGTTTGTTTTACATCCTTGACGGGGAAGTTGAAGTTCTCCAGAAGCAAGAAGGTGGAGCAGAAAAAGTCGTGGATGTTCTCAAGGCTGGCGATTTTGACGGCGAAGAATCACTCTTTGGAGATGTCGAAGAGAGAGAAACTTCACTCAGAGCGAAAACGCTGGTTCGAGTTTTCTGGATCAATACACTTGAATACCGACGACTGCAGAACTCGGGCCCAATGGAACTCTCCAAAATTTTGCTACGTGTAATTATCGGACTTGCCAATACTTTTCGGGGAAAAAATGGTGAGTTTGGTAAGGTGAAGAAAGAGCTCGAAGAACTTCTCGGACCAGCTGAAGAGTAATTTCGAGTAGTGATCTCTTCCAATCACTATCAGCTCAGGATCCGTCAACAAATTACCTCCATAGATTAGCCTGAAGCACATAAATCCTTCATCTACTTGCTAGCCAATCCTTACTAGAGCATAATTGCTGTATGGACTTATACATCAAACGCAGTATCTTTGATTTATTAAAAATCGGAATTGGACCGAGCAGTTCCCATACCATGGGCCCCATGCAGATGGCCCGTGAGTTTCGAGAAGAGTTACTTCAAAAGGATATGAAGCCAACGTCATTGCGTGTGATTCTTTATGGTTCTTTAGCCAGCACAGGAGAGGGGCATTTGACTCCCAATGCCATTCTCGCCGGACTACAGGGAATGGATGCAATTGATACTCCCGTAGAAGAAATTCAAAATGCTACAAGCCACTTGATTTTGCAGGGTGGCTTCTTTCTTGGTGAACATCGTATTGAAACTCCACAGGGGCTGGAACTGATTGAATTTGATCGAAGTACAACCCAATTGACTCATCCTAATACGGCAAGGTTTCGAGCTTTTGACGAGCATGGTGGGGTTCTTCTCGATCAAAGCTATTGCAGCATTGGCGGTGGAGTGATAGTGGAGCTTGAGAATCTGCAAGAGGCTCTTGAAGAAGTCGATGAGCAAAAACTGAGTCTGGTAGAGATTTTGCACCAGTGTGATCAGCTTGGTTTATCACTTGTAGAATGGAACTTTCGTCAGGAAGAGTTACTGACTTCCTTGAGTCGTGAAGAGATTCGGGAGAAGCTCAGGGTTTTGTGGCAAGTGATGGGTAAAACTGTAGATGCCGGATTGTCCCAGGAAGGGCTTCTTCCCGGGAAACTGAATGTCCGTCGTCGTGCCAAACGCGCTTTCCAGCGCAATAAAAAGAGAACTACTCCCCTCGGTCAGGCGGTCCAAACATTTGGGAAAGCGGGCATCTATGCTCTTGCAGTGAGTGAGCAAAATGCTTGTGGTGGCAGATTGGTGACCGCTCCCACTTGTGGTGCCTGTGGTGTGGTTCCTGGCGTTTTGACCATGATGCATCGTGAGCTTGAGATGGATGAAGAAGAAATTCTGGATGGACTCGCTTTGGCGGGCTTGATTGGAAATATCGTCGTTGATCGGGCAAGTATCAGTGGCGCCGAGGTTGGCTGTCAGGGGGAAGTGGGGGTGGCCTGTGCAATGGCTTCGGCAGCTGCAGCAGCACTGTGTGGAGCAAGTAATGCACAGATAGAGGAGTCGGCAGAGGCAGCTTTGGAGCATCATCTTGGTTTAACTTGTGATCCGATTATGGGGCTTGTTCAGGTTCCCTGTATTGAGCGCAATGCGATTGCAGCGGGAACAGCGATTAACGGTGCCAATCTGGCTTTGATGGGTGAGGGAAATCACTTGATTTCCTTTGATAAATGTGTAGACACCATGCTGGAGACGGGCCGCGAGATGAATCCAAAATACAAGGAAACTGCCCTCGGGGGATTGGCGACAACTCACTGCTGATGAGGATCCAATTACTTTTCCTTCTTCTGGTATTTCTCTGCCCAACTCTTGAAGCCACTCATAAGTTTCCTGAGAGATTCTTGTCACTGCTAAAGGAACTGGAGAGACAGCAAAAATTCCCTTTGCTTCGTCAACGTTTTCTAAACGCTTTGGAATACAAGCCAATCAGAACTCATGCCAGAGAGCTTCTCTGGCTGCAAGACTCGGTAGAGAGCTATTCAGTTTTTAATGGAAAATCCTTACCAAGAGATACCGTCCGAAAGAGCTCCAGCCGCCTGGACGTTTTCTATGAAGACGAAAAACTGCATAGCCTTCGCCTGAAGTCACTGCTTGTACCAGCCTGGGTATCAGCAGAGGCTGATGAAGGACTTTCCCTTGATACTTTATCCAATCAGACTCATAGCTTTGAAAATGATGCCTGTGTCTATCTGGATGTGCCTGAAAGTACTGTTGACAATAGAGGCGTTCCAATTGAGTTCTGGTTTATTCTTTCTTGCTCAACTTTTGATCTACGAACCCTTGCCAGGGAGTAAAGAATTCAGTCACCGACTTAAGCTTCGAGATCTTCTGTACCGGTAGACCCGGGTTAAGAATCAGCAGAGCGGGCAGTTCAACCTTGTAGAAATTGGCTATTTTGTCCAAGCCGACTTTATCAATATTGGATCCTATGCGAAACTTTTTGATATAGGTCAGAGAGTTCTTGTCTTTCAGGTTATTGCTGGAATGTAGACTGATTGCCAGGCTAAACTCATCTTTGGGGTCAAGTAGTACCAGGAAGGGTTTCTTCAGACTGGCTTTTCTGGCATTGATTTCACTGAGACCGGATAGGGGCAGGAATCCTTCAGTCTCGGGACCTGGAATCAAAGACGACTTCAACTCCATGGTTTCGAGAGCTTTTTTAACTGCCAGCGATCTTGCTTTCGGGGTGAAGAGTGCAGCCTGGATTTTGTGCTCTAATCCGGACTCGGAAAAAACA
>Ga0255760_10000305_pt1 | contig 48324 bp, 40 predicted proteins | sample 071ome_25_FD_179960 | JGI IMG/M metagenome (GOLD analysis project Ga0255760, IMG submission 179960) | Coastal salt marsh microbial communities from the Groves Creek Marsh, Skidaway Island, Georgia - 071410BT metaG (version 2) | ecosystem: Environmental > Aquatic > Marine > Intertidal zone >...
TTCTCGCCTGGCCCGACGACACATTGATCTATTGCGCTCATGAGTACACGCAGGCCAACGCGCGATTTGCCCTATCCGTCGAGCCTGAAAACGAAGATCTTCTTATCCGCTCGAAAGCCATCGATGCCGCGCGTGCAAAAGGTCTACCCACCGTACCGACCACGCTTTCCCTGGAGAAAAAAACCAATCCCTTTCTGCGACCGACCAGTTTGCATCTGCAGCAGACCATCGATCGCGTGGGCGAGAATAGCGTCGACGTCTTTGCCCGCACTCGAGAACTCAAAGATCACTTTTGAGCAAGCGCGCCCGTCTATGATCAAACCGGTCGTCTCTTCCGAGCGAACGCGGGTCAAACGACTCGCATCTCTGGCGCAATACGATTCGGAGTTAATTCACGCCATATTGGACGAGGCCAACGTCTGTCACGTGGGATTTGTTGACGACGGCCAGCCCTACGTGATCCCTACCGCGATCGCCCGAATCGGTCACCACGTTTATATTCACGGCAGTCGCGTTAGCCGCATGCTCAAGTGTCTGGCACAGGGACAACCCGCCTGCATTACGGTGACCCTTCTAGACGGTATTGTGGTGGCACGATCCGCATTCAACTCCTCTATGAACTATCGGTCAGTGGTTATTCTGGGTAAGGCCGAGAAAGTAACGGGAGCGAAAAAGGTGGCAGTGCTCGATGCATTCACTGAACATCTTATTCCAGGGCGCACCAAAGATATTCGCCCGTCCCGACCAAAAGAACTGGCAGCCACCACCGTTTTGCGGTTCAGTCTTGAGGAGGCATCAGCCAAGGTCAGCGCCGGACCTCCGTCCGACGAGAAATCAGACTATGACAGCGACACGTGGGCGGGCGTTGTTCCTCTAAAAATGACCCGAGGGTCACCGCAGTCAGACCCAAAACTTCGAAAGGGTATACGACTGCCGCGCTATCTCACCGATTCCTAGACTCGACAAAAGATCCGTGTCATGACGGCACCACGAATTGCGATCGATATCGGCGGCACGTTCACTGATGCCGTCCTCCAGGTGGGCTCCACCCGGTACACTGCGAAGGTGCTCACCACGGCTAGCGATCCCGCCGAGGGGTTCATGCAAGGTGTAGATGAGCTTCTCAGACAGGCAGGCATCGAACCGGCCGAGATATCGCTGATTACTCATGGCACCACACTGGCTACAAACGCGCTGATCGAGCGCAGGGGCGCAAAAACAGCGCTGGTTGTCACCCAGGGCCACCGCGACTCGCTCGAGATCGGCTATGAAAACCGGTTTGACCAATACAACTTTGATGCGGATCGAAAGCCGCCGCTCGTTCCGCGCGCGCTGCGCTGGACCGTGCCTGAACGGGTCGACTTTCAGGGGCGCGTGCTCACGGCGCTGGATGAGCAGGCGGTGCACGCGCTTGCGGAACGTGCCGACGCCGAGCGCATCCAAAGCATTGCCGTCGGGCTGCTACATGCCTACGCCAATCCGGCCCATGAAACACGGATTCGCGACATACTCCGCGCGCGCCTTCCCCACGTGTCGATTTCTCTATCCAGCGAAGTCTGTCCTGAAATTCGCGAATACGAACGCCAGAGCACGACGAGCGCCAACGCGTACGTTCAGCCGCTGATCGCCGGATACCTGAAAAGCGTACGAGAGCGTCTGGCGACTGCAGGATTCAGATGCGCCTGTCTCCTGATGACCTCTGGCGGTCACCAGATCACCATCGACACGGCGGTTGAATTTCCGGTCCGACTGGTCGAATCCGGTCCCGCGGGCGGCGCCATCCTCGCTGCCCACATCGCCAAAGCGCTGGGGGAACCGTCGGTGCTCTCCTTCGATATGGGCGGCACCACCGCGAAAATCTGCCTCATCGATGATTACCAACTGCCGTTGTCGCGCACCTTTGAAGTGGATCGGGCACACCGCTTCATGAAAGGCAGCGGCATGCCAATCAAGATTCCGGTGGTCGACATGGTTGAGATCGGCGCGGGTGGTGGATCGCTCGCCCATGTGGATAGCGTCGGGCGAATTCAGGTGGGGCCCGAGAGCGCCGGATCCGAACCCGGTCCGGCCTGCTATGGCCGGGGCGGAACCGGCGCCGCGGTCACGGATGCCAACCTGGTCCTAAACCGGCTGGATCCCGACCACTTTGCGGGCGGCTCCATGACCCTGGATTCGGCTGCAGCCTCGCAGGCACTCATCAATGCCGTCGGCGACACGCTGGGAACGAATGCAACAGATGCCGCACACGCCGTCATAGAAATAGTCGACGAAAACATGGCTAGCGCAGCCCGTGTCCATGCCGTCGAAAAAGGAATCGATGTGAAAGCACGAACGATGATCGCTTTCGGCGGGGGCGCTCCTCTTCACGCGATAGCCGTGGCCCGCAAACTGGGCGTTGAAAAAGTCATCGTGCCCAAAGACGCCGGCGTCGGATCGGCGGTCGGATTTTTGCTGGCGCCCGTCGCTTTTGAAGTGGTCCGCAGCCGTTACGCGACACTCGATAGCTTGGATACCGACAGCATCAACCTGCTGTTCACTGACATGGAGAGTGAAGCCGTTGCGACCGTTCGCCTGGGCGCACAGGACGCACCCATTACGATTTCCCGGCACGCTTACATCCGTTATGCCGGACAAGGTCACGAAATCAAGGTGGCCTTACCCAACCGGCCACTTGCGGAAAGCGACCGCACGGGCATTCATTCGGCATTTACCGACGCGTATAGGATGCAATACGGTCGCGATATTCCCGGTGTCTCACTTGAAATACTGACGTGGTCACTCACCGCCTCGGCCCCTGCTGAGGAGGGGATTCGCGCGACCTCGCCCCATCCGGATCGGCCCACTCAACCCGCCGGCGTTCGGGCAGGGGTCCGCATGCCCGGAGCCGATCACGAAACCATCTGTACAGTAATCAGCCGCGATGACATGCCCGCGCAATCCCCACTTGAGGGCCCGATGATCATCGCCGAAGACCAGACCACGCTCTTGCTGCCGACGGGATGGTCGATCCATCAAAACCCATTTGGGGATCTGGTCGCCTCCTCGCTGTCGGAAAACGCGACGGAACACGCTGCTTCAGCGAGCGAGCTCTCACCGGTTCGCAAGCAGGTTATCTGGGATCGACTCATCAGCATTGTTGAGGAGCAGGCGCAAGCACTGATTCGAACGGCCTTCTCGACCACTGTCCGAGAAGCGGGCGATCTGTCCGCGGGCATTTTTGATCTCAACGGAAAAATGCTGGCGCAGGCGGTAACGGGAACGCCGGGTCACGTCAATGCCATGGCAACATCCGTCGGCTACTTTCTGGATGAGCTCTCGCTGGAAAACATGCGCCCGGGCGATGTGTACGTCACCAACGACCCCTGGAAAGGAACGGGGCATTTGTTTGACTTCACCGTCGTCACCCCCGCTTTTATTGAAGAGCGGGTCGTAGGTTTACTGGCATCAACCGTTCACGTAGTCGATATCGGTGGACGCGGCTTCGGGCCGGATGCCGGCCAGATTTATGAAGAAGGGCTGTGTATTCCCATTCTCCCTCTTTTTGAGGAAGGGCAGGCCTCGAAAGCGGTCATGTCGATCGTGCGAGCAAACGTCCGGGAACCGGATCAGGTGATTGGTGATCTTTATTCCCTCACCGTGGGGAACGCGGTGGGCTGCTCGCGTCTCGTCGACATGATGGCCGAGTTTGATCTTCAGGATCTTGCGACCATTGGCGAATACATCATCTCGCGCTCAAGAGCAGTGGTTCTGGATGAAATTGCCGGCCTGCCTCATGGGGTTTGGCATAACGAGATGACGGTCGATGGTTATGGCTCACCCATCGTGTTGAAGGCTCGCCTCGAAATCAGCAACGCGGGCATCGATGTCAACTTTGACGGCACCTCCGGCGTCTCGCCTTTTGGTATTAACGTGCCACTGAGTTATACCCAGGCTTACGCGTCCTTCGGCGTGCGCTGCGTCATCGGATCCGCGGTGCCCAATAACGCGGGCTCGCTCGAACCGATCAAGATCAGCGCTCCCGCAGGCTGTATTCTGAATGCCCCACGACCGCACGCGGTTGCTGTTCGCCATGTGATTGGCCAAATGCTGCCCGACGTGGTGCTGGGCTGCATTGAACAGGCGATTCCTGGGCGAGCGCCGGCCGAAGGCAGTTCCAGCCTTTGGAACCCAATGATGACCGGCGGACCCGGGGTGCTGGATGGCCAGGAATACGGGCAAGCCACGCCTTTCTCGGTAACGATCTTTCACTCTGGCGGAACCGGAGCCCGCCCGTGGCGCGATGGTCTTTCAGCCACCGCCTTTCCGTCCGGCGTGCGCAACACACCGGTCGAGATTACCGAATCGATCGCGCCGATCATTTTTCACCGAAAGGAATTTCGGCCAGGTTCCGGCGGCGCCGGTCGCTATCGCGGGGGGCACGGCCAAACCATTGAAGTCTCTCACGCCGAGGGCGCTCCGTTTGCCATCTTCGCGCTTTTCGATCGCGTCGATTTTGCCGCCCGTGGTCGACACGGTGGCGAGGATGGCGCACCGGGCGTCGTTCAACTGATGAGCGGAAAGAAACTCAATACGAAGGGAAAACAGATCATCCCCGCCGGCGAACGGTTGCTGATGGAACTCCCGGGCGGTGGCGGATACGGAAACCCCGCCGAGCGCGATCCCCAACTACAGGATGAGGATCATCGTAACAACATGAACTGAATGATTGGTGTAACCGCTCAAGGACGATCGATTAAGGGACGCTCTCGCTTATAAGGCACCGAATCCGGGTGCGGTGGGCTATCGAGCTCTCGGGCGATACGGTGGCCATCGTAGACCGCGGCCGCGATCGTCGACGGCGCCATGCAGTCACCCACTCGGGTAAGACGAAACGGCAACGTCTCCAGATGCTGCTCCTCGTGACCTGCGAGTTCAAAGTACAGATCGCTCACCGGCTGGCGCAGCGTCACCATAACGAGCGACTGAGCCTGTAGTTCGGTTAGTTGGGATGTCGTGTTATGCGCGAACGAAAGCGTCTCATGAGAAACGTTGGTGAGCGTGTGCTTTTCGATTAAACACACCCCTTTATCCAAAAGCGTCTTCTCGATTCGGTGCTGCTCCATGGTATTTTTCGTCCAGCAGGACACTTCTGGACCCGGCGTGACCAACGTAACCGAAAGACCCCGATCCGAAAGCCAGCCCGCAATCACACCGCCCATGTAGTAATGGTCGTCGTCATAGACCACGACAGCGCCCTCCCGCGGAAGATTTCCGGCCATCAACTGGTCCGGCGTGAGGATATTCGGATGACTGGTAATACCGGCGACACCAGTCTCGGTATATCGCCCGAGACCGTCGGCTCGCCAGTGTGCGCCTGTGGCGATCAGCACCTGATCGGCCCCGAACTCGCGAACACTGTCCGCATCCATGCGACTGCCGGGAAAGAAGCTGACGTTGGGCAATTTTTCAATTTGACCCAGACGGTAGTCGCTGACCCGCTTATAACTCGACAAACCAGGCAGCGTGGCCTCGAGCGCCGCCCGACCTCCGCCATCACCCGCATCAGCTAACGCCACGTCATAACCGCGCCGGCCCAGGCTCATGGCTGCCTCAAGACCTGCCGGGCCTGCGCCCACAATCAGTATCTTTTTACTTTCTCCTCTTGCCTCAATGATCTCCGGATGCCAACCCCGGCGCCATTCCTCTCCCATCGTAGGGTTCTGGGTGCAACGGATCGGCGATTGCGTCCAGTCTCCACTGACGCAGATGTTGCAGCCGATGCACTCACGGATATCCTCGATTCGACCCTCTTCTATTTTTTTGGGCAAAAAAGGATCAGCAATGGATGGGCGGGCGGCGCCAATCATATCGAGGACGCCGCGCTTGATCTGCGAGACCATGGCATCAGCCGAAGTGAATCGGCCCACGCCCACCACCGGTTTGCTCGTTACCTTCTTGACGAACGCGACGTAGGGTTCCTGGGCACCCTCCTCACCAAACCGCGCGGTGACTGAGTCGTTGGCCCAGTCACTGACGTTAACGTCCCAAAGATCAGGCAGTTCTGCCAGCATTTCGACGACTTCACGACCCTCAGTCTCACTGGTGATTCCCGCGTCGCCCAGAAGCTCATCCACCGCAAAGCGAATGGCTACCCCGCAGCGATCGCCGACCGCTTCTTTGGTGTCTTCGAGCAATTCACGAGTGAGCCGGACCCGATTTTCCAGCGAACCGCCATACTCGTCCGAACGCTTGTTCGCGCGTCGGCTAATGAAATGCATCGGCAGAGACAGATTGTGCCCCGCGTACACGTATACGATATCGAAACCGGCGTCGCGCGCACGTACAGCGGCCTGACGATGCCAGCGACGCACATCCGCAATATCCCGTTTTGTCATTGCACAAGCCTGAACCGGATCGAAACTATTTACGGGTAGATCAGACACGCCAAGAACCGGCAGTCGCGAGTGGCGGTTCGAGGCGTTGTGACCGCTATGGACCAGCTCAATCGCTGCCAGGGAGTCATGGGCGTGAACTCTTTCCGTCATGAGCGACAGGCGGTCCGCGTCACCATCATCCCACAGGCGGGCCTCAGCGTACGGCAGCACATCACTCGAAACATGTATGTCGCACTCTTCAGTCGCGACAACCGCCCAGCCACCCTCGGCTTTCACCCCCCGCATGGCAGCCACGCTATTGGGCATCAGGTGCCCCATACCATTGCAATGGGGGACCTGATAAAAACGGTTACGGGCCGTAACCGGTCCAATCTTGACCGGCTCAAAAAGAATGTCGTATCGGGGATCTCTCGTCATAACCAGTACTCGCGGGCGGTCTGTTGAGCCTACCGCTTTAAAGCTAATGGTAATTGATCAGCGGGATACTGTATCAGACGACGCGGTACTCGCTTTTCTTCAACACGCCTCGCCAGCAACGGGGGCGACGGGTTAGGGCTTTCTCGATCCGCCGGGCACGGGTGACAACCATTTTGGCAATCAGGTACAAACGAAACTTGATCCCGTTGTAGGAAAACACGGAGAAATAAATCGGCTGATAGCGCCAGAACGCATAAGGGTCTTTTCCGGCAAGACCGGGGCCATGGTAGGAACGAAAAGCGCTCAGGGTCGCGTAATCCACTTTGGCATCGCGGGTCGCCGACTCAAAGTGCAGCAGACGAATACCTGGAGCCGTGATGCAGCGCAGACCGCGGGCGCGAGCACGAAGACAGAAATCCACATCCTGAAAACTGTTCGGAAACGCCTCGGAGAACCCGCCCAACTCTTCGAATGTCGACTTACGGGTACACAAGAAGGCGCCGCTGATGGACGTGGTCTCATGATCGGCGAGATAACGGTGCATGGCGTCACCCACTCCATCAGCACCGACCTCAGGCACATAGTGCACGGCTGAATCCCGTCCAACGTTATCGCCACAGGACTGCACGGTCCGATCATTGTTCTGCATCAAGCCACCAACACAGGCGACATCGTCCTCGTTCAGAATCGAGACGATATCGGAGAGCCATCCTGCGGTCTGCATGTCCGTATCGTCGTTCAGGAAAACCAGCACGTCACCGCTTGCCTTGGCCGCACCGAGGTTGCATTTGCGGGAAAAAGAAAATCCGGGCGCATCTGCAATGGCGAAACCTGAAAGCCCGCGACGAACGATCGCCTCCTCGCCTTTTTTGATCTCATCCCCTGCATTAAGCACCAGGATGAGCTCTACCCGACTCGCCTCTTCCTCTACAAATGACCAGCCCAACGCCTGCAGACAATGCTCGAGCAGCACCAGCGGTTTATCGTTTATGCGTTTCGTCGTTCCCAACCGGCAGGGGATGATCACGGAGATCCTGGAATCCGGTTTAGCGGCGAGGCGCGAACGATAGACCCCAATGGGCTCTGGTTCGGTGTGGGCGTGGCGCTTAAAGAGAACGGGTGCGACGTGCGCCACGCACTGTTTTCTGGCGAAGTGCTCCTCCAGGGCGCGTTGCCCGTTATCGACACTGCTCGCGCTGAGTTGCTCTCCGGAGCGCGACTGTGTCTTATCAAGAATGCGCCAGTGATACGCAATCTCTTCTACGTGCAGCGGTGTGCAACGCTCGCTCATCCGCAACGCCAGATCATAGTCCTGACTGCCTTCAAAACCTTCGCGATACCCGCCTAGATCTTCAAATAAATCCTTTGAAAAAACCTGAAGGTGATTGATGTACATGAGGGACCGTAAAAGCTGGGGACTGTAGTCCGGCTTGAACATCCGCCGAATCAGAAAGCCTTTCTCATCAACCTGAATCTCGTCAGAGTAGGCCCAGCGTGACCGATGGTAGGCCAGACTTCTCAGCATCTGACCGAAACCCGGAGTCACCACTACATCATCATGGTCGACGGGAGCAAGAAAATCACCAGAGGCCGCGTGAGCGGCCTGGTTGAGCGAAAAAGAGACCCCATGATTCCCCGAATTGCGAATGATGCGTAGCCCATCAATCGCGGCTTTCTCGCAACGATCAACAAACGCCCTCGTGTCGGCGCGATCCGAAGCGTCGTCGACCACAACCACCTCATGAATTCCGGCCGCCGCCTTCAACACACTATTCACACACAGGGTAAGGATCGCCGGGTCGGTGTTGTAGACCGGCACCAGAAAAGAGACTCGCATCAGTTAGACAGGGTCTGGTGAGATAAAGATTTATAGAGATTCACAACAGCAGTCACGATGACGGCGTGGAGGGTCTATTCTGCGGCGATCCCAGGATCACTTCAACGAGACGTCGAGCCGGCCGGAACGCCCTCTTATTCCGTCCCGGATACCGCGCATCATCATCCGAATGTTGTTTGATCGCTCGCCAACAAACAACGCGAAAATCAGGAACATCTTCACCAGTCGCAGTACATCGGTGCGCTTCCATCGTTTACTGGGATAGGGTCGACGCCATAAAAGCATGCTGTTTCGGTAGATGTAGTAGTAGCGAAAGGGTCGGTGCACGGGCAGGTAGCGCCACCGTCCCAGCCAGAATCGTGCGGTGCGTTCCCCTAGACCATGCTCCATGACGGCATCACACACACCATAAGATGACCAACCTTTTGCCCCAGCGCGCAAGAACCATTCCGTATCGAGATGATCAATAAAAAGATCGGCTTCCATCAACCCAACCGCCTCAAGCGCCTCACGTGAAAAAAGCGCGCCTGAGGAGATCAGCATATCCGCCGGGATAAGCGCTTTTTGATTCTCACTGCAGTAGCACCGGCGAAAGTTAAGGCCGGCGAACTGAACAAAATAAGAGGGGTGGCCAAGATCGGAGCCCAGATAGCGACTCCCTACGGCGCCCGTCTGAATCCCGTCCTCACGTTGCCTTTGCAGCGCGCGATGCAAAGCGGTCACCATACCCGGGCGCGGGAGACTGTCCTGGTCGAGTATGAGCACCGCCTGCGCACCAAGATCAAGCACACGGCTTAGTCCTTCATTCTGCGCCCAGCCCAGGCCCTGATTGTCCGGAGCGCCAATGAACTGCGCAAACGCGTGCTCTGAAACGATCTCGGCGACATCGGCACAGGCATGAGAGCCGTTATCAATCACCATCACCAGCTCCACCTGCCCTTGTAATCGCCGCAGCTGTTCGGACAGGGTGGCGAGCGATGGCTCGTGGGTGACGATCACCGCCGCCAGGGCGCTTTCGGAATGGAAAAAATCTTTCATCCAAATAACGTTAACGTGTGGTGCATGGGGGCGCACCAAGACTCGTTGGCTATGTACCGGATATCCAAAACGTTATGATACCCGCCCTTCCAAACGCCCACTGGCTCCTGCTCGGCACCCGCATGGCGCTTCTTCGCTTCCGCTCAAAGTCCTCCGTCGGCATCGCGCTCATGATCGGCGCCATGATGATCGTGCCGTTCATGGATGCTCTGGCGAAACTGCTGAGCAGTCGATATCCAGTGTTGCAGTTGGTGTGGGCTCGGTTTTTCTTTCATTTTTTGCTGGTTTTTCCCATTGCCTGGGTCCGACATCGCGGGCACGTGTTCCGAGCGCCACGGCCGGTGTTACAGATCGGGCGCGGCCTATGCCTAATGGGCGCGACCCTTTGTTTTTTCGGCGCCATCCGCACTATTCCTCTGGCCGATGCAATCGCGTTGATCTTTTTTGACGCGGTTCTGGTCGTCCTACTGTCTGCGCTATTGCTTAACGAGCGCGTTCCCACGGGCCGGGCAATCGCGTCGGTGCTTGGCCTTGTCGGTGTGGTGCTGATTGTCCAGCCGGGATTTGGCAACTTTCAATGGGAGAGTCTACTCGCGTTGGCCGCGGCCTTTTTTTTCGCGCTTTATTTTTTGTCGACGCGACTGCTCAGCGGCAATACGCCTCCGATCGTCATGCTGGCCTGGCAAGGCGCCGGGGGTTTCGTTGTGATGAGCGTGCTCGTGCCGTTTATCTGGGTCACCCCAAGCGCCTTGGATCTTGGTTTGATGATGGCTCTGGGCATGATCGGCGCGGCCGGCCACCTGCTTTTGATTCGCGCGTTTGAGTATGCAGAGGCGTCCCTGCTGGCGCCGTTTCTTTATACAGAAATCGTCATGCAGGTCCTGCTGGGCTATTGGCTTTTTGGTGACCTGCCCAACCGCTGGGCGGTCGGTGGTATCGCGATCATTGTGGCCGTCGGCGTCTACCTGTCGCTTCGTCCCGGCCACAAAAGCGGCTAACCGCTTTTTTTGAGCCCTTACTCCGAGTGCTCGGTGAGCGGTACCGAGAGATAAACGCCAAACTCCGCAGCCACATCGCAACTCACGCGCGCATGCACCCGGCCCTGCCGATCCAGAAAAGACTGGCTGTCAGTGACCGGAAAAATCCCTTCGTGCCAGATTCCGGGGTGGATATAAAGGCCACGACTGCCATCGCACCAAAGAGCGATCACCTGCTCTGGCTGCAGGTCATCGCCGGGCAGCGCCACCGGCACAACGAAAGGCTTTCGCTGCTGCGGAAAAAATAACTGTCCTCCGTCAGGATGATAGTTGAGGTGCCAGAGAATCACCTGCGAGCGTTCGCAGGTTTTCTCATCGGTGCGTGCAGTGGCCGGGTCCGACGTGGACCAACCCAACACATAGTGGCCCGAAACCGCATCGTTTCGGCCATACAGCACGTCACCGTGCCAGTCACCGAAAAAAGTGCCCTCGACCCAGCCTCCCTCGTTGCCGCTATCCTCATCGACCGGTCGCCACCCAGATGCCGGCCAGCGCACGATTTCAATATCAACGTCTTCAGGGCGCTCGACCAAAGTGCCATAACCCTCAACGGTTTCTGGTGAGGCAATCACCAAGGGCACCGGGTACAACGGATAAAACGGCTTGCTCTTGGGCTCGAAAAGATAGTCAGGCGCATTGCCCATCATAGGTTATTACCTCTTTCGTGCTCGGCGGGGTGAGGAGGCTCGGGCCGGCGCAAACAGTTTGACATCGGAGTATTTGAACACGGGGATCAGAATCATGCCCGCAACAAAACCCCCTATGTGTGCAAACCACGCAACGCCGGGGCCGTCGCCGGCCGCGAGCGAGCTGATTATCTGGAGTCCAAACCAAATCAGCAGCACGATGCCGGCCTTCAGTGAAACCGTATGCAGATAAAAGCCGAATGGAATCGCGACCAGCACGCGGGCATGCGGATAGAGCAACAGGTATGCGCCCAGTACGCCGGAGATCGCCCCACTGGCCCCAATCATCGGGATTGTGGATTCAGGGTCGGGCAGGGCCTGAGCAAAGACGGCGGCGATGCCGCATACCAGGTAAAAGACAATAAATCGCGCATGGCCCATGGCATCCTCGATGTTGTTCCCAAAGATCCACAGGTAGAGCATATTTCCACCCAAATGCATGAGTCCGCCATGAAGGAACATGGACGAAAAAGGAGTCAGAGCGGGGTCTATCCACTCGAGCTCCGGCGCAAGCCGCGCGTGATCCAGAATAACCGCCGGGATGACGCCCAGAGCGTAAATTGCCGCTTCTTCTCGAGCGCCCAGAGACATCTGCCATAAAAACGTCAGCACGCAAAGCGCGATCAGCCCGATGGTCACTATCGGCGTGATCCGGGTCGGGTTGTCATCGCGCAAGGGAATCAAGAAAACGCTCCGGTTATCAATCGCGGCGACGCATCGCCCGCCTCTTCTAGAACCAATTCAGGCCTTCCGCGAGAAGATACACGACGCTAATGATCGACAGTCCTGAACCCCAAAACACCATCCACTGCTGTCGAAACCGTCTAGCCAGAATAACCAGAATGATACCGACGACGATGCCGTAGATCGATGTCAGCACCATCATGTCGTCCGTAACGGTCGAGGCACCGACGGCTTCATCAATCCGATAGCGTGTCAGAGACATTGCATTTGTTCGCTCAGGCCCGTGGGGCGTGCCGCGCTTTTAGTAGCCGCTGAAATCAGCACCTCAGGGTCACCCCAAATTTCGACCGATTCTCGCGCTCGGGTGATCCCGGTATAGATCAGTTCTTTCGAGAGCACGCGAGAATTTTTAGCCGGCAAAATAAAGAACACGCGGCGCGCCTGTGAGCCTTGTGCCTTGTGGGTTGTAATGGCATACGCGGGCTCATACTCGGGCAACCGGTTCAAACTGTACCGCATGACCTTACCATCAAGTCCGGGAAAAACCGCTTGCAAGCCAGACGATGTGGCTCCACTGACCACGATTCCAATATCGCCGTTAAAAAGACCCAGGCCCGGATCATTCCTCGTGAGCATCACAGGCATTCCGGGAAAAGCCGAAAAACTGGACTGCTTTGATCGGCGACGCAATCGCTCCACCATATACGCGTTCACGGCCTGCACGCTCTGGGGCCCGTGACGATGCGCGCAAATAACCATCACCTCGCCCAATCGGGAGAACTGCTCCTCGACCGGCGCCCCGGCTCCTGAAGCATCCATCAACGACTCAAAAAACGGGTAAAGACGCTCGTTTAGGTAAAAATTAAAGCGCTCATCATCAGCCACGTCCAGAAAAGATACCGACCCCTCATTCTGTTCAGCTAGCGTCTTAGACACCCCGGTCGCATCGCCGGAGCAAATCACGCGTGCTAAATGTGCGATCGGGCTGTCGGATCCAAAGCGCCAGTTGTGACTCAATGGCGCCATGCCGCCAGCCCAGATCCCGCTGTCCGCCGCGCGACACATATCCCCGAGAACAGCGCCAGCCTCCACAGAGGCCAACTGATCCCGATCACCCAAAAGGATCACTCGGGCATCATCGGGCAAAGCCTCAAAAAGACGAACCATCAGCGCCAAATCCACCATGGACGCCTCATCGATAATGACAAGGTCACAGGGCAATCGCCGGTGCGCTCCGTAACGAAACGCCCCGCCCGGTTGCCAGCCCAGCAATCGATGAATAGTCACGGCATTTGCAGGGAATGCCCGAAAGGACTCGGTGTCGTCACCGGCGTGGTCCACCAGTGTTTCGCGCAGGCGGGCGGCCGCTTTTCCCGTCGGCGCACAAAGCAAGGTGCGCTCCGGCAGCACCGAGGTGTGACTCCACATGAGCGGCAGAATGCGCCTGACCGTTGCCGTCTTTCCCGTACCGGGACCGCCGCTGATGATAGCGATACGATGGTCGAACACAATGCGCGCCGCCTCCCGCTGGCTCTGGGTATTCTCGTCATCACCAAAAACAGCGTGTAGTGTGGTCAGAGACGGTACTCGCTTTACATCCTGCATCGGCCGTATCGACCGATCGACCAGCAGCCTCGCCAAGCGCCGCTCAAGATCAAAGTATCGATGCAGATAAAGACTCCCCTGCGTCTTCACCAGTATCGTCTTGTGCGTGCCGTCTCCGACCAGAGGAGAGTCGTCCAGCATGCGGTGCCAGTCCTCTGCCAATGGCGAAAGAAGATCAACCTCATCCCCAAAAACAGCCTGCCCCGAAAATCGGGACAGCTCTACGCGAATCTCGCCTGACAACGCCCGCTCGGCAGCGAGGGCACCCGCCAGAATCACCGGTTCGCAAGCGGCAGGATTCAGGCGCGTCAGCAGATCAGCGAAATAATAGGACACATCGCTGAGCGCCCGGCTGCGCCTGGCCGCGCGCATGGCGGACCAGAACTCAGCCATGGGAGCCCTCCATCAAGGCCGTCAGGTCGCTCACCAATTCGGCCGGAGGACGATCAAAGAACACGCCTGAATCATGCGCCTGTGGCGTCATGCCACGAAGAAAAAGGTAAAAAACGCCCCCAAAATGACGGTCGTAGCGATAGTCAGGAAGAACGCGTTCCAGCCAGCGGTTCAGCGCCACGGTATAAATAAGATACTGCAACGTGTATTGCGACTGTACCATCGCCTCCGCTAGCCGCGAAGGCGCGTAGTCCGGGAAGTCACTACCCAGAAAATTTGATTTGTAGTCCACGAGGTAAAAGCGACCGTCCGATTCAAATACCAGATCAATAAAGCCCTGCATGAATCCAGCCGGCGGCGCAAAAAAATCATTCTCTGATGCCTTACGCAGAGCAGGATGCGCACTATCGACGTGACATCTGAGCACCTGTGCCCACTGCATATGATCGAAGGCATCCGTTTGAAAACAAAATGCCATCTCGTCAACGCGATGCCTGCGATCAATCGCGTTGAGCTTTAGGCCACGGGTGTTAAGAGGCGCAGACAGCACGGTCTGCAGCATCTGCATCACGACCGGGGTCCATTTATCCTCAAAACCAAATTCATTAAGCGTCTGACGGACAATCAATCGCTGTGCATCCACCGAATCGGGACCGAAATCAATCAGCTCAAACATCCGATGCAGACACGTACCGGCACGAGCCCCACGCGGAAATCCAAAGAAACTTTCACTGTGAGAAGGCGCGCCGAACGTCGGGGAGCGATCATGGTCCGGCAGCGACGACTCATGCCCGGTGGCGAGCGCACTAAAGCTGCTAAGCCGCCAACTCCGGTCAATCGCCCGACTGGCCGGACGGGCACTCAGCGCCGGCAGGGCCATGGCAACCGCGGCGTGCTTGCGTTCGCTTTTTTCATCCAAAGCAAGCACTTCTATTGCTCCACCGGATCGTGAGGCCAGAGCGGTCAGGGCGCCCTCCAGATCGATGTCGGACAACGTCGCGAAATGACGCTCAAGCTCGCTCAGCCGCTCCGGGGGTGCGTCCCCTTTTTCACGATGAAGCAACCAGGCAAGTGCTGACTTTGCCGCGCCTGTGATGCCGCCCCAGGCGAGGTAGCATCGACTCTCTGCACGGGTTAATCCTACGTAGAGCAGGCGCACGTTCTCAGCAAGCCGCTCTACCTCGGCGCGTTCTTTATGTGCATCCAATGCCTCGGTGCCAAGATCGACACTCGTCCGGTTCTCGTTTGAGGGATCGTGGAAAAATACGCATCGGTCTTCCGCGGCGCTGCTGCCGCTGTCCCAGGCAAACGGCAGGAACACCACAGGATACTGAAGACCTTTACTGGCGTGAATAGTCACGATTCGAACCCGGTCTTCATCGCTATCCAGGCGCAAGAGGCTCTCGTCTTCTCCAGCCGGCGGATCCGCCCGCACGGTGGCCAACCAATTCAGCAGCGTCGACATTTCATGATGCTGCTCGGCGGCTGCTTCGATGCGCTCAGACAGGTGAATGATATTGGTCAGGCGCCGGTCGTTATCTCGATGGCGATTGAGTCGAGAGAAAATACCCTCGGCGGAAACCATCTTGCGGAACATTTTCATGAACCCGCTTTCCCGCCAAATCTCATTCCATTCATGAAAGCGATCCAGCGTCTGATCCCAGCCGGCCAGGTCCTGCTCCAATGCCTGCAAACCAGGGAGGTCGTACCCCATAAGATCAGTCAACAGGGCGGCTCGGATTAATGCCTCCCGACGGGGATGAGCCACCGCCTGCAGCACCCGCTCGAGCTCCATGGCTTCGTGCGTCTGATACACACTTTGCTGGCCCTGACGAACGCAGGGAATATTCGCCTGATTAAGCGCTTGCTGAATGATCTGGCCCTCGACATGACTGCGAACCAGGATCGCGAGATCCCTCGCTGTCAGGTCACGCCCATTGAGCGTTTTACCGCCGCTCAGTAGATCGCTGATCTCGCTCGCCACAACGCGGGCGATCGCCTCGCGAGTAGCGCCCTTCGACAGGTAAGTGGATTCGTCGTCTCGAGCGATATGCCACACCACAAGATCACCCGATCGCGTATCACCCGACAGCGCCGGCGCCTCAGAGACTGCGATAGCATCATCAAAAGCGATCTGATCAAAGACAAAACTTGAGGATCTATCGAGGTGGGAAAAGACGGCGTTGACGGCATCCACGAGGCCTTTGCAGGCCCGATAGTTCGCTCGAAGCGTATGGCGGGCGCTGGCGTCCCCGCGAGCACGAAGGTAGGAAAAAAGATCAGCACCCCTGAAAGAATAAATAGCCTGCTTGGGGTCGCCCACCATAAAAACTGGAAGCGTATCGTCGCCATACACGGCTCGGAAAATTCCGTATTGAACGGGATCGGTATCCTGAAACTCATCGAGCAGCGCGGCTTGAAACCCGGCTTGCAGTTGGCTTCGAAGCACGTGCTCGGCGTCTGCTTCAAGGGCCGCCTTTAGGCCTAGCAGAAGATCATCGTAGCTTTGCAGCCCCAGCGTTCGCTTACGCTCCAAAAGGGCTGCGTCCGCTCGCTGCCGCAGCACGCTTGCCCAGTACACAAAATACTCCCGGCATGCGTTATTGTGAACGTCGAGCGCATCCAGAAAAATCCCCATCTGCCCAAAGAACGGATGCTCGGGCGCCACGCCTCCTTTGCGCACGGCGGCGCCTGAAGACAAAAATCGTTGCGTAAGCTTTTCAAGGTAGTCAAGCGCTTTGACCTTGGGGAACTCAACCGAAGCGTCTGAGAAAAAATCATCCAGATCCACCAGCCACTTCTGCACGCTGGAAGGTCTATATCGATTTCGATTCAGGGAGGCATTTGGATCCAGCAGTAACGACGATATCGTGTCACGAGACGACCGCCATTCTTTTACAAGAGTCGAAAAAGCATCCGTCAGCGCATTATCGAAAGGCTCAGCAGCAGCCGAGTCTTGCTCGCCCACCACCTTAAGAAATGGCTTTGCCACAAGCGGTCGTAGCAGCGCGCCAAGATCATCAGAATGCCTCAAGCCTTTGTAAGCGGCTAGCCAGCTTGACCAGGATCGACTCGCCGAATACATCTCGGTCCGCCAAAGGTCGTCAACCACCTCCGAAAAAAGCGCCTGCTCGTCGGCGAGGCGCTCGGTTTCGAAAGCACCAGCGCTCTGAAACGCATAGTCGCTCAGAACCCGCTCGCAAAATCCGTGAATAGTGAACACAGCAGCCTGGTCAAAATAAGCAAGTGCCCGCTGCAGTTTTCGAAGATCCTCATTGGGTGCGACGCTTCGCGCGAGCAGAGGGGATATCAGCGGATGGTCCTTGGCGTCTTTATTCTTGAAGGCGGCCACCGCGGTCTCCAGCGCCTCGCGTAGTCGCTGCTTGAGCTCACCGGTCGCGGCGCGGGTATAGGTCACCACCAGCACATTCGGCACCAACACATCCGCCTCAAGGATCAGTCGAAGATACAGCGCAGCGATCGTCCACGTCTTGCCCGTGCCGGCCGCGGCTTCGATCAGGTGGCTACCTCGCAAGGTCACCTCGAAGGGATCCAGAGGGTGCATCCTGCTCACGCCCTTATCTCCATGGCGGCGAGAAGAGGCTCCGTGACCAGGCGGGCCAATAACGGGAACTCGCCGTCGAGGGCGGTTTCGATCTCATGGCGAAAAGCGAGCGAGAAATAGGGATCTGTGGATTCCGCGCGCGCTCGAGCGAACTCGGAGCCTAACCACTCCCCATAGGCCGCTTTTAGATCTCTTTTTTCGGCCCATTTAAAAGCGCTACGCGGGAAAAAAGCGAGCGGCCGAACCATACCCTGCGAATACAGATCCACCAGGCGGCCGAGCTCTGTTGGCGCGTCGATGGTTGACGATAGCGTGACTGTCTCATCAGGGCTGATCACAAGGGTAGGCGCCGCCTGGCGGTCCGGATCCGTATTCAATAGAAGGTGTCGGCACCATGCGTCCAGCATTGTCCAGGGGTTTAAACGATCGGCGAACCATAAAATTTGCTGACCTTCGAAAATACCGTCGAGCTCGCCGATAACCTGCCATTGCGCTATTGGGCTTTTCAAAGACAGCGTTTGGCCACGACCCTCTTTCATCAGCGGTTTTAGCCTGAGACAAACGGATGTTGCGCTCGCCCAGATCGTCTCGCCCGCTACCTCGCCCGCCGGACCCGCCGGCATGAGACCGCTGTGCTTGGCGTAGTCGAGAAAATCCACTTTTTCTGAGCCCTCGAGTTGTCCGATAACTGCTCGACGAAACAAGGCTCGCTTTGAGCGGTAGTTAAGGTGCATGGGCTCACGGATAGGTAGAAATCCGGCGCTCGTCTCCAAGCGAACGTTCAGTCGATCCCGAAGCAGCGCTCTAGCGGGATTGGCCAAAAAATCAAAGAGGCGATCAATGGACAGTTCGCCCGGCTCCAGTGGCGACAGCGTCTGCGCAAATAAGGGTGTGCGGTCGCAAAGATCCTGAGTCGAGCCGGGGGCCATTTCATCGGCATAGCTGAATAAATCCGATGCCGGATCAAAATATCGACGGCTGAAGGGCTGCAACGGATGTTGAATGATTCGCGCCCCGGTGCTCGCCTGATCCGCCTTCAAAACTGAGGTTGCCTTCAGCAGTTCATCCACCACATTCGATGGCGGCTGCACACTATCGTCCCGGGAATTGGCGCCTGAATAACTCACATAGAGCCGCTCCCGCGCAGACATGACCGCCTCAAGAAAGGCAAAACGATCGTCGTCCCGACGGTTGCGATCTCCCGGTCGCGGCCTGGCCGCCATCTGATCAAGGCCGTGATGATTTTCCCGACCGGGAAAATCGCTGGCGTTCATGCCAACCAGACAGACCAGTTTTGCTGGTAAACATCGACCCGATGCCAGACTCGAGAAAGTGACTCCCCCACTCATGAAACGGCCACCGGCCAGATCCGTCGTTTTTCGCCGGAGTGCATCTTTGATCACGACGAGCGGCAGCACCTCATCGGAGTTGGCCGTCTGCCCGTCTCTGGCCAGCGACGCCAGCGCGTGGCGAAGACGAATGAGCGCATCACTCTCCTGTGCGGAGAAAAGGAAAAATTCGTCAATAACGTCATTTAGGAAAACTATCCATTGCGACAATGATCGATCGACACTCATTCGGCCCTGAAGGGCAATCACGGCTTCAATGAAGGTCCGCCAATGCCCCAACAACTCGGCCGAAGATGAATCGCCCGGCGCCAGAGGCAAGATTCCGTCTACGGTTTCGGTACCCTCGCCCAGACCAAAACCGAGCAACATCCGATCTGTGCCGCCCCGCCAGGTATGGGTTGGATCAAGCGCCATGCCGAGAGCATCAAGCGACGCCTTATCCGCACCCCAGACAATGCCCAACTTTCGAATCCAGGTTTCGATCTGATCGACATCCGCCTCGTCAATCGCGAATCGTGAGCGAATAAAGGGAAAATCCAGCAACGCATGAACACGTCGTGCGTCGAGGCGCGTATCCGCTATCGCCATCAATCCGTCCACCGCCCGAATGAGGGCGTTTTCCTTTAGGACACCGCCCTCAGCAAGCGTCCAGGGAATGGAACGATTTCCGGCTGCCGAGCCAAAGATGGCCGAAATCGCCGGGGCATAGTCAGCAAGCTTTGGGATCAGCACCCGCACGTCGGCAGGATACAAATGAGGGTCCTGCTCGAAAGCGTCAAGCAGCTGATCGTGAAGAACCTCAATCTCTCGCATCGGGCTATGGCATACGTGGACCTCGACTGAGCGATCACTCAGGAGACCTGGCTCAGGCCCTTGCCAATCTTCGTTGAGTTCAACAATGTCTGCCTGAATGCAGCCCAGCATCGTGGTTCTCTCAGGCGTAAGGTAGGTCTCGCGCTCAACTGCCTGAAGGGTCATAAGCTGCGACAGATACTGACGCCCTACGCGGCCCATGGCGGCAAGGAGTCGGTTGCCGGTATCGAGGAAGGGTTCAATAGCCTCGCCCTCAGAGGCGATCAGTCTCGCCCGCTCGCGATCGCTCACGATGTCGGCCCAGAATCCTGCGCTGAAATTCAAGTGATAAACATGGACCTCGGTATGACGCGCCAACTGCGCTGCCCAGTCGAGAAACGCCGGAGACAGTCCGGATAAGGCAAACAACGAAAAGCGCCGAGGCAACTGCTCGCTCGTGTGAATATCGCCCTCGAGTTTTTCGTAGAGCTCGCCACGTAACTGCAGCCAGTGACGGGAATCTCCAGTTTTGACAAGTCGATTCCATAAGGCGCCCTGCCACTCTCCCGATGCACTTTCCTCCCAGGTCGAAATCCAATCGGGACGAAAGACTAAGTATTGCTCGTACAGTCTTCCCATCTGCCGCGACAACTGCCAAGCTCTTAATGGGTCTGTCGATTGCAGATAACGCCTCAAGGGCTTGTGTGATTCAACAAATGCTGAATCCTGAAGCACTTTGAAGACTCGCCACGACAGCACTTCGGAGGAAAAGGCGTTGGTCTCGGGCACGTTCGACAACGTGGCCCGGAAAATCTTCCAGAGCAGTTGTGCTGGCAACAGCCACTGCACATTGGCGCTGATACCAAACGCCTGGGCTAACCGAAGCGTTAGCCACTCACTCATCGCGGATCCGGGCACCGCGATGACTTCCGGACTCAGAATCGACCCCATTGGCCAGTTCAGATTATTCGCGAGTTGATCGGCAAGATCCTCAAGTCGATTGGCGTGGTAGAGAAAAAGCATCCGAAACAAACTGATGGGTAACGTGCGTTTTATTATGCTCACGTGACAGGCTCATTGCGCGACCCTGAGCATGACCGCTTAATGAAGCCAATTTCGGTGCCTGCCCACAGAAAAATGGCGCCTTGCGGCGCCATTTTTCTGCTTTGAGGGAAAAATTACTCGTTTGCTACTCTTTTCCACGCATTATCAAAATTAATATGTGATCCGAGGGGCAACCGCCTAGGGTGTGCTCTTTGATCTCAACGAGCGGACTTCTTTTCGGGCCATCCAGGTTGCCGCGCCAACAATAACGGCGCCCCCACACCAGATCCAAAAGTCCGGACGTTCATCAAACAAAATAAGACCAAACAGCGTCGCCCAAACCAGCTGCAAAAAAGTAAAGGGCTGAACAGCGGATACCTCAGCCGCTGCCAGGGCGCGCGTCATGCAGTAATGGCCCGCGGTCGCCAGCATGGCGGTGGTGGCCAAAAGAACGAGCTCGTGCAGTACCGGCGGCCGCCAAACCCACAACGCCGGTGCGGCGAGCGTGAGGGTACAGAACACCGAGAGCAGCACCACAATCATTGCGCTGGATTCCTTTTGGGTTGCGGACTTAACCATCAGGTAAGAGCAGGCAAACAAGGGCGCGGCGGCGAGCTGGGCAAACGCGCCAATATCAATCACGCGAAATCCCGGCCGTAAAATCAGCAAAGCGCCCAGAAACCCGACCAGAATAACGACCAGCCGGTCGCTGCGAAAACGCTCGTTGAGGAACAAAGCCGCCCCGAGCGTGGCGAAGATTGGTGTGGTGAATCCTAGCGCCGTGACTTCAGCGATTGGAATACGACTCATCGCGAGAAACCAGAGCATCACACCGCCCCCATGAATCAAACCACGAAGCCCGTGGAAACCAACACGCTTCCAGCTTAGGTTGAGAATTCCCGCCCGAGACAGCATGGGCAGAATGATGACTAAACCAAAACAGTATCGGATAAAAGCCGCCTGAATCGGATGCATCGTCGTGCCGAGATAGCGCACCGTAACCGTCACGGCAACAAACAACACACCGGTCAGCAGCATCCAGGCGATGCCCCGAACATTTCCGGACAGCGGCGGGCGGATTCCCGGACTTGACGGCGACGGCATCAGTTGCCGTAGCGATCAACCGCTTTTTGCAGTCGCGCCTTTACCGCATCGCGCAGACTCCGCGGAGCGATGACCTCGACGTCGCCGCCATGACGCATAATGTCCATCACCAGTTCGGTTTCCTGGGAATAGGGCAGCGTCAAGGTGAAGCTACCATCTGCCTCAAAGTGACCGCGCTGACGGGAGTGCCATTTTTCCCGCGACACCCAGCGCGCGGCCTCCGGCGAGAATCGCAGGACGGCTTCGTGGGTGTGCTCACCGGCAAAAATGCCGTAACCGGTCCCCAGCACTTTTTCCAATTCGTCCGACGAGACATTTTTCGCACTTTCAGTCTCGAGCACCTGCGCCGAGGCAATCGCATCGACCGCAAAACTGCGTAAGCCCCCACGCAGATGGCACCAGGCGTCGAGGTACCAATTGTCACGATAGTGGGCAAGGCGCTGGGGCGAGACGGTGCGGGCGGTGCGCTCACCGTTTCGGCGGTTGAGGTGCTCAATACGCAGTTGGTAGCGACGGAGCAACGCGTGCGAGATCGCGCCAAAGACCTCGCTGTCGGACTGACGCGCAGCCATGTGCAATACGCGAATACGCCGGGCGATCTCATCCACCGGATGATCACCACTATCCAGAAGGCGCCGAATCCGATCGCGTAGCGGGCCGATATGTGGCTCCAGTAACCCAGGCTGCAGACTGGACAGCAGGTGCTCCATGGTCAAAAGCGCGTGCACCTCAGACGCGTTAAACCATAAACCCGGAAGCGCATAACGATCGCCTTCTGCTTCCTGATCGTCATAGCGATAACAGCGGTTTTCTGTATCCCAGACGATCGGCGCCGCAAGACGATCCCGCATGTATTCCAGATCACGGCGAATGGTCGCCCGCGAGACCTCCATCTCCTCCATCATCTCGCGAAGGGTCGTGCCCTGCCGGGCACGCATCATGCGATCAATCGTATAAAAACGTTCCGTGCGATCCAATCCGGATAGTCCGCTTATTGCGCTGCGTCATAGAGCGCATCACTGCGCGCCGCCATGATCAGGTCGTTTCGATGGATATCGTGAATCTTGTGCGTCCACCAGTCCACCGTCACCCGACCCCATTCCGTCGTCAAGGCCGGATGATGACCCTCCGATTCGGCGATCTCGCCGACGCTGTTGGTGAATGCCAGCGCGTTCAAAAAATTCTTGAAGGTGTATACCCTTCGAAGACGAGGCTCATCATCGATCACCAGGCGCTGCCATCCCGACCGACCGGCCAGAAATTCATCCAGTTCTGTTTCCGTCGCCGGCGGTGCGCCGACCCGGCATGCCTCACAGGTCATTTGGCTGTAATCTGTCATTGCCTTCTCCCGTTAAGTGGACTCACGGGCTCGGCTACCGACTGCGCCCGACGATGGCAGAATAACGCAACTATGAATCTTGAGGAACATCTGATCGAGTGCCCCTACTGCGGCGAGGCGTTCACCGCGCTGGTGGATCCCAGCGTGGAGCTGGCTGAATACGTTGAGGACTGCGAGGTGTGTTGTCAGCCGATTGTCTTTTCGGTCACGGATAACGGGCCAGACGCTCCGCTCAGCGTGCACACCCGGCAGGAAAATAACTGATCAGGTCGGCTCACCGGCGTAACGGGTCAGTCGACAGCCGTTGATTCGCCAATCTTCTCCCGTCTCCCGCACCATCTGGTAGGCGGCCAGCCAGAGGCTGCCGTCGCGGGCGAACACCTTGACTCCAACAACCGGCCCGTCGGGGGTTTGCTTCACGCCAAGAAAGTCCACTTTTGAAGGTCGAATCAGCGCGCTGTAGCCATCTCGAACCATGGCCATGAAAATTTTATGGTTGGGAAACATCGCCTGAATCAGGGGAGAGGCCTGGGCATATGCTGTGTTCGAATCTCCCTGTGCGAAGGCACTTAGCTGTCGTGAGATGACCGCTTCCATCGCACCCGCGTCCGAAGGCGTAGAGGACTGATCTGCTGTCGCCAATAAGGGCGCCAAAAGCAGAGCCAGGCAGGCGGCGCGTATCGAAAACGCGATGCGGATCATGATGCTTGAGGGGAATCTCATATTTTTTCGCTCCTGTTCACGGTTCTGGTCGCACAGCCAGTGATTCATTGACGTGACTTTCCCGGTTCGCACAGACTCTTAATTTGGCCGACGCGTCATCAGGTGAGCGTATTTAAGGTCTTCGAAACTGCCCCGATAGTCGTCCAGATTGCTGACCAGCATGTTTCGGTACTGCCCCGTGAAGTATTCCAGCGCCTTGTCGCGCTCCTCATCGTAGGCCAACACGTCCTCCGCATGGGCAGCCACCACAAAGGCATTGAATCGAGACGCGGCAAACATCATGGCCTCACTGACGTTTTCCTTGTGAAAACGCTGGGCCTGCTCATTTGCCAGATCAATGAACCGGTCCGCTATCTCACGGAGTTGCAGATCGAGCTCTTCGTCACTCAGTTCGCCCGCAGCGGTTTTGTCGCTCATGGTTACCCCTCTTTTGTTGTCCGGCTCATTGTAAGGGGGGGCGCATCAAGGCGCCATGGACGCAAATCGGGTCTCCAGGAGGCATCTTTTTTTGAGCTGTTCCCCTTAGAGTACGCAGTCTTCATGGAAAGACTCTCTACCCATAACCTGCGCGCGGCGGGCGCCGTAGTGCTCGCGATGACCGCCATTACGACCAGCGATGCCCTGGTAAAGGGCCTGCTCGACAATATCCCACCGTTGCAATTCATCTTCCTTCGCGCGCTCGTGATTCTTCTGATCCTGGGCGCGGCCCTGATGATTCAAGGCAAGCCCTTGCCGCGCCCGAGCCTGCGCCAACCGTGGCTCCTGGTACGCGGAGGCTGTGAGTTCATGTCAACAGGGTTTTGGCTTTTCGGGCTGCAGTTCATTGCGCTTCCTACGGCAGCGGCGCTTGCATGGACCTCGCCTATCCTGGTTACTCTGCTCGGCATCTTAATCTTGCGAGAGGCCAACTCGCTGTCGCGCTGGATCTCTGTACTGCTTGGATTTGCCGGGGTGTTGTGCGTGACCCAACCATGGGGCGCCGAATGGTCTTTGGTACTCCTTTTACCCATCGCGACCGCTTTTGCGAGCGCCTCACGTGAGCTCGCCACACGATTCATTGACACCTCCGCTCACCCCCTACAGGTGTCCTTTCTCACGGTGTTGGTGGTTGCTATCGGATCCGGGATCGGAAGCGGTTTTCAATGGCAGGCCGTAGGCTGGGAGTCAACCGGCGGCATCCTGATCTCCGCCCTGCTGGTGAGCGCGGCCTTTCCGCTGATGGTGACTGCCGTTCGGCTTGGCGAGATGTCCTTTATTGCGCCTTTTTTCTTTAGCGCCATCCCCGTCGCCATTATTCTTGGCTATCTGTTCTGGGGGGACACGCTGAGCCCGATCGCCTTTCTCGGCGTGCTTGCCATTATTGCCGCGGGCTGGTTGAACGTGCGGCGCCGTCCGACGCCAAAGGCTTTTCCAACGAGTAAGGGCGAATAAAAAACGGCCGCTGAAGCGGCCGTTTTTTCAGGGAGGCTGAATCGCTTAAGGGTTATTCAGTCGGTGTCTTTGCCGGGGCAGTCGAATCACCAAGAAGCACTTCCACGTAATCGACACCCGCGCCGCCTTTGACAATACCGGTGGGCTCACCGGTCAGGCTGTATGCGCTTGGTGTAATCCAGTTCGCGAACGTTTCGGATGAGAGAAACGGCGCATAGTTAGCAAAGTTAAAAGCCTGCATGTAGTTTGCCGGATTCATCGCGTGAATATAGGCGTGCGGGGTCATCCAATACGCATAGGTGTTCACGTCGAGGAAGGTGGCGTAATTTGCCGGGTTGAACCAGGCCATCAGATTCTTGGGATTCATGAACTGCATATAGAACTGTGGCGTCATGAACTGGGCGTAGGTGGCGGGATTCGTAAATGCCATATGAAAATTCGTATGGGTGCGCGGGTTCATGATGACAGCCCAGCCCGCAGGGTGCATTGGGTTGAACGGCATCGTCATACCGGCCGCCGGCATACTTTCGAACCAGGTGCTGGGCGACATCAGATCGATGCTGGCATCCGGGCTCTGGGGGCTCATCGAGTAGTCCGCTTGAGCAGTGCCAGCCAGCGCGAGAGCCGCGGCAACAGCTATTCCTTTCAGGTTTTTCATCGTCGTTTTCCTCTTCATACGGCGCCGACCGACTACATCGGCTTGCCTGTTTAAATTTGTCATTTCATTATATTCTTATAGACTTGCTAATGTACTGGTCGGTGGGAGTAACCGGCTCACCTCCCATTAGAGATACGATTGATCCTTTTATTTCAATAAATCAATTATTTATTGCTAATCGACTCCTTTTCGGCCAGGTCAATTTCGGCTAATCTGCTCCCATGCGTTTCGATAAGAAAAGCGTTCTTGTAACCGGCGCCTCTCGCGGTATCGGACGGGCCATCGCGATTCAATTCGCTGCGGCCGGGGCGTGTGTGGCGGTGCATTATCGGACGGACGAGGACGCCGCGAGGCAGACTCTCGCCTCTCTGTCTGGAAAAGGGCATGTCCTGTGCCGGGGCGACGTCGCCGATCCCATGATCGCGCAACAATTGATATCAGATTGTGTCGGGAAGCTCGGCGGTCTCGACATTCTCGTCAACAACGCCGGGATCTTTGAGGCCCACCCGGTTGAAAGCGTGTCTTACGGTGACTGGCAGCACGCCTGGTCCCGTACCCTGGCTGTCAACCTAATCGGGCCAGCCAACCTCGCCTGGCTGGCGGTTCACCATATGAAAGTGAACGGAGGCGGTCGCATCGTCAACGTGGGATCACGTGGCGCCTTCCGGGGCGAACCCCGCTGTCCCGCGTACGGCGCGAGTAAGGCCGGATTACATGCCATGACACAGTCACTGGCTCAGCAGGTAGCACCTTTTGGCATTTTTGTCAGCGCGGTTGCGCCGGGCTTTGTGGAAACGGATATGGCGAGTACGGTACTCAATGGCCCAGACGGAGATAGCGTGCGGAACCAAAGCCCTCTGGGTCGGGTTGCACGTCCGGAGGAAGTCGCCCACGCCGTTCTGTTCCTCGCATCAACCGGTGCCGAGTTTTCGACGGGCGCCATCATTGATGTCAATGGCGCCTCGTATCTCCGGACATAAATTAGCCGCTTCGATCCACCTTGGCCACATCGCAGGCCATCCTAAACAGCGTTTCGGAGAGATCGCCAACCTGTTCCATCAGCTGTTCACACCCCCGAATGGTGCACTCGTCATAGGCTGACAGCGGAACACTCCAATTTGCACTTTCCACGTCATAGCCTTTGCGCGTTAGGCAGGCCATGCGAAAGGCATTGATCATGCAAAAGTGGGTCGCCTCATTATCTTTTAACTGCGAGGGCGCGGTGCACTCGGGTGCCGCCTGCGCAAGGTGGGCGACCAAGAGGAGTGGCAGGACGAGCATTTTTAAAAGCATTGACGTAATCGGCATGTTTTGGCGATACAGTAAAATCCGAAGCAGTTCACCATATAAGGAGTCAGTCGTGAAGTATTTAAGCATTTTTATCGCAGCTATTCTGATGAGCGTGGGACTTCAGTCCAGTGCTCACGACCAGGGCGATACGATTGAGCAGGCAATTAGTTACCGCCAGTCGGGTTTTCGAATGATGGCGTGGCATTTCAAACCCATGGGCGCAATGGTTCAGGGCAAATCCGAGTGGGATCTTGCGCTATTTCAGAAGCATGCTTCGGCGGTAGCGGCCCTCGCTCCCCTGCCTGTTAACGGATTTATTGCCGACAGCGACATGGGGGACACCCATGCGAAGAGCGAGATCTGGGAAAACTGGGACGATTTCTTAGAAAAAATGCAGGCGCTTGTGACGGAAACATCAGCTCTTGCAAAAACCGCCTCGGGTGGAGATAAAGACGCAATCAAGGATCAGTTCATCAAAACTGCCGGCACCTGCAAAAGCTGTCATAAGAAATACCGCGAGAAGATGTGAGCCGTACACCGAGCGGCAAATCGATCGCGAGGCTCCTCGTATTTATCGCCTACTCTTGACTCATCGGGTGTGTGCACCACTCGCCGCCATCATCGAACGACGCGGTGTTCTCCAACGACGCGCCACACCCGGCTGACTGGACCTGTGCCGGCCGGAGAGGCGGCGGGAGCCCCTGTGCCTGATGTCCCAGATGTGGGTTTTCTAAAGCTCGGTACCTCGCAGCCCTTTTCATGACGCGATCAGGTACCGATGCCCCACACCAAAAGAGTCCCCACCAAAACCAAGATAACCAACGCCCACCACGGCGACCGGAGTTGAGGCGCCGCCATCTCGGCCGGTAATCGCTTGCGACCGAAGATCATTGGGAGAACCAGGTTATTTCTCTTAAAAATCCAGTAAGCAATCACCGCCAGAACATGAAGAACGACCGCTGCCAATAGAGCGTTGAAAAGCAGATGGTGGATCCCCGTCAAGCGGTCGCTCAGCGCTTTACTGACAAGCGGACTTAACGGACCTTCAAAAAAAATGTCGTCGTTTGAAAAAAGGCCGGTGACTGCCTGAAGCAGAAGTAGGGCCAACAGGAGGACCACCGACCAGCCGCCGGCCGGGTTGTGACCTGCGTGCAAGTATTCATCCCCTTGCCCGCGCCACTGACGAAAATACCTGATCACCGCGCGCGGTCCTTTCAGGAACTTTGCAAAGCGCGCCGTTTCGCTACCGATAAATCCCCAGATCAGGCGCGCCAAGACCAGCGCGAGTACCGCCGTGCCGAGCCAGCGATGCACGCCCATCCAGTCGCCCTCCGATTCCGCCGTCGCCCAAAGCGCCATGAGAAGTACGACGAGCACCCAATGAAAAACCCGTATACCTAAATCCCAGACCAGGGTGTCTTCTTTGCGGTCTTTATAGCCTGACCGGTTTTTTGATCGGACGATGTTCATCACAAGAGGGACAATAGCCTTAAAACCTTAACAGTTTATGATGGGTGGCAATTACTAGACACCAGAGTGTTTCGGGGTCACGCAGGTGGCATGAGACACCTATTTAACTAGCCCATTATCCCGGGCGCGCTTGCGCATAAGAAGGCACTGCTCGGGCGTCAGCGTCGTGTTATCGCCGGACGTATCCGCTCTCATCAGATTATCCGGACTAAAAACATGGGTCCCATCGTCCAAAAGTACGTGGACCAGCTCATGGGCAAGCGCAATGTGCGGGTCTGCGCTCATCTCCGTTAGCCATACGGAAAAACGCAAAACCGGATTGGCGCGACTGTTTGAGGTCCCAAAGGTCACGGCATCAAATGCCGGTCGATCCAGGGTGTCTTTCACAAAAAACACTCTCGCTCCACGATCCGACACGGCCTCAGCGAGACGAACAGCATTAGGGCGCGAAAAGTCACGCAGGGTTTCGTTAGTGCTCAAGCGAAGGAAGTCGCTGACCTGCAGACCAATCCCGCACTGCCCGATGATCTTGGCCGCCTCACTCAAAAGCGCCTCGACCCGGGCAGTGGTCCAGCCCGTCTCCTCAATCATCACCAGCGTCAGGCGAAAACGAAGTTCCTGATCGACCGGGCCACTGCTGAATGACTCAGCCGCAATCTGAATTGATTGCGCGTCTGCGACTCGCGCAAGATCGGAAGGCTCACGTATCCAGCCTATCCTGACAAAATTCCCCGGCTCAGCGTCAGCCAGAGCAAATATCTGATCACGCAATGCCGAGGCGCTTAAGGTGGGTTGCTCGGCGAGCAGGCGCGCGGCCAGTGCGGTAACTCGAGCCACCGCGTAACTCGATCCAGAGACATCAGCCGGACGTCCGGAGAAATCGACAGTAGCGATATTTTCGCCGGGAACCAGAAGGTCCACGCTCTCCCGTCCCCAGTTTGATCCCTGGGCGGGGAATCCATCATCGGCTACCGACGTGACCACAATCATGTTATCGAGCGGCAGTGCAGCCGGGAACACAGGATCCTGATCAATGTCGCGTCCATCGTTGCCCGCTGAAACCACAAAGAGAAGTTCGGGATGCTTGAGCGCCGCCTCTTCAAACGCAGCCCACTCCAGTTCATCCGAACTGCCGAGCGACATGTTGATGATTCGCGCGCCTGACGCCGCCGCTTTCACTATGAGCGTGCTCATGCGCTCCATGTCGGGGCGTGGATATCGGTAGGGGATCAGTCGGGCTTGCGGTGCCTCGCGAGCAATGATGCCGGCGACCCGCGTCCCGTGACGCTGTGGAAAAAATATTGATCGACTGGGGTGCGAGTCAAAAGGGCGTTCATCCATATCCCAAAAATCAAAACCGAGGACTTGCCCACCACTATCACGAGCAAGCCTGTCGCCGATTACCGGCAACAGATAATTCACGCCCGAATCGACAATCGCGACCGTCACGCCTCCCGGATCCACGCCGTCGGGCACAGGCGGGTTCATAGGAGTTTCCGGCTCTGCCAGATTCCATTTTGAATCGAATATTTGCAGGGCCGATGCCTGGGACCCGTCGTATCGAATACCGCGCACCTGGCGAATGTCGCAGGCGCCGTCAGCCAGTATCAGTAGCGTAGGTCGCGCCTGCGCATCAGAAAACTCGACGCTGAGTCGGCGCAACTGCTGCTGAGGGGCAATGCGCTCAACAACGATCGCTTCTTTGTTCTCAAAACTCAAACGCTGGCGCCAGCCAAAAATCATCTCTCCACGTGAGAGTATCTCGCGGCGCTCCACTGTCGCGCCGGCGAATGCCTGATGGATGGACGTCTCGTCCACGTCCTGACATGCCCATTCCAACAGGCGAGCGGCGCGGTCACGATCAATCAGAAGCGTGCTGGATTGCACAGTCGAAAAAATTAAAAGCCCGATCGAGAGAATCAGCAGCTTACCCATGAGCGCAGCGCTCCGGGCGATGCAGCGCATAAGGAGACACAACATGGGGTCGCTTAATCGCGAAGCGCCACCATATCAATCTCGACCAGCGCACCTCGCGCAAGTCCGGTTACCCCTATGCAGGTGCGTGCCGGCAGCCGGTCGGGCGGGAAATAACTTCGGTAGGTTTGGTTCATCTCCTCATAATCTCGCTCGAAATGAGTCAGATACGCCCGGCAAGAGAAAACATTTTTCAAATCCAGCCCCATCTCGTTTAAAACGATAATGAGGTTGTCCATGACCCGCCTCGTCTGAGCCACGATACCCGCGGGCAGGGGTGCTGAATCATCGTTCGGGTCCGTTGGCATCTGACCCGTAAGCTGGATCCACCCGTGTGCCTCAGCCGCATGACTGAAGGGCGCGACGTGCGTTGGCGCTTTATCAAAATTATGAAACAGTGGCAGCTCGCTCAATCGTTATCTCCTGAAAGTAAACGGCCGACCCACCACCCACCAATCCCAACAGCGATGCAGCAGATAAGCCATTAAGGTGAACGCTATCGACACAAAGCCCCAGCCGACCACATCATCGTGGGGCATCCAAGCAGGCACGCCAAGGACGATTGCAGCCAGCCAACTGCTCCAGATCACAAGCCAACCCAGTCGGTATACGGGTCTAAGAAAGTTCGTGCTGCGAACAGATCGAGTCAATGTGTGCCACCCGTTAGGGTTAGAATTCTCGCACGATATCACAAGCCTCTCTGCAGGCAGCAAACGCCCGGGAAGGATTTATGGTCATCGTTGTTTTTGAATTCGAGCCCATGCCTGAGTACGTCGACCGCTACTTCGAACTCGCCGGCGCCCTGCGGAGCGAAGTCGAAAAAATCGACGGCTTCATGAGCGTGGAGCGTTTTGAGAGCGTAAATACATCCGGACGCTTCGTTTCCATCTCCACCTGGCGAGACCTCGACGCGGTGAGAGCCTGGCGCGAGTTTGCCGAACATCGTGCGGCTCAGGACGAATCCAAAAACGTCGGAATGTTTCGCAACTACCGCATCCGCGTGGCAAGCGTGGAGCGCGACTACCACCTCTGACCCGTTATCCCATATGAAGACAATATCCGCTCTTCGCGAACCCCTTAAGCAGACCGCTCTGGTCGACTGGGGATCGCCCCCGACCATGATCGAGGGTCACTCGACCACGCGCGGCGCGCTGCTGCATAAGGGGCCCGACGGCCAATCGGAGTGCGGGTTTTGGGAATGTACGCCCGGCACATGGGCCTGTGAAGTCACCCGCGATGAGTTTTGTCATTTCCTCGAGGGCGAAGCGGTCTACACATCAGACAGCGGCGAAACAACCGAGATTACGCCAGACACTGTTGCCTTCTTTCCGGCGGGCTGGAGCGGTCAATGCCGAGTCCTCAAGACCGTCAAAAAGGTCTACATGATTCGATAGACCTTAGTGCTTGGGTCGATGCATCGCAATCTGATGCAAACGCGCCAATACCGCTGCCGCCTGATGGGCCTCTGGCAGTTCGTCATCCACCAGGCTTGAGCACAGCGCGGTAGCTGCAGAGAGACTGCCGGTTAATGAAAAAGCCGTCAGCACGGCATCACGAACCACCACAGACTGCAGGATCGACGCGGGTACTTGGCTGGACGATGGGCTTGGGTTCTCTTTTTCCATGCAATCAAGATGCGGCCAACTTCTGTGTTTTCAAGAGCTCCGCGACAGCCCGTCGCATCACGGAAACGTTCGACCCACGCCTGCTTTAGGGTTATGCTCAAGCGCCGGTCGGCGTTTTGGAATCAAAACCATGAAAACAACACAGAAATTCTGCGCTTCTCGAGCACACGAGGCGAAATGGACTCAGGGGCTTAGGAAGTTTTTTGAGTATCGCGATCTGGGGGTGAGCGCTGCCACCCACGGCGAGTACAACGCGCACGTGATCCGCGTAAAACAGCCCGTGACAGAGTTCCCCCATACCGGGCCTCATGTCCATGACCTTAAGTTCCAGATGATTTATATCCTTAAAGGCTGGATACGTTTCACCTACGAAGGTCAGGGCGAATTTACCTTTGAGGCGGGTGACAGCTGCCTACAGCCCGCAGGGATTGTGCACGACGAGATTGCCTGTTCTGATGATCTCGAGCTGATCGAATTCACATCGCCGGCCTCATTCGAAACCCGGCGGCTTGAGGAGAACCACGCCTGATCATGTGAGTCGGGCAACGCGCTAGGCGTCGCGCGCCCACAGCTGCCGTGTGAGGATACCCACACGGGTTTCGATAACCTGCATAGCGTCCAGAATCATGTCCTCGCGGAAACGTCGTCCGATAATCTGCACCCCGGCAGGACGGCCGGCCACCATGCCGATGGGGGTCACCCCGGCCGGAAGACTGACCCAATTGATACCGGTGCTGTAAATGGCCGCCTCAAAAAGTTCTCGAGTAGCCTGAAGACTTCGCTGGTCGCAGTCCCAGTCCGGTGTAGGCTGCAGAAAATAAGGGGAGAGCACGAGAGGGGTCGCTTCAAGAAACTCATTCCAACGGCGCGTCATGGTCGAGCGCGCCTTTATCCCCACCTGGTACGCCTTTGGATCCGCGATCTGTCCCATCTCAAAATACCACTCAAAAATCTGCTGAACGGTCTGGCTGCCATGCGCGCGGGCAAGCGGCATCAAAAAGGCTTCCAGTTCGGCTCCCAGAAACCGAAACCAGTCTCGCGCCGCATCATCGACCGAGGGCGTAGTGACAGCCTCGACGGCGTAGCCAGCATCAGAAAGATAGCCCGCTGCCCGATCTATCGATTCAACAATTTCCGGATGAACCGGATGGCCGTACGACTCTGTGGTCACGCCCACCCGAATCGGCCCCGACGGCGCTGGCCAGCCTTCAAACGGCACCGGCATCCAGAAGGGATCTCTGGCATCGGCGCCCGCCATCACCCTGAGGGCAAGCCGAACGTCCGCCACCTCTCTACAAATAGGCCCCTGCACTGAAATCAGCTGCGCCAGCAGACCGCGTTCCTCCTGTGCCGAAGGCAAATAGGCCGGCACCCGACCAAAGGTGGGTTTGATGGTCGAGAGACCGCAGTTAAAAGACGGGCATCGCAACGACCCGCCAATATCGTTGCCGTGATGGATGGGCCCAAACCCCGCCGCACAGGCCGACGAGGCACCGCCTGAAGACCCTCCCGGGGACGCCTCCTCATCCCAGGGATTTAGCGTTCGACCGAACAAGGGGTTATCCGTCGTCAACCGCATGGACAGTTCAGGCGTATTGGTTCGTCCAATAATGACAGCGCCGGCTTTTTTCAGGTTTGACACCACGGGCGAATCGTCAGGCGCAATCAGATCAGCAAAAGCGGGCAGCCCGTTTGGGGTCGGCTGGCCTTTTACATCGACATTCGATTTGATGGACACCGGCACGCCGTGCAGAGGTCCAAGTGACTCACCAGCCCTCACCTGCCGATCAGCCGACCGGGCGTCCTCGAGAGCCTGATCCGTAAGGTCGTGCACGATGGCATTCAGCTTGGGGTTGTGACTGCGAATTCGGTTCGTCACCGATTCGATCAGCGCCTCGGCGCTAAAACGCCGCTCCCGAATCCCCGCTGCGGCATCGCAAGCGCTCAATTGCCAGAGTTCGTCCGCCATCGCATCCTTCCTCCGTGATCATCCACGCCGATCGTTACTCGATTCGACTCAGCCAGTGGTATCGTTCATTCTTTCGCTTAAGCATAGTGGAAGATCTGACCAACGGAAACCTCTGGTGACGAACCGCTTCCCGATCATCCTTGGCCTTACGCTTTTGGCTTTATGGTCTCCAAGACTGTCCGCAGAGGAGCTGAGGGCGATTGGTGTGCTCGCGTTTCAGGGGCCGGCCGAGGCCTTCAATCGATGGCGGCCTACCGCTGACTACCTGTCCGAAAAAATTGAGGGCATCACGTTTGAGATCAGAGCCTATGACCTCAAGTCGCTTCGGAGCGCAGTTGAAGACAATCAAATTGATTTTGTTCTAACCAATCCCGGTCAGTATGTTCGCCTTGAGCACTTCTTCGGCGTCTCCAGACTGCTCACCCTTCAGATCGACCACGGCAGTCATCCACATAACGAATTTGGCGCCGTCATCTTTACCCGCCGCGATCGCGAGGATATCCAGACGCTCGCTGACCTAGAAGGAAAAACATTTGGCATCGTGTCGGCTGCCGCCTTTGGTGGTTTCCAAATGGCCTATCGCGAAATTCGCCAGGCCGGGGTTGATCTGCTCAAGAATACACAGCAACTAAAGCGTTATGGTTTCCCGCAGGATGCCATTGTGGAAGCCGTGCGCTCAGGTGAGGTCGACGCCGGCACGGTCAGAACGGGTGTCCTTGAGAAACTGATCGCGAGCGGTGCCATCGGGCTTAACGAGCTCAAGGTGTTGAACCCGCAGGGTTTCTCGCCTGGTTTTGATTTATTGCGCAGTACCCGGCTTTATCCCGAATGGCCGCTTGCCAAGCTGAGAAACACACCCAACGATCTCTCCAAACAGGTCGCCCAGGCCCTTTTGAATTTGCCATCGGATCACCCCGCCGCGGTTGGAGCTCGAATTAATGGTTGGACCATCCCCTTAAGTTACCAACGAGTCCATGCCCTGCTTCGGGAACTGCACCTGACGCCCTATGAGATCAGGCCGCTATCGTTCGGGGACACGCTTGCGGTCTATCGAAACGAGATTTTATTTGCCTTAATCATTCTGATGACGCTACTGGTCACGACCGCCATCATCTATCGAGCGAACCGACGTCTGCGCGTCTCCCAGATTCAGATTGCGGAGCACCGCGATACCCTCGAGAGACGGGTCGCTGAGCGCACAATCGCCTTAAGCGAGGCCAACCGGGCGCTGAGCGAGGATATCCAGCAACGCAGGAGGATCGAGGCGCGTCTTGAGCGATCGAGACAGGCGCTTCAGGATCTGTATGAGATTTCCGTCGCCCAGCAAGTGAGTCATCCGGAGCGTCTCCAGCGTCTGCTCGTGCTGGGTCGAACCTATCTCGATGCGAAAACCGCCTCGCTGTTCACTGGCACTCCACCAGACACTATCGCGACTGACTCACTGACAGAACCCAGGCTGTCCAAACCGATTCAAGCCGAGATTCGCGCCGTGGCAGAACGCGCCGTCCCAGGGTCATCTGAACTTACTGAATCCACTGGCCACAGTGGAGTCCGCATCATCACGATTCCGGTAAAAACCGCGATCGACGAGGCAGGATCGATCGTTTTTTACGACGTCGAACGAGTTCTGGAAACGGAAGATCGCGAAATCATCTACCTGATGAGTGAGTTCATCGCTTCTGAGATGATCCAGCAAGCCATCGAAGACGAGAACGCACGGCATCAGTCTCAACTCAGCCACGTGACGCGTGTGAGCACCCTGGGAGAAATGACCTCGGGCTTGGCTCATGAAATCAATCAGCCTCTGACCCAAGCGTTAAATTACGTAAACGGCACGCTTCGACGCTTGCATGCCAACCGAAGGGATCCTGGTGAGATCGAAAATGGCCTCAAGCAGGTCGCGGCCAGCATTGGTCGCGCCACCGAAATCATCCAGCATCTACGCCATCTGCTCCAAACCGGCACACCGGAGAAGCATCCTTTTGATATCAACGTAGCCATCCAAAATATCGCCCGGCTGTGCGGTGCCGAGATTCGCCAAAAGCGCATCGCCCTGACACTTACACTAGGCGAGGATCCCATTTGGATAACCGCCGACCGCATTCAGATTGAACAGGTGATTCTCAACCTGCTGAGAAATGCATCTGATGCGACGCCGGATTCAGGCGCAATCGAAATCCGATCTCGAGTGGATCAGGACGTCTTTCGACTGGAAATTCAGGATAGCGGACCCGGGTTTCAGACAGACGACCTCCAGCAATTGTTCGAGCCGTTCTACTCCACTAAAGATTCAGGGATGGGGCTTGGGCTATCCATCTGCAGAAGCATCACGCGGGCGCATAACGGCACTCTGCAAGCTATCACCTCATCTGACGGCGCAACCTTTATACTGGAGTTGCCACTGAGCATCCGTAATGGCTAACGAAACCACAGTATTTGTCATTGACGACGACGACGGCGTTCGCGAGTCGCTGCGCTGGCTGCTGGAGTCGGCCGAGCTCAATAGCGAGCTGCATCCCGATGGGGAGGATTTTCTGACCCGCTATGAACCCGGTAGGCTCGGCTGCGTCGTTCTGGACGTTCGTATGCCCCGCATGGATGGCCTTGAGGTGAACCGCCGCCTCCGGGCTATTGACCCGACCATCCCGGTTATCGTGGTGACCGGTCACGCCGACGTACCGATGGCGACGCAAGCCATGCGCGAGGGCGCTTTTGATCTCATCGAAAAACCCTATAGCGATGATGCACTCCTGGAACGGATCCACGCCGCCGTGGAGAAGCACCGCGATCAACTCGATCAGGTAAAACACCATAGCAACGCCTTTTCACTCTGGACCACGCTGACGCAGCGCGAGACCGAGATCCTTGAGTATGTCTTCAACGGCAAGACCAACCGCGAAACGGCTGACGAGTTGAACATCAGCATTAAAACGGTGGAGCTGCACCGGGCGAACCTGATGAAAAAGCTCGGCGCCAGCGGCACGGCAGATCTCGTGCGCATTACAGCGGAGCTAAAACTGCTCAATTTTTAAACCAGAGCACCGCTTTCGACTCCATAAAGCACGATCTTAGGGAAAACCCCTATTGGTGAGTCGGACCATTTCCAGAAAAATGGTGCAAGGAACGTCGTTCCGTTGACTAAAACACTCTCCATTAAACCAAAGGACTGATAGACATCATGAAGATTTTCAAAACTCTCATCGCGGCCCTGATCGGCGGCGCCATGGCGCTTGGCCTGTCCACCTCCGCATCGGCAGATGGCCACGGTTACGGCAAACAGAAAGTCGTATATCACGTGAACTACTACGACGCCAAACGTCAGACCGGCGCCCTGCGCAACATCCAGAACCACATTAACGCGGTAGGCGCGGAAAATCTGGACCTGCGAGTGGTCATGCACGGTAACGGCCTTTCGCTGCTCCTCGAACCTGATCAGGTCGCCAATACAAAGATGAAGTCCGGCAGCGCCGATGCCGACATGACGGCTCGCATCGCAAACCTCAAAAATCAGGGCGTGACCTTCAAGATCTGCGCAAACACGCTGAAGGGTCGAAAAGTCGCTCTGAATATGCTCTACGATGCCTCTGAAAGTGATGTCGTCCCGAGCGGTGTTGCCGAGATCGCCCATCTGCAAGGCCAGGGATTCGCGTACCTGCGACCCTAATTCAAGAACGCTCTCGCCGCCGGCCCGCCACACGGTGGACCGGCGGTTTTTTTATGCCTGATCTTTCATATCCGACAGCTTTGCGGATACACCTGAATCCGCGGCACCTTGCCCTCGCGCAGTTCTTCCTGGATGCGCTCCCAATACGGCACGCTCGTGAGGTCTCCGTGTACATCGCGGAACAGCTTTCGCAGCTCGGGGTCTGAGATACGAAGACCCCATTCGATTTCTTCGGGAAGGAATATCACGCCATCCTCAAAATACCAACTGGGAATATCCTCCTCGCCATCGTAGCGGTCCTGATTGCTTCGAATTTTCACCTCGGTAAAGGTTTCCAGCGCGTCGTAATCGAAGAGATAGACCCGGATATGACTACCCACACCGTAATTGCGGCCATCCAGATCGCGGTTGAAAATATTTCCAGCCATGTTGTTCTTGATGCAATACCCCAGACTGATGACCGCTTCGGCGCACTCCTCGGGTGACGCCTGTTCCAGAAACACCGGCAATGGAATCATTTTGCGCTGCACGATGAGATGGTGGAAGAAAACATCCTCGCCCCTCAGCGATACGGCAGCACCCGCCGCATCGAGCATCTCCGAGAGCAACGCATCGGCAAAATGTTTTTTCGGTAGGGTGACGTTGTAATAAATGGCGTTATCCAGCATGGACCCCGTTCGGTTGATGTCGTGCACTCGCCGGTACTTCTCAAGCACCGACGGCACGCCCTCGAAATCACCCCACTTGTAGTTTTCGGTGGGATGGTCCCGAATGACCTTCAGGTTGTAAACGGACCCCGGCGCTTGAAAGCCGATTGCGACCGTACCGGGAAACCCAATCGCCGTATCAAAGATCGCCTCGGGAGACTCAAGCTCCGCCGCCAGCTCCTCCATAACGGCGACTTTCCCGAAGTGATTGAACCCGATGGACGAGTAATGAAGTCCAAGCGGGCGTTTGGGCATGATTCCGTGCAAAAACTGGGCGAGCTCATGGTAATGATCATTCGTCACAATGAAGTTGGCGCGCGTCGTACTGAACAAATTGTGAGCCTGCGCCTCATCACTCAATACGGCATCGATATAAATGCCGCGCTCATCAATCTCCAGGGCGAGAATCAAGGGGATCACCTCGCCACCTGTTAAGCGCACCCGACCGACTACGTAGACCCCACGGTTGCGGTAGAACCCCCCTCGCACGACATCGACCCTTTCGATCTGATCGGTTAAAGCGCGCTCTGCAAAATCCGCGTTCACGCGGGCGGCCGCGCGGGCCACATCACTCTCCTTATCCCGGTAGGGAATCGAAAACTCTGTTATCGAAAGCATGTTGCTGATCAGCGTTTCACTGATCTTGGTAGTATCGATGGTCAAAATTGCACCGCCATCATCCGTTGCCGCGGATTTAATGCCGACCTGATAATCCACGGGATACCACTCATCAAAAAACACCACGCGCCGCACCGAATGCAAAAAGGCGAGTGCCAGATCCGCCTCGTAGCGACCTGCTGTTGCTTCCCGAAAGAACAGTTCCAGCTGATCCCACAGGGCACCGGCGTTAACCGCTTTGGGGTACTCGGACATGAGCGTCTTTGCAAACGCGTACATGCGCTCGCTGTAGAGCGTCAATCGCTTGCGGCTGTTCTCGATGGACTGGGGAAAGTCCCGTGACTCAAAAGCCGACTTGGCCATCTCAGGAATCGCGCAAAAATCCCGGTAGTACTCGTCGAACACGTCAAGCGCCCAGCGCGACAGGATATGCGCGCACTGCTCATGGTCGCTGGCCGAAACCAGCGCCTCATGATCAGCAGCATTGTGAGGCCGTTGAATAAAGCAGGTCATAGCGCCGCGCCAACGCCTGCGAATGAGCGCGTCAGGACGAGATTAATCCGCGCCGAGAACGCTTGAGACGTTGATCCCAGACTGCTCAACGATTTCGGCGGCCGCAAGTTTTGCCCCGTCTTCGGTTCGAATCCGCTGTATCAGGATCGATCCGCCATTCGCCGCCACGGTCATCCCACGCTCATCCATCGCAACCACCGTACCCGGGGCGCCATCGACCCCACCGCCTTTACCGCTATCGAAAATTGTGAGCTTCTTTCCGGCAACGGTTGTCCATGCGCCCGGCTGCGGATTTGCGCCACGGATCATGTTGTAAACCGTATCGACAGGCTGACTCCAGTCAATTTGCACGTCCTCTGGACGACACCATCCCTCATAGGTGCCGTCATTCGGATCCTGCACTAAACGGGGCGCTTTGCCTTCTCGCACAAGATCCACGCCTTCGCACATCGCCGCCACGCCCATCGGAAAGAGGTGATTGAAATAAAGCGATCCCAGCGTGTCGTCCGGACCGATATCTACTTCCTTCTGAATCAGAATCGGACCGGTGTCCAGGCCCTCGTCAGGCCAGAAGATCGAAAGACCCGTCTTTTTCTCACCGAAGATAATCGGCCAGTTAATTGAGCTCGGACCTTTGTGAAGCGGTAACAGTGACGGGTGATACTGAATCGATCCCAGGCGTGGTGCATTGAGCGCGGGCTCAGGCACAAACAATGTCACATAGGCCATCACGCAAAGATCCGCCTCGTGACCGCGCATCTGCTCAACGACGGCCGGATCCTTATAGGTCGTTGGCTGATAGACCGGCAAGCCCTTTTCCTCAGCAAACGCTTTAAGCGGATCAACCCGACTGCCTTTGTCTGGCGCGCAGTACACCGCGCAAACGTCTTCACCACGATCGAGCAGCGCTTCCAGCACGGCTTTACCAAAAGCCTGTTGGCCATGAACAATTAATTTCATCTGCTTTTCCTTCACGTCAAAACAATAAGGCCGAAGCTCAACTCACGCCAAGCTCCGGCCTAATCAGAACCCACCGACGGCGTCGGCTACTTGTACATCGTTTGCGCCTTCGTGCCGGGCGCGTACTCAGTTGGATCAACCCAGATATTGACTACGGCGGACTTGCCTGAGCTCTGCACAGCCTCGCGCGCCCGCTGTAAAGCAGGAGCAATTTGGCTTGCTTCGGTGACTTCCTCTCCATAGCCGCCAAGCATTTCCCCAAACTTCGAAAACGGTATATCGCCGAGCAGGTTACCGATATCACCCCGATCCTCACCGTATTTGGTGATTTGCCCGAAGCGAATCTGATTCATCGCCGAGTTATTGCCGATCACCGCGATATACGGCGCTCCAAAACGATTAGCTGTTTCCATATCAAACGCGGTCATACCGAAAGAGCCGTCACCGTAATAGCACAGGACTTCCTTGTTGGGATGGACGAGCTTGCTCGCCAAAGCAAACCCGGTGCCGACACCGAGCGATCCTAGCGCCCCTGGATCCATCCAATGCCCCGGGGTGCGTGGCTGAACGGCCTGTGCGCTGATCGTGACCACGTCGCCACCGTCACCGATATAGATCGTATCCTCAGTCAAAAACTCGTTCAGCTCCCAGGCCACGCGATACGGGGAGATCGGGCTCTTGTCCGTCGTAAATAGCGGCATGAGTTTTTCAGTCTTGCTCTCTTCGAGGGCACGCAACTGCGCCATCCAGTCGGCACGACCTTTTGCCCCGTTATCGCCACCCGCTGTTGTCGCGGCCAGAACACCCGCGAGCACAGCACCCGGATGCCCAACGATGCCCAACGACACGTCGCGGTTCTTGCCGACAGTCTTGTAATCCATATCAATTTGAACCACGGTCGCTTCCGCCCGAAGACGCTTGCCATAGCCCATTCGAAAGTCAAACGGCGTTCCCACAATGATGATGAGATCAGCCTCTTTGAAGGCGTCACCTCGGGTGCGATGGAAATGATGCGGATCACCCGGCGGCAATACGCCTCGGGCCGCGCCATTAAAAAACGCGGGCACATTAAGCGCGCGCACAAGATCGATAGCCTCCTGATGGCTGCGCGAGGACCAGACCTGCGTACCCAGAAGGATCGCAGGCTTCTTTGATTTGACGATCAGCTGTGCGAGCCGTTCGATATCCGCGGGATCACCGATGCTTCTCACAGAAGAACGATAGTGGCCCGCCTGCGGCACGACCGCCTTATCAACAGCAACTTCCCGATCAAGTACATCGCGCGGGATCTCAAGATAGGCAGGCCCCGGGGCGCCGGAGAAACACTCGCGCGCAGCCATCGAGATCATGTCCGCCACGCGATCCGTAGAACGCACCCCTGCGGAGAACTTGGTAATTGGCGCCATCATGTCGACATGAGGCAGGTCCTGCAGCGAACCCATTTTGTGCTGCGTCAGCGCACCCTGACCACCGATGTGCAGGATGGGGCTTTCGGAACGAAAGGCGGTCGCCACACCCGTCATGGCATTGGTGCAGCCCGGTCCCGCGGTGGTGACCACACATCCCAAACGCCCGGTCTGACGCGCATACCCGTCTGCCGCATGGGCCGCGGTCTGCTCATGCCGGACATCAATAATCTTGATCCCTTCGTCAAGACAGCCGTCATAAATATCAATAATGTGCCCGCCGCAGAGGGTAAAGATCGTATCAACCCCTTCCTGCTTTAACGCCTTGGCAACAAGATGACCGCCGGATATGACATCGCCGGACTTGTCTTTTTGTGCCAGCGTATCCGTGGCGGTATCGGTTTTTTTTAAATTCGCACTCATATCTGCCCTCCTCACAATCGGACAATTAAATTACTGGCCGACAAGGCCGACCTACTTTTTATCTGCCGAAGCCCTGCGCCTGTTGGAGTCACCCTTGCCAGTGGCTCTCACCACCTGAACGGGCGGCCCGCTTACGATGAATATTCAGCCAAATCGGATACAGCATCAACACAATGGCGATCAGAATACATCCCAATGCAATAGGATGCTCTGCTGGGTTAATAAAGGTGGTGAGGTCTCCCTGGCTCGAGATCAATGACTGACGCATTGAGCGCTCCGCCAGCGGCCCCAACACAATCGCGAGCACGGCAGGAGCAACCGGATAGTTCAATTTGCGCAGCAGGTACCCGCCTGCACCAAGCGCCAACATGAGCCAAACGTCGAACATCCGATCAGTCGTCGCAAACACGCCCACAAAACACAAAATAAAAATGATGGGCGTCAGGATAGTAAACGGCATGGCAAGCACTCGGACAAAAATCGGTATAAGCGCAAGATTCAGTGCTACCGTGACGAAATTAGCCACATACATTGACCCAATCAGGCTCCAGACAAAATCAGGATTATTCTGAAAGAGTAAGGGTCCCGGGCGCAGTCCCCAAATAATCATGCCGCCCAGCAAAATCGCCGTTGTGGGTGAGCCCGGTATACCCAGCGTAATCATAGGCAGCATCGAGCCGGTGGAGGCTGCATTGTTCGCCGCCTCCGGCGCGGCCACGCCCGCTATATTGCCTTTACCAAATGTCTCCGGGTCTTTAGAGAACGTCTTGGCCAAACCGTAGGCCATCAGCGAAGCGGGCGTTGCCCCCGCAGCAGGGAGAGTGCCCACAAAGAATCCCAATCCCGACCCCAATGATGTGGTGGGCAGATATTTCTTGATCACCCGCAGATGCTGCCTGAATTCTTTCCATGTCGTCTTCACAAAATCCAACTTCACCTTGCCGCCGGTCTGCTCAAGAGTCCATAGCATCTCGCCGATACCATAAATTCCAATGGCGAGCACCAGAAATCCGATACCCCGTTGGAACTCCACCATGTCGAAGAAAATCAGGCGGGGCTTTCCGGAAATGATGTCGAAACCCACCGCTGCTAACACCAGTCCCAGGAGGATGGAGAAGATCGTTTTGGGAATGTCGTCCCCGCCCAGGCCGATAAAAGTCGCGAACGCCAGAATCATCAGAGCAAATTCTTCTTGCGACCCGAACTTCAAAGCCACGTCTGCAAGAGGCGGCGCAAACAACGTGAACAGCACGATTGATATGGTTCCGCCAATAAACGAGGCCACGGCCGCCGCCATTAATGCCTGATTTGCCTCTCCTTTCTGAGCCATAGGCCGGCCATCAAAGACAGTGGCGACAGCCGTCGATGCGCCCGGGATTCCGAGCGTGATGGAGCTGATAGCCCCACCGTACATTGCGCCATAGTAAAGCGCCGCGAGAAAAATGATCGCCGCTGTGGGCGGCACAAGAAAGGTCACCGGCAGCAAAATAGCCACGCCGTTAACAGAGCCCAGCCCCGGCATGGCGCCAATGAACAAACCAGCCATACAGCCAGCAATGATCATTGCGAAATTCAGCGGCTCAAACGCATGGAGCAGTCCGAGAGCCAAAAGATCGAAAATTTCTCCCATGCTTTTTCCTTATCCTGAATACCGAGACCTTGTGTCCAATTGCCCCTCACGCATCACATCAAGTACGTCCAGCGAAAGTTATCAATCCAAAGAAATCCGTCCTCAAATATCGGCAAACCCTTTGGAAGATATTTAGAAAGCTGCCACTCAAACAAAAAGTAAACCATTAGAACCATGCCGATCACCGTGGCGGTGGTCAGGCCCCATGAATGCTTTCCAATCACCCGCATGTAAAAGCCAAGAAAAAGAGCGATGGAGATATAGGTGCCTACGAAGGACACCAGTACTACCATGACCGTCAGCCCAATAAACGAAACGGCCACAAGGGGGAGGTGATCAGGATCAATGTAGGGCGTTTCATTCCTGCTTTCGCTGGTAGTTTTGCGAAACCATCGAACGACCGTCCAGACCGATGTCAGGGCCATACCCAGGCTCAGCCAAAACGGCCAAACGCCTGACCCCGGGCCGCGTCCTGGGACCCAGCCGATTTGGAGTCCATCCGCATGAATGGACCACATCATGCCAAGGGAGAAAACAAGGAGCCCAATCGCTGCTAATAATTCGGCCGTGCGTGTCGACATGTCTTACGTACTCGGTATGCCTAAGTCAGCGTTGGTCCACAGCGCTTCGAGAGGCCGACGATGCTGCTCATAAAGTGCTATGAACTCCGCGAGCGACCCTCTCTGATCAGCGTAGCCACGGGGGCGCCCGCGGATATCCTACGCCAAGAGAAACCACTTAGAAAGTAGCCGGGCCAGCGTGTGCTGGCCCGGCTGAACATTGCTAACCGACTTACTCGCCGGTAATGGCAGCGGCGCCCACCTGCGCAATCAACTTCTCATGCGCCACATACTGCTTCGCGTGGAACTCTCCCAGCTCGCCGCCTTTCAGCATTTTCGAGCAGGTCAACCCATCGCTGACACAGAAATCCTGCCACTCTTTGCTGTCAAACAACTCCTGAAAGAGGTTGGTGTAGAACTCCACGGCACCAGCGGACATCCCCGGCGGGCCATTCACCGAGCGCTGCATGTAGTACTCGATGTTTACGCCGAGTTCCTTGGCGGTCGGCACGTTCGGGAACGCAGCCATGCGCTCGCCTGTGAACTGGACCAAAGGTTTGGAACTGCCCGCTTCATAAAAGGACATCTGCTCGGAGGGATTGTTTACCGTCGAGTCAATCTGTTTGCCGATCAGGTTTTTCGCCACCGTACCACCGCCAGGAAACGGGATGTAAGTGACTTTGTAGTCAAACTCGGCTTCCATCATAGCAGTCAGCACGCTGTCCTCCTGGCCGGATCCGGTGCCACCCACTTTCCAATTTTTGCCAGCGGACTTCACGGTCTTCACGTAGGAATCAAGATCAGTGATGTCCTTACGATCGGTGTGCACCCACAGCAGGAACGTGTCCATCGCCATCAGACCGATAGGGGTGAATTTCGTCGGATCCACTCCAAGGCCGGGCTGAATAATCGGCGTGGTGTAGAAGCTGTTCAGAGTCATCATCACCGTGTGGTCGTCACCCGCTTTGTCCTGCATGTAGCGCAGGGCCTCCGCTCCGGACCCACCCGGCTTATTAATTGGGATAAACGGCCGTGGGCTCAGCCCCTTTTTCTCAATCAAACCTTGCAGCAAGCGCGCGATTTGGTCTGCACCACCACCGGTGCCGGCCATGATGATGAACTCCACCGGCTTTTTCGGCTCCCAGGCCTGCGCTGGCCCTGCGACCAACACTGCCAAAGCGCCAAGCATGCCAGCGATTGAGCTCAGTAGTTTTCTATTCATGTTTTTCCTCTCTTCTCCCCTTAAACGGAGATCGGTTGATACCCACCGCAAGGTCCTCATCTGGAGCAACAACTCCTCCGAGTGATCTAACGGTCTTCAGATTGTCTAGAACTGCTCCCAACACCAACATCTTCGCCGAACAGTCCTGACAAAGCCCTTAAAAGGCATTCGATCCATTATCGACATTTTCCTAGGGCTGTAAATTAAATTCTCTGATGCACTCCATCCACTCAGCCTTATGGAGTATTCGCTCAGAAAAGGCACAGTTAGGCTCGTTTCAGGGCGCCGCCCAGGCCCCTGCCCACCCGGACTCGCGCCAGTTGAAGACCGCTCTGCGATGACCCTCAACCCTCAAAAAAAGCCAATCGATGGTTGTAATCTCACAAGCAAGCACGGCGAAGTGCTCCCGCCCGGTCTCCGGGCTGACCGGCTCAACCATGTCGAGATCGCGCTCCTCACACCGCGTACCGGGGGCATGAGGTGTCCGGTAGCATTGCGCGCTGCGCCAGGCACCGTCCTGCCAGCGTTGATCCGCGAGGGCATCATCGTGATGAATCCACGCATGCCCGTAGGCTCTGAGTTGAATCTTGGCGTCGCGGTCATAGAAGAGCCATGAAAAATTGGAATCTTTCTCACGGTCTGCGATCTTGGGGGATCGGGTGTCGGTGTGGCAGGTGAGCACGCGAGTGGTCGGATCAGCCGATCGCAGGACAACGGTTCGCAGCTGGGCCAGTCCATGGCCTACGTTCCCCAAAGTCGGCGTGTGCCAGGGATGATGCCTATCCTTTACCGCTGTCGATAGCGTTGCCCACTGATCCTTGATGATCTGATCGAGATCAGAAATTTCGGGGGTAACGGGGTATTTCATTAGGCCAATAAGTCATGGAGAGCGCCTGAAGAATCTTAAATCTATCACTGCGACATGTTTTAAGCTTTTGAGCAAAGAGATGCGACGCCCCGCGTTATCATGGCTCACACGTTGACAGCGACTCGTCGTACGATCTTCCATACTTAAATCCAAATTCATAATGTAGGTCCATGAGGATGCTCCACAATCGATCCGCGCATGCGTAAAAGTGAGCTGCCACAGAAAATATGTGAGCGGTGCAAACGGCCATTCACCTGGCGCAAAAAATGGGAGCGCTGCTGGGATGAAGTACGTTATTGCTCCGAGCGATGCAAACGCAGCAAGACATCGCAAGCACACGCATGAATCGGTTGGTGTTGATTAAGTCACTCACGCTGGCCGGGGCGCTGCCTTTCATGGTGGCCTGCGCCCTTAAGCTCGGATGGTTTTCATTCGCTGGGGTCGACGCCGATAACTGGTTGTGGACCTACGCGCTCGTGATCAGCGCCTTCATGGCCGGCTCCCACTGGGGCATTGCGATAAAGAGTGGTGATAGGTTCGCGCTGTTGGCCAGCAATGGCTTTGCGCTCGCGATTTTTGGGGTTGCCGTGTGGCTTCGGACTCCGCTCGGGATAGGGCTATTGATACTGCTCTTCGCCGCACAGCTTCTGGTGGATCGAAGACTGCTGGCGCTATCCCTGGCATCGGATGCCTACTGGCGTCTTCGCCTTCAGGTCACCGGTATCGTCTGCGCGCTGTTGGCAACCTATCTCCTGGTAGCGGTCAGTATTCCGTAAGCTACAGAGCTTCCGCGGCCCGATTGATCTCCGCCATAAATGCCTGAAGCTTTTCAGGATCCAAAGCGCCGTCTGTTCGCACCCCACTACACACATCAACCCCCGCGGGCCGAACCGCAGCGATGGCATCAAAAATGTTTTTACTCGAAAGCCCCCCGGCGAGATAAACGGGAAGATCCGTCGATTCAACAAACTGCCGACTGATCGACCAGTCGTGCACGGAGCCAGTGCCTCCAAATTGGGGCTTTGCTCCAGCCGTTCGCCCCGAGTCCAGCAAAAGCGCATCCACCACCTGCCCGTACCGCTCGATCAACGAAAGCGCACTTTCATCCTCCACATGAACAACCTGCACACGGCGAACCTGGGGCAAGGTTGCCTGCAGGCGCTCATGCTCTCGTGGATCGATATGCTGGACCACCTGCACCGTGTTGGCGCCGCAACGCACAAGCTCAGTTTCGATATCGTCTGCGCGCGTCTTACTGGTCAGAAAGAACGTATCGATATCCGAGGGCAGCGCCCCGACAATTGTGGCAGCTGCCTCCACGCCGATTACTCCGGGACCTGAGGGCATCT
>Ga0255760_10000319_pt1 | contig 47582 bp, 36 predicted proteins | sample 071ome_25_FD_179960 | JGI IMG/M metagenome (GOLD analysis project Ga0255760, IMG submission 179960) | Coastal salt marsh microbial communities from the Groves Creek Marsh, Skidaway Island, Georgia - 071410BT metaG (version 2) | ecosystem: Environmental > Aquatic > Marine > Intertidal zone >...
CTTTTATCAATGGCGGCGGTTGCTTTAACCCGCCAGCTTTGGGAAATAATCCTCCAGCACACTTTCACGGTTAACATCTGCGGTACAACAATGCAAACCGCCACCAAAGGCATAGGCATCCCGCAAATCAACCTCGATAACATTCATCCCGAGCTTGTCCATCTGCTCAGCCTGATAGACCTCGGATTTTTCGACACAAACTGTTTTCGGATCAAGCACCAGCACATTCATGCTAAGCCAAACCGACGAATAGCATAGCGCCGGCGGGGCATTATGCGCGGGCTGTGCCGCATCAACAATTTCCCACCCATTATCATGAAACATCCGGCGCTGTTCTTCTGGCAGGCGGCGTTGCGGATTGTTCAAAATCAGGCCGGGACGAAGCGGGGTAAATGTCGCGTCGATATGAATTGGGTATGGGTCTCCGGGAAAATTAACCGCATGAACCCGGTGATCAGGAAAATGCCGGCGCAGCCATTCAATGCCTTTTAAATTTGTCGTAAAGCCGTGCTGGACAACAAGGTCCTTGCCAAAGCGCAAAACATCAGCAGCATCAAATAACGGCTCTTCTTCCGTCGTTACAAAGAATTTCTCGGCGGCCCATTGCAGCCGTTTTGCAACACCAATTTTCTCTGACAGATAATCTGGATGGTAATCAGCATCAGTCAGGCGCGGCTTTGGTGCGGCCTCATGGCGGAAATTTGGATCTTCATTCCAATATTTCTGCATCAGCGGGCGGTAACAAAGATATTCAAACCAGCGACAGCGGTATGACATCGTCGCTTCGAGAATTTCGTTCCCAACTGTCAGCAGCACATCGCGTGGCGGCATACAGCCGAACTGGCTTTCAGTATGAAAATCAGGAGTGGTCGCTGGCTGGGAAAAATCAATCGGCGTCGGGCGATCAACCTTGATCCCGCGCGCCGCCAGCATTGCCGCAAAATTATCCAGCAATTCATTGGCGCGGTCGATCGTTTCCTGCGGACGCCGACCCCACTGGCCACGCATGTCGCTATCTTCTGGCACCTTGGCATCGAGGGCTGGCTCTTCTGGCGGGATATGACAATCATCAGCACGTCCGACGATGACATGTTTCAACGGATCCCATTCATTCCAGCTATTCACGATTGTTGACATCATTTTCTCCTCGATGGCGCAACGGCGATCACATAGGTTTAAAAAAAATCACCCGCAAAAAATCACCAGCGTTCATACAACAATTTCCCGCAGTCCAAAACAATATATTACGCGGCTTTGGCACTGGCCTATCCGGCAAAAAAGACTTGCCTCTTTTATCGCAACTGTTGATATAGAGCGAAGGCACGAACGATGGCGTCGTTCCAGCTGCATCGAAAAGGGTGCGGTTGCGCCTTGCATATTAAAGTCCTGAACGCCGGGGCCTTCTTTTGAACACGTCAATGGAGGGTCTAAATGACTTTACGACCAGAAACCTACCGTTTTCATAACGGTGAAAAAGCAACGGCGCAATTTTCCAACAGCGAATATGAATTCCGAATAGCCGGTTTGCGCCGGATTATGGCCGCCGCCAATGTGGATGCTGCCGTTTTTACCTCAATGCACTCGATCGCCTATTATTCCGGCTTTCTTTATTGCGCCTTTGGCCGGCCTTACGGGCTGGTCGTCACAGCCAATGATCATGCCACAATTTCTGCAGGCATTGATGGCGGCCAGCCATGGCGGCGATGCTTTGGCGATAACATCACCTACACCGACTGGAAACGCGATAATTTTTGGCGTGCAGTTGGATCAATGACCGGCCAGAACTGTGCTATCGGCTATGAGGCAGATCATCTCACCCTTGATCAGAATGACAAGCTAAAGACATTTCTATCGCCTTCCAGCATGATCAATCTGTCACATGACGTGATGCAGCAGCGGATGCATAAATCAGCGGCAGAATTGGCACTGATCAAAGCCGCTGCCAAGATTGCCGATATTGGCGGCTATGCTATCCATGATGCGGCAAAAGAAGGCGCACGTGAAATTGACATTGCTATGGCTGGCCGTGATGCCATGGAAATTGCGATTGCCGCAGCCTTTCCCGATGCCGAATATCGCGATACATGGGTCTGGTTTCAATCCGGTCTCAATACCGATGGGGCCCATAATCCGGTTACCGGCCGAGCCTTGCAACCCGGCGACATTCTATCGCTCAACAGCTTTCCAATGATTTCCGGCTACTATACCGCACTTGAACGAACGATGTTTTTAAAAGAGGTAGATGCGGCCAGCCTTCAAATCTGGAACGCCAATATTGCCGCACATGAATATGGCATGAGCCTGCTGCAACCCGGCATGAGCTGCAGCACGGTTACCCAAAAGATCAACGCCTTTCTGCAAGAGCGCGATCTGCTGCAATATCGCAGCTTTGGCTATGGTCATTCATTCGGCATCCTGTCGCATTATTACGGCCGCGAAGCCGGGCTGGAACTGCGCGAAGATGTTGATACTGTGCTGAGACCGGGCATGGTGGTGTCGATGGAACCGATGCTGACCATTCCGCATGGCACGCCGGGTGCTGGCGGGTACCGTGAGCATGATATTCTGATCATCACCGATGATGGCCATGAAAATATCACCCATTACCCCTATGGGCCGGACTTCAACATCGTTGGCTAAGCCAGACGGGCCCCAACAGCATTGGCCCCAACAGAATTGGCCAAATTGACAGATGCCAGGCCTGCATTCCACGGCTTGGCGTCACCTTTGCCGTTGCAAGTCGGCCGCCAGTCGTCCTATAAATTTTTTGAGAGATTACCACCGCAAAAAGATTACTGCTAGCCGCGAGGAATTTGCCATTATGGAAATTGCCGACGAAATCACGATCCCTGCCACCCGTGCCGCGGTCTATGAAGCGTTGAATGATATTGAGATCCTAAAGGCCTGCATTCCGGGTTGCGAATCGCTTGAACGCGAGTCCGACACCAAACTGGTTGCCAAAGTTGTGCTGAAAATCGGGCCCGTTAAGGCCAAATTCAATGGCTTTGTTACGCTTGACCAATCAAAGGCACCGGACGGGTTTAGCCTGTCTGGCGAGGGCGAAGGCGGTCTTGCCGGATTTGCCAAGGGCGGCGCTGATGTGACATTAACCGAAGATGGTGACACGACAATTCTGCATTATACCGCAACCGCCGAAACCGGCGGCAAGATTGCCCAGCTTGGCAGCCGGCTGATCACCAGCACGGCAAAAAAACTGTCCAAGATGTTTTTCGAGAAATTCGAAAAAGCCATGATTGGTGAGGTGGAAATTGACAGCGCAAGCTAGCACCGGATTATCCCGGCCTGCCGCCTAGCTGCGCATATGGGCGCCATTTGGATCATAAGCAGGCGCGCCCAGAATTTCGGCATCATATAGCGTGCCCAGAATCTCTACCTGTAATTTCGTGCCCGCTTTGGCATAAGGCGTTTTGACATATCCCATCGCCATTGAGTGACCGATCCGGTGCGCGTAACCTCCCGATGACACATAGCCAACCGCTTGCCCGTCTTGCAGGATTGCCTCGTCATTTGACACGTCGATATTATCGACATCCAGCAGCATCGTGACAAGCCGTTGATCCGGTCCTTGCTGCAGCGCGTCTCGGGTCGCTGCCTTGCCAACAAAATCTTTATTCCAGTTGATAAAGCCATCCATACCGGCCTCAACCGCGTTAAAATCGGGGCGATATTCCAGCGTCCAGACGCCCCAGCCCTTTTCCAGACGCATCGATAACAGGGCGCGCGCACCATACCAGCGATAGCCAAGATCAGCACCTGCTGTCTCGATAGATTCGGCAAGCCTAAGCAGATATTGCGGATGGCAATATATCTCGAATCCCAATTCACCAGAAAAACTAATCCGGTTCAAAATCACCGGAACGCCACCAACAAAACAGCGTCGCAAATCGCGAAATTTCAGCGCGTCCGCACTGACATCATCGCGGGTTATCCGCGCCAGCAGCTGGCGTGACTTTGGCCCTGATAGCGCGATGCCATGCCAGTCATCCGAGACATTGCGATAGCTGACATCACCGGTAAGATGCGCCTCGAACCAGCGCCGATGCGCCTGCTGCATTGCGCCAGATCCGAATAGCATGAAATGATCTTCACCAAGACACGCCACCGTCAGATCACCATATAGCTTGCCCTTTGGCGTCAGCATCGGGGTCAAAGCCAGCCGGCCCGGCGCCGGCACACATCCTGCCAGCATATGGTCGAGATAGGCCCGCGCACCGGCACCTTTGAATTCATGTTTCGAGAAATTGGCAATTTCGATCCCACCCACGGCTTGCTGCACCGCTTTGATCTCGCGGCCAACATAATCATGCGACCGGTTGCGCTCAAAGCTGGGCGTCTCATAGGCATCATCTGGCCCATCGGCGAACCATAGCGCATGCTCAAGCCCAAATCCCTGCCCCATGCGCGCCCCCTTTGCCACAAGCCGGTCATAAAGCGAAGTGGTTTTTTGCAACCGGCCTTTGGGCAGGGTTTCGTTCGGGAAGGTCATAACAAAACGCCGTTCATAATTTTCGGCAGATTTTTCTGTACCCCAGTCAGGCGTGGCAAATTCGCCAAATCGGGCAACATCCATCGCCCAGACATCAATTGACGGTTCACCATCAATCATCCATTCAGCCATTGTCAGCCCGACGCCGCCACCCTGGCAAAAGCCCGCCATCACACCAACCGCAACCCAGTAATTCTTCATGCCGGGAACTGGCCCGATCATCGGGTTACCATCCGGGCCAAACGTAAAGGGGCCATTGATAATATTTTTGATACCGGCCGCGCCAATGGCCGGGATACGCTCGAACGACATTTCCAGCCGGTCGGCAATGCGGTCAAGATCAGGATTTAATAATTCATGCCCAAAATCCCACGGCGTGCCATCAATTTTCCACGGTGTCGATTGCGGCTCATAAGTCCCAAGAAGCATTCCCTGACGTTCCTGCCGGAAATAGATATTCGCCTCATAATCAATGCCAGCAGGCAGGCGTCCAGCACCGCCCAGTGCCATCCGTTTCACAATTTCATCAATATCCTCGGTAATCAGATAATGATGTTCCATCGGCTGAACCGGCAAATGCAATCCGGCCATATGGCCAACCTCACGCGCCCATAACCCGCCGCAATTGACAATTTGTTCAGCATTGATCTTACCCTTGGCTGTGGTTACATCCCAGCTGCCGTCGGGGCGCTGGGCAAGGGCAGTAACCGGCGTATGGGTGAAATATTCGGCGCCATGAACGCGCGCCGCTTTGGCGAATGCGTAGGTCGCACCTGATGGATCAAGATCCCCGTCCTGATCATCCCATAAGGCAGCATAATAATGTTTAGGGTCAATTAGCGGGTGCCGTTCGCCGAGTTCCTGCGGGCTGATAAATTCCTGATGAAGCCCCATATAGCGCGCCTTTGAGCGCTCGCGCTTTAGGTAGTCATACCATTCCTTGGTCGATGCAGCATAAAATCCGCCCGTGATATGCAGCCCGACCGAATGGCCAGATGTCGCCTCGATTTCTTTATAAAGATCGATCGTATAGCTTTGTAACCGGCTGATATTTGGATCCGAACTGATCGTATGAATCTGCCCCGCGGCGTGCCAGCTTGATCCAGAGGTAAGCTCGTCGCGCTCGAGAAGCACGACATCCTTCCAGCCAAATTTCGCAAGATGGAACAGGATCGAGCAGCCAACGACCCCGCCGCCAATAACCACCACTTTGGCATGGCTGGGAAGCGGCTTTGTCGTGCCTGTTTCTACGTTGCCGATTTCGGGCATTACGCACCTCCTTGATCAACACGCAAATCCGGCTGGCTAAAACCCTAACTCCTATTTGGTAAAAGCAAAGTAAACATGGCGTCAAGCTTGCAATGTTTAAGTATAAATCTCGCTCGAATAACGGGTTGCCAGAAATGCGTCGAGCCCCTCACTGCCGCCTTCATGGCCATAGCCGCTGAATTTCAGCCCGCCAAACGGCGTTTCCACCGAATGAACATGAAGCGAGTTTACTGCAAGCATACCAGTTTCAATCTCGGTTTTTAAAATGCCAACGGTTTTGGCGCTATTGGTAAAAGCATAGGCCGCAAGACCGAATGGCAGGCTGTTTGCCCGCGCGATCACCTCGTCGATATTTGCAAAAACTGCGGTAGGCGCAATTGGGCCAAACGGCTCTTCGATCATGATGCGCGCGGTGTCGGGAACATCGTTTAACAGGGTTGGCTGATAAAATGACCCCGGGCTTTGAATCCGGCCACCCCCAACCAACAGCTCGGCGCCCTTTTGAAGAGCATCCGCAACAAAACCATCCATGATGTCAATCCGGCGTTCGGCAACAAGCGGCCCCATTGTAACACCCGCGTCAAGGCCATTGCCGGTAGTGACCGCCTCGACATGTTTTCTAAACGCTGCCAGAAATTGATCACGAACTGGCTCTTCGATGAAAAAGCGGGTTGGTGAAATACAAACCTGACCCGCATTGCGGAATTTGCCCATCGCGCAAAGCTGCGCCGCGGCATCAATATCAGCGTCTTTGAACACCATCACCGGCGAATGGCCGCCAAGCTCCATCGTGCAGCGGATCATATTTTTGGCAGCAAGCTGTTGCAGATGAATGCCCACAGGCACGCTGCCGGTAAAGCTGAGTTTACGGGGAATCGTCGAGCCAAGCAGATGTTCTGATACTTGTGCTGGCACGCCAAAAACAATATTCAGCACACCCGCAGGCAAGCCCGCATCCACCAGTGCCGTACCAATTGCGATGGCGGTAGCCGGCGTTTCCTCGCTTGGTTTAATCGTGATCGAACATCCGGCGGCCAGCGCACCAGCAACCTTGCGCATCACATTTGTTGCCGGAAAATTCCATGCCACAAAGGCAAGCGCTGGCCCAACTGGCAATTTGCGCGCCTCATGCTGCATGCCCGGAAATCGTGACGGAATGATCCGCCCATAGACACGCTTAGCCTCTTCTGCGTACCAACGAAGCAGATCAATTGCGACCTGCATTTCAATTTTCGCCTCGGCAAGCGGCTTGCCCATTTCGCGCGTTAGATTGGCAGAATTAACCTCAAACCTGTCCTCAAGCAGACGTGCCGCCTTTTCGAGAATGGCCTGCCGACTATGCGGGGTCATCTTGCGCCACAGGTTGAACCCGTCAAGGCTGCTTTCCAGCGCCCGATCAAGGTCTGCCGGACTGGCATGAGGCACATGGCCGATCTCGGTACCATCAGCCGGGCAAATAACCGGCTCACTTGCGCCGTCACTGCCCAACACCCACTCACCAGCAATTAGCATTTTCAACTCTGGATAGGACATAGGATGATCTCCATTTCTATAGCGCGTGGGCCTGTCGCCGGATTGCAAATTACAGTCATAAGTCTAAACGGTGCTCTTACTCTCATCCAAGCACAATATCGTTTGAACAACCTAACCGACATATTTCGGTTTTCAAATTACTATCATCTGGGCATGGGAGTAAACCGGCTTGGGAGTAAATCGGCTTGGGGATAGGCTGGGGACTGGCGATAGATCGAGGCTTTGCAGCAAAATCATATTTTTCTTACGTTTTAAATTTACATTTGCGCAGTTTTACGAAAATCTAAATTTAATCAATAAGAGAACCCTCATGACTCCCCCAGTAACCGATAGTCAAAACAATCCATCGTTTCTATCATCATTGCAATATGGGCTGATTGCGGCTGCCGCCAGTTTGATGACGATATTGTGCATCTTATGGAACCTTGATGCGCCAACCCGGTTAGGCATTGCGTTTCTGACCGAACAATATATGGGCTTTCAGCTTGGACTGGCGCTAACGATCCTATTTTTGACCCCGTCAAACAGCTTGGTTCGCGACCTGATTGGCGTTCTAGCCGCCGTTGTCTGTTTTGCCGGCCTGACCTATATGGCGTATAATTACGACAATTTGCTGGCCGAACAGGCCTATCGCCCGCCGATCCTGACATTGCTGGGCGGCATCGTTGTTTTGGGCGTTGTTGAAGGCGTGCGCCGGCGCGCCGGCATGGCGCTTTTTGCGATCATTCTGGTTTTTCTGATTTACGCTCTTTTGGCAGATCGAGTGCCCGGCACGCTGGTTGGCCAAGAAATGTCGCCGGTCAAGCTGGTGCAATATCTGGGCTTTGATCCCGGTGCCGTTTTTGCCACTCCTTTGGCGGTTGGCACTGTCATTGTCGTGCTGTTTGTATTCTTCGGACAGTTGCTATTCAGTGCCGGTGGCGGCGAATTCTTTACCGACCTTGCAATGGCTGCAACTGGCCGGACACGCGGTGGCAGCGCAAAAATCTCAATCATCGCTTCAGCCCTATTCGGCTCCATCTCCGGCAGTGCGGTCTCGAATGTTGTGACCACCGGCGTTGTCACAATTCCGCTGATGCGGCGTGGCGGCTACTCAAAAAACGATGCTGGCGCAATCGAGGCAATTGCCTCAACCGGTGGCCAGCTGACACCGCCAATCATGGGAGCGGCAGCATTTTTAATGGCCGAATTCCTTGAAATTTCATATCTGACAGTTGCCGCCGGTGCATTGCTGCCCGCGGTCATTTATTATTTCAGTGTCTTTGTTCAGGTCGATCTAATCGCCGCGCGTGACAATATCAAACCGGTGGAAGATGACACGCCAAATATTGGCGCGGTTTTACGTGAGGGTTGGCATTTTATCCTGCCTATGCTGGTGCTGGTGCTGGCATTATTCTGGCTGCGATATGATCCGGAGATGGCCGCAATACTGGCCTCGGCTGCGGTCATCGCAACTGGGATGCTGCGCGGTTATAAGGGCAAAAAACTGGCCATTTCCGAGATTCGTCAGACATTGATCAGCACTGGCACATCGATGGTTGATCTCATTCTTATCGTTGCCGCCGCAGGCTTTGTTATCGGCGTGTTGAACGCGACAGGCCTCGGCTTTGCTTTGACCTTGTTATTGCTGGAGGTGATTGGGCAGAACCTGTTTGTGATTCTTTTTGCAGCTGCATTTATCTGTATTCTACTTGGCATGGGCATGCCGACTTCGGGCGTTTATGTGCTTTTGGCAGCACTGGTTGCGCCATCGATTGTCGAGGCTGGTGTGAACCCATTAGCTGCCCATCTCTTCATTCTTTATTTTGGCATGATGTCGATGATTACGCCGCCGGTTGCACTTGCGGCATTCGCCGCTGCTGCCATTACCAAGGCCAACCCGTTTTCTACCGGCATTGCGGCCATGCGGATCGGCTGGGCGGCCTATGTCGTGCCATTTGTTTTTGTTGTGACGCCAAGCCTTCTACTGGATGGTGACAGCCTCGAAATTGCCATGGCTTTGGGCTTTTCATTGGCCGGCATTTTCATGGTTTCGGTTGGCATCGTCGGTTATTTTACGCGGCGATTGCCAATTCTTTTACGCTTGCTTGCGATCATTTTGGGGCTGTTATGCCTGCCATTTCCGATTATTGGCACGCTGGTGAATATGGCGGCATGTGCCATTGTCGCAGGGCTTGCCTTATTTGCCGCGCTACGGCCAAAAAGTTTCCAGCCTAAAACAGGAAGAACGAGCAATTAATGGGAGGATACAATGCTCAAAACTTTTAAAACAATGCTTGGTGCCACATTTGGCCTGGCCCTTTTTACTGCGCCTGCGATGTCCGAGGTGATTACGATCGGATCAGGATCACAAGGATCACTCGGCTTTAACACCGGCCAATCAATTGCAAAAATTGTGAACCAAGAACTTGGCATCACCGCCCGAACACAGCCACTAACTGGTTATCTGCCGCTGATCAATAATGGCGAGCTTGATTTTGGTTTTGCCAATGCTGTCGAGGTTGGCTTTGCCAGCACCGGCACTGGCACTTATGCTGGCAAACAAAATTCAAAACTTCGCCTTGTTGGCACAATGTTCCCACTGAAAACTGGCCTGATGGTAGTTGCTGATACTGGCATTGAAACCATTGCCGACCTGAAAGCAAAGGCATCCGGGCTACGCATCGCATCTGAATATAAGGGATCGACGATCATTCCCTATTACATTGAAGGCGGGCTGGCAAACGGCGGCATGGTCTATGATGATTTTGTAAAGGTGCCAGTATCCAATTTCGTGAAAGGTATTTTTGCCCTTGGTGATGGTCTGGTGGATGTTTCACTTGTCAGCCTGAATTCAGGTGCGGGCAAAAAATCCAATGCCCAGCTTCGTGATCGTGGCGGCCTTAAATATGTCTCGCTCGATAATTCGCCCGAGGGTCAAGCAAAGTTAAAGCAATTCATGCCAGCGGCAAAAATCATTTCGATGAAAGCCAACCCGAATATTCCGGGCCTGCAAAAAGACGTCAATATCATGGAAATTCCATGGATGATGATGACGAATACAGATGTCTCCGATGAATTGGTCTATAAAATAACCAAAGCCATTGTTGAACATAATGACAAGCTTGGCGCCAGTTTTGGTGCTTTCAAAAATGCCAAATCCGCCGCAATGGCACCAGCAAATGCGATGCCATATCACCCGGGCGCCCTGCGGTATTACAAGGAAGCAGGGATCAAGGTTGGCGATTAACGCTGGCTAATAAAAGAAGGCTCTGGCGGCCTTAACCGATATGGTGAAAGGACCGGCAGTTGCCGGTCTTTTTATTTAGCGCGCAATAGCCGGCAGAAATCTGTTGGTGGGGGAGTAATTCTACTTAGTGACGATATGCGTCAGACCCGCAACCCGTCTGCAGTTGCCTCGACAAATAATGACGCTAGCGTCGTCCGGGGGCGATTAGCCGGAAACAGAAAGGCAAAATCATAATGGATCGTCGGTTTTAGCGGACGGATCACGACATTTCCGCTGCTGTTTGATTTTGCCGTAAACGGGTCGGTAATCGCAATGCCAATGCCATGCTCGACAAATTCATTCACCGCCACCGCAGTTGTTTCAAACTGCGGTTTATACTCGATGCGTGCTTCAGCAAATAATTGGTCGATCCGCATCCTGCCAATCGTTCCCTGCGGCAGCCCAACCATTGTTTCACCAGCAAGATCAGCAATATCTATCCGTTGCATCTTGGCGAGCTTGTGACGTTTATGCAGGACGCAAACACCCGGAAAACTGCCGATATGGACAAGGTGTGCGCTTGGATATGTGAATGGCAAAGCCACCGCACATAGGTCAAACTGCTGGCCCTCAATGCGCCGCTCTAGCTCAACCCTGCTGACCACATCAACATTAACCGAGACACCGCTAGCCGTGGCCTTGAAAATACTTAACGCCTTGGGCATAAGCCCGCGGGCAAGGGTCGCAGAGGTAAGCAATTGCAGATGCCCCTCTGAAACCTGGCGAAGTTCATTAGCCTTGCGGACAAGCCTGTTCAATGCCTCAGCAGCCGAATCCGCCTCGGCCAATAGCAATTTACCCTCGGCCGTAAGCCGTAACCGCCGTTTGCTTCGGTCAAATAGGGTGATGCCGAGCTGGCTCTCCAGCGCGGCGATATGCCGACTCATCGCCGACTGATCGGCGTTCAATATGCGCGCAGCATCCGTCATACTGCCCGCCCTAGAAACCGCCCGAAATGTCTCGATCCAGCGAAATGGAAGATTTTTCATCACTTACCTATGTAAAAAACGCATAAATAATTTGCTATTTTTCATTTTTTTTCATCATTTGTATAGCCTAAGCTTTGAGCAGGCTTTTGACAGAAACAGGGGGTTGAAATGAGCGCAAATAATCAATTTGAGGTTATACCAACAGGCGCCGCGCTTGGCGCCGACATAGTTGGGTTGGATTTGACGCAAGAAATTGATGGCGACGTTTTTAAAAAAGTGACTGCTGCATGGGATCAGCATCTAGTTCTCCGATTTCGCAATCAAAATTTAACTGAAGACCAATTTGTCCGCTTTTCCCAATATTTTGGCGCTCTTGATAAAGCACCAACGCGTCCAGTTAATGGTGCATACCATCCAACACGGGAAGAAATTGCCGTAATCTCAAATATAGTCAAGGAAGGTGTTGCAATTGGTGGGCTAGGCAATTCTGAACTGGTTTGGCATCAGGATATGACCTATAAGGACCTGCCGCCAAAAGCGAGTATTCTCTATGGCCTGACCACACCTGCAACCGGCGGTGATACTCATTTTTACAATCTGAACCGCGCCTATGAAACCTTGCCAGACGCGCTGCGAGAACGGATTAAGGGATTGTCATGCAAGCATGATGCAACACGCAATTCAGCCGGCCAGCTACGCGCCGGTTTTGACGAAACCTACAGTAACGAGAACAGGCCAGGTGCGGTGCATCCATTGGTTATCAAGCATCACTCAACTGGGAAAGAGTCGCTCTATGTTGGACGGCGGCCAAATGCCTGGATTGTCGGGTTGAATGACCAGGACAGTGATCAGCTATTGGACGAGATTTGGCACCATATCGAAACCGGCTCACACCACTGGGCGCAGCAATGGCAACCAAACGATATTGTCATATGGGATAACCGTTACACGCTGCATATGCGCGGCGACCTCGACCCGAACCAAGACCGGCTTATGCACCGCACGCAAATCCGAGATGAGCGGGCGCCTGCTGCTGCGTAACACCAATCATCTAACCGGCAAATGCCACCATATGGGACCGCTAAGAGGCGGCATTTGTCTGACCATGATTTACCATCATACAGCCTGAAGGCGGGTTATCTTCCCGTCCCTTTTCCCAGCTAACCGGCTTTTGACACATGGGCGTACCCAAATTTGGAATTAATAGATCTTCTTCTTGTTTGTGCCGTTGCTTTTGTAACAGCCGCGATAACCGGTATAACAGGTGTTGCAGGTGGCTTGCTGCCCGCAGTTTTCCTAACACCAATCATTGGCATCACGTCGGTATTGCCAGTGCTGGCAATCATGCTGCTGTTTGGCAGTATATCGCGCGCATGGATCAACCGCGCTGATTTTCACCGCGAGGCATTTTTGCGTGTTGCCATTCCGGCGATCCCAATGGTCGTGCTAGGGGGCATCTTCTATGCGCAGCTAGAGGCAAAAATGATTGCGCTAATGCTCGGCAGCGTTGTGTTAATTTCAATCCCGATCCGGCGAATTGCGAAATCATACAAAATCAAGACCTCTCCATCTTTACTGAGTTTTGTTGGTGGCATTTTTGGATTCCTGGCCGGCTCATCAACCGGCCCCGGCTTGTTGCTGGTGCCGTTCATGCTGGGTTATGGGCTATCAAAGGCAAGCTTTGTTGCGACCCTAGCGGTGATTGCTGCGATGACGCATATCGCACGTGCCCTGACATTTGGCAGCATAGGTCTAATCGGACAGGACATCCTGACCCTTGGCATTATTGCGGGCATTGCCACCATCCCGGGCGCAATGCTTGGCCGGCTAATTCTAGAGCGCATCACAAACCGCAACCACGAGATACTGGTGGATCTGATGGCGCTTGGTGGCGGCGGTAACTTTCTATGGATTGCTTTTCAATAAGGCCATCTTCGCTAATTTGGCGCCATATAAATCTACTACAAAAATTAAATGGCAAAGCGATAATGCCCGAGCAAGCACTACAATTGCCTAATCATGGGTTGGTCGCAAGTTATTGCGCGCCGAAGATAACAACAACAACCCGATTAAAAGCGCCGGCGACGCGCATACCAAAAAGCCCAGCTTATAACTTCCCGTCAAGCTCAACACCAATGAATAGAGAAGCGGCAAAACCAGCCCGCCACATTGACCAAATGATAACACGCCACCAGTGACAGCGCCCCGCATTGATACAGGGGCCAGCCTTGCCGCCTCAGCAAGCGTCACCCCATGCCATGAAAAAACCGACGCGCTCACTGCAATAGCCACAAGCGTTACATGCCAATGCATCCAAACCGGACTAAATAAGCTAACCGCTGAAACCGAAAAAAACATCAGAACCGCCAAAAGGCCAAGCATAATTCTCGGGGAAACATACTGACTGCTCAACCAACCCCAGAAAATACGTCCAGGTATGGCTACCACAGTTGCAATTGAAAAAACGGTTCCTGCTTCAACCAACGTGAAGCCAACTTCGGTCAGGTAAACCACAAAATAAGCAATAAAAGTGGTTTGTAGTCCAACGAAGGCAAAGGCACCGAATGCGAGACCTCTAAGTTCAGATTTTTTAATAACGAAGCCTATCGTTTCAGGAAAATCGGACAAGTGAAATTTCCGCGTCAGGTCTTTATCACTATCAAACTCACTGCGCGCTAATTCCAGAAAGACAGAAAAAAGCAAACAACCGACTCCGATTACAATAAGTGCGAACCGCCAGCCATAAGTTTCAGTTAACATTGGACCAAGCAATCCGGCTATTAACAGAGCAAACGGAACTGCTGTTTGTTTTGCAGAGAAAACCAGTGGGGCATATTTACCAGGCGCATATCGGCTTAACAGGTGAGAGCTTGCCGGGGTTGAAGACGCTGATGCACCAATAGCTATTGCCGATACAATCATCAATGCGATGGACCCTGGAGCCGCTAGAATCAATCCAATTCCGGTCAGCAAAAGTGACACCTGACTGACACGGAGCGCTCCAAAGCGCACAATAATACTCCCACAACCTGCCTGTACAAAAAGTGAAACCGCGGCGATCATGCTAACATACACACCAACCCATGACGCCTCTACTTGAAGCTCAAGAATAATCGCCGGCGCAAGCACCGATGGTAAAACCTTGCCAAGCGTAACAAAGGTCTGCTGAACAAACATCGAGCCAAGCGCCAGATATAGCCATGTCATTGTGATTGGACCTTTGTTGTCATTGAAGCAGTGACCATTTATTTCCAGTCACCAGACTGTTGCGGATTACTATGGTGGGTCTGTTGAGTTTCATGCCAGCAGAACTGCCGAGCTAAATATCTAAATTAGTATTAAATCATTCCACATCAATATGGAATAGTTTACGCACCGCAACGGCTTGTTGACTGTAACCATAGAAAGCAATCGGTTGCGGGGGCACGCAACCGCCGTTACCTGCACCTTGATTATGCAATCGTTTGATACGGCGATAGCCAAAATAAGTTGGTTGACTTCAAAACTGATGGTGAGGATTTAGACTTAGCTACGTTGATTTGTATTATCGCCTTCGAACCTGCTCTGCGTCATCCCAAGCAGTCAATGCTTGATAGTCTGGAACAAAACCAAGACCTTTTTTTGCATCAGAAGACACAACCTGCTGAGACGTAACAACATCAACTACTGCGGGCGCGTTTTTAATGGCGCGCGAGATAGCTGAGTTCAAATTACTTATATCTTCCACTCGCTCACCATGCGCTCCTAACGCAATGGCCATCGCCGCATAATCTGAGTGGCGCAGGGTTGTACCAATAACGCGTCCACCATAATTAGCTTCCTGATCAAACCGTTCAATATTCCAAGCTGCGTTGTTTGAGATAATAAAGACAACCTTAGCTCCATGACGAACGGCTGTGTCGATTTCCATGGCATTTATGCCATAGGCACCATCACCATTAACAGAAATGACCATTCTCTCGGGATAGGCCAAAGAAGCGGCTATGGCGAAAGGAACCCCCACTCCTAGACAACCAAATGCACCAGCATCCATATAAGTATCAGCTTCCAGCCCAATACGTGCGAAACTTAACAAGTCCCCGCCATCTGCAACCGCGATGTAGTCGTCGGTGGCGGCTTGAGCTATCGCATAAAAAATTGCCATAGGATGGATTTTGCCATCAGGGCCAACATTATCATTCACCCGGGAAGCACCCTTCTGAATTCGCTTCAAATGCTTTTCACGAAGGTCATCTAACCAACGACTGTCACGATTACCTGCATTCATTTTTAGGGCGTCACTCAGCGCGTCAAGGCTTGTTTTCACATCAGCAAGTACCTCAACATCACCACGACGATTGTCGATTAATTCACCAGTCGTGTCAGCGAGACGAAGAAATTTAGCTTCAGGAAAGACTGCTGGTGATCCAAAGCCCATTTGATAGTCAAGCTTTCTGCCAACCGTAATGACAAGATCGGCACCATTCATTGCCGCCGCCCTCATTGCACCAACAAACGCTTTGTTGTTGCGGTCAATTAAGCCGCGGCTCTCTTGTGTGTCCAGATACACAGCATCGATAGTGTCAAGGAAGCGGGTCAACTCATGCCTAGCATTTTTACCACCGCGACCCGTAATTACTAATGGGCGCTTGGATTGACGAACCAGATGAGCGGCTTGTTCAATCAGCTCAGGATCAGGACATAACTTACGCATCGGCTTTGGGATCATCCAATCATTTGGGATTAAACTTTTCTTAACTGAAGTTCGGAGAATGTCAGTGGGAATTTCTATATAGACCGGACCAGGTTCACCAAGATCACCAAATGCACGCGCAATAGCTTCATCAAACTCTCGAATAACTTGTTCAGCGACGCGCGCAGTTCTTGCATAACGGCATATCGGAGCTAATATCTCCGTGTGGGGTATATCTTGAAGTGGACCCATGTTCGCTTGAGGCCTTGAAGTACAGCCTCCGATGAGCAGAACCGGCATGCGAGCCAAAGCAGCATTAGCCATTGCCGTGACACAATTAGTTACGCCAGGACCTGCAGTGACCATCGCAACCCCCAGTTGACCAGTTAATTCTGAATGTGCATGAGCCATATGTACGGCTGCACCCTCGTCACGCACATCAATGATGCGAGTGCCTTGCTTGCCAAGACAGTCCCAAATTGGCTGGATATGACCTCCCTGAAGACCAAATATCCGGTCTATTCCTCTTTGCTTCAACAAGGACGCAATCCATGCAGCGACACTATTTGCGTCTTGATTCAGATCCTGAGACATTTAGCTCTCCATTAGTTTTGGACGCCTTCAGCGAGCATATCACGAAGAATACGGTGCATAATTTTCCCGGTAGTATTTCGAGGCATTTCATCGGAAGTTATAAAAACAATTCGGCGTGGCCTTTTGAAACCAGCAATTTTATTTTTGGTCCACTCAATCAATTCAGCTTCACTTAAACTAGTGCCAGCTTTCAAAACCACCGCCGCGGTAACAACATCGCCCCACTTGGAATCTGGACAACCAACGACCGCCACGTCCTTCACCGCTGGATGAGCACCAACTACAGCTTCGACTTCGGTTGGGTAAACATTCTCACCGCCAGTGATGATCATATTCTTCTTACGGTCTATCAGTTTGATGAACCCGTCAGAATTTCGAACTGCAATGTCACCAACCGTCAAATAATGCCCATGAAACGCTTCAGCTGTTTTTTCGGGCAAATTCCAATAGCCACTGAAATTATAGGGAGAGACGGAATATAACTCCCCAGGCTCGCCGTCTGGCACTTCATTTCCCTGTTCATCAAGAAGCTTTATAGGGCCCGCACCAATAACCTCCCGGCCAACCGTGCCTAATTGATTGAGTTGCTCATCAGGGTGAAGCATTGTCACCCAAGCAGCCTCGGTTGATCCATAGAGTTCAAAAAGACCGGCATTTGGAAAAATATCCATGATTGCTCTTTTCGTTTCGACCCTTGCGGTAGCAGATGAAATCATCAATTTGCTGACAGTTAATAAATTTTTTCTATTTCTAGTTTCAGACGGAACATCAAGTAACATGATGTAATGGGTGGGCGTAAGCGAGGTAAAACTCGTTTTATATTTTTCCATCGCATCCAAACATTCCCCAGCATTGAAACTTCTGGCAGAGAATATTGTAGTTGTGGCGCCAACGCTAAGAAGACTAATAAAAAAGTAAAGTGAATTTGCATGGCACATAGGCATAACCAAAAGCCCTTTGTCACGCTGAGAGAATCCAAGCTCTACACAAGTCATCATAGCAATAAGGGACGCAGACTCGTGATTACGGATTGCGCCCTTTGGGTTTCCTGTAGTGCCAGAGGTGTACATCAAACACCATTTGTCAGATCCTTCCATCTCGTTCAATGACGGCGCAAAAGATGTGGCCTCTATTAGAGCTTCATAGCTTTGCCAACACTCTGGCCCCGACACCCCCATATATAAAGCTAGTTTTAAATGAGGTTGGATATCAGGCTTTACTGTCTCAACTAAATCTATGAAATCGGTTTCAGCAATTATCGCTGCAACTCCACAATCCGAAAAAATATAGCTAATTTCAGGCGCGCTTAACCGGAAATTAACTGGTACAGCTATCAAGCCAGTCTGCGCCACAGCCACATAGATTTCAGCCCACTCGAGGCGGTTATAAGCCAGTATTGCAACCCTGTCGCCCTTGGATAGTCCAGCTTTCAAAAGACCCGCTGCTAGCCGAGTAGACCGATCATACCAACTTTGGAAGGTTAATTCTTTGGTAAGGTCCCGCACGCCTACCGCATGAGGCCTGACGCGGGCCTGAGCGGCGAGCATTTGATCGATGTGCAGCAGTCTGCTCATCTTTTGCCCGCTACTTTTTCATTAGGCAAAACTGTGCCTTCGTAAGTTTCAAACAACCGCTTCGAAGCGCTACTTGCATGATCAAGGGCGAGCCTCTCCGCGGTTGCTGAATTTCCTGCAACAACTGCAGATAATATGGCTTCATGTTGTTGCCATATGTTTTGAGGCGACTCAACGTGCCTCAGCACCTCTCCCATCGCTCGGCGAAGATATTGCCAATGGATACGTGCGCTTGTTGCTAAAAGTGGGTTATCTGCAGCATCATAAATCAAATGGTGGAAAGCCTCATCAAAAGTAATCTGTGCGACGATATTACTTTGGGAAATGGCTGCTCGGCCTTTTGCTAAAATATCCTCACCAAGCTTTTCTATTCGGCTCACTAAAACAGTATCAAAGCTCAGTTTTTGGGCAGCTTGTCGGGCGGCCAGGCCGTCTAGGGCACTTCGGATATCATAATGCTTCTGCATCAATTCAGGGTCAAATGGAGCAACATAGAGGCCGCGTTTATCACTTTTGGTAACCAGCCCGTCTAAGGATAGCATTACCATTGCTTGCTGAACTGGCTGTCGAGAGACTCCCAGTCGTGCTGCAACTTCTTCCTGACGAAGGTGCATGCCGGCTTCAAGACTACCAGACACAATTTCATCCGCGATAGCGTTATAGACCTGCGCAGATAGAGAGGCAGGTCGAGTTAATGGCTTCACATTTGCACTTTCTAAATTCTGAATTCTGAATTCTGAATTCTGAAAATGCCAAAACACAAAGGAGGTGTCAACCACACCTGTCTCTACAGCTGCAAACTAATCATCAAATTTTCCAGTAAAGTTGGCAAAAACAAATACCCCCTGGCCGAAAGCAAGGGGGCGCAAATAACAATGGTTGCGGGGGGACGCAACCGCCATTATTTGTCGCTTAACTTCGCAAAAATTGAGGGGCAATTTGACCGTTCTAATATCGCACAGGCCAACATCTAAAACGCTGGTGCGGGATGATAGATCATAGAACTTTGGTGGTATTCTCGGCGCACCATATCCCTAATCAATTGTTTTAAAACGGCTATTCTGAACAACAATAACCATGCCAATCGGCACCACAAGGGTGATAAGCAAAACCGTGATGAGCAGCATGCCTAATTCGGAATAGTCGGCCGTAGTGACAATCGCATCACTTAGCTTGTCTTTAACCTCTCGTGTGATAACAAAGGCCTCGTTCAGATATTTGGTGGCAAGCGCACTCGCCGAAAGCGCCAGATTGGTAAATGACGCAAAAACAGCAAAAAATGTTGCCTTCATATGGACCGGAGCATTCCGCGCAATCCAGGCTAGAAGGGGTATCATCGAGACCTGCCCGAGCGGGGATTCAACAGCGGTATTGATAATCGCAATAAATTTCGCATCAACAACGCCGCCACTAAAAGTGGCGGTCCATTCATGCAGGCCATAATACATACCAATACTGGGCAGAAAAAGCGCGGCACCGGCAATGGATAAGATAACAACAATGCGGGCAATCGAATTATTCGCCATAAACGGGCGCAACAGGATAATGCCAGCAAGGGTCAGAATTGATGCAATAAGAGAAAGAATGGACAGGAATTGTTCATTGAAAAAAAGCTGGTCAATTTCAAACCATGTCAGTCCCGGCCCCGGGCTTGGCATTGCCCGGAAGGTAAAAATAATGATCGCTGTTCCAACAATCATTAGCCGTTTTTCAGGCGTTAGAAAGCGCACCAGCCGGTTCATTAAAAACAAGATAATACCCACTGATCCGGCAAAGACAATTTCCTGTGCATGGCTGATACCCGATGTACCAACACTTACTGAAAACACCACAAAGACCAGACTGCCAAGCAGAATTGACCAGTTGATCTCGGGCCGTTGATGCGGGCTTGCTGTGGTGTAATATGGTTGTCGTGCTCGGGCATTTCGATAGGCATGTTGCAAGCGTGCTAAACCGACCCCGGCAATCGAAATCACCGGAATGATCAACGCATAAAGATAGATATTAGCATAAAGATCAATCCGGGCAGCGGCATCAAGGCTATCGACATCAGCAAACATAATTACATTGGCAAGTGAAACCAAAACTGTGCCACCAATAATAGCAAACCGGCCAAGTGTCTGCATCGTGGTATGCATGATTTTTAACTGGTCCGGGGCGATACCATTACCATTTTTGTCCTGTTCAGGAACCGCCTCAACCGTCATTGCATCGGCCACAACATCCTGAATAACATAGCCAACCGGCCCCAAAATAACACTGGTTATAAACCATGTTTCAACCGGCATGATGCTGTCCATAAAGCCGGTATGACCAATCAGCCCGTACATGATCAAAAGGCTAGCCGCAATTACCGCCGCGCCAAGCCCGACCAAATAGGCTTTATAGTTCCAAATCAAATCGACCAGATGTCCAAGCGGCATTTTTAACGCCCACGGCAAGCCCGCCCAAAAGCCAAGGCTGGCCAGAAATGCAGCAGACAGATTCAAATAATCCTTGATAAAAAAAGTGCCCACAATCGCAGTCAGGCCAGAAACCCCAGCGGCGAGATAAACCATAAGAGGTGGAAGATAGCTCCAGCGCAGCTGCTGTGGAAGTTCGCAAAGACCCTGAATAGCCGAATGAAGAGCATTGTTCATAAAACTAGTATTCTGCATTCCGAAAATTTTTCAAGTTGCAATGAAGTTCTGCCAATCCACTAGCCGCAATGGTGCGATTAAACTGCGTCCATCACACAGGCCGGGAACAACTCTTCAGGCGCAACAAGGCGGGCAGCCAAATATTGTTCCATTGAGTATCTGCAAGCAGTCTCGAGTTCTTTTTGGTTTTGCGCGTAGCCATAGGGCCAATAATCTGGGCCCATTGCAGACATAGTTTTCTCCATCGCTTCGTTCAGCCAAGGCAGGGATAGCCTATTGGCAGATCCCAGCCAGACCTCACGCAGGTCTTGCATCGCAATGTTGCGCGCCTCGGTGAATGCGCCCAATAACGCAACCGGAAGATCAGGGTTCTTATCAACCAGTGACTTGCGTACAGCAATGAGGTGCATGATTGGGAAAAAACCTGTTTTTTTATGATATGCCCGTTCAGCTGAACCAAAATCTTTGACGATACGCACAATCTCAGGATTGCCATCGAGGAACGCGCTCGGAGGGTTGGGGGCAAACAACGCATCTATATCGCCACGCAGCAAGAGGTCCTGCAGGGTTTCACCATCCCTAATCGCCTCGACGACCATACCTTCGGGCAGATCAAGTGATAATCGCTCATGTCGCACACCGGTATCTAGCGCACCTGTGCGCCAATGGATGCCAGCCGGACTAACCCCATATTCATCAGACAGCAGACCACGCATCCATAACGCAGCAGTCATTTGATACTCTGGCACACCGATGCGTTTCCCGGCCAAATCTGCAAGTGTTTCAACACTACTTCCAGCACGCGCATAAAATCCGTTATGACGGAACGATCGGCTAACAAAGGCCGGTATTGCGGTGTAAGCACTCTCGCCGCGTGATACTTGCAAAATATAGCTTGAGATAGAAAGCTCCGTGATGTCAAAACGCGCCTCTTGGACAGCGATCGGAAAGAGCTTGCCGGTCGGCAGAATGTGACTTTCAAATTCCACGCCGGGAATAGAAACCCGCCCGTTGTGCAGCGGCATACATCTGTCATGATCCCAGGTTGCAAGTGTCAGCCGCATATGTTTATCCCCCATCTTGTTACAGCAGATTTAATGATCTTGTATTCGTTAGCAATACCTAATGGTACGCTAACCGGATTCGTGCGACTGCACAGTTCCCAAAATTGGACTTACACCAATTCTTTTAGCATTATTGGCAGACCTTTTAAGTAAATTGTAAATATAGACACCAGCCAAATGAAGGATAGTAAAGGTGGCAGAAAAGGAACCGAGAAAAATATCCGATCTCATTCGTGAACGATTTGCCGAGCCGAGTGACATTGGCAAAGACCGTTTGTCAAGTGGAACACATGCAACGCAGCTTGCGCATCGTTCTCACCGTCGTTTCAAAAATACCCCGGTTGCCGAGGATACCTTACAGCTTTTATATGCTTGCGCCCTATCAGCGCCTAGCAAATCTGACCTGCAGCAAACGGCGATCATCCACCTAGATGAACCCGTCGCAAGGGACTTTATCCAACGCAGCATTCCGACAATGCCGTGGATTTCCTCGGCGCCAGTATTTCTATTGTTTTGTGGGGACAGTCGGCGTATTCGGGATGTCTGTGAACTTCACAATACCGGCTTTGCACATGATCCACTGGATGCGCTTGTTAATGCGGTAGCGGATAGTGCGATTGTCTTGCAGAACTTTATCATTGCGGCTGAAGCGGAAGGACTGGGCTGCTGTCCGATAAGTGCAGTTCGCGAGATCACTGAAAGCCTTGCAGACTTCTGCGCCCTTCCCGATGGCGTCTTTCCTCTTGCCGGATTATGCCTTGGCTACGCTGAAGATGATCCCGCCATCAGCGTCCGCTTGCCGGCGAGGGTCATTGTGCACAAAAATAGATATGACGCATCGTCTTTGGCTGATGAGATCGCTAAATATGACCGGCGACGCCAGCAAAAAAACCCATATAGAAATCAGCGACAGGCAGATAAATACGGGCTTTCAGAAGACTATGGCTGGTCACGCGACAAGGCGCGCCAAACTTCGACTACGGACCGCGTTTCCTTTAGCAATCATGTGCGAAAACATGGCTTCAAACTCTAGCTGTTACGAATCTGAAAAACACCGCTTTCAGTCGTTCTAGGCATATTAGCGACGCACGCTAACAAATGTTTTAAAGCCAAGAACGAACGGGCAAATAAGACGGCGACCTTGGCGCATTTGCCGTTCATCAGAAACAGGTTGCATAGTCCGGATCAAACGCTTTTATTACTTAGGATCGAATAATCAGATAATCGGAAATTCGCCAACGATCATTCATCAAACAACAGGAATATCAAAAAAACCTTGTACCACTATCTTAGAACAAACCGCCCCCTAATAATGGGACAAAACGGCGCTGTTGCGACCAACCATCCACAAGCAACAGCCATCGGCATTGACATATTGCGTTCAGGTGGCAACGCATTTGATGCTGCAGTCGCAGTTGCATTGGCACTCGGGGTTGTTGAACCAGCAATGTCTGGCCTCGGTGGCGATGGCTTTTATCATGTCTGGCTGGCCAATACCGGACAAACCATAGTTTACAACGGTACTGGCCCCGCTCCAGAAGCCGCCAACAAAGACTGTTTTGCCAAAACTGGCATTCCAATATCGGGCCCACTCAGCACCTCAACGCCCGGTCTTGTCGGCGGGTTATCGGCGCTTCATCAGAACCATGGAACACAAAGCTGGTCACTGTTATGTAACGCTGCGGCTGAGCTTGCAGATAGCGGATTTTTCGTCACCCGCGCCTACCAGACATTTGCCGAAGGCAACCTCGGAAAGCTTAATGCCAACCCAGTCAGTAGAAAAATATTTACCGATAATGGCAGTGTCCCGGCCGTTGGTGCAAAAATTATTCAGCCGCAACTCGCAAGCAGTTTGCGGCAATTAGGTGATGACGGTGGAGATGGATTTTACCGAGGCGCATTGGCAAGAATATTAAGTGAGGATGCTCAATCTAGCGGACTGATGCTCACTGACTCAGATTTTGCAAATTTCCACCCCGAAACCCAGCGCTCAATCAGCACAACCTATCGGGGGTTTGAGATTTTCCAAACGCCGCCGAATTCCACAGGCTTTGTATTTCTGCAAGAATTAAAAATCCTCGAACAATTCGACATCACAAACTTTGATTATGGCTCAGCAGACCTCATTCATCTGATGGTAGAGATAAAAAAGCGCGCCTTTCTTGATCGTGAGCACTATGGAACCGATCCACGGTTTACCGATACAAACGTTGGAGAACTTCTTTGCAAAGACCATGCGTCAAGCAAGGCAGCAACGATCGACATGTCAATATCATCGAAAATTCCATTGGTGCACGGCCAACAAAAATCCGCGAATACCACGTATTTCTGCATCATTGACAAAGACGGGAATGCTGTTTCTGCAATACAAAGCATAAACAGTGCGTTTGGTTCAGGTGTCACCGGTTCAAAAACCGGCATATTATTCAATAATAGGATGGCATATTGGCACCTTGACGATGAACACCCCAATTTGCTGCGTCCCGGCAAGCGTGTCAGGCACACGATGAACGCCCCTATCATCACTCAAAACGGCAAGTTGTGGGGGGTGTTTGGCACACCAGGCGCAGATAATCAGGTTCAGATCAATTTTCAGGTTGCGGTCGCCTTGATGGATTATGGCTTTGATCCACAACAGGCCGTGGAAGTTGCTCGATGGACAAGTTCCCAGCCAAATCAAGCAGCCAATTGGCCGCATGACGGAAACTCATGCCTGACTCTAGAGCGCGGTATTGACAGCGACGTGTTGAGAGATCTTGAGCAGCGCGGCCATGACATAAAAATCGTGGCTCCACTTGCTGGCCCCTGTAGCGTGGCCTGCATTCGACTATTAGAAAGTGGAACAATGATGGCTGGCAGCGACCCGCGCCGTGATGGGTGGGCGGCGGCATATTGAATGGTTCAGCTTTATTAACATGATTGGCTCCGCTCTTGTCCTCCTGGCGCGACAAGTTGCTATATTTTAGTATCGTGGCGTTAAATGCTTGGCACAGATCAGAGAAGCTGGTGGTGGGATAATCGGGTTTGTGCTGCAAAAACTGCGTGCCAATCATGCAAAAACAACCCTTCTTTGCAAAATCTATTGTCGCTAAGCCCTACAAGTAGGGAGAGGGTTCGGTATGCGATAATTAAAACCCGAGGTGAATTTTTCTAGTCCAGTCACAAATCATTGACTCCTACCCCTTTCTAAATCACCTTGGAAAGGTATAGGACCGAAGGGTGCTTTACCCTAAGTAAAAAGCGTCCAGACAGGGAGACATTAAAATGAAAAAGATACTAACATCTATATTTATGGCAGGATCCCTCCTGCTTGGGAGTGGTGCAGTCTATGCTGACAAATCGGGTGGCACCCTATCATTCCTCGTTCAGCCCGAACCGCCAACTTTAGCATCTTATGTATCAACCTCGGGGCCGATTGGCCTAGTAATGCCGAAAGTCTATGAAGGGCTTTTTGACTATAATAACGACGGCTCAATGGTGCCAATTCTCGCTGAAAGCTACAAGGCCAGCGCTGACGGTAAAACCGTCACTTTTAACCTTCGCAAAGGCGTAAAATGGCATGATGGCAAGCCTTTTACCTCGGCTGATGTGCAATTCTCGGTCATGGAAGTGCTGAAAAAAGTGCATCCTCGAGGACCAAACTCATTCCGCGAAGTAACCAGTATTGATACGCCTGATGAGCATACAGCTATTTTTAACCTAAAAAAGCCTGCCCCATACATGATGCGCTCATTCTCTGCTTATGAGTCTCCAATGGTACCCAAGCATCTTCTAGAGGGCCAGGACATCAAAGCTGCGCCATTAGCAAACAAACCTGTGGGCACCGGTCCGTTTAAATTTGTCGAATGGAAAAAAGGTCAGTATATCCGCCTAGATAAGAACAAGGACTATTGGCAAAAGGGGTTACCGCATCTTGACCGGATTGTTGGTCGCTTCATTCCTGATGCATCAACCCGCACAGCTGCAATGGAAAATGGCGAGGTTCTCTATGCTGCCTATAACGCCATCCCAAATATTGATGCCGTCCGCCTGAAGGAACGTGATGACATTGACGTAACCACTGAGGGTTATTCAATGATCAATCCGATGGCGTTGATTGAATTCAACACCAAGGAAGGCCCGTTTGTGGACCCGGCAATTCGCCGCGCAATTTCAGTTGCAATTGACCGCCGGTTTATGATCGACACAATTTTCTTTGGGTATGGAAAGCCAGCCACAAGTGCATTGAGCAGTAACTTCAAGGCAACAAACCTACATGCTGAAATGCCAAATTACCCTGAAAAGGGCGATAAGGCTGCAGCAAATGCAATTCTTGATAAAGCCGGGTACAAGCGTGACGGCAACGGCGTTCGCTTGAAAGCTGTTCTGGACATTATTCCATACGGTGAGGACTGGCGCCGTGCTGGCGAGTATCTGAAGCAGGCACTCGGCGATATCGGTATCCAGTTGGATCTGCGGTATGAGGATGTTCCAACATGGCTGAAGCGTGTCTACCACCGCTATGACTTCCAGATGAATGTGAACTATTTCTACCAGCTGCCAGATCCGGTTCTGGGTGTTCACCGCCATTATGGCACGGATCAGATTCGCAAAGGCACACATTTTGTTAACTCATCACGCTACAGCAACCCAAAGCTGGATGCTTTGCTTGATGCCGGTGCCGGTGAGCCAGATGCTGCGAAGCGGACAGCCACATATAAAGAAATCCAGCAGATTTTAGCGGATGACATGCCTGTCGTGAATTTGTTCGAGCTTGAATTCTTGGTTGTTTACAACACCAAGCTGAAAGGTGCTTACGACTCTGCAATGGGTGCCTATGGCTCATTCAGAGAAGCCTATATTGACGACTAAGACATACTTTTTGCTGGGCCAGAATTTAATGTCTGGCCCAGTATTATTTTTTATTCGTCTACCTTTTTATCCAGAGTTGCCGGATAGGAATGCCAAATGACAAAATCGACCAAAATTTTTAAATATGTTGGCAAACGATTATTGCAAGGAATACCAATCATCCTTGCCATCGTTATCATCAACTTCTTTCTTCTGAATTTGGCTGAAGGCGATGCGGTTGACGTATTGGCTGGAGAGGCTGGCTCGGCAACCCCCGAATATATGGCGCAGTTGCGTAAGAAATTTGGTTTGGATCAGCCGTTACCTGTGCAGCTGATGGTGTATCTGAAAAATGTTCTAAGCCTTGATCTTGGGTATTCTTTCAGACATGACATGCCCGTCAATGAATTGATCTTTGACCGCTTTACTGCCACCGGTTTACTGATGACCAGCACGATTATTCTGGCTGTAGGCTTTGGCATTCTGCTGGGTCTTCTGGCTGCAATGCGCCTGAACACATGGAAAGATGCCGTTATTACCGTGTTTGCTCTGATCACCTACGCGACGCCACTATTCTGGGTGGGGTTAATGATGATCGTTGTCTTTTCGCTAAATCTTGGATGGTTCCCCACAAGTGGCATGACCAATATTGCAGCCTTCTATGAGGGCTGGGACTATGTTGTGGATGTGGCTCGCCATCTTGTTCTACCGACGATTACTTTGTCACTTTTCTATCTGGCGTTATACACGCGAATGATGCGGGCCTCGATGCTAGAGCAATATGGACAAGATTACGTCGTGACTGCGCGGGCAAAGGGCCTGACCGAACGGCGCATCACCTATGTCCATGTTTTGCGTAATGCGCTTTTACCTGTTGTGACCATGGCTGGCGTTCAGGTTGGCGCATTAATTGGTGGTTCAGTCATTGTTGAGTCTGTGTTTGCCTGGCCCGGGTTAGGAATGCTCGCGTTTGAGTCGCTATTTGCGCGAGATCTAAACCTGCTGCTTGGCATTTTCCTGCTATCCTCAATGCTTGTCGTGGTGGTGAATCTAATTGTCGACATCATTTACTGCTTCCTCGATCCCAGAATTGAGGTGAATTAAGATGGGAAATTTCTGGACGCGATATAAGCGAAACCATGCTGCTGTTTTTGGGTTATTTGTTATCGTTCTGATTATCGTGATGGCAATAACAGCAAGCTTTCTGTACCCAGAAGACCCGTTCCGTTTGGTTGGCAAGCCACTGTCAGAACCACTAACCAACGGTTTTCTACTTGGCAGTGACTCGCTTGGACGTGACGTCGCGTCAGGTATTGTCCATGGTGCCAAGACATCATTGCTGATCGGATTTGTTGCCACGCTTGTCTCGGTGTTTATTGGAATTTTCTTTGGTGCCTTTGCCGGTTATTTCGGCGGCCTTATTGACGATATTCTGATGCGTGTAACCGAAATTTTTCAGACAATCCCATCCTTTATTTTTGCCATTTTGCTGGTGGCGATTCTGAAACCGTCAATGAGCAGTATTGTTATTGCGATTGCGGTTGTTTCATGGCCGGGGGTTGCAAGGCTCGTTCGAGGCGAATTCTTGGCCGTCAAGAATCGTGAATTTGTACAAGCATGCCACACGCTGGGAATGAGTGACCTTCGTATTATGCTATGGGAAATCCTGCCAAATTGCCTTAGCCCAATTATTGTTGTTGGGTCTTTGATGGTGGCAACCGCCATTCTGATAGAGAGCGGGCTGGCCTTTCTTGGCCTTGGTGATCCAAATGTCATGAGCTGGGGCTTTCTGATTGGTGCAGGTCGTACCATGTTGCGGTCTGCCTGGTGGGTTTGCACCTTTCCTGGTGTTGCTATTTTGATAACAGTGCTGGCGATTAACCTGATTGGTGAGGGGTTGAATGACGCACTCAACCCCCGTCTGAAAGAACGGCAATGACAAAAAGACTTCTCTCGATAAATGATCTTTCAATTCTGCTGCCAACTGGTGCTGACCGGGAGTATGCGGTTCAGGATATTAACCTTGAACTGAACACGGGTGAGACCGTTTGTGTTGTTGGTGAAAGTGGGTCGGGAAAATCACTAACAGCGCGTGCCGTTATGGGTCTGCTGCCGGCACCGCATGTGCGTGTTGGCAAGGGTGAGATTATCTTTGGTGACGAAGATTTAACCAAAGTCACTTATGAGCGCCTTCGTGAATTGCGTGGCAGTGAAATCTCAATGATTTTCCAAGAACCCATGACAGCGTTGAATCCAGTTATGACGATTGGCGCTCAAATTGATGAAGTTTTTCGGTATCATGTATCAATGTCGGCCAAGGACCGCGTCGAAAAGGCTTTAAGCCTACTGGTTGATGTTAATTTGCCCGACCCTGCGAAGATCATTGACGCCTACCCGCACGAGCTTTCGGGCGGTCAAAGGCAGCGCTCAATGATCGCTATGGCACTGGCACTTGGCCCCAAAATTTTGATTGCTGATGAGCCAACAACGGCCCTTGATGTTACAACACAAGCGCAGATACTCGAGTTGATTAGCGATATGCAGAAACGGCTTGATACCGGCGTTTTATTCATTACTCATGATTTCGGTGTCGTTGCTGATATAGCTGATCGGGTTATTGTCATGCAACATGGCAAGATTGTTGAAACCGGAACCACCAAGCAAGTTCTGCAAAAACCAAAACACCCTTATACCAAATCGTTAATTGCTGCCATCCCACGGTTAAAGCCACGCAAAGCAAGATCAAGAGCAGCCGAAGTCGTCCTGAAAACCGAAGACATTTGCAAATCATTCGGTGGTGGTAGAAGTTTTTTTGGCTTTGGCAAGCCGAGCCGCGATGTTAAGGCCGTTCAAAATGTGCAAATCGAATTGCGCCGCGGCGAAACCCTTGGCGTGGTCGGCGAGAGTGGCTCAGGGAAATCCACTCTGGCACGTTGTGTAATCCGGCTCATTGATAGCGATGCAGGCCAGATCAAACTTGGCGATGTTGACATCACCAAATTAAGTCGCAACGAACTACGCCCATTCAGAAAGCGCATACAGATGGTGTTTCAGGACCCGTTTGCGTCATTGAACCCACGTATCAGGGTTGGTGATATCATTTCCCAAGGCCCTATTCTGCAGGGCGAAGATAAGGATGAAGCTTCCAAACGCGCCTATGAACTTCTGGACATTGTTGGCCTTGATCGCAGATCATTTGATCGCTTTCCGCATGAGTTTTCTGGTGGACAGCGCCAGCGTATTGGTATTGCAAGAGCATTATCCCTAAGGCCAGATATTCTGGTTGCCGATGAGCCAGTTTCAGCGTTGGATGTTTCAATTCAGGCGCAAATTCTTGAACTTCTGGATGAGATTCGGGAACAGATGGATTTATCCATGCTGTTCATCACGCATGATTTGCGTGTCGCGGCACAGGTTTGTGATTACGTTGCCGTCATGCAATATGGCAAGATTGTTGAGACCGGGCCAACGGCTGAATTATTCGAAAATCCAAAAGACGCTTATACAAAATCATTGCTTGCTGCGGTTCCGGGAAAAGACTGGCATTTTTGAATATTGAAACTACGGAAACTGCGAAAGCTACGAAAACAATGCGCCAATAACCTATTTCCCGTGGTCTGATCCTTATTATTGTGAATATGAGATATTTGTGATGTCGAACCCCAAAACCCTTAATCCGGTGAACACGATTCACGGGCTTTATCGAAGCTATCAGAACAAAAGCACCAAGCCCAGCATAGTAGTCCAGGCCTATCTGGCTGAAATAGAACGACTAAATCCCCGTCTTGGGGCTTATCAAAACATATGGGCTGATACGGCACTAGAAATGGCGGCGGCGGCGGACAAATCATTGGCTGCGGGCTTTACTGCAGGACCATTCTACGGGGTGCCTTATGCCTTGAAAGACATTTTTAATGTAAAAGACACGGTGACAACCTGCGGGTCGGCGGCGATGCTTGGTAATATCGCCGTCACTACCGCAACAATGGTTCAACGGCTGGCAGCAGCTGGCGGGATTGTTCTTGGCAAAACCAAAACGGTTGAATGTGCCTTTGGCGGCTGGGGAACCAATCAGAAAATGGGAACCCCGATGAACCCATGGGATAAGGAAACACACCGTATTCCGGGAGGGTCATCATCGGGAACGGCGGTAGCGGTTGCCTCGGGTATGGCGCCCTGTGGCATGGGCAGTGACACAGGCGGATCAATTCGTTTGCCGGCTGCCTATTGTGGGCTTGTTGGCCTGAAGGTAACGGCGGGGCGTTTGCCGTTGGATGGTATCATGCCGCTATCGCAATCGCTTGACACACCCGGGCCAATCGCCCAGACGGTGCTTGACTGCCTAATCATGTTTGATGTGTTAGACGGCCGCGAAGGTTGGAAAATCATCCAAGACATGGACAATAATGATGGCTTATATGCAGTTATGAATAGGGGCGTCGCTGGATTGCGCCTTGGCAGCCTTATCGATAGCGAGCGTCAGCAATGTTCGGACGAGATGCTTGCATCCTATGATATGGCTTTGGATCGTTTACGCGCGATGGGGGCTGAAATTATACCGTTTGAAAACCCAGTATCCTACGGCGACCTGGCCGATGATAACGGCATGATTACAGCGGTTGAGGCCTTTTATAATCATGGCCATTTCTACAAAAACCCAGATTTGCCAATGGATGAAGATGTGCGCACACGAATGCTATCAGGAGAGCAATATCACGCCCATGACTATTTCCGTGTTTTACAACGACGGAAAGAAACCATGGCCGCCTTTAATGATGCCATGCGCGGTTTTGATGCGCTTGTGATGCCGAGCAGCACAAGCACTGCCCCAGCGTTGGCTGATGTTGATCAGGCGATATCACCGGGCTATTTCACCCGGCCTTTTAATTTTCTGGAAATGTGCGGCCTATCGCTGCCAATTAACCTTGCAAGTGACGGCATGCCAACCAGCCTACAAATTGTCGGTAAAGCCAATGATGAAGCGATGTGCCTTCGTGTTGGCGCCGCCCTTGAGCAGGATTTACCACCAATTGGCCGGCCTGATTTATCCTAGGGCTCAACAAATTTACGCACAACATTTCTTAGTAATGTTGAAATATTATTTTCATAATTGTTCCAAGGCAATGACCCGCAAAAGGTGATTGACCCAACTGCAAATACCTGTCCGCCGCTAGCTGTTTTAAAATAGACCATATCAGCGCGTTTTACATCAGCTTCGGGGCCACCAGACAAATTTGTTAGATGCGTTAACATTTCCTCAGGAACAAGAATAAACCGGTTATTCTCATCAAAAGATTGCGCCAGAATGGTGATATCCTCACCCTCATCAAGCTTTCGATCGCACCGATCAAGTTCAAACCCGGCCGCACCATGTCCGCTAAAGCCGAAATCGCCAAGCAAATCGTCATTTATGCCGTCAAAAACCCAGTCCATATTTTTGTCGTAGCAAACGCGCTTATAGGGCATGCCAACAAAATTTCCCTGCGCGGTAAAGCCAATGCCAACTAGCTTTTGCGGCGGGCGGCCATTGCGCCGCCAAAGGCCACCGTAACTGCCGTCAAAGGCATTATAATATTCCCCTGGTTCAGACGCCCACGCGCGCAACCCGTCTTCAGACCGCCTGATTTCAAGCAAGGCCGGATCTTCAGAATGGCGCACAATCCGCCAGTAAAATCCATTGCCGCCAAGATAAATAAGCCCCCCACCGTCATCCCGGTAATCTCTCAACGCATCAAGTGTTGCGCTGGTGTGATATTCAGGATGGCTTCCGGTTAAGACCGCTTTATAGCCTGAGATGGCGGCGACACCGTCACGATCAAGCTCATCATCGGTAATAATGTCATATGCAATTTCCTGATTATGCAACCATGCAATCAAATGGCTATCTGCCTGAAAATGGCGAAGGCCAGAACAGGTTGCTTCGCCAAAGGTTAGATAGCCGGGCCGAAGATTGAAAAGAACACGTTTATGTGAGGCATGGCAAATGCCCGAGCCGTCGGTATGATTATTGTAGGTCGACAGCCCATAATGCCGATATTCGGAGGGGTTATTCGGGTAGGCATTCCATGCGCTGATCTTTTCAAGCCATGATGGCGCAAAGTCAGGGCGGGCATGATTGCCATAGATCGTGTAGGTAAACGTCGAGACCAGAACACATAAATCTGCACGGCGCTCGCCAATTGGTGGACACACAAAAAACGGCATAGCATCATAATGCCCTTCGGCCTCGATGCGCATAATATATATGCCGGAAGGCATATCATCGGGAACCACAAAGTCAAAATCTCTGTCCCATCCAAAATCATAAATATCGTCATCGTGGAACAAGATTGCAGCATAATGGTCTGGATTGTGTCGCCAGCAAAATTCAGTTGCGTCCCACTTATGACCCGTGACCCCCCTTGTAGGGGCGTTCTTCAATAAAAGATCAGGCCCGGTATGGGCCTTAACCGACAGCGATGATATGGATTGGGCAAAATCCCATTTCGCAATTAACGTGCCGTCAACCAGAATTTCTGGCGCCTCAATTTTCCCATTAAAGCAACAAGGGGCGTCACCAAATCCTGCCGCGATGCGAACCGATGCCGTCACTGAAAGTGGCAGCATCTGGGCACTGCCCAATTCTGTGTGGGCACTTTTTGCACCATCAATATTTGCGGTTGCAGTCATCATAGATTTTACATCAAGCGCCACCATACCCGATGCTAAAACCTTGAGCTCTAGGCTGTGCCATTGGTTGCACTTTACCAAGACGGATGAAGAAACCGACATGCCACCTGGTAATTTGGCAGTGATCATACCTTTTGGATCAAGGATAATCGAAACATTACCCCAAGCGAATAACGTTTGGTCTGCAGCCACGAGAATCGTCGGCATAAACCATAATTTTATCGAAAGTTCAGTGTTGATTTGCGCCCCTAGATCGGTCGTACTTTGGGCAAATGAGCCTGGGGTAAACCCCTGATAGCGCGATGTGAAAGACGATGATTTGAAATGAATGCTGGCATCTTCTTCGACAATGCCGGGCCCATCCGGGTTCGGATCTGCCGAAATCGAGCGATGCAATGATGCCTTAAAATCTGAAACCGCACGGCTGGAAACAAAAAATGTGATAGTCTCGCCAGGCCTTGCCGACAATTTATCTGAATATCCGGCAATAAATACATCTTGCATGATTGCTCAATCCTGTTCGATGGAAAAGAGGTTATTAAGGCTGCATGGCGATAGCCCTCACTCATACTGAAACACGCGCTGTTGAAATGATCAAGGCCGACTGATATGAAATCACTGCGCTAGAAACCCACTGCTGGGCAGGGTTAGTTGAAACTGTGATACCGGATTATTTCGCTAGCATTTACCCTGCAACAAAAGCAGCGACAAACACAAAAAAGCCGCCTGAAATGCGAGGCGGCTAGGTATCTAATATTAAATAAAATTATTTGGTTGCGGGGGCGCGCAACCGCCGTTACTTGCACCTCGATTTTATAAGTCTGTAGGGTCTTGTTGATTGCTGGGGAGGATTTACTCAAGGCCCTACCGTTAGCTCATGGGTATGATGGAGTTTTTTAGTACGTTTTTACAACGACCTAAACCGGGACGTCTCAATAACTTGAATCTTCAGATTTTGATATATCAAATCATCAATCCAAGAATCTCAGCTAAAATTACATTAGTGACGAAATCCAAAACGCCTAAATGCTTCCTTTGGCGCATCTAACTTGGTCATGTTGTGGGTAATCAAATCACACATCTGTTTTATCTTATCAGGATCTTCAATTGGCTTAAGTTGTTCAGGGTCTGCCTTCAAGTTGAACAGTTGTGATTTTTGATCAGCAAACGGCATTCCTTGCACTTCAACAGGGACACCCTCATCATCCAATTTAGGCGGTAACTTCAAAACTGGGACACCTTTTGTAAAGGAAAATGAAGGGGAAAGCGTTGCACTCAACAGCTCTCTGATAGAAAAGCGGGACGTCATTCGAGTTGGCATAAGCGTATATTCAAAAAGATGCTCTGCTGCTTCAAATATTGGGTAGTGAAAATAACTAAACTCACCATCAAAGACATTCACCGCAGCACCGAAATAGCCAAAAATCACGCTGTTCCGAACGGTGCGGTCAGCCTCCAAAACTGGGATCAGTGATCTCCCTACAACATCTTCAGGCACGGGCAAACCTGCCATCGATAACAATGTGGGCATCAAATCTATAGTTTGGGTCAATGCAGAACGGCGTGTCCCGCCGTGTTTCGCAAACTCGGGATGATAAATCATCAGCGGTATGTGTGCTATTTCATCATAGACGGGCATGCGGTTTTTCGCCCACCAATCATGCTCCCCAAGCAGAAACCCATGGTCAGTTGTTAAGATCAGCGCCGTATCAACCCAGAGATTTTGGGCATCAAAAAAGTCAAGTAAATGCCCAAAATATTCATCTGTCATTGTTACCAATGCTGAATAATTGGCGCGCAACTCAGCAATTTCTTCCGGGGTTTCAGTTACACGGTCATAGATGGGCCAATCCAGGATTGGTCCTTTATAGCTTGTCGGGTAGAGATCACGAAACCTCTGCGGAGCATGGAAAGGTTCATGTGGGTCAAAGCATTCGAGCTGTAAAAACCAGCTATCAGCGTGATAATTCTTTTGAAGAAACTCTTTTGCTAACTGAAACAACTGTGGTGAACAGTAATCTTCCTCTGCCTGCATGTATTGGCGGTTTATCATGTAGTTTTGACGATGGTGCTGAACCGGATGAAAACCTGACTTTAGCGCTGTATGGTCTGGACTCACTTCTGCTTTCCACCGATCAATCGCCTGCCCCCTTACTAGTTCCCAAGATGCGAATCTTTGATGATATGTGGCTCCACCATCTGCAAAATAATGGTGGTGATCAGTAATAAGATGGCTGTAGCAACCGCTCTGCTTCATCAGTTCTGGAAAGGAGTCATCGAAAGGTTCAAGAGGTCCCCAACTGCGGTGCAAAAAGTGGCTTCGCCCAGTGTGTAGATCTCGCCGTGCTGGCATACACGGCAAACTGCCTACAAAGTGATTGTCAAATGTTACAGCCCGTTGTTGGAACCGTGTAAAATTCGGTGTTTTTACCGTTTTGGAGCCATATGGCTCCATCGCTCCCCTGTTTAATGAATCTAGTAAGACAAAAACAATTTTCATATAAAATTCAACACACCCTGGGCACGGTCTATGACCATCTGAGCTAGAAGGTTCCTATTATTCAACTATTGTATGAATGCTAGCGACAGCATTGGAATGTATGCTAAAGCAACGGCAACGCAGATCATTGAAAACACAAAAGGAAAAGCATGCTTTGCAACATCCATAATTGACTCACCAGTCACGCCAGAAATAACAAAAAGGTTTAGCCCTATAGGTGGCGTTACAAACCCAATCCCCAGAGACGTAACCATCAAAATGCAAAAATGAATGTCATGCATCCCAATTTCCTGGGCTAATGGGAATAATACTGGCCCCATCAAAACAATATTAGGAACAGCCTCCATAACGCATCCAGCGATTATAAATAGAACCAACATAAGAAGTACAATTACGGCGTAGCTATCGGTCATAGCTAAAACATTTTCAATAATCCACTGAGGTATATTTAATGCTCCAAGAGCCTCTGCCAAAGGCAGAGATAGCGCGACAGTTGGTAAAATCACCCCATTAACTTTTGCTGAGCTAATCAACATCTTTGGAAGATCTGATAATGAGATAGTTTTGAGCATGAAACCGACTGAAAGAGTAGAAACTACCGCAACAGATGCGGCCTCAGTAGGCGTAAAAATCCCAGAATATATCCCTCCAAGAATAATAAAAGGTATCATCAAGGCATAACGCCCATCCCATACAGCATCTAACCAATGCTTAAAAGAGAATGGTTTCCCTGCATTCTCATACCCACGTCGGCGGTTCAAAAAGACGTTTGTGAGCATTATGGAGACAAGTATCAAGGTACCCGGGATTACTGCCGCCACAAAAAGGGTGGCTGTAGACACCCCTAAAACGAGCCCGATAACGATATATGCAATTGAAGGTGGTATAAGAATTCCCGTGCAGGCTCCTGACGCTACAAGCGCTGCAGCATAAGCCCTTGGATAACCAGAAGCCACAAGACGATCAATCGTCATTCGGCCAACAGAAGCACATCCAGCAGCGTCAGAACCAGATATGCAAGAAAAAAAACCACAACCCAGAACTGTAGATGTTCCAAAACCCGATCTAAAACTGCCTGCGGTTGCCTCCGCCACTGATAAAAGTTTATTTGATAATCCAGTCCTGACCAAGGCGTCACCAGTCAGAATAAACAACGGTACAGCCAGTAAAGCGAACGCATCCATGCCCTCAAAAAGGGTCTCTCCTAGTAAACTGAGTGGAAGCGTTCCCGTGAATATGAGTAGGGCCGAAACCCCTATGCCCATCGAAACCCACATTGGGATTCCAAGGCCCATCAATATTACAATAGCAACTAGTGGTAGAGTAATACCCCAACTCCACTCAACATTGGCTTCGATGTTCATGTAATACATTGCGCGCCCCTAGCTAAACATTTTATGGCCAGAAAAAACGGGGCGCCCATTTTTCAGATCTTGGATATCTAAATAAATCCGTTGAATAATCCTTATCATCAATAAAAAAAGACCAAAGGGAACTGCAAAAGTAAACCAAGCTTGGCTTATTCGAAGCCCACTAGTCACAGACTCAAACTTTATCGTGGAAATCACACCTTCCGCAGAATAATAAAAAGCTACTGCCGCAAAAATAAAGGTTGCTACCTCACCTATAATGTATAGGTAGGCTTTTGATCTATCGGATATAAATTTAAAAATAATGTCTATTCTAATGTGTGACCTATCCTTGATGGCTGCTGACGCCCCAAGCCAAACAAGATAGATAAACGCATAACGGGCTGTTTCCTCAGCCCAAATCGAAGAATAACTAAAAACAAAACGTCGAATAACTTCGACAAATACAATCGCCACAATATGGGAGTAGAGCGCAAACATCAGCCAACGCTCAAAACTGTCGTCAAGTATCTTTAATATTTTTCGCAAATCATTACCCCATAAAATCTTTGCTGCGGCCGGCAAAGAAAAAATTTCTCTGCCGGCTATTCTCGTCAAATTTATTATAGGGAGTCGATTATATATCTTGGATTAATAGTTCCAGCCGCCTCACGGAGCTTTTCAAACACATCCAAAGATCCAGCAAACTTGATTTTGAATTCATCATACTCTGGCCGTTGATGCCCAGCCATTTGAATAACTTCAGCAAGCGCATCTGGCGTCAGTTTATGAAATTGCACACCGGCCGCCATCATGTCAGCCTTGGAATATGACTCTGCCGCAGGCATTTTGGCATAAGCTTGACGGGCTGTGACATCCGACGCGTAATCAAGCGCTTCCCTAACGTTTGCTGGCAAACTATTGTACCACTCCAGGTTGACACTGTAGACCTGCCCACCATGAACACTGTTTGCAAGCGTAATATGGCCAAGTACATCATGAAATTTTGCATTCCATAATGCGGTAACTGTTACGTCACACGCATCAGCAACGCCCTGTTTCATTGCTGATGCTGTTTCCCCCCATGCTACAGGTGTGGGGCTGGCTCCGAGCAGTCTAACAAATTGTTGCAACATTGGAGATCCCGGCACGCGGAACTTAACCCCCTGGAGGTCAGCTGCTTTTAGAATTGGATCACCGCCACGCCGAACCGCAAACGTTCGCGCTCCATTAGATGGATACCAAAGCACCTTGAATCCAGCTTTTGCCAGCTTCGGATCTACTGTTTTACGCCATACATCTGATGTTACAAGGCTAACATAACTCTGATTATCGGCGCTCCAATAAGGAATATTGATCAAATCAACAGGCGGACAAAATGGAGCAAGATTCGAAATCGAATGCTGACCACATTGAATAACGCCCTTCTGTACCTTATTAGCAAGGACCTTTCCAACGCCGAACTTCCGACTATGACCCAAATTAACGTAAATAGCGCCATTCGTGATATTTTGAATATTTTCTTTGAAGTCAAGCTGCATGGCAGCCATTCCACGCGAGGCTCCAAGGGTAGATTGTGTACCGATGATCATTTCAAATTTGGCAGCCGCTTTCCGCTCTTTTTCTTCTTTTGCGGTAAATGCCAGTGCCTCATCTGACAAGAGGGTGCCAGCTCCAGTAGCGACTACCGCCGTAGTAAAGCCGAACTTGCCGGCAGCGCCAAGAAACCTACGACGCTCGATTGTCTCTAGCTTCGAATTATCTTTTTCATCCATGATACAACCTCCCCTATGGACATTTATTTCAGCCAGCGTTTTGTTCAGCGCTCTCTCTAATTAACGCACAAATGGAGAATGATATGATTATCAAGCCAAACAAAAGAAACTCTGGTACCCCATTAATTGGAGCTACAATGCTGATCTTGTTTATGTGCATGTATTTTCCAACCGCAATATTGGAAAAAAAAAGTATCACAAGCGCAAATGAGAACCATCCCGCGGTAGAAGCAAGTTTGTGAGAGTTCTGATTTGTTTTCACTTATAACCTCCTGCAAGCACAGAAGCTTTTCACGCGCTCGTCTAATACGAACATAAAAAGCTTTTACTCTCATTTAAATTGTGTCAACTTTTTTTTTAAGCAGTGGCTATTTGAGCAAAAAAGTCTCAAAAAATAAACATTTGGTAAGAAAATGCGAGTAGTGTTTGTATTATTTGACTCCCTAGTTCGAAAATGCTTGGGGTGCTACGGTGGAACAAAGATCAAAACACCACGGTTTGATGAATTTTCCAAACGCGCTATAACTTTTGATAATCACTACGTGGGCAGCTTACCGTGCATGCCGGCAAGGAGAGACTTGCACACAGGTCGGCTGAATTTTTTACATCGTAGTTGGGGCCCGCTTGAACCATTTGATAGTTCATTTTCAGAAATCATTCGCTCCAAGGGCACACACACACACCTTATTACGGATCACTATCACTATTTTGAGGATGGTGGCTCAACCTATCATAATCGTTATACGACGTGGGATTTTATACGCGGTCAAGAGTGGGACAAATGGAAAGCAATGGTGCAGCCCCCACTCGAACGGTTCAAAGAAAAATATCATGCAATCCAACATCCGCTTGACGATGTTGACCCTTATAGTGATGGCCGCCTGCAGGGGATGATAAACCGAGAAGCTATGAAAGATGAGGCTGACTACTGTTGTCCAAGGTCAGTTGAGTCTGCTCTTAAGTTTTTGGATGACAACCGCGAAAAAGATGATTGGTTTTTGCATCTTGAATGCTTCGATCCGCACGAACCATTCAGCGCCCCGGAAAGATTCAAAAAACAATTTGAAACAGGTTATAAGGGGCCAATTTTTGATTGGCCTAGATACAAACGCCACTCTGAGACGGATGAGCTAACGGCTGAGATGAAAGCCAACTATGCTGCTTTACTCACCATGTGTGATGAATATTTTGGTAAAATCATAGACTATTTTGATGAACATGACATGTGGTCCAACACTTCACTTATGTTAACAACTGATCACGGTTTTATGCTGGAAGAACATGAGTGGTGGGGCAAGAACAGAATGCCATTTTTCAACGAAATTGCTCATATACCATTGATCATCCATCACCCAGATTATACTGGCATGGCAGGGACGCGGCGACAGGCGCTTACCCAGGTAATTGACCTTATGCCAACAATTTTGGATATGTATGGCCTAACTCCTGACAATTACGTTGAAGGCACATCTTTACTGCCTTTGCTTGAAGCAGAAGTTAAAATCCATGACGCCGTGATGTACGGCATGTTTGGTGCAGGAACAAATACTACTGACGGAAGATATACCTATTTCAAATACCCTGAGGACATGACAGCGACAGACCTTTTTGATTACACCTTGATGCCTATGCGGCAGAAAACGCTTTATGATCTTGACGTACTCTCTGAAACAACACTGGTTGATGATTTTTCATTCTCCAAGGGTGCGCGGCTGCTGAAAATACCTGCTCGCCGCAACACAAAAGGACAACCTGTGGGACACCTTGGCCAAGGAGGTGGGTACGAAGACACCACTACCGTTCTTTATGATTTAGCAAAAGACCCAAATCAGAATTACCCGTTCCGGGACAACACTATTGAGGAAAAAATGACTGAGACGCTTAAGGACTTGATGAAAAAAAATGAAGCCCCAAAAGAAGCGTTTGAGAGACTCGGCATAGACCCAAATTAGGAATGGCGACAATGAAGCAACCAAACTTTCTTTTTATCATGGCAGATCAACTAGCTGCCCCAGCGTTACCTGCTTACGGTGATAAGATAGCTAAGGCACCAGCACTTAGCCGTCTGGCAGAAGAGGGTGTGGTGTTTGAAAATGCATACTGTAACTTCCCTATTTGCGGCCCGTCCAGAGCATCACTCCATGCTGGTCGCCTCCCTTTTTCAATGGGGATGTATGACAACGCTTCAGAGTTTATGGCGTCAATCCCAACTTTTGCCCATTATTTGCGCGAGATCGGCTACAGGGTCGAGTTAAGTGGCAAAATGCATTTTGTTGGCCCCGACCAATTTCATGGGTACCACACGAGGCACACGACCGAAATTTACCCTGCAAATTTTGCATGGTCCGTTGATTGGTCAAAAGGCCGCGAATTTAGGCCAACAAATTTGACTATGGCGCCGGTTATCGAAAGTGGGTCATGCATCCGAACATTGCAAATGGATTACGACGATGAGGTAACATATAATGGTGTGCAAGCGATTTATGACCTTGCTAGAAGAGGAACATCGGATCCTTGGATGCTGACAGTGTCTTTCACGCACCCACATTCACCTTTTGTCATTTCAGATGAATATTGGGATCTGTACAATCACGATGATATTCCCCTTCCAACAGTTTCACCCCTGAACTTAGATGAAATGGATCATCTGAGCCGTAACTTACACTTTTGTCAGGGGCGTCACGAGTTCACGGTTACCGATGAGCATCGCAGAAATGCAAAACATGCCTACTATGGCATGATCTCATATGTGGACAGCAAAATTGCCGCCTTACGAGAAGCTTTGACAAATTCAGGAATGGCGGACGATACCATCATAATTTTTGCTGCAGATCACGGCGAGATGATGGGCGAACGAGGAATGTGGTACAAGCAGCACTTTTTCGAATGGGCTGCGCATGTTCCGCTGATTATGCATTGCCCGGAGCGATGGGAACCTAATCGTATATCGAAAAATTGTTCGCTCGTTGATATCATGCCTACTCTCCTCGATTTGGCATGTGATCGACCCTTTACTGATTATGCTAATTCAATAGACGGTCATAGTTTGGCAGACGCAGTGAATGGAGATGCGACAAGTATGCCAGATATCGTGATCTCTGAGTTCGCTGCAGATGGCTCGACTGGGCCCAGTAGAATGGTAAAACGTGGAGATTTGAAATACATGGATCTGGAGGGGGAGGATTTTCTTCTTTACGATTTGAGTAAAGACCCTCAAGAACTGCACAATCTTTATGGTGACCCAGAGTACGCGGCAAGTGCCCAAGAGCTGACCAAAATCTGCGAGCAGGATTGGAACCGTGAAACAATGTACAACGCCATTTTTGAGGATCAACGTCGAAGATTGCGGGTTCACAAAGCCACAAAAGGCGACCAAACCTACGTAAATATAGTTCGTCACAACGATGGTGATCGATACATACGCAACGCAGGGGCTGCTGATACGAAAGCGCGGGCTCGCCTTCCTTATGTCCCGCCAGCAAAACCTGACCTTATAAAGTAGTCATACGTTCGTGGGTTAGCAGATCATGAGTAAGTTTTCCTTCATCGTTTTTACTGACGCGCACGTGACTGCCGTTGACGGCGAGACTGACTCTCCATTTCCGGTCAACGCTGCGTCTAACAGTAGGTTCAGCAAGGCCATCAAAATGATGAACCAGCTAGATGCAGATTTTGCGCTGAACCTAGGTGACATGGTTCACCCTCTTCCCGGCACACCTGATTATAATACTGCTTCAAAACGTTATTTTGAAATTACTGGAGACCTTAGACACCAACATTACAACATACCAGGCAATCATGACATCGGTGACAAACCTTCAAATTGGATGCCCGCAGCAGACATTTCTTCAAACTCAATCAGCCAATACAAATCTTGCTTTGGAGATGACTACAGTTCATTTGATCACAAAGGTTGGCGGTTTATTTTGCTAAATGCTGAATTGTTCAATAGTGCGCTTGAGGAAAACAACAAACAAAAAAGGTGGTTGGAAGGTCAGTTGGGCACTGCGCCAATTGGCAAAACCGTCATCGCAGTTCACTACCCACCATTTCTTTATTCGCCTGATGAAGTTGATCATTACGATAACCTAGGGCCGGCAGATCGGCGGTGGCTCCTGGAAATATTCAGAGATTGCCGGGTACCAATCGTTCTTTCTGGCCATGTCCATAACTTTTGGTACAACACCTTTGCTGAGACGAAATTGTTGGTCGTCCCATCAACATCTTTTGTCAGGCAAGATTATTCAGAAATGTACTCATGCCCATCTCCCCTGGAGGGTGGGAGAGACGACATCAATAAACTTGGATTTTTTCGCATTGAAATTGACGAAGATAATGTCAGCTGGCGTTTTTATCGCACATTTGGTGGCGAAGACAGAACTCAGGGGCTCAGGCCAGTCAGTCATCGCCCCAAAGATAGAAGAAATGTATCTTTTGGTGCTGACATGCGCGTGCCTTGGATCACTCATCATGAAATTCCACCAAGCGGGGCTCTCGATGAATTTTACCGAAAACAAGTTCGCAATGATTATCCATTGTTAGCAGTTTACGAACTTGGAATAAACCGCCTGCGATTACCACTAGAAGATTTATTAAACTCTCAAACCAGAAACCGGTTGTTGGAAATAAAAAATTTGGGACTTGAATATACCTTCTATTGTCTTGACACCTCCGCCCAAGACCTGAAAAGCCTCGACGTCAGTGCAATTAACTTGATTGACGCGCTAGAGATTGTTTCCTGTGTCTCAGACAGCGAAACTGTTCATAAGATGACAGAACAAATCCGAGGTATATTGAAGTGCAAGTTGCTTTTCTCTCCTTTGTTAAACACATATGGTGCATGTGACGAATTCGGCAGGCACCTTCATATTATTCAACATGGTTTTACCCCCGATACTTTAAACGATTTATCAAAGCAAATAGATGCCACAGAAAACCTTGATGAATTGATTGAAGGTTTCGATGGGTTAGTATGCAGGCTTGACCTTGTTTCGGCGTCAAAAAGTGACTGGGATCAAATTGCAGAATGGGCAGCCAAAAATTCTACTGAACTGCACATCCTCACCAGCTGCAAATCATCCAGTCCAGCAAATATTTTTGATGACCAAGAGCTCCTAACTGAAAAGCTAAACGCTTTGTGGTATCAAGCCAGCTCGATGCCAGATCACGTAACGTTTTTCAGTGACTCGCTAATAGATGTTGATCGTGGATATTTTCGCCGCGCCGGAATTATCGACAGGCTAGGAAATCCCAGAAAGGCATGGCATATGTTGATGAGAGCTTAATTTACCCTCTGTTCTTGATAATACAGTAGCTGGAGTATCTGCTATGACCGAAAAACCCAATATTCTTGTTGTGCAGGCGGATCAACTAACAGCGTTATGCCTGGGCGCTTATGGCAAACCCCTAACAAAGACACCCAACATAGACAAAATAGCCGCAAATGGGACTGTTTTCGCCAACACCTATTGTAACAGCCCTGTTTGTGGACCTTCACGGGCCAGTATGATGACAGGGCGAATTCCATCAGAGGTTGGTGTTTATGACAATGCTGGAGAATTTCTCTCATCCGAACCGACATTTGCTCATTATTTAAGAGCTCTTGGTTATCAAACAACTCTATGCGGCAAGATGCACTTTGTTGGCCCGGATCAACTTCATGGTTTTGAGCGGCGTCTAACGACGGATATTTATCCATCAGATTACGGTTGGACAGCCGATTGGTCACAAATAGAAGAAGAGTATTCTCCATCAAGGATGAGCCTTCACAGTGTTGTAGAGGCAGGTATCTGCGAGCGTAGCCTTCAAATTGATTACGATGAACATGTTTATAATGCAGCTCGGCAGGAAATTTTTGATCTCGCCAGGTCACCCGATAATCGGCCTTTTATGCTTCATGTATCTTTTACTCACCCCCATAATCCCTTCGTTACCACGCAGGAATTCTGGGACCTTTATGATCACGATAAAATTCCCCTGCCCGAAGTTGCTTATATTCCATATGAACAACGAGACCCTTGGGCCCAACGATATTATATGACCATCAGGCAAGATGAGTTTGATATAACCGAGGATCAGTTGCTTAATGCTCGACATGCCTATTTTGCCATGACTAGCTATTTTGATCATCTTATTGGAGGTTTGGTCTCCGCGCTCAAATCGACCAGCCAATATGACAATACATACATTTTTGTTATTTCAGATCATGGTGACATGATTGGCGAGCGCGGCATGTGGTATAAATTCAATCCATTTGAAGGATCTGTTCGTGTACCAATGATCGTGGCGGGGCCAAAATTCAATGCCGGACATAGGGAAACAGCATTAACAACATTAGCTGATTTGCTGCCCACTTTTGCTGATATCGCATCTGGCTCGTCATTTGAGAATTATGCAAGTCCTGTTGATGGGCGTAGTCTTTTCGAACTACCCACACCTGGCTCAGTTGATGATACAATCTATTTTGAATATTGCGGTGAAGGCGTTCACGCCCCAGCTCTTATGTGTCGTCATAATACTATCAAATATATACGGTGCGGAGACGACCCTGAAATGATGTTTGATTTAGCAGAAGACCCAAATGAGCAAAGTAACCTAGCTAGCGACCCTAAATTTGCGGGTATTTTATCAACGATGCGAACATTGGTCGCTGAACGATGGGACGAACAAAAATTGGCGTCTCGCGTAGAAGCCTCACAGCGTAACCGACTTTTTGTCCAAGAAGCGATGAAAGAGGGCCTCTTCCCATCATGGGATTATACGCCGCCATTTGACGCATCTCGCGCCTATGTTCGCGGCGCGATTGACCCAAATACTACCGCAACAAAGGCCCGGAAAAGGTTTCCCTTTGTCCCAACAACACCGCCTAAAAAGCCACGGCTTTGTTAAGCTATTGGTCTCGCTAGAGCTAGGCACAGAGCAAAAAAACAAACACCCCCAGGCCTAAAGCCAGGGGGTGCAAATAATGCTGGTTGCGGGGGCAGGATTTGAACCTGCGACCTTCAGGTTATGAGACTGACAAAAGTGGCGGTTTTCTGCGCTGTTTATTCGTTGGCGCTATGATGGCGCTATAGCCGATTTACTTTGCAACGCGTCGCCATAAGTTCGCTAAAGAGACTCCGATATATGCCAAAACCCCCTAAACCATTTTACGCTGGCTTTATATTTTCCATTTGCGCTCGAGTTGCAGTCCAAGAAGCGACAGAATAAGGCACAAGACAAGTCAGACCCATCTTTATCCAACATTCAGCCGTCAACGCCCCACTGATTATCAAATCACCATGATTGATGAATGCTAAAATTGTTCCCACAACCAATGCAGTCTTGACTGAACGAAAAAGAATTTTCTTGCTCAACCAAATTTCCAGTGCGATTTTCAAGTTAGCCATCAGTTTCCTCAATTACAAAGTAGGTTTTCATGTTCACCAAAATTTTTATCAGAACATTCCCATCAACAGAAGAATGTGAGCTTTTTGAGTCAATATTGCAAACCCGCTGGCCTGAACTAATCGGTAAAGCTGACGGAGTGCGTTTCACTGCATGGCGAAACTCACAAACACCTCACATTTCAACCGTCATTTGGGAGTTCCCCACTTTAGAGGCTCAAAAAACCATCGAAAAATTAATCGAAGAGCACATTTCAAAATTCACCAAAACACTGTCACCGAAAACAATTACTTTCTCAGGTGAACAAAAAATGGAGCTAAAGTCCTAGCTCAATCCGCGCCCATAAGTTTTCCGACATTGGCAGGCGATTTGCGCATATTTACTATTATGCAAGCATATAAACGCAGAAAATGCGCATAAATACGAAAAAGCCTGAGGGGATGGCGCTATGGCGGCGCTATGGGGCATAGCCTAAAACGCAAAAAAGCCCCGCAAACCCGAAGGCTTGTGAGGCTAGAAACTGTTGATTTTATTATGTTTTTGGTTGCGGGGGCAGGATTTGAACCTGCGACCTTCAGGTTATGAGCCTGACGAGCTACCGGGCTGCTCCACCCCGCGCCAAGTCCGCACCATGGCAAGCTGCAAATTGCAGCAATAAAGTGAACATGGTGCGAAGATAACAAAGCTAGGCAAAAATACATGTGTCTGGAAGACCAGGCGACGACCTACTCTCCCGTGCCTTAAGACAAAGTACCATTGGCGCTACAGGCTTTCACGGCCGAGTTCGGAATGGGATCGGGTGGGACACCTGTGCCATAACCACCTGGTCATCCAGACACATGTATTGTTGCACAGTGACGGCAAGGCAAAAGCCAAACTGCCGCCAACGGCAAAATTAAGAAGACATCCAAAACTTGAGTGTTTGCTTGTAAATCGCAGTGCGTTGGCACTTGCCTTTACGCACGGCTGATCAAGCCTATCGAACGATTAGTACCAATTAGCTTCACACATTACTGCGCTTCCA
>Ga0255760_10000324_pt1 | contig 47314 bp, 46 predicted proteins | sample 071ome_25_FD_179960 | JGI IMG/M metagenome (GOLD analysis project Ga0255760, IMG submission 179960) | Coastal salt marsh microbial communities from the Groves Creek Marsh, Skidaway Island, Georgia - 071410BT metaG (version 2) | ecosystem: Environmental > Aquatic > Marine > Intertidal zone >...
ACAAAGAAGCCATTAGCAACAAATTCAGAGAGTCGAGCAATGTTCCAGTATTCATGGGCTCTGTTTCTCTTCAGTATTCCGGCATGAGTGAGTTAAGAAGTATTGAACTGGGCTCAGGAAGTGTTCAGTGGGTGCAATACACTCGAGCCTCCGAAGATGCCTTTTCTCTGGGTGAGTTCAAACCCTTCCAAATCATGACAGCTGGAAAGCCAGGTGCAGGAAGTTCTGCCACCCTGACTCAGGGACAGGAACCAATCCACAAGTTCTCTCTTCCTAACGACAATCCCGCTGCCTTGCGTTTCATTGAAGAGGGAGAAGATGGATGGAAGACTCTACACCTTCAGATTGTAAACAAGCAGTTGATGCTTGCTCGCTGTATTTGCCCATTGACTCAGGTCCACGGCGCGATTAATGAAGCCAGAGGAAACTTCACTGTCAAAGTTGCTCCTGAAATGGCGAACAAGATCCTGGGAGATATCAGCAACGAAACTCTAACCCAGAAGTGGCAGGAAGATAATATCTACATCATTTCAGGTACTGTGTTGGCAACAGCAGTCAATGATGGAGTTGTTCAAGCCTACCTGGGTACAGATGGTCAGATTCAGGAAGGCACTTACGCCTATGCTCGCGAAGACGCTTTTGAATTCGACGGAATCATGAGTGACTCTTACAGCGCAGAAGGTGAGTCCGGTGAGCAAACTACAGCAGACCCCTTCTTTGATGGCTTAAATTTCGACAACTAGATAATCACATACTCAAACAGAAGGCCCGATCAGCTGATCGGGCCTTTTTCGTTGTATTTGAAAAATCAGCTCCACAAACTTCTTCAGTTGGTAGGGCTCTCTTGTCGCCTTAGAAAATCCAGCCTGATCGACTTTCTCGATAGTTCGGGTTCTTATTGCCTTTGAAGGTACAGCCCCACTGACTTTTTCAATTGACCGGAGCTTGCTGCATCACATGGGAAAAGACAATTTTTCCATGTAGGGACCCACTATTGTACAATGTCCTCTCGTTAAGCTGTGATGACGGGAGGAATGATGAAAACTAGAGCAGCAGTAGCATGGGAAGCGGGCAAACCCCTGAGTCTGGAAGAAGTGGATCTGGAAGGTCCAAAGGAAGGTGAAGTCCTTCTTCAAATCAAAGCTACAGGAGTCTGTCATACAGATGCTTATACTCTAAGTGGAGCGGACCCTGAGGGTATCTTTCCTTCGATTCTCGGTCATGAAGGTGGTGCAGTCGTTAAAGAGGTGGGCCCAGGTGTCACCACCCTGAAAGAGGGCGATCATGTGATTCCTCTTTATGTTCCTGAATGTGGGCAATGTAACTTCTGTAAGTCAGAAAAAACTAATCTTTGCCAGGCGGTTCGAGCTACTCAGGGAAAGGGTTTGATGCCCGACGGAACTTCCCGTTTCTCGCTCAATGGCAAGACGCTGCATCACTACATGGGAACCAGTACATTTTCTGAATACACGGTAGTTCCCGAAATTTCCGTTGCGAAGGTGAACAAGGAAGCTCCTTTGGACAAAGTTTGTCTCCTTGGCTGCGGGATTACTACCGGCGTTGGTGCCGTGCTCAATACAGCGAAAGTTGAGCCCGGCTCGACAGTAGCAGTTTTCGGGCTCGGTGGTGTGGGACTTTCGGTCATTCAAGGGGCATTCCTGGCTAAGGCTTCCAGAATTATTGCCGTAGACATTAACCCTTCCAAATTTGAGTTTGCCAAGCAACTTGGTGCTACTGACTGTGTGAATCCTACGGAATATGATCAAGCCATTCAGGAAGTGATTGTAGAGATGACTGGCGGTGGAGTGGACTACTCCTTTGAGTGTGTAGGAAATGTGGGACTTATGAGAGCGGCTCTGGAGTGTGCTCACAAAGGCTGGGGAGAGTCTGTGATTATCGGAGTTGCCGGTGCTGGAGAAGAAATCTCTACTCGTCCTTTTCAACTGGTTACCGGTCGAGTCTGGAGAGGAAGTGCTTTCGGAGGAGTCAAGGGACGCTCCCAACTTCCTGATTATGTAAAGTGGTACATGGATGGCAAGCTCAAAGTAGATGAGTTCGTTACCCACAATCTGCCGTTTGAAAAAATCAATGAAGCCTTTGATTTAATGCATGAAGGCAAAAGTATTCGCAGCGTGATTCACTTCTAGGAAATAAAGATGGAATGGAAAGAAGTCAGTGCTAACCGCTCCTTCAGTGGCTGGCAAAAAGTCTATGATCATGAATCAGAAGCCTGCAACGGAACCATGCGTTTCGGGCTCTATCAACCAGAGAACATTGACGGAGATGAACTGCCTCTCTTTGTCTGGCTTAGCGGTCTAACTTGTACTCACGAAAACTTCGTCACCAAATCGGGCTTTCAGGCCATGGCCGACAAGTTTGGAATCTATGTAGTTGCACCGGACACTTCTCCACGCAATCAAAATATTGAGGGTGAGGACGATAGCTGGGATTTCGGTAGTGCAGCCGGCTTCTATCTGGATGCTACGCAAGAGCCCTGGAGCAAGGCCTACAACATGGAATCCTACCTCATCAAAGAGTTGATTCCACAAGTCATCCACAAGTTTCCCATTGATCGAGACTGCATCGGTATCAGCGGTCACAGCATGGGTGGTCACGGTGCTCTGACTCTGGGCTTGAAACACAGTGATCTGTTTTCAAGTGTCAGCGCTTTTGCCCCTATTTGTGCACCGAGTCAATGCCCCTGGGGTGAGAAGGCCTTGGGAAACTACCTCGGACAGGACAAAGAAGCCTGGAAAGACTACGATGCCTGTGAACTGATCAAGGCGGGAAAGTTTCAGGAACAACTTCTCATCGATCAAGGTGTCGCCGATCAGTTTCTCAAAGAGCAACTACATCCTCACTTGTTGGTGGAAGCCTGCAAAGATGCTGGAATTGGTCTTGAATTACGAATGCATCAGGAGTTTGATCACTCCTACTATTTCGTTGCAAGTTTTCTGGAAGATCATTTCCACTGGCATTTGAACCAGTGGGGCTAACAAGAAAACATGCCAAACATTTTATTCTCAATCCTGAGTTTTCTGATGATCGGGAGCTCAGGATTTTCTGATTCCTGCAAAGGCTTGTCAGTAGAGCGGCTGGGAGTTTTTTCCAGTGGAGCCGAGTTTGATTCCGGAGGAGCGGAGATTGCGAGCTACTCCAAAGCAAGTGGTCTCCTTTACTCCACCAATGGTGCAGCCAATGCGGTCGATGCGATATCTATCAAGGATCCTGAAAAGCCAGTTCGCAAGTTTCAGATCCATCCTTCCAGCGACTGGAGTGACGCCGGAGATATCAATAGTCTGGCGGCCAGCGAGAGTGAGCTTTATCTAGCTGTGGCTCATCGCCTCCCTGGAGAAAGAGGCTCTCTCCTGATCTACACTCTTAACGGAGAGTTTCAAAAGAGAGTCATGACTGGAGTTCTTCCTGACATGATCAAGCTCAGTCCCGATAAAAAATGGGCTGTGGTCGCTAACGAAGCCGAGCCCTATTTGAGTGCAAATGGTGAGATTATTGATCCAGCAGGTGGAGTCAGCATCCTGAATTTGAAAACAATGGAAGTTAAGCAGCTGGGTTTTGAGTCAGTAAAGCTGAAGGATAGAGCTGTTCGTACTGCATTAGCCTCAGAACTAGGCGTTCCCCTCTATCACGACCTTGAACCAGAATACATAGCTATCTCAAGTGACAGTAAAAGAGCCTTCGTAGTTCTTCAGGAAAACAATGCCGTGGCTACGATAGACCTGGAAAAGACCCTCATTACAAGAGTTGATTCCCTCTATGTAGTAGATCATTCCATGAAAGGAAACGAGCTAGATCTTAACAGCAAAGACAAGGAAGCAAATCTCTTATCTGAATCCGTTTTATCAATACCATTGCCCGATGGCATTGACTACTTTGAGGACAGTCGCTCGCAAGGCTATCTCATCACTGCAAATGAAGGCGAAAAAAGGGAGATTGAAAATCAAAACGGAAAGATGATCTACAGCGATCTTATCAAGGCAAAAAGTATTTCTGACGCTAAGCTAACAACGAAAACCAGAGATCTGAGGGAGCATTATCTCGACTTGAGAGTTCTCAAGGATCAAGGTCTGAATTCAAGTGGTCAGTATGACAACTTTGTTCTTGCGGGCACTCGCTCATTTTCGATATTTAACGCCGATACCATGCAGCTGGTTTTTGACAGCGGATCACAAATTGAAAAGACCCTGTTTTCACTTCATCCTGAACTTCATAATACAGACGACGACCGATTTGAAATGGATCGTCGAAGCAGTCGCTCCGGCCCCGCTCCGGAAGCCGTTGTTGTAGGGAAAGTCCGGGAGCACAACTTAGCCTTTGTCAGTCTGGAGAAGCCTGGTGGAGTCATGATCTATGAATTACAAAACCCCCGCCAACCTCTTTTCTGCCATTACATTAGCGGACGAAATCTAAATCCGGAGGTCTCAAAGAAGGGTCGCTACAAGGACACGAGCTATGCCAATACAGGCGACTTGTCCCCGGAAGGGTTGTACTTTATCAATGAAAAGTCCTCGCCAGTTGAGAACCCACTGCTTATCGTCAGCAATGAAGTCAGTGGAACAATCGAGATCTATTCAGTTAGCAACAAGAGTGACGCTGAATGAAGCAACTGACAGCTTGAACAATCTAAAAAATGCTCGCTTCAAAACACGTTATTCGCGAATTCTGATCTAGCAACTTGTACTATCACTCGAAGGCACAACTGCACTGAAGAGTCAGCCCCTGCCCCCTTCAAATTCAACTTTATCAAACCTGGGCAAGTCCTTGATCTTCGCAAATCCCAAATGCTCATGCAAAGCTTCAGTTCTCAAAGCAGATTTGAAACTGTCTACTGTTGCCAAAGGAGCAACTATGGCCCGATTTATTCTATCAATTGTCCTTACTTCTCTTGTCCTGAGTGGCTGTAAATCAGGCTCCCAAAATAGAAGCTAAAGCCAGTATTGAACTCAAGTCCAGTTCCAAGTCTGTTTCCAAAACCACAACCATGAAAATTGGTGAAGTGGATGAAGAAGAAGACCTGGACGAGAGTATGAAAAATGAGAGTGTAAGCAACTAGGATGAAAAAACAAAAAGGGATGAAAACCAATTCTCTTGATATGAATCACAAAATCAAGAAGCTGCCAGATGCAAGAGACCAGTTTGTGATTCTCCACCTTGGAAAAGTCCATACTCAACCAGCTTTGACCCGGACTGCCACGATAGACTACATAGAGTAGTTCATCCAATCGCTCCATACAGATTGGAATCTCCAGTTCCGGGTCCGACTGAAACTGCTCTTGAAACTCCTCCATCTTTTGTGAACTCAAATCAGTAGCATTGGAGTAAATCTCGAGGGTATATCTCAAGTTTGCATCGGAAAGGTCTCGAGCGTCCCAAATCTCATAGACATCACTTGTAAAAGAGGCATGTAGAGCAACAAGGTCCAGAGATTTCAGATGAATTTCTGTATTCCCAGTGATATTACTCATAAATTCCTGGATCAAGTCTTTAGATTAAATACTTCCAGCGACTGTTCAAAGATAGCAGAAGACCCTGGGAGTCTATCAATGATATTGAAAAGTCTTCTCGTACTTGAAAGAATAATCAGAAATAAATGGAGTTTCTCCCCATGACATTGACAAGACTTTGGATACTCAGAAAAATCTTCAAGATCAAGAAGCAAGATCGTCCAGGATGTTAATTAAACTTGAGACCCTCAGAAGAATTCTCAAGCTTATCGGAAGAGTTCAGGATGGGCTCAGATTGTTTATCAGAGGACAGCTCATTAAACTCTGCAGCAATGGATGGTATGAATCCTGGGATTCAGGATTTCCACTGATAGTAAAGGGACTTCACGAAACCATAAGCTTTGGATTCTTTGTTGAAGAACTTTCTGAGGAACTGGGCAGATCGTTGTTCGAGAAGATGAAACATCAACTCACCCTTGGCGCGTTTGTGGTATTCCTTCATGTAACCCTTCACTTCTTCCTGACTGAAAGCTCGCCCATTATCACCTAGCTTGGTAGTGTAGAAATTGAAGTTGGGCTCATAAAGGGAAGGAACGCCGTGCAGGGTGGTTTTCATGAAGTTTCCAATGAGAAGATCGTCAAAGAACTCCCACTCAACAGCAGTCATCAAAGAATGCCTTGGCACTTCAAAAGTGATTCCCTTGTCTTTGGGCCCCTGCATATCAATCGCTGTTGTCTTTCCACCAACCTTGAAATTCAAAAAACCAAACAGAGGCACCAACTCTTCCTTCTTGAGGAAGTACTCCTTAAGCATCTTCACATCACTGGCTTCCAGCTCATCAGTCCAGTTGTCACCAAAGTGCTCGGGCTCGTAAATCTTCTCTTCCATTGACTCGGGATTGAGTGGAATCACTGAGTGATTATCACAGTCTACCCAAACAAAAGGCTCTACATAGTTAACACGGGAGTGATCAAAACCTTCAAGATAGGCTTCAATTGGTGTCGTGAACTTGTTAGCCCAGATAGAGTCTGTTCTTTGATAGTGATGAAAGGAAGAGCTGGGAATCACATTTCGAACTCCCATAGAGGCCGCATAGGAGGAAATCTCTTTTCCCACCTGGGGTTTGTCATGCTTGCCGTAAGGTTCAATGCGATTGCCAGACTCATCAAAGAAATTAATCATGTCTGCATCATTGTAGCCGCTTAGTTTTAAGAGATAGCTATGCTCGTATTGAGCCACTATCTTCTGGATGGCCTTAAAGCAACCTCTGGCCCCAGCATCGTTCATATTGACGAAAAGGGTGCCGTTGACATCAATCAGAATCGCCGCATCCTGAATATAATCACAAACGGAATAAACCTTGATCCTGGGTGAAAGCTGAACCCATTCTCTGTCGGGAAGCACTTTCGTTTTAAATCCGTCATTTTCCAGATCATTATGGATACGAGAACCTACATGATCGGGAAGCAAGATCGTTTGATGCTTGAGCTTTGGAAGAGAATTAGGATTCAGGTGATCCGGATGCCCATGAGAGAACCAGGAATACTCACAAGCCAGCATATCCTGCTTTTCCTGGTCCGGGATTCTGTGGGACAAGTTCCAGCTACCAAAGTAGGCGTCATCCTCTTCTCCAAACCAGGTGTCTGTAGACAGGATCGGCTTTTCATCGTAAGCAATGATGGTTGCATTTCCTATAGACTTGACTCCCAACATTTTTTCTCTCCTCTAGATTGGCTTGTAAGCCTTGAGCAAGAACACCCAGGTTTTAGGATCCCAGGGATACAGGCGCATGGACTCCCACAGCTTTTCCCGCGCTTGACCCTTATTTCCCTTAATAAGGTAGTTTTTACCCTTGAAGTAATTGCAGCGAGCTTCAGCCCAGGCCAGCAAACCCGCCTTCTTCGATTCACTCACTGACATTTGCTCAATGTGACTTTTCATCACACAGAATAGATGATCCTGCTGCTTCTCATTCTGCAGAGAGATGCTGTCCTCTTCTTCGATGATATCTGTCATGTATTCATCCAAAAACAGGTACTCGCCAATCTTTGCCGCTTTGAGCCATAAATCATAGTCCTCAACAATATTGAAGTCCGGACGCTCATCAAAAAAGCCCGTAGTCTCAAGAACCTCACGCTTCAAAAGCATCGCAGAAGTACAAATGAAATTACCCTTATAGAGAAGGTTTTCAAAGGTCGGTTTTGGATTCATTCCCTTGGAAACGGAACGTAACTCACGCACTTCACCGGCCACCACATATCGAGCACTGTGAGCAGCTCCAGCAAGCCTGGAAGAATCTCCGGAATAGGATTGAATCAAATCTGCCATCTTCTGAAGTTTCTCCGGATACCAAATATCATCACTGTCCAAAAAAGCGATCCAATCGCCCTTGGCCAATTTCAATCCAGTATTGCGGCTTCCCGCCGGTTTCCCTGAATTCTCCTGCCAGTGGTACTTTACCCTCGCGTCTTTCTCAACATATCCGGCAAGGACATCCTTCGTATCATCAGTGCTTCCATCATCAATAATCAGGACTTCAAAGTCGCTAAAACTTTGCTTCAGCACAGACTGTAGCGCTCGTCGCACCACGTCTCTGCGATTATATGTCGGTAAAACTACACTAAACAGCATCTCATTCACTCTTACGGGGAATAATCAATCTCCCGTAGAACTTCAGGCAGGCAAAGTTCTTGCCACAGCGACTTCCCCCTTCAGAGATTTTCAACGTGCTCAATCCACCAAATTCCAAAGTAAGCCCTGGGAGACCAAGCAAAAATGCTCTGAAAAAGCGGGTGATAATACCAAATCAGACTCTTTGCATCATCAATTTTGTCAGTGGATTTTCCTGAATTCAAGTGACTCTTCTTCTTTGCCGGAATTGAGAGTAGAATGGGCTATCTAATCTTGGGAGTGAAGAATGAGAGAATTGAAAGAGAAGTTTCGCCGGGGAGAAAAGACTTTTGGCACCTGGATTACCATCGGACATCCAGTGGTTGTTGAATTGCTTTGTCAGGCCGGTTTTGACTGGTTCGTGATTGATCTGGAGCACACAACCATCAGCCTGGAGACAGCACACAATCTATGTAATGTCGCTCAGAATCAGGGGATTCCCGTTATGATTCGAGTAGCCAAAAACGACGAAGTCCTTATCAAGAGATGCCTGGACATGGGCGCCAATGGAGTTGTGGTTCCCAATATCAAGAATGCGCAGGATGCTCAGGATGCCATCAATCACACCTTCTATCCCCCCCTTGGCAAAAGAGGCGTCGGGTTGTTTCGTGCCCAGGGATATGGAGAGAGCTTCGATTCCTATCGAGACAATCTACAACAAGAATGCATTTTGATTGGACAAATTGAGCACATCGAAGCCAGTGAAAATATTCACTCGATTCTAGATTTTGATGCCTTTGACGGGTTTATCATCGGACCTTATGATCTTTCCGGGTCTATGGGATATCCAGGCCAGTTTGATCGCGAGGATGTCGGGGAAGCCATCTCCAAAATCCATGCAGCTTTCAAGGAGCGAGGCAAGACTCTGGGCATGCACTCCGTACCACCTGATCCCCAAAGACTCCTTAAGGAACTCGACCAGGGCTTTGGTTTTGCGGCCTACTCCACTGACTTCTATTTTTTGAGACATACTGCCAAGACCCACCTCGAACAAATCAGAAAGGAATCCAAATGAAAGCCATAGCCATGCTGCCAGCAAGAATGGGAAGTACCCGCTTTCCGGGCAAACCACTGGAAAAGATTCTGGGAATGCCAATGATCGGGCATTGCTACCATCGAGTCAAAATGTCACAAACACTGGATGAGGTTGTTGTGGCCACCTGCGATCAGGAAATCTTTGATTACGTTCTCAGTATTGGTGGAAAGGCAGTGATGACTTCTGACAAGCATGAACGCTGTACGGATCGATGTGCCGAAGGAATCGATGTATTTGAGGCTCAGACCGGTGAGAAGTATGACATTTTAATGATGGTACAGGGTGATGAGCCCTTGGTAGAACCGGATATGCTTGATAATTGTGTTCAAGCCCTCAAAGACAACCCTGAACTGCCTGTGGCCAACCTCTATAGTGTAATTCAGTACAAGGAAGAGTTTGAGGACCCCAATGCAGTGAAGTTTGTCATGGATCGTAATGAAAACGCCCTGTATTTCTCAAGAGAGCCGATTCCTTCACGCAGGAAGTTCGATGGAGAGATCCCCATGTTGCGTCAGTTGGGTTTGATCGGATTTCGTACAGACTTTTTACGAAAATACCTCAAGCTTGAACCCACACCGCTGGAAGAGATTGAATCCGTTGACATGAATCGGGTTCTTGAGCATGGATACTCAATCAAAATGATCAAAACTGATGTTCGATTGCAGGCTGTAGATGTTCCTGGCGAAATTCATCTTGTGGAAGAGAGAATGAAAAACGATCCACTCTATCCCAAGTACAAATAGAAATTCCGCTGGAAATACAGGATAATACGAGCAAACAAAGCTAATGAGGGCTTGTCACTATGAGAATCATTGAAGAATTCGAACCGGAAATCTATGAGTCAGTATCGACTTTGAAAAAAGACATCCTGAAGCTGCAACAGAAGTATCTTCGGGCAAGTAAGGAAATACGCAGCAGTTGTCCGGCCTGCGCTTGCAATGATTACGGCTTTGCCTTTGACAAAGAGGGCTTTCACTTCGTGGAGTGTCTGAATTGCTCTTCATTGTATGTGCAAAATCCCCTCGACAAGAACTCCTTTCCACTCTATCAATCCGAATTGAAAACAAGCCTTTACAGTAAAGAGGTGCAGGAAGAACTGCTGGAGGCCTCCAAAAAAAGAGTCAACAGCTTTGAGTTTTCCATTTCACGCAGACTCAACGTAAAGCAAGAGCTTAGTATTGCCTATTACGGACGTTACAAGCCATTGATTGAGTTACTACAGGAAAGGTTTTCACATCTAAATATTGAAGCCTTTGATACAGAGAAGCGGGATCATTATGATCTTGTGCTGTTTGACAGTATTCTGGGGAATTTCAAAGACCCCGGTACAGCCTTGTCTGTTGTGAAGGATTCCCTCAAAGACGATGGCTATTTATTACTTAGCAGTCGCCTTGGTTCGGGAATTGATGTTCTTCTTCTTGGAAGTAGGAGCAATGTGATTCCAACCGAGAACCTCAATTTATTCAGTATTGAAGGTATTCAGGAGATGCTGAAGGATCATTTTCAGGTTTTGGAGCTTTCGACTCCGGGGGTGCGAGACATTTCTGCAATTTTGAATACTGATTCAGAGGAACTATCCCCCTTTGTAAGATATTTGCAAAAGCACAGGGGAAACGATATTGTGCCTGACTTTCAAGAGTTTGTGCAAAAGAATCTGCTCAGCTCCTATCTGATGATGGTAGCTAAAAAAACGGGAGCGCAATCATGAACGTAGTTGAATTTACGAATAATTACCTTAGTCGATTAAAAGACCTGCTAAATGCTATAGATCCACAAGTCGTCAGTGAAATCGTGGATGTTTTGGAAGATTCTCTTAAGGAGAAGTCACGCATTTACGTCATTGGAAACGGTGGAAGTGCGGCTACAGCCTCTCATATGGTCAATGATTTGGGAGCCGGACTTCGCCGACGGGAAATCGTCAACTTTGACATTATGAGCCTGGCCGACAATACACCGGTTACCAGTGCCATTGCCAATGATATTGGATATGAGAACATCTTTTATATGCAGCTCAAGGGTCTGGTAAAACCAACGGACAAACTCCTTGCCATTTCCTGCTCCGGTAATTCGCCAAATATCGTCCAGGCAGTGGAGTATTGTAAAGAAGTCGGCATGAAGATCATCGGCTGTACCGGTTTTGACGGAGGCAAGCTCAAGGAAATGAGTGATGTGAACTTTCACGTGGATGTCCCTCGTGGTGAGTACGGGCTTGTGGAAGACGTCCACATGATTCTGGATCACATCATCTACTCTTACTATACAAGCGTTCGGGGAAAGTAAAATGATTCGTTGCGGCATCATAGGCATGGGAAAGATTGGCAGGGTTCGCGCTCGCGAGATTCAGGCCAATCCCCACACCACTTTGGAAGCCGTTTATGACATCGACCCGGAGCTCTGCAAGGAGTACCCAGTCAAGCACTGCAAGAGCGTCGATGAGCTGATCGCCTGTGATTTGGACGCCGTCATTATCTGTACATTCAATAACGTAAACGCACCCTACACAATCCAGGCCCTCGAATCGGGCAAGCACGTCTTCTGTGAAAAGCCACCCGCCAGAACCAGTCAAGAGGTTGAGGCTGTCATGGTCGCTGAGGAGAAGTGTGGCAAAGTATTGAAGTATGGCTTCAATCATCGCTATCACTACTCAGTTATGGAAGCCAAACGTATACTGGATAATGGCACCTTTGGCAAGCTTCTTTGGCTCCGTGGAGTCTATGGAAAAGCTGGAGGTAATAAATTTTCTGAGAACTGGCGTAACCAAAAAGAATTGAGTGGCGGAGGAATCCTTCTTGATCAGGGGATTCACATGCTTGATCTGATGATGCATTTCGCCGGAGATTTTGAAGAAGTTCAAGCCATGGTTCAAAAGTCCTACTGGAATGTAGAGGTCGAAGACAATGCCTTTGCCATGATGAAAACGGGCGATGGAGTAGCCGGAACCATTCACAGCAGTGCTACCCAGTGGAGACACAAATTTGCTTTGGATATGTGCTTTGAAGAAGGCTACATGAACCTTGAGGGAATCCTTTCTTCGACTCGCTCCTATGGTGACGAGACCCTGATTATGGCCAAAAGACAATTTGAGGATGATACCTTTGCCATGGGCAAGCCCCGCGAAGAACGTATCTTTTTTGACACTGACGATTCCTGGCGATTGGAAATGCAAGATTTCGTAGATGCCATTCGCGAGGAAAAGCAGGTGGAATTCGGACGTAGCTCTGATGCTCTTCGAGTGATGAAGCTCATTGAAAAGATCTACGAAAAATCCGGATTCTATGAAAACTAAAGTCGCCGTCACCACCGTATCTTTTAGCAACAACGAAGAGTTAATCAACAAATTGCGCTCCTATGAAAATCTGGAAGTCATTTTAAACCCTCACGGTAGAAGGCTGACTCCAGGTGAACTCGTTGAGTTATTGCAGCCCTGTGCTGGTGCTATTGTTGGGCTAGACAAGATTCATTCAGAAGTTTTAAAGCAAGTACCTAATCTCAAAGTAATCAGCAAGTATGGGGTGGGGCTGGATAACATCAATTTTGAAGATTGTGAAAAACATGATGTGAAAGTGGTTCATACTCAAGGGGTTAACAGGCGAAGTGTTGCTGAAATGACTCTTGGATTTATGCTTATGCTCGGGCGCAACCTCTATGCCACCAGCAATCTTCACAAACGCGGAAAATGGCAAAAAAGCGGCGGAATACAGCTAACTGAAAAGACGGTTGGGATCATTGGTTTTGGTAATATTGGTCAGGAAGTTGCCTCCTTGTTGAAACCTTTTGGCTGCAAGCTTCTGGTAAACGATATCGCAGACAAGAGTATGGAGATCAAAAAGCATGGGGCTATCGCAGCAAGCAAAGAAGAGATCTTCACCCAATCTGATTTCATCACCCTGCACACTCCACTCACAGACCAGACAGAAAACCTGATCAACGCCAGAATCCTGGAAAAGCTCAAAAATGAGGCTTTTGTGATCAACACAGCCCGTGGGGGCATCGTCAACGAAGAAGACCTCAAAATAGCTCTCATAACCGGCGAGATAGCCGGAGCAGCACTCGATGCCTATGTGGTGGAACCTCCCAAAGACCAAGAACTGGTTTCTTTGCCAAATTTAGTGTGTACTCCACACATTGGTGGGAATGCCAAGGAAGCGGTGCAGGCGATGGGTGAGGCGGCTATTTTGAATTTAGTGGAAGCACTAGCTTAAAACTAAACTTTACCGAGATTGAATCGCTGTTCCAGCTCAAAAAGTGCAGTCTTGTTACTATCAAATTTTAACAACTGGTTAGCAGCATCTGGTTGGACACACCTATATGATAAATGTTCATGGCTTAAGCGAATACCAGCATCCGATATGTTAGCTGCAAATGAATACTCTGGTATGACAAAAATATCTTCGTCCCAGTTGTGGCAGTTTTCAAATACATTGATTGGGATACTTGAAACTGTATCCAATTCAATAAGGTTGGTGCAAGTCGAAATAGAAGTCTCTTCTGCTAATTCTCTGACTGCTGCCTGAGTCGGATTTTCACCACCTTCTCCTCCACCAGCAACAAATTGCCAGAATTGTTCAAGCTTTCTCTGGAAAACATAAACCCAAAGGGAATCGGAATCAATTTTAAAGGGTAAGATCATTACTTGAAATGGACGCATAGTACGCTTATCGATTTTTAAAAAGGGGTAATCAAACTACCTCGGATAACCCTCAAACATCTCCTCAAACACAACCTTGATCTCATCTTCTTTCACATCATCATGTTTGTGAGCTTCGCCTACTTTGTGCAGGAGGATAGCGGTCAAATCGGGTCCAACTCGCTTCTTGTCTTTCCACATGTGCTTGAGAATGTCATCCACTTTTAACTTGTCCACTGAGAACTTTGGATAGCGAGGTTCTATGATTTTCTCCAGTTCATCGGCTAACTGCTGAGTCATCAAGCCCCGCTTCACAGCCATTCGATTGGAAAATCCCATTCCCACAATCACCGCTTCTCCGTGACAAACTTCAAAATCTGTAGCAGCTTCCAGAGCGTGGCCAAAACAATGTCCATAGTTGAGTAAATTTCGAATCCCCGTGTCAAACTCATCCTGCTCAAAATAAGACTTCTTTATCGCCAGAGTGGATTTCATGGTTGGCATAAGTTTCGGGGTTTCGCGGGTATCTTCTTCACCCAGATAATCAAGAAGCCTCGCATAGGCATCCGAATCTGCCAAGAGGTGAAACTTGATCACTTCACCCACACCGGAATTGAAGTATCCATCGGTGAGTGTTTTGCAAAGATAAGGATCAATGAAGATCAAATCTGGTGGATAAAAGCTACCAATAAGATTTTTGCTGTCTTTGAAATTAATGGAGGTTTTGCTACCAATACAGCTATCCGCTTGAGCCAGCAAGGTGGTGGGGAAAAAGACCCACTTGACCCCACGATACAGGGTCGAAGCAATAAAGCCGCTAATGTCTTGCAGGATTCCCCCACCGAAAGTGACCAGAACGTCCTTGCGAGTGAATTTGTTTTGAATCAGAAACTCAAAATAGTTGCCGAGGTTGATATAGTCTTTATTACTTTCCACAGCTTCGATAATGAGATGGGGGCTATCACCAATCAACTCATCCAACTGGGCTTTGTATAGATTGTAAAAGTTCTCATCGATGAAAAAAAGGGAGCGATCCCATTTGAACTCTGTGTTTGCCAGGAGCTCTTTGGCATTGACCAGAGCATTCTCCACAAATCCATACTTATAGTTCTTAATTTTTGACTGTATCTGTTCCATATCTTTCTCTTTTCCAGGTCAACAATGAATCCAATTATCTAAATCTTTCGATAGCTTTGAACACCAATAGTATATCCAAACCAGTAGTGAATCCCTCATAAACCAATCACGAGGTTCTGAAGCTCAACAAATCGTAAAACCACCATCTGCGGTCACTGCCTGCCCTGTGATATAGCTATTCCAACTTGAGCACAGGAAGGCTGCAGTTCGTGCCATCTCTTCAACCTCAGCAAACCTTCGCATGGGTACCTGGGAGCTAAGTCTTTCCATTTCTTCATCACTCAATGACTTTCTGGTTAGCTCGGTTAATGTAAAGCCGGGACAAAGTGCATTGACCAGCACTTGATCGGACGCAAGGTCCAGCGCGCTGGTTCGAGTCAAGCCGATCAATCCTGTTTTACTGGAAGCATAGGAGTGGCGCATTTCCTTTCCGATCACTCCCCAGATAGAACTCACATTCAAGATACGACCATAACGCTGCGTCCTCATTTTTGGAGCAACCGCCTGGGTCAGGCGAAAGGGCCCCGTCAAATTGACCTTGAGTACCTTCTCGTAATTTTCCAGAGGGATTTCTTCAAGAGGCTGAATAATATTGATTCCCGCATTATTTACCAGCGCATCAATTCGTTCCTGCTTGCTCAAGTAGTCGCAGAATTCCTGAACGCTTCCATCCTCAGCCAGATTCAAAGGATGCCAGAAAACCTGGCCATCTTGCCCTTTTTGCACACTGGTACCGGTAGCGATAACCTGTGCTCCCAACTCCACAAAGCATTCAAGAATTGCCTGTCCAATTCCCCGAGTGGCTCCAGTCACCACTGCAACTTGATTTTTCATATCCATGAGGCTCTTCCTTTGACTTGTTCAGACTAGCAAAGAAGGACATTGATTTGAAGAAATACTAATCCTGTCGAGAACCGCCAAACTCCTGGAGGAAGTCTCTCCAGCGTGTAAGGGAAGCATCAAGATAAAAGAAATCTCCTAAATCTTCATAGCCTCGAAACAGACCCCGGTCCTGCTGGGATTGGAACTCCTCCAGTGCCTCTTTAAGCTCCTGTGGAGAAGCAATGACCTTAAGATGCCTATGCTTTTGCACGGCAAGCATTGCAAATTGATTGATGAGCAAGTAACTGACCACTTTACAGTCTGCATAGAGTGCTTCCACAATCACACTGGAAGTAATGGATACAAAAAGAACAGGGCGTTCACTGAGTAAATCTTCCATCGGTTCTGTTGTCGACTCCAACCTCAGTTCGGGAAATTCACGTTCAAGGGAAAGACCCTTCAAGTGCGGATGAGGCTTGAAGATACGACGGGAGAAATTCTCCCAGGCTCCTGACTCCTTGAGAAGCTGAAGCTGCTCTCTCGTTTCTTTCAGATCCACTGAACTCGCCACCAGCAAGGTGGAAGGCTTCTTATTAGACGGCTGGTAGTCCCTCTTTAAATACTGATCTAAGTAGAGATACCTTTGAGCTTCCACCGGAATCAATCTATTCTTTTCATAACCCTGATTGATCAATGATCGTAGTGAGTTCTCACCATTAAAAGCTGCATAGTCCGGCTTCAAGTGAGCTTGAGCCTGATCCGGTACAAAATAGTTCAGTTGCTGCTCTCGAATTGTGGAGTGAATCAGACCAATGAAACGACTTGATTTTCTCCTGGAAAGCATCGCTTGCTCCCAGGGCTGCCCTTCCATCAAATACAACACTGTTTTTAAGTCCGGATGCAAGGCAAAGAAGTTCTCAAAGCGAACTTCATGAGCAAGGTATTCAATGAGATGAAAGCTGAATGATTCTCGCCAGGAGTCGCGTAGATAGCCGGAAAAATCGATCTCAAAAAGCCAGCACAGATCCTTGCGATCTTCCAGCCACTTGATGCGAAATTTCATCTTCAGGTATTTGCGAAGAGTTTTCACAAGCCCTGCAAATCCAAGATAATCATCTTGAAAGTGGACCCTGGCACACTCCTCCAGTTCCCCTCGATGGGTAGAGTAGTATTTGGCCTCATCTCCATACATCAAAAGCCAGTGAAAATTGAAGCGCTCCAGCTCGGGCTCTAATCCTTTATAGTAATTACTCTGGATTCGGCCCGAAACATTTTTTGCCGGGGGAAAGTAAGTTAAAACCGCACAGTCAGATCCATGAAAGGATTTTTTCTTCTTATTTTGACAACACTTTCGCATCTCCTTGCTTACAAAACTTATGAGAGTTCCCAGAAAGTCGGACTTGAAACGACGATACAAAGACCTCTGACGGACCCTTCTTTCACCGAAATGTTGAAACTCGACTCCATGTTTTTTGCAAATCGATTCCAGAGCAATCACCAAAGCTCTGTTATTGGAGTAAAGCTCCAGCTCCCCTTCCTTGGGTAGTTCTAGATCAATCAGAATAATCTTGTAAAGATCCTGTAAATACTCAAGCTTGTAGGGGGAGGTCTCACCCAGCAGGGTAGACCAAAAGTAGCTGTTCCCTTCCTCCAGTCTTAACAGATCCAGTAAAGTCGACCCACGCATGGTTCTTCTCGACAGAGCGTTGATCTCTTTTTGCAAAATGGATTTTATTTCTCCCGCCCGGTCTCTAAGTCTGGCCACCATTGGATAAAGAGGCGCAGTGGATGGAAGGGTAAGCGTTTTGGAGTAATCAATAACCAACCCAGCACTTGCAAAAGCCTCCTGCGGAGGAAGAACATCATCAATTACCAGAACTTTCAGAGACATAACTAGAGATTTGCAAACACCGTACAGGGAGCCCCATCGCCTTTCTCGATCATTAAGGGTGCAATTAAAAGATTGTCAATTCCATCAAAATCCATGGATTCCACAGGGTTCAGGTTTAAATCCTCAAGAATCAGTATTTCGGGCTTTTGGGCCAGAAAGGTTTTGTGGGCAATCCTTCCCATGGGTCGGTTGGTAAAACTGGAGAGTGAAATCACATCAAAGCCGAAAAACTTCAATTGACCAAATTCTGATCTTAAATAATCTGCCAGATCACTGTGAAAACCCGGTGGCTTGAGCATGTATTCTTCACTGCCACGGTGCTTACTCCACCCTGTTTTCAAAATCAAGGCATCCACACTGTCCTTTTCAAGATTATCCAGCCTGGAAAGACACTCTCCCAGTTTGTCGGGAGTCAAGATCTCACCCTCATCCAGTGGACAGTCCAGAAGAATCACATTCTTGCAGTACCAAAAACTGGCCGGGTAATCGCTTAGGGATTTTCCTTCCGGATCAAAGTGCAAAGGAGCATCAAGGTGAGTTCCGTGATGATTGCTCATGGAAATTTTTAGTGTATTGCAACTGTCTCCACAACACATTTGCTTATCCGGCTCAAAAACTGGGCCCTCTCCATTGCCATAGGCAGGAGTTTGGGGATTGAGAAAATAACTTAAATTCAACATGAAACTTCTCCTGAAGTGAATGGGACTTCCTCATGAATAACATTGGTTCTCATCAGGCTGCACCTACTTGAATCACATTCGAACTATCAAGCTGATTAAAATCTAGAAGGTAGTGAAAACGATTTCTGGTTAAGGGTTTGTGACTTACGTAGAGAACAATCCTTTGGGAAGCCTCTTCCTGAATCAACTTCAGAACTTTCTGATGATTAATTTCATCAAGCCCATTGGCAGCCTCATCAAGAATCAACAATTGGGGCTCTTTCAGTAAAGCACGCACAAGTGCCAGTCTTTGGGACTCACCGTGAGACAAGTTCTCAATGGGCGAGTTTAAAAACTCGGGAGTGCTTTTTAATCCCAGTTCCTGAAGATACTTTTGAAGTTTCAGGTTGGAAGGCTTTAAATCTTCTTCCAGAGTCCAATTGAGACTTTCCAGAACAGTCGAACCAAACACAAAGGGTTGGGAATTGAGATAGGCTATTTTGATTCCTGATTCATGCAGATTTTGCACTTTTCCATTGATGAGTAACTGTCCCTCGGTATGGGGATACAAACCCGCGAGAGCTTCTAAAAAGGTAGACTTACCGGAACCGCTTGAGCCTTGAATCAAAACCTGATCCGCGATTTTAAGAGACAAGTTGATGGGCCCGACCATCTTCTCTTTGGTCTTGGGATGATAAACCACAAAATCTTGTAAATCGATTTGCTTCAACTCAGTTTCAGCCGTTTGTACCCGGGATTGCTTGCATTTCTTTTCCAGTGGATACTGATAGACTTCGCAAGCCTCCAGAAGAGCTGGTTTCAGACTTCGGTAAGAACCATAACAGCCCCATCCCTGGGAAACGCTTTGAAAGAACCTCAGGACGAGATAGCAGATCACCAGAAGCTGTGAACTGAGTGAAGGATCGATGGAAAATGTGTACAAACAAAGGGCCAAAATCAAAAAATATCCAACCGCCTGAGGAGCTACTTTCATAAAGACCATGAAAAAGTCTGCCTGCAGTTGTTTTGTGTAGGCGGTATCGTTGTAGCCTTCGAGACGGGCAAGCTCCCTGTCTTCCTGATTGGAGAAGTAAAACATCATTTCATTGCGCTTGATCATGTTCATACTGGAGTAAAATTTGATCATGGACTGATTTCTTTGGGCCCCCATGTGAGTACTCCAATGGGCTAACCTGGAAGCAGGAAGCAACAAAAGTAGAAAACCTCCTATGGCGAGAGCAAAGAGTTCCCATTCGATCCACAGACACAGGGCACTCAGGCACAAGACCAGAACTACATGGAAATAGCAAAGCAATAGTGTGCTTACAGCCAGAGAAGCGCAGGGAATGGAGTCGCTCATGATGCTATGCAATTTGGAGCTGTCAGGCCTGTTGGAGTTTTGTGAAAGTGCCAGAGAACTCCAGGAGGACCTGAGTTCCTGACCCACTTTTGCATGGACTTTGTGAAAGAGATACTGACTCGCAAAAGAAAGTCCCAGACGCAGAACGACTAAAACCGAAAGTACTATCACAGCAAAACTTGCAAACTGAGTAGAACTGACCTCTCGCATAGAGAAAAGTGTGGTTTGTAACCGGGAAGAGAACAGCCACTCTACCAGACTCAGAGCGAGAGCAAGAGCAATCCAAACAAGGGCAGTTTTCAAAATAGAGGGCAAAAGAAAGAGTGGGGTCGTACGCGACTGCCCAAAGAACTTTCCCAGCTTTAAAAAACTATTGTCCCATGCTCCCATAATCCGAGATTATACAAAAAATACCTTGTTTGTGGTGTTTTTGAATGTATTTTCCTCAAGAATACTGAGTTTCTTGGGTTTGAGCTCTCAAGTCGATATGATGATTTGGATGTTTCAACTTGTCTTGTTCGCTGATGGGGTTTGGGGTACCAGAACACTGGAGTCCCTGCTTCAATCTCCCCTGCTAGAGGTGCAGGCTGTCGTCCTGCGAAAAAACCCTTCGGATGACTCCCTTGAAGAACTCGCAAAAAGAGAAAACTTAACCATTCTTCAACCAGAGAAAGTAAACAGCCCATCCTGTAGAAAGGTTCTTCTAGAGTTTGACTCACAGCTTTTTGTTTCCATGTCCTATGATCAGATTTTCAAAAAACAAACCTACTCCATCGCCACTCTGGGAGCTATCAACTGCCATGCGGGGAAGCTCCCCTGGTACCGCGGTCGTAGCATTTTAAACTGGGTATTGATTGAGGGAGAAAGTGAGTTTGGAATTACTGTGCATCAAATCGATGAAACCATAGATACAGGTGGAATCATCAAGCAAGAGGTTTTTCCCATCAGTGATGAAGACGACTATGCCACTCTCATGGAGACTGCCCTCAAGGAGTGCCCCCGGCTTCTCGCCCAGGCAGTGGAAGAGATCGCCATATCGGGCCAAATCAAGCTTCAGAGTCAAACTGAGATCGACCCCACTGGCAGCTATTACCCCAGGAGAAAATCGGGAGATGAAAGGGTTGTTTGGGACTGGGGCGCACGCAAAATCTTTAACTTTGTAAGAGCGCTGGTTCCACCAGGACCCATGGCGCAAAGTCAAACTCGAAGAGGTGAAGTCCATTCATTCCTTAAAGTACTACCTTGCGATAAATCGGGAAACTTCCTTCAATCATCGGAAGAAATTGGACAACTCTTCTCATCTTCCGAGGTGAAGCCCGGGATTTTCAAACGAATTGATAATCACAAAGTGGCTGTCATCTGTCGTGAAGGGGTAGTGATACTAAGGACCAAAGACCCCGTAAACGAAGAATTCGGATGCTATGTATCAGAGCAACAGGGCCAGTCAGACGATAGATTGAACTAATCACAGAGAGTTATTCATTATGATTCAGAGCGGCCTCTTCGCCAGATTAAACAGACCAGACGTCAAGACACGTTTTGCCGTCTCTTTTCTGGGAAACATCTGCCGGGTGGGAATCATGTTTCTCATCAGCCTCTTTCTGGCCAGAAGACTCGGTCCCGCTGCCTATGGTGACTACAATTTTCTATTAACCAGTTTTTTGGGACTTAGAACCCTTGTAGATTTGGGAACTGGAAGTGCCTTCCTAACCTTTTGTTCGGAAAAGAGGCGGGGTCGTAACTTCTTTTTGTACTATCTAAGCCTTCTACTATTACAATTTTCTGCCCTGCTTCTTTTGGTACTTCTTCTGCCCGACTGGCTTCGAAGCAAACTCTGGGTTTCCCACCCCACCCAATTGATCCTTTGGGCCCTGCTTGCCTCCTTTGTGATGAACCAAATCTGGGAAGCCGCGACCAATCTGGGTGAGTCTGTAAGGGACAGTTTCAGCATTCAGGTGCGCAATATCCTGCTCAGTTTTGTGTTCTTCCTGAGTTTACTGGCTTTGGACTTGAGCGGAACTCTTGAAGTGAAGTCCATTTATTACGCCGTCTTTGCCTGCTATGGGTTCCTGGCTATTGCCTATGTCAGCTGGATATTTAAAAAGGCCTATAACCCCGAGGAAGTTTCCAGTTTCTCTGAAATTCACAAAGCCTTTGTTCAATACAGCTCTCCTTTGGCCTTCACTTATCTGGTGACCTTCACTTATACATTCAGTGAGAACTGGCTACTTCAAAAGTACGGTGGCAGCATCGAGCAGGGTTATTACTCCATTGGATGGAAGTTCTCTACAATCGGCTTACTCGCCACGACAGCTCTGCTCAAGATTTTCTGGAAAGAGATTGCCGAAGCCAAAGAACAGGGAAATTTGGAAAGAGTGCGCACTATCTACTACCGTACCTGCAAGATTCTGTACAGCAGCAGTGCCTTGTTGTGTTGCTTTTTATGTATTTTCTCAGGGGAGATCTTAGGCATTTTTTTGGGAAATCAATACAAGGGAGCTGAGTTTGCATTCGCCCTTCTCCTTTTGTATCCAGTCCATCAATCCCTCGGGCAAATTGTGGGCGCCTATCTTCAAGCGACCGCCCAAACCAGGGTTTATCGCAATGTAAGCATCTTTGTTCTCATCTTCAGCTTGCCGGTGAGCTACTTCGTACTCGCAAAAACAGATCTTGCAGTTCCTGGGCTAGATCTTGGCTCAAAGGGCCTGGCTATGAAGATGCTTTTTACCAATATAGTGTCAGTTAACCTGTTCTCATGGATCATCTACAAGGAAAGCAAGGTTAGACTCAAAATTCGGGAGCAGTTGATTTTTTTAATTGGCTTTCTGGCAATTGCTGTTACCTCAAAAACTCTTTGCTCTTTCCTCCTTGCCGATAGTTCAATGAAGCCTCTGTTTCAATCAGTCACTCTTCTGGGACTAAGTGCTTTCATGTACTTTCCCCTCTGTGTACTAATCATCAACAAGTGGCCTGAACTCTTTGGTTTGAACGCAAGTGAGCTTGAAAAATTGAAAAACGCGATACGAAAAAAACTCAAAGGAAACCGGAATGAATCTTAAAGACAAACGAGTTTTGGTGACCGGTGGAGATGGCTTCATTGGCTCTCATCTTTGTGAAACTTTGGTGGGAAACTGTGCTCACCTGAAAGCCACTGTCCTCTATAACTCCTTCAATCATCATGGCTGGCTTGAGAATGTCTCCAGCAAGCAGGAAATGGAGATTTGCGCTGGCGACATTCGGGATTCCGACTTTTGCAATCAAATTATGAAAGATGTTGATGTTGTTTTTCATCTCGCTGCCCTGATTGCTATTCCCTACTCCTACAATGCCCCCTCCTCCTATGTTCAAACAAATGTTCAGGGGACATTGAACTTACTTCAAGCTGCTAGAACACAAGGGGTCGATCGATTCCTGCAAACCTCCACATCAGAAGTCTACGGAACCGCCCGGACGGTCCCTATCCACGAGTCTCATCCCCTTCAGGCCCAAAGCCCCTACAGTGCTTCCAAGATCGCAAGTGACGCCCTGGCTTTCAGTTTCTACTCATCCTTCGAATTGCCTGTGGTCATCGTACGCCCTTTCAACACTTTCGGACCACGCCAAAGTGCTCGAGCCTTCATTCCCACAGTGATCAGCCAGGTGGCCGTGGGAATCAAGGAAATCAAAACAGGGAATCTCAGTCCCACCAGAGACTTCAACTATGTAAAGGATACTTGCAAAGGCTTTGTGGAAATTGCGCGAAGTGAAAAGGTGTTGGGTGAAACAATCAATATTGGCTCGGGAAAAGAAATATCCATGGAAGATTTGCTCCACCTCATTTTAGATTTAATGAATGCGGATGATGTGAAAACCAGTCTCGACCCTCAACGGGTTCGTCCACAAAAAAGTGAAGTAGAGAGACTTCTTGCTGATTCTTCACGGCTCGTCGAGCTCACCGGATTTTCACCAGACTATGGACTCAAAGACGGTTTGTCTGAAACTATTGAATGGTTTTTGAATGAAGAGAATTTAAAGCAATACAAAGCAGGGCAATACAATGTATGAGTCCCTGATTGGCGACATTCAATCTCTCTTTCCTGACAAAGAGCGTCTTGGACTGCATGAGCCGCAGTTTGATCATGAAGATGAAGCTTCGGTTGTTCAATGCATTCGCTCGGGCTTTGTGAGCAGCATCGGCTCCTTTGTGAATGAACTGGAAGAAAGAGTAAGCGCATTCACCAAGCTACCCTACTGCATTGCGACCAACTCGGGAACCTCTGCACTTCAACTGGCACTCAGAGTCTATGGAGTCAAAGAGAATGATCTAGTAATCACCCAGTCTCTAAGCTTTGCCGCCACCAGCAATGCAATTCTCTATTTAGGGGCCACACCCTGCTATCTGGACATTGACCGGCATTTGCTATCACTCTCTTTTCAGGCACTTCAAGACTTTCTTGAAATGGAATGTATTCGAAAAGATGGATCCGTTTGGCACAAAAGTGGTCGCAGGGTTGGAGCTTGTCTGCTCATGCATTCACTGGGTATCCCGGCCCAAAGTCAAAAAATCAGTGAACTTCTTGCCAAATGGGGACTACCCCTGATTGAGGATGCGGCTGAAGCCCTGGGTTCTTTTGATAAAGACCACCTGCATGTAGGTCACTATGCCAATATGAGCGCTTTTAGTCTCAATGGAAACAAAATCATTACCAGTGGAGGTGGAGGTTTTCTGCTGTGTAAAGACATAGAGAAGGCACAACTGTCCAAACACTTGAGCACTACTGCCAAATTGAATCATGCTTATGAATTCGTGCATGACCAGATGGGCTATAATTTTCGCTTACCCAATCTGAATGCCGCTTTGGCCTGCTCGCAGCTGAACAAACTACCTCGCTATCTGAAATCCAAGCAAGAACTCCACAAGAAGTACACCGAGATCGCCAAAAGGCACCAGGTCGAAATGATTGAGTCCCCCATGGGCAGCAATTGCTGGCTCAATGCCTTTCGTTTCCCTGACCTCAAGAGTAGAGACTTCTTCATCAACCAAGCGATTGAGCGCAACATCCAGGTTCGCCCACTCTGGAAACCTTCCCACTTGCTACCCTACATCTCTTCCCCTCCAACAAAGTTGAATGAGACGGAAAGTGCCTACGAGCAAGTTGTTTGCTTGCCCTCAAGTCCAGCCAATATCAATGATCAGTAGTGGACTTCAATTTTTATTCCAGAAAGAGGACCACTCCCTTTTCTACCAAGTAAGGCAATGACTTGTCTTTATTCGGTAGTAATGGAGTCAACTTTCTCCAGGACGGACGACTTTTTCTCCTTCGGCAAGTTTTGCAAATCAATCTTCAGGAGGACTTGTCTCGCTTTGTCTTTGTTTGTCCGCTTTTTTCTTTCATTGCACATTATTGTTTGATTCGATATAAAGATTTATGGGTAAATCGCCGATAGCCATATTAGGGAAACTTGCTTCGTCAGAATCTATGGACCAAATCGTCTCCACCAATAGTGAACTCAATTGCCTCGTCTTTGATGAGGAGCTCAGCTTCATTGATGCTGTGCGCATTATGGATCGCAATGGCTTTGGAGTCTTACCAATTATTGATGATCAAGAGCGTTTCCTCGGCTTGATTACCGATGGAGACATTCGCAAGGCTGTTGTGAACGGTTCTTCGAGTTTAAAAGAACTGGTGAACTGGAATCCACTGACGGAGCTATCAGAAACTCCTCGTCCGACCGCATTGAAGAAATTAAGGATGAGCCGCCACAAGCACTTACCGATTTTGGACAGCAAAGGCCGGCTTGTAGAAATCCTTTATATGGGGAACCATGAGTTCAACATCAAACACAACCCTGTAGTCATTATGGCCGGAGGTCTGGGAACGCGACTGGGTGAATTAACCCAGGATACTCCCAAACCGATGATCGAAGTTGGGGACAAGCCTATCCTGGAAAATCTCGTGGAACAATGCCGACAACACGGCTTCATTGATATCCATTTGAGCGTCAATTACATGGCGGACCAAATACGTGAGTACTTTGGTAATGGAGAAGCCCACGGAGTCAACATCTCCTACATCGAGGAGAAGAAGCGAATGGGCACGGGCGGTGGTCTATCACTCTATGAGGGCAGCACTCAAGATCCCATTCTTGTAATCAATGGGGACATTGTTACCAACCTGGATTTCTCCATCCTCGTTGATCATCATCAACGAGAGCGAAGTCTCGCCACAATTTGTGTTCGTAAACAAATCATCGATATTCCTTACGGTGTTATGGATATTGAGCAAAAGCAAGTTGTCGGGATACAGGAAAAGCCACGCATGGAGTGGTGGGTCAATGCTGGAATCTATGTACTGGATCCATCCTGCCTCAAGCGTATTCCCAAAGACGAGTACCTGGATCTTCCTGATTTACTCAATGGCTTGATCACGGAAAAACAAAGGGTCAGCAGCTTTGAAATTCATGATCTCTGGTTTGATGTGGGCTCTATTAACGATCTTGAATCTGCCAGATTGAGCGTTCGCAATCATTCAATTTAATCCCGAATTTTACTCTTGAGTTCCAATTTCAAGAGGATTTCGCTAACATCCCCTTTCTGATAGAAGTTTTGAGGACTTAGCATGAAAGAAATTGAATCCTGGTTGAGTGAAGAAGAGCGCAAACAAATCTTCAGCGCTGACTACTGGAACGACATTGAGAATGAGAAGAAGAAAGAATGGTGGATTCAGGGCGGAAACTATCAACCCTGTCTGAACTATCTGGAGCGAAGCAAACTGATGGATGAATATCGCTCGTCCGAACCCTGGTTAAAGAGTGTTTCCGGTAACGATCTGAAAGTCCTTGATCTGGCAGCGGGAATTGGCTGGACCAGCGCTTTGATCAGCAAACTGAACAATGTCAAAACTATTTATGCCGTGGAATTGAGTCAACACAGACTCGAACTTTTTGAAGAAGCTTTTCAAATGCTTGAGGGTAAAGTTGATAAGTGTCAGCGCTATTCTGGCAGTTTTTATGACCTCAAATTTGAGGATTCCAGTGTTGATGTGATTTATATGTCCCAAGCCTTTCATCATGCCGACAAACCGATTCCTCTGTTGGTGGAATGTGATCGGGTGTTAAAACCTGGAGGGCGAATCATATTAGTCGGGGAACATAACATCACTCCTTTTCGAATCCTGAAGAGATTTGTCAAAACCCTGCTCACCAAACAAAGCGCAGTCACGGATTTTCACCTGCTTTTTCCACCGAATCCGATTGTTGGGGATCACTATTACAGAAGAAGTGATTACTACTTCATGTTTCATGGAATGGGATACAAGCTCCAACATGAGGTCTGCAGCAGTGGAAATGCCATTTTTATCGCTGACAAGATTTAGTTTTCCGAGGATCGATTACTATTTTTTAATGCTGTCAAAACTAGAAAGCCTGACTGCAGCTGGTTAATCTTCTTTGCCTGCGAAGTTCAAGAGGCTGCCGCATTATTAAAAATCTAATGGACTCCCACTAGATTTGCCATCAATGGAATTTATCAAGCCTGAAAAACGAAAATGCTATCATTCAGTGGACGCCAAAACAGCCAAGTAAGAGCCTCAATTAACTACAAACTAAAGCCATCATCAATAGTAAGGATTTGACCCTGCATAAAGTCGCTACCCGACCCCAATAAAAACGAGACCGCTTCCACAAGATCATTGGAGTCGAGCATTCCCTTGGAATTACAATATTTTGAGTAGTTCTCAAGAAATCGAAGGTCCTGTCCATCAAGAATCCCGCCCGGTGCGACAGCATTCACCTGGATGTTCGAGCCTTTGCAATAGCGAGCCAGATAACGAGTCAGCTGCTCAAGCCCAGCCTTGCTCACCGCATACTCCACAGGGGTGGTCATAGGCAAGTCTTCATAAATCCAGAAACGGGGTGCCAAACTCCCATAAATGGAGGAGAAATTCACAATTTTTCCGTGACCCTGGCTCTTGGACAACTCAAGATACTTTTGGCAAACAAGGAAATAGGAGCCCAGATGAAGTCCCACATTCTCCTGAAAATCTTTCAAACTGACCTCCTCAAAGAAGGACCCGAAATTTTCATTGCGCGGGTACATCAGATTCACGATGCCATCAATATAAGAGTCAAATTGGCTCAGTTTGGAAAACAAATTCTCCACATCTTTTTCATCACAAAGATCACATTCAAAAACAGGATTTCCTGAGCCTATCTGGTCTTGAACTTCCTTGAGTCCCTTCAAATCCCGATCCACCAAAATCAGAGTGACTCCATCTTTTGCCAGACCCTCACACAAAACCTTGCCTATGCGACCGGCTGCCCCAAAAATTGCGTAAGTTTTCATCAGACAGTCTCCTTCAAGAGTTTACCTGTCAAAGTCAAAAAATCTTGAATATAATCCTCGCTAACGTGCATGGATTGCTCCAAAAATCTCTTTTTCGTTTCTTGCACCTTTTCCCCTTCCCACCAACTCTCCACATTTTCGTGAACTTCGGCAAGGTGACTGGCAAATTGTTGAGGGTCGGAAAACAGAATCTTTGCATCCTCCAACATTCGATATCGAGGTTTGGCTTTCTCACTAATTTCATCAAGATCCGGACTCCAGAAGACCACAATCGGAAAGTTCATCGCCAGACACTCAAGCAGAATTGTGGTGTTGTAAGTACCCACTACAAGCCTTGCATTCTTCATGCTGGAAAAGAGACTTCCGCTATTTATATTCTCAGTACGTATCTGTGGGCAACGGTCTTCAAATCTGAGTTGCTCATCCCATCCGAAGTTGCGATGGAATCTTAATTTGACGAGCTTTTGGACTTCAGGCTTCAGACACTCCACCATTTCAATCAACCTGTCCAGGGTGAGTAGCATCTGAGAGGACTGAACCCAGGAGTCCATTCGATTGGCGAAGCGGTATACGGAGTAAAAACAAACCAGAATATCTCCCTGTTTTGAAGGTGATACTGGATCAATGACCTTGTTGATGTAAAAGGGGATTACACTATGGGAAGGATCATTCCAGCCCCAACTCAAGTGGTAATCTCCATATTCATACTCATATTCACCATAGGCACTAAACTTGGCTGTATCCACAAAACCACCATGCTGCATGGTCACAATTTTGGCTCCCTGCTCCATAGCATGAGCACAAAAGAAACGAAATCCGTCGTCTGCGAGACCGTTTCCGGAGTAAATCAGACGAACATTCTTTGGGTAAGTCTCCAAAGCCTGCTTTTCCAAATCTTGAAAACTCTCCAAAGTATAAACCGGTAAATGATGCTCCAGAAGTTTCAAAAACATCTCTTCAAATTCACTCTTTGCTTGAAATCCCTCGCAAAGCTCCTTGCGCAAAGACAAATCAAGAGCTTTACCGAGCCCATGAATCTCGGGGTAGGCCACTGGAATCTGGCCAAGTTTCAAATGCAGTTTTGTGTAGTTCGCCTTACTCAGATTGCTGTTATTTCTTGAGACCACCAAAGAGTTCAATCGACTCGCTATCCTAGAGCTAAGATTTTTTAGCAAGGATTTGAATCCCCCCTGTCCTGAAAGCAATGCCTGCAAATCATTATCCTGACTCAGATCCAGATATTTGGAATCCAGTTTCACTTCCAGAGAATCAATAGCTATCTGCGAATACTTGAGAACCTCAGAAAAGAGATAGTGATTGTAGGAGTCTGTGTTGGAATCCATTAAAAACTGATTGAGAGAGGGAGGAACATAGTTCAGATCAATCACATGAGTAAACAGTTTCTCCCCATTTTGAGAACAAGCTTTCAGACAGGAATATCGATCAAAAACAGCCGGTAGAAAGTGAATCAGCCAGGCTTTGAAGAGTATCTTATAGAACCTTTCGCTATGATTTCGATTGTGAATCTTGTTCAATCGAGGGATGAGATGAATAAGGATTCTTTCCTGCAGATCGCCCAGATACAAGGAATCCAGATAAAACTTCTTCCGATCATCCCAATGATAGTCGCAAACCTGCTTCAAGATTTCAGGGTTCTCCTTCTCCATTTCATAACTGAGACACCACCGACCTAGGTACAGTATTGGAAGCTTCGAATCCCAAAAATTCTGATCCCCTGTCAGAGCGAGGAATGTCTTTCCATTATCAGTCATTTTCTATCCTGAATTTCATGGAACAAAGTTTAGCATGGAATGAGCTTCCAGCAGTCTTAAAAATCTGGCAATCCCGCTTGAATACTACGACTTGATCCGATACAATCCGCCCATCTCAAATGGAGGATTTAAGCTGCATTCAAGCTGAATTTTCTCATTTGGACTCAGCATCAAGATGGGAGCCAAGGTGAATTTCAAAGAATATTTTGAGGGAAAGGTAATTTTGATTACCGGAGGAACCGGATTTTTGGGTAGAAGTCTGGTTACAAGACTACTGCAATACAACCCTGCAAGTATCCGTATCTTCAGCAGGGATGAAGTCAAGCATCATAAGCTAAAAGAAGACTTCAACGGAGATGAGCGTCTTCGCTATTGTATCGGAAATGTGCGGGATCAGGCCCGTCTGTCCAAAGCCATGGACGGAGTGGATTATGTAATCCATGCCGCCGCCCTGAAGCGACTCGACTTGATTGAGTACAACGTGGAAGAGTCCATAAAAACCAATATTATGGGGAGTCTTAATGTAGTGAACGCCTGTCTGGAAAAAGGAGTCAAAAAGGCTATTTTTGTTTCTACAGACAAAGCTTGTTCTCCCGTAAATACTTACGGTGCCTGCAAATTTGTGGGGGAAAGAATCTTTACCGAGTCCAATTTCTCCAAGGGTCACCGGGAAACTGTGTTCGCCTGTGTACGATATGGAAATGTTCTGGAAAGTACTGGTTCAGTCATTCCTCTTTTTAGAAGAAAAATTGAAAATCAGGAAGTGATACCACTCACCAGTCCCGAGATGACCCGCTTTATCATCACGCCGGAACAGGCCATTGAATTGGTATTCAAAGCCTTTTTGTATTCTCAGGGTGGCGAAGTCTTTGTTCCCAAGCTACCGGCTTTCAAAATCACCGATCTTATCGACGTGATGATCGATGCCAGCAATCAAAAATCTGAGATTGAAACCATTGGACTGAGACCTGGCGAAAAGATTCATGAGCAAATGATCAACAGTGCTGAAGTGCCCATGACCTATGATTTTAAGGACATGTACGTGATCACTTCCTGTATCGCCAACTACCTCGATCATATGGATCAAGGTCAGTATATGAGGGAAGGTAAACTCATCACCACAGAGGAGATGAAGGAATACAGCAGCGAACATGAAATTGAATCCCCTGAAGATCTGGGCAAACTTCTGAGAAATCTGAAAATTATCTAGTATGAAGTTTCTTGGTTATGGTTCTCAGACAGTAGAGGAAGATGATGTTGAAGTCGTCTCTGAACTTTTGCGGGGAGGAGCACTCACCTGCGGTCCCAAAGTTGATGAGTTTGAAGAGGCTTTTGCAGAATATACCGGAGCAAAATATGCCGTCGCTGTAAGCAACGGAACGGCTGCTTTGCACCTTGCAGGACTGACTGCGGGACTTGAGAAGGGTGATTTGCACATTACTTCGCCACTCACCTTTGCAGCGAGCTCCAACATGGCTCTTTACTGCGGTGCAAAGACGGTATTTTGCGATATCAATGAGGAAGGATTGCTGGACCCGCAGAGGCTTGAGGAACTACTGCGACCCGAGGTGAAAACTATCACTCCCGTTCACTATGCCGGTCAGGTTTGTGATATGAAGAAAATCAGGGAGTTAGCTCCTGACAAAGTGATCATAGAAGACGCCTGTCATGCTCTCAGTGCTCGTGGGGAAGATCATCAGATTGGCGACTGCAAGTATTCGGACATGGCCTGCTTCAGTTTTCATCCCGTAAAGCCCATTACTACCTGCGAAGGTGGAATGATTACTACCAATGATGAAAGCTTGTACAAGAAACTCAAACTGCTTCGCAGCCACGGGATTCAAAAGGACATTGAGTACAACCGTTCCAAAGGTAACCCTGAATGGTACCAGCAAATGTTCGATTTGGGTTATAACTACCGCCTGAGTGATTTGCAATGCGCTCTGGGACTCAATCAATTGAAGAAGCAGGATCGATTTGTGAAGCGTCGACGAGAGATCGCCAGGCGATACAACGAGGCTTTTGCCAATCACCCTCGTATGAAGATTCTCAATGCTACGAGAGAGCCGGAAAGTCATGGTTTTCATCTCTATGTTCTGCAGTTTTTGGAAGAAGGGCTGAGAAATCGTATTTATGAAGAGCTTCTTCAAATGCAGATTGGAACCCAGGTCCATTACGTACCGGTACCCATGCATCCCTATTATCAGGAGCAGGGTTATTCCATGAAGTCTTGTCCAAAGACAGAGCAAATCTTCGATGGCATTTTGTCCTTTCCCATCTACCCCAAATTGACTGAGGAAGATCAGGAAAGAGTCATCGAGTCCCTTTTGAAATTGTTGGAGAACTGAGTCTGTCATGAAGCCTGTTGCCATAATTCCAGCAAGAGGGGGAAGCAAGAGAATTCCCAGAAAAAACATCAAGCCCTTTCTGGGAAAACCTCTCATTTCCTACGTTATCGAGATTGCCCTGGAAAGCGAGTGTTTCTCCACGGTCTATGTGTCCACTGATTGTGAGGAAATCGCTTCCGTTGCAAAAGACGCGAAGGCTGTTGTCCCCTTTTTGCGATCAAAAGAAAACTCCGATGACTTTGCGACTCTGTCCCAGGTTCTCAGCGAGTTTCTAGGTCAACTCGATCAGAAACCGGAGCAAATCTGCTGCATTTTACCCACCGCACTTTTTACCAATGCCAAACTTCTTCAAAAGTCCTTTGCCAGGCTCAATGAAGAAGCTCATGGGGTCGTTCCAGTGGTTCGCTACTCAACTCCTATTCAACGGGCTCTGCTAATGGATCAGGATGAAGTTCGCTTTCGCTGGCCCGAGCATCGGTCTACCAGAAGCCAGGACCTGAGTCCTCATTTTTTTGACTCTGGACTCTTCTACTGGTTAAATACCGCATCTTTTCTGGAAGACAATCAGATTTTTTCCAGTGGAATGCTCGGATTTGAGATTCCAGAGAGTAGCTGTCAGGACATTGATACCCAACAGGATTGGGAGATTGCCGAGTTGAAGTATAAAATCCTGAATCAACAAGAAGATAAGGAAAACCGGGAGATTTAATTATGAAGTTTTGCAGAAACTGCGTTATGCCAGACACAAAACCAGATCTGAAAATCAACGAAGAAGGTATCTGTAATGCCTGTACAGCCTTCAACCAAAGAGAAGAAATTGACTGGGATGAGAGAACCAAAGAACTCAAGACCATCTTGTCCAAGTATCGACGACAGGACCACTGGGATTGTGTTGTTCCCGTCAGTGGTGGTAAAGACAGCACCATTCAATTGATTCGAATGCTCGAGCATGACATGAAACCCCTCTGCGTTACCTCCGCAACCTGCCATATGAGTGATATTGGACGCAAAAACCTGGAGAATATCAAGGAGCTGGGAGCGGACTGTATCGAGTTCACACCCAATCGTCAGGTTCGTAGAAAACTCAATCGAATCGGGCTCACTCAGGTGGGTGATATTTCCTGGTCAGAGCATCTGGTTATTTTTACGATTCCAGTTCGTGTTGCCGTTCAATATGAAGTTCCCCTCATCATTTGGGGTGAAAATTCACAAAACGAATATGGTGGTCCTGCTGCAGCCAGTGAAAACAATGTTCTGGATCGACGTTGGCTTGAAGAATTCGGAGGACTTCTGGGACTTCGTGTTACCGATTTGGTCGGACTGGAGGGCATTACTGAGAGAGATTTGGTAGCCTACACCTATCCTACTGATAAAGAACTCAAGAGAGTGGGAGTAACCGGATTGTTTTTAGGGTACTACATGCCCTGGGACGGTTACACGAATGCTCTTCTGGCTCAAAACTACGGTTTTCAGTCCTTTGGCAAAACAATCGAGGGCTCTTCTGTTGATTATGAAAATCTGGATAATCTGCAAATGGGCATTCATGACTACTTCAAGTTCTTGAAATTCGGCTTTGGTCGTGCCAGTGATCTGGCCAGTCTTCACCTTCGCCGGGGACGTTTGATACGTTCAGACGCTGCCAAGATCGTTGAGCTTCATGACGGGAAATTTCCCTGGTCTTACCTGGATGTTCCTCTGGAAGACCTGCTCAAGCCTCTGGATTTGACTGTGGATGAATTCATCAAGGTCTGTGACCGCTTCACCAACAAGAAAATCTTCAAGACGGATTCTCGCGGAAATCTGGTTAAAGACAAGCATGGAAATCTCATCAAACTCTACAATCCTCAAAAGGATATTGCCTGATTATGTCAATTGTTATCATTGACTACGGAGCCGGTAATCTCGGTTCTATTCGAAGAGCTTTTGAAGAGTGTGGCGCAGAAGCCATCATTTCAGATGATCCCAAAGATCTTCAAACTTCTTCACATATTGTTCTTCCCGGAGTTGGCTCCTTTAAAGAGTGTATGAACAATCTTCAAAAGGGTGGCTGGGTTGAGCCGATTCGTGAAGAAGTCCTCAACAATAAAATCCCCTTTCTCGGGATTTGTCTGGGAATGCAGCTCATTGCAAGTACTGGTTTTGAGGGCGGAGAAACGGCTGGCCTGGGTCTGATTCCTGGCCAGATCAAGAAGATGATCCCCAAAGACTCTACGGAGAGAATTCCCCATGTGGGTTGGAATGAAGTTCACCTGAAAGAGGAGTCACCCCTTTATGAGGGGATTCCCTCGGGAACAGATTTTTACTTCGTTCATTCCTACTGTTTTGTGCCCGACAATGAGGAACATACCTTGACCACCACTCCTTACAGTGACAAAACTCAGTTTGTATCTACAGTAGCCCATGAAAATATTTACGGGGTGCAGTTTCATCCCGAAAAGAGTTTGCCTGCCGGGTTGGTGCTGCTGCAGAACTTTGTGGAGTTGGGGTAAAGACAATGTTAAAAGTTCGAGTAATTCCCACCCTGCTTTGGAAGGACTTCACCCTAGTCAAGGGAATCGGCTTTGACAGCTGGAGAAGAGTTGGAACAGTTCTGCCCTCTGTGAAGGTCTATAACACCAGACAGGTGGACGAAATGATTCTGGTAGATATCACTGCCACAGACAGTGATCGCGACCCGGATTACGAAGAAATCGAGTACATCTGCAATGAGTGTTTTGTACCGCTAACAATTGGCGGAGGGATTCGAAACATTGATCATGTGCGCAATCTTCTCAAGGCTGGTGCTGACAAAGTGGCGGTAAACTCGGCAGCTTTTGAAACACCCGAATTAATCACCGAGATTGCAGGGCTCTTTGGTTCCCAATGTGTCATTGCCAGTATCGATGTCAAAAAAAAGGAAGACGGTAATTGGGAGTGCTATTCCCATAGCGGTAAGAAGCCTACTGGCAAAGAAGCCATCTCCTGGGCACAGGAAATGGAAAAACGCGGAGCTGGTGAAATCCTGATTACTTCCATTGAGCTTGATGGAACGATGGAAGGTTACGATCTTGAATTGGTGAAAGCTATCTCAGAGGCTGTAAACATTCCAGTGATTGCATCAGGTGGAGCTGGAAACTACGAACACATGCACGAAGCCATTCAGGCAGGGGCCAATGCAGTAGCAGCCGCAAGTATTTATCACTTTACCCAGCAAACTCCACTGGAAGCAAAGAAGCACCTTGGATTGCAGGGAATCCCTGTTCGAGCGGCTTTTTATAAACAATGAAAGCTGTAATCTACACTGAAGGTGGTACTCCCTATGGAATGGGTCACCTCAGTCGATGCAAAGCCTTGTTTGACGCCCTCGACAAATCAAATCATGAGGTGAAGATCATTGTCCGAGGTGACGCAAATCAAATGAAAAGCCCACTTCAAGGCTATGCAGTTGAGTATACAGATTGGCAAGAGTCGATTGATTTGCTTGAAGATTTTGCGGAGTTGAAGGTCGTGGATTCCTACACAGCTTCTCTTGAACACTACGATTTGATTGCCAATAGCTCTCAACTCGCACTCTTTTTAGACGATGAGCAGCGTCTGGATTATCCAAAAGCTGTTCTTCTCAATCCGGCTGTTGAAAGCCCTGATCCTTATAAGAAATCCCAATCGAACAATCATAAGTATCTGCTCGGAGCGCGCTATTTTTTGATTCAATCTCTCTTCAGAGAAGGGTCTGCATCAAGAAAAGAAGGCACGGTTCTCTTTTCACCAGGGCATACCAGGAATCACGAAATGAGTGTATTCCTTCTTGAGGCTTTGCTTCGCTGTCCACAAGTGAAGAAAATAGATTTTGTTCAACCCAATAACTGGATTCGAAAAGAGCAGGAAAATCCAGTTTTGAGTCTTCATCAGAGTTTAAGCCCAAAGCAAATGAGCCACTTGATGAAAGAGTGTAGTTTTATGCTCTGTCCAGCTGGTCAAACCTCTCTTGAGGGAGTCAGCACTCGCACAGCCACTATTATTTACACCACAGTCCCCAATCAACAAGCAAATTACAAAGCTATTGTAGACAATGGACTGGCTCTCGGGATCGGCTCAACTGATGATTCTGAATTCCGAACACACGCTCTTCAAGCCCTTCGCAAAATCCACTCTCCAAAACAAAGAGAAGAGCTTTACAAAATGCAGTCAGAATTTCGTCTTGAATTGGGAGCTGATAGAATTGTGCAAGCCTTGGAAAACTGGATGAAAAATGAAGATTGAAGCCATACCCTTTGAGGACTTAAGCACCCCTGTACTCATTGAAGTTTTAAGCTGGCGCAATCATCCCGAGATTCGAAAATGGATGTATACCAGTGAAGAGATTACCAGGGAAGATCATCTTCGCTATGTGAAGAGCCTTCCGGACAGAAACGACTGCAAGTACTGGCTCATAAAGCAAGATGGTGTCGAGATTGGGGTATGCTCACTCACCAGGATTAATACAACTCACCGATACTCTCTTGGCGGTCTTTACGCCAAACCTGAAGGCGCACCCAAGGGTAGTGGTTATCGTGTTTTAAAAGAACTATGCAAGCTTGCCTTTCATCAGCTGGATTTGAATCTGATTCGTCTGGAGGCTTTGGAGAGTAACTTGAAGGCCAGAGAGTTTTATGAGAGGTTCGGGTTCCATCAAGAAGGAATCTTGCGAGACTTTGTCTTGAGAGAAAATCAGTTTGAATCAGTAGTGAGTTATTCATTAAGGAAGAGCGAATATGAAGATTTGTGATCGTCAGATTGGCGAAGGTCAACCAACCTTTATCATTGCCGAATTGAGTGCCAACCACAACGGGGATCTGGATTGTGCCAAGCGCACTATTGAGGCTATGGCCAAAGCTGGCGCAGATGCTGTAAAGCTTCAGACTTATACAGCAGACACTCTTACCATTGATAGCGACAAAGAGTACTTTCAAATCAACAAGGGAACCGTATGGGATGGCCTCAATCTTTACAAGCTGTATCAGGAAGCCTACACACCCTGGGAATGGCACAAGGAGCTCTTTGATCTGGCTCACTCTCTGGGATTGATCTGCTTTTCCAGTCCTTTTGATCCCACTGCTGTAGATTTACTTGAGGAACTTGAAGTTCCGGTTTATAAAATCGCTTCCTTTGAAATCACAGACATCCCACTCATTGAGTACATCGCCTCCAAGGGCAAGCCGGTGATTCTCTCCACAGGAATCAGCGAACTCAAGGATATCGAACGAGCCATGAAAGCCTTTGATAGATGTTCAAACAAGAACATCGCTCTTTTAAAATGTACCTCTTCCTATCCTGCCCCCTTTGAAGAAATGAATTTGAAGACTATCCCTGATCTTGCCCAAAGATTTGGTGTTATTTCCGGGCTTTCAGATCACAGTATGGGCCATGAGGTGGCTGTTGCTGCCGTTGCCATGGGTGCTCGTATTGTAGAGAAACACTTTATCCTCGATCGTAATCTGGGTGGCCCTGACAGCGGATTTAGCATGGAGCCTGCTGAATTTGAAGACATGGTTCGCTGTATTCGCAATGTAGAGAAAGCACTTGGGACAGTTCAGTACGAGCTTTCAGAGAAATCCAGACAATCAAGAGGCTTTTCCAGATCACTCTTCATCGTGGAAGATGTCAAAGCAGGTGATGAAATCAGCGACAAAAATGTACGTTCCATTCGCCCCGGTGACGGTCTTGCACCCCGCTTTCTTCCAAAGATTGTGGGAAGAAAGTTTAGTTCGGATTTTGAAAGAGGCACGCCTTTGAGCCTCAAGCATTTTGAAAGTTCAGATCTGCTGGAGAGCTAGGAGTCGCTTGAGTTCAAATCGATCTCACCCATTATCTGAGACTTGTAACTTTGGAAATTCTCCTTGTTGATTACCGCTCCAAAGTCTTTTGCACAAGATGATTTGTTGGTGAAGATTCGGTCCACGATACAATTGGAGATTTCATAATTGTAGTGAACCCGGTCAATGAAGTGAATGTGATTTCGATTGATTTCGTTTAGATTATTGAAATCCAAAACCTCAACATCAGCCTCCGTCACAATCTTCTCGAGAAGCTTCATCTGGCTCTCAAAACTCTCCCGAATCTGAAGTTGCTCGATGGTCAAAGGATTCGTAAAGACTTTCACTTCAACCTTCTTCTCTCTTGAAGATTGAATCAAGTCCCGAAATAACTCAAATCTTGATTGAGAAAAGTCCTTCACATGCCAGTAGGGTTTCTTCTCTGTCACATTTTTGCTCACATAGGCTTGGTGAGTAGAAGTGCTTTTCCTTGCCTCCAGAAACTCCTTGTAATAGCGCATCCCAAGGTCGGCATAAAACTGCTGCTCTTTTGAGATCTTCTGATTTAAGGAGTAATACACTGTATCCAGAGAATGAGACAACATCTCCAGAGTCAGGTATTCACGCCATTGATCAGGGCTGTCTTTGGAAAGCTCTTTTGGCATGGTTCCATTGCTTTGAAACTTCTCACTAAAGGCAAACAAGTCGATTGGTAACAGAATCAAGCGCGGCTTTTTATGCACTATAATATAGTTTATATAATCGACTATCTCGTTCATTGTTGCTGCTGAGAAAGCCATGTTGATGGATTTCATTCCACTGTGTTTTTCCATTCGACGAGGATCGATGATGGTGTTTCGAGAGGAACCAAATACAAAGCACTCAAAATCCCCTTCTTTCATCAGATTGAACTTCTGAATCCTCTCGTCTAAACGGCTCTTGTTTGCATTGAGCGAAAACTGAAACTTGCGGTTATAGGCCATGGGATCTATGACGTAGTTGATCACTCCCACGAGGGGAATCACCAGCAGGGCCAGAATCCAGATTTTTATCCAGGTTGTTGCTTTCATCAGAAATTAAAATACAAAAATGCGGAGAGCCGATTCATAGACAACACCGCCACTACAAAGAAAAAGGCGCTGAACAAAACAGTTTTGAAATTGATTTGAAACTCGTCTTTCAGTTCCAGGCTGTTCTTGAACCAGCCAACTACTACTAGAAACACAAAGATTAATAACAAGGTGGTTTTACTCATCAGTTCAGGGTAATTTCCTGCACTAAACTGAATGTTCCACTGGCCTAGAAACTGAAGTGGGCCTGCCAGTTTCTCGGGAAGAATCACACCATTCATTCCCGCCATACCCTTGAGTACCTTGATTGCATCAGACCAGCTTGTCGCTCGAAAGAATACCCAGGCAATATTGACGAACTGGAAGGTAACAAACCAGGCAATCCACTTTGGCAACCTGTATCCAAAACCGTTCCAGACTCGATGAACAATCAATCCAGCCCCATGCAAGAAACCCCAAAAGATGAATGTCCAGCCCGCCCCATGCCAAAGACCTCCCAACAAAAAAGTAGTCATCAAATTGTTAAGAGTCCTGAACTCACCCTTTCGATTTCCACCCAGTGGGATGTAGATATAATCTCTCAAGAATCGGCTGAGGGTCATGTGCCACCTTCTCCAGAAATCCTGAATACTGGTCGCTTTGTAAGGTGAGTTGAAGTTGGGCGGCAATTCGATGTTGAATAGAAACGCAGCGCCCATAGCCATGTCTGTGTAGCCACTGAAATCAAAGTACAATTGAAGACTGTAGGAAAGAGACGTAACCCAGGCTTCTACCAAAGTCAGGCTCACTGAATGGTCGTAACCTATTGTCGCCCACTTGGCAAAAGTGTCTGCGATCACCACTTTCTTAAATAATCCAATAGAAAAGATAAACAATCCCAGACACACATTCTGAAGCTTCAGCCTTTGATTCCCGGAGTCCTCAAACTGAGGCATCATTTCTTTGTGATGGACAATTGGACCGGCAATGAGCTGTGGAAAGAAAGAGACAAAGACCATGTAATTCAGGAAGTCATACTCTTTGGTTTCCCCTTGATAGGAATCAACAATGTAGGCAATTTGCTGAAATGTGAAAAAGGAAATGGCCAAAGGGAGAGCCAGATGCAGCAAGTCTATGCTGCTTGAGAAAGCCTGGTTGATATTTTCAATGAGGAAATCGGAGTATTTGAAATAACCCAGCAAAGCCAGGTTGGAGAGAACTGCGAACCAGAGCACCAGTTTTGTTTTCAAGTTATGGTTTTCTACTTTGGTGAGGCGGTTGCCAATGTAGTAGTTGAAAACCATAGAACCCAAAATCAGAGGCAAATAGCTGACTTTCCACCAGGAATAATAAAAGAGTGAGGCCAGAGCCAGCCATAATTTGGCTTTGCGGTGTGCCTGTCGATGAACCAGCAAAAAGTAGCCAAGGAAACAGATCGGCAAAAACAAAAATATGAATTCAAAACTATTGAATAACAATGCGAGCCCTAGGCAGTTTCCTTGAAAAGAGAATCATAATAATCCCTGTCTCACTGGATTCAAAGTCTCAATCGAATTGCATTCACCAAGTAAAGTGGTTTGAGTGGGTAATTTTATACCCTGTAACACCTCGTACAGCAGGATTCTGCGTCTACATTGATCAGGTTTTCAACAAGTTAAATGCTAATCATTCCTGCGGCAATTCTGATCCTCTGTAATGGCTGAGAAGAGAGTGAAAGTCTCTTTCAACCTAGGGGAACAAAGCCTTGTAAATCTCTATGGCAAAGAGAAGATGAGCCTGGGGTTTTGCCGTGATTACATTTCTGGCACGAACTAGCATTTTGTCTGAGGGAAGGGCTTGGTCAAAGTGCACTGCAAGAAAATCCAATTGCTCCTCTGAATAGCCATGGGCAAACTCTTTACCCTTGAGGATTCCTGCAGCCCCTAAAATCAAAGGCCCGGCGCAGACAGCTCCAAGGAGAGGCCCCTTTTCAAAATGGTTGATGAGCAACTGATGTAAGTTTGAGTCCCGGAAAATCTGTCCCGGATCTCCGCCGGGAATCAAGATCAAATCCCAGTTTCGCTGCTCCAATGTTGCAAGACTGAATTGGGCCAGAATCGTCAGGCCAGTGGATCCTTTATGACTCTTTCCATCTGGTGTTAAAACAGAGACCTCACAGGATTCAAACCTCAGAAACTCCAGACAGGTCAAAATTTCATATTCGATACAGTCGGGGTAGAGAAAGGTCAGGACTTTTTTGGGAGTGTTCAATTCTTTGATTTCGATAGTTTGTCTTCAATTCCTGTTATAATGCGCCCGATGATCAGTACACGTTTCAAATTTCCCTGGACCCTCTTTCGTGATGCACTTGGGGGCAAATCCGTAGTCGACACCCGCTACATGAACCTCAAGTCCGTCGCCGATGCCGAGGATACCATCAAATATTACGGTTATGACTGGAACTCCCAGAGCGATCGAGTTCTTCTCGCTGATTACTTTCAAAAGGCACTGCAGTTTATTCAAAGCACATTCATAGATCCCTATCCCGAAGAATTGAAGATACCCAGGGAGATTCTGGAAACCCAGGATTTGAGACATGTTCTGTACTGGACACATGCACGCAGCAAGAATAGGGAACTGCATTTGTGGGCTTGTGCTGCAATGAAAGTTGTTCACACTATTTTGCATCTGGAGAACGACTTTCTCTTTGATTACTTCCCCGAAGCTCGCAAACAGGTTTTTCAAAGATTTCACGGACATGTCTATATCGATGAAAACAACAGAATTTATCTTGGAAAGGATCGGGACAGCTTTATTCCGCTCTACTTTTTTGAGGTCAAAAGAGAAAAGGACTGGTCAAGCAAGCTAATCAAGCTCCTGCACAAACCCGAAAACACAGCCACCAGAATTTTTGATCACATCGGGGTAAGAATTGTGACTGAAAGCGTGGTAGACCTACTGCTTGCTTTTAATTATCTACTCAATTCCAAGATCTTTATTTTTGCCAACATTACTCCCAGTCGATCCAGAAACTCGCTTCTCAATATTCATGCAGCTCAAAAGAGTGTGAATCAGATACTCAGAAAATACAAAAACGGAGTCTATGATCAGGAAGGCTTGCTCCAGGCGCTCGATGAAATCCCTCGAGACGATTTGCTCTTTAAACATACCCGCAGTAAGGACAACCCTTTTTCAAGGCAGGGATACCGCTCTATTCAGTTCACCTGCCGACATTTGGTGCGTTTTCCCAATCCCACCTACCTGCAGCTCATGGATTTAAGACAGCATATGTTTGTTGAAAGAGTACCAGTGCACACTATTGAAGAGCTCGATGTAATCATGGCCGCTATCAAGAGAGAAATTCGATTCTTCTTCCCCTTTGAAATCCAGTTAATGGACCGGGAGAGCTTCATCCAGAATCAGGAAGGTTTTGGATCGCATGCTGAATATAAAAAGTCTCAACTGAAAGCCGCTCGCAAAAGGGTTTTGGGAAAGATTCTGGATCAAAGTCGCTATGGATACGAAAGCAGCCTGGAAACCTGAATGAGCGAAACACTCTTTAAATTTTTTTCTGAATTGACAGGATCAGAAACCAAGGTTGATTTTTCAAACGAGGAATGGCTTTGCGACTCCTTTAGCCATGACTTTTTCCAGGGAGAAGAGCCGGCTTACTTTGATGAAGAAGTTGCTCCGGAGTTTTTACGAGGACTTCTTGACCCGGGACAGAGATACCTTGATCTTGGTTGCGGGGTCTTTCGCTTAAGCCAGCATCTTCAGGATTTCGAAGGCTTTGGTCTGGATTTGCATCACAGTTCCTTGCTTGATCCCAAAATTCCCAGTGTAGTGGGAAATGTTCATCAGCTTCCTTTTCAGGGAAAGTTCGATCTGATCTTACTTGGTTTTGGACAAATCTGCCTGATGGAAAAGGAACAACTAAGAAAACTCCTCAAGAGGTTGAAGAAGCTTCTCAATCGCTCTGGCAAGATTTATCTGGATCTTCCCACCATTGATTACATTCAGGAGTATCACGACTTCAACACCTGGAAGATGGAAGAAGATCAGCTTGAAATCTGTGCTCGCGAATATGACCCTGAAGATTCCCAGTTCCATCAAAAGATCAAAATTCTGGACAAGCAGGGACAGCAAAGAAACTATGAATTCAGCTATCAGTTTTACTCTCTTTATGAACTACTTGAGATGTTTCGTGATTTGCGACTTCAGGTAGTCTATGGAAATGAGGACTTTGAAGAAGAGCCCATTAAGGAAGGATCAGAATGGATGATATTCGTGCTTCAGAAGAATTGATGACCCGATTTTTTGATTCCCATCATGAGCTCCTGGCCAAAACCAGCCAGGCAGATATATTTTTTTATGAATGGCTTGAGATGATTGAAGAACTTTTTGATTATTCTCCTGTCTTGCTACACTTGCCTCTTTTGTACTCTCAGACTACTTTTTGTAATGACAAAAGTATTGAGAAAGCACTTGAGCACAAGTTAGGAGTCGAGTATCAGGCTGGTGACTTCGTCAATGGCTTGTTTTTGTACCCCTTGCTCGAAGACAGGCGCAATATCATCGGTATTACCAAAAGTCTTCAAGAGCACGAACTCACACCACTGCTAATGAAGTATCTGCCCTTCTTTATTGAGCAGGTGAATCGCATTGATCAGGTCAGTCGTAATCTTCGTACCGTTCGATTTCAGGGTTATTTAAAAGACACAGAGTTTGTAGGCAAAGAGTTTGACGAAATTTGTGGGGAGACCCAACAATTCTTCAAGAATGAGCATCTCTTGATGTATGACGTAGTTCAAGACCGGCTGTATTTCCCGGAAGCATCGAAAGAGCTCGAAGCTGAGCTTGAGCGGCCACTTTTGGATGTTTGTCGTACTTCGGCCTATTCCAGAAACCTGTATACGGCAAATGACTATCATCCCAAGGTCAAAGGACTGATCCTTTATCCCCTGTTCACTTCCGATGATTTGGGAGGGTATCTTGTTAGTTTCTCAACGAAAAATCCCATGGTGACCAAGATGGATATCAGTCTGATTTGCGAGCTTTCCATTTACCCTGATTTTGTGAATTGGGTAGAGAGTTTTTTAAAGATAAAACTGTGAATTAGCGCAAACCCTTTAACCATCAAACTTCCCGCTGATCAGACCGGGAAACTGTAAAATTAGGGGGTTTACAAAAGCTGTCCAAATTCCTATATTTTCGCCAGTTCAGGAAGGCTAAAGCACAAAAGAATTGATCCAGGCTTTGGTTTTGTCTCACTTTCAGGTGGTCATGTCAGTGAGTTTTGTGCCTTTGGACTTCCCTTACCAAAAGATATGGGATATACAAAATGACGTGCCAGAATTGCAGCTTCTACAAGCAAACAAAAGTAAAAGACCTTGGCCTTTGTACAAATCAGGACCAGGGATTGATGCACAAGAGTCTGGTAGATTCCGAGCTTAAAGCTTGCCCCATGTTTTTACAGGCAATGCAGTCATTGCAGGCGATGGCTGAAGCTCATCAGGCGGCTTAATTCTCCTTGCTTTCAATCAGCAGGATTGCCAGACCACAAAAGATAAAAGAAGGGATTGTGAGAGCCACAAATTCCTTGTAGTAAAAGCCAAGGCTAAAGAGAGTCACTGCACTACCCAGAAACAGCTGAATCGCCATATCCAGATTGCGTTTTGTCCAAAAAGAACTTTTCTTAACCTCGCTCCATCGACTCTTCCAAGTTGCCGGGTTGAAGTAATCCAGGCCTTTCATACCACGATCTCCTCATCATACAGATAACTACAGGCTTTCCTATCGACAAGATGAGGTGTTTTGCTTAGGATTTTGTTTACTGCTCGTTTTAGATCATCCAGGAAATGAACATTTCTAATCAGTGCATAGGCTCAGGAACGCGGGGCATAATTCAGAGCTTCCCAAAGAAGCCCTGCCCCTAGAATCAAAAAGACGACGCCTGCAATGATCTGAATTGTCTTGGGACTCAGCCATTGACCCAAGGCACTACCAAATATAGTCCCCAATGCACTGGAGAGAACCAGGGCCAGTGAGGAGGCTAGAAAAACCATCCACTTGGAGACATTTTCCTGACTGGCAAACATCATTGTAGCCAGCTGTGTTTTATCCCCCAGCTCAGCGAGAAATACCGAACCAAAAACTACTAAAAATGCCTTGAACTCCATAGTGAACTCCAATGAAACAGAACAAGCGGCTTGAAGTTTGGTGACCTCAGTAGCCTATCTTCCCATGACTCTTCGATAAATCTCATAGATGGAAGAGTGATAGTTGCGGGTGTCATGCCAAAAAAACGCCGGTGTAGAGACCTGAAAAGGGTCCTGGAAGAACTTGTGGCGTTTTCCCGGTAACTCGATTTCAACTCCGAAGTGTCGATATCCAACCACACCGGGTAGTCGCTGTATTCCATCTTCTATATGATGCACCCGGTAATACTCAAGATCGGAAAACTTCTGCGCAGCTGATCGATCCGCTACCAAAGGCTGTCCTAAGGTATATACCTGAACACGTTCAAAACCATGAACCCGTTTCAAATACATAGCAACCACCAAACCAACGGCTCCTCCCAAGGAGTGACCAGTGATTACAATTCTACGGGACTTGTCGAGTTGGGGCAGGATTTTATCGAGGACTTCCAGACCACCATCTCGAAAACCGCTATGCAGTTTAATATCTAGGTCCGGATCATAACTGGGAAAAATATCCATATCCAAAATGAGGTGGAGCATCTTTTCAGTCCCGGCAATGGCAATGTGGGTTTCTTCATCACGGTCCTTATCTACTACAACTCCGCGAATCTTGTATTCAGGTGTGAGAAATGAGAAGACATCCCGATTCTTATGCAAATCCATGTGACCCGGATACAATCTCTCAAACTCTTTCAAGGCTTCTTTGAGATGAATCATGGGTTGTCGGGGATTTTCAGGGTTGATGGTTCGAAGAGTCTGGTAGTACTTCTTCTTGATTCTATGATAGCGCGCCACGGGATAGGCATAAAAAGCCTTTTCCTTATCACTATTACCCGGCAATCGATCCATCGTATCGTCATTAGCAAAAGACAGATCAATTAAGCCAAACAAAACAAAAATTACCAGCACCAAATTCTTCAAACAGTTCTCCTGAAGTTAGTGGAATTTTAAGGAATTTCTCTAGTTTCGCAAGTCCTGATGTTCCATCAGTTCTCTAACTGGAGCGAACAAGCTCCCAGAGTGCTAAGGTATTGATCAGTGACCTGCAAACCCTTTGTCAAAGTTCCCGCAATTTTAATCGTGTGTATTCTATCTCTCACTACCGTCAGCTCTTCCAACGACTCTATTTTTAACCAATACCTCTGGAAGAACAGGCTCATCGTAGTTTTTGCACCCGACTTCAGTTCAGAATTACTTTCCAAACAGAGAAAGATTTTCGAGTCCGAGTCAGCGGGAATGTACGAAAGGCATCTGGTTGTCTGGACGCTCAATCCAGGTAAATCACCGAAAGTCGAGCCAGCAACAATCAAAGGGCTGACCCCAGACTCCAGCTTAATGAAATTGCTCAATCCCAATGTGTCCAAAGACCTCTACCAAAGTTTTGATATAAACCCTGAACAATTCAGTGTCCTCCTGATCGGTAAAGATGGTACGGAAAAACTGCGCAAAACCAACGAAACCCTAAGCCGCCGGCAACTCTTCAGTCTAATCGACTCTATGCCCATGCGCCGCCAGGAAATGCAACGCCAGTAACCAAGAGAACTCGGCAAGCCCGGGATATTTCCTCTTTTCAAAAGCCACCCCAAACTTGCTCCTCTTCCCAATCAAATTCTCCAGCTTTCACCGGTTGATTCACATATCCTCGAATCTGCTTTTGCTCTAATTGTTCTTCCCTAACTCTCTTAATGGCTTCTTTAAGAGCATCCCTTGTAAAAGCTGATCGAGTTGTCTTCAGCTCCTTTACCAACTGGTCAACTGATTCAAGCAAATCTTCATCCAGTGTCATCTGAACAGTTTTCACAACACCCTCCCAATAATAGATTTACCTGAAGTTATTAAACGGAAAGAGAGAAACACAAAAGGTGCAGAGCCGCGTGGAACTCCTAAACTAGCCCACCACGTTTCACTACCAGTCCTCATCTTCAAAAGAATCAGCATGAGCACGGATCAGATCAAAATCTGTATTACTGGTTACTTTTGAGCAAACTTCATCAAGCTTTGCTGTGACCCCAAGATACTGCTTCTGAGACAAATATAAATCTAAAGCACGTTGCACCAACTCAGATCTGGTAATACCTAAAATTTTGGATAATTGATCAATTTCTTCGAATAATTTATCAGGTAAAGAAATGGCTGTTTTCATACTATAGTAAAACCATTTTCCAATAAATATGGAAACAATACGATAAGAAAAAGCCATTGAATAA
>Ga0255760_10000325_pt1 | contig 47253 bp, 32 predicted proteins | sample 071ome_25_FD_179960 | JGI IMG/M metagenome (GOLD analysis project Ga0255760, IMG submission 179960) | Coastal salt marsh microbial communities from the Groves Creek Marsh, Skidaway Island, Georgia - 071410BT metaG (version 2) | ecosystem: Environmental > Aquatic > Marine > Intertidal zone >...
CGTTTCTGGCTGGCTGTGAAGCCAGCGGCACACTGCACAGTGACATGCGCCTGTATCTGGCGCGCCAGCGCATGGAAATCGATGATACGTTGGATAACTGGTTGCGACGCCTGGGCGTGGCTGTATTTATCGCCGTGGCGGTATATGCCGGCCTGAAGATTGTGCCGTACTTCATGACTCTGCTGGCACAGCTGACGCGCTGAGGCTCATGGGGCAACCAGCATGGCGGCGCCAAAGACACCGGCACTGTCGCCCAGGGCGGGTTTGAGAATGCGGCCGTTGAAGACAGGATTGAACAGGTGCTGCTCGATCGCGGTAATGGTGCGTGGCTCATACAGGGCATCGATATTACCGACACCGCCGCCAATGACAATGGCATCCGGATCCAGCACGTTGATCACCTGGGTAACGCCTTTGGCAAACTGGTTGATCAGGTGGCTGATGGTGGCTGCGGCATCGGCGTCTTCTGCTTCACGTGCAGCAATCTCGGCCAGGCGTTGTGGCTTACCGGTACGATCGGCATAGAAACGTTCCAGGGCCGGCCCGGATATCACGGTTTCGACACAGCCTTGCTTGCCGCAGTAACAGTCCTCACCCTGATCATCGAGCAGAATATGGCCCCATTCGCCACCGATGCCATGGATGCCGCCGATGACTTTGCCGTTGACCACGATGCCGCCACCAACACCGGTGCCCATGATGATGCCAAAGACCACGTTTGCCGCCGGACAGGTATCGGCGATCACGCCGAGGCTGGTTTCCGCGAGCGCAAAACAGTTGGCGTCATTAGCCATCACCACGGGCAAACCGAGCAGGGATTCAAGGTCCTGCTTGACCGGGGTGTGATTGAGACAGGTTGTGTTGCTGTTTTTCAGCAGGCCGGTGAGCGGGTCCGATGTGCCGGGCGTGGCAATGCCGATGCGGGCAGGGTGATGGCCTGTCGCTGTGATGGCATCAGACACGAGTTGTTGCATATTGGCCAGTATGCGTTCACGCCCCTGGTCTTTTTCGGTGTCGGTACGTTCGCGAAACAGAACTTCATGCGTCACAGGATCCATGACCAGGATTTCAATCTTGGTGCCTCCTAGGTCCATGCCCCAGACAGGTGCGGTTTTCATCACGGCCAGTCCTGCAATGTGTGGAAAGGTCGTCATTGTAGGAAAGGGAAGGGACCGGAACAACAACCGGAATCACCTCCTCTAACGTGCTAGAATCGCGCCCTCAACTTGAAAATAACGGGAAAAATACAGAATGTCTGATGAATTTACTTCCATGGATGAAAAGGCCAGCTACGGCATCGGACGCCAGGTCGGAGAACAACTCGCACGCCAGCCCTTTGACGGCATGTCCACCAAGGCACTGCTTGCCGGCATCGGGGATGTCTTGGATGGCAACCCCAGCCAGGTCAGGGAGGCGGATCTGAAAAGCGCGATCGATGATCTGAATCAGCGCATGATCAAGAAACAGAACGAAAATGCCGGTAAAGAGGCAGCCGCGGGCGAGCAGTTCCTGGCAGACAATGCCGACCGCGATGAAGTTAAGGTCACTGATTCGGGCCTGCAGTACGAAGTGCTGGCGTCCGGCGACGGGGAGACCCCGAGTGCCTCATCCACCGTCAAGGTGCATTATCACGGCACGCTCATCGACGGCACTGTGTTCGACAGTTCGGTCAATCGTGGTGAGCCCATCGAATTTCCGGTCAACGGCGTGATCGCCGGCTGGACCGAAGCCTTGCAGCTGATGAAAACCGGCGACAAGTGGAAACTGTATATTCCGCACAATCTGGCCTACGGCGCTCAGGGCGCCGGTGGCGTGATCGGGCCTTACCAGGCACTGATCTTTGAAGTTGAGCTGCTGGCCGTCAAATAGACATCAATTCAAGGCCCTTTTATAAGAGGAACAAGCTCGTGGCGACCGTAGTACCCTTCACAGGCATGCGGCCGCGGCAGGAACTGGCGGATAAAGTGGCCGCACCGCCCTATGACGTGGTTTCCAGCGAGAAAGCCAGGGCGCTGGCCGACGGTAATCCGCTCAGTTTCCTGCATATCAGCAAGCCCGAAATCGATCTCGATCCGTCCGTGGATGTTTATAGCGATGCCGTTTATGACAGGGCGCGCGCCAATATGGATCGCAGTCTTGCCGAGGGCATCTTCACCCCCGATCCTTTGCCCTGCTTTTACTGTTATCGCCAGACGCTCGGTGACCACTGCCAGACCGGCATCGTGGCGCTGGTCAGTGCCAATGAATATGAAAACGGCACCATCAAGAAACACGAACTGACCCGGCCGGCAAAAGAAAATGACCGCACCCGCCATATGGCGGCTGTGTGTGCCCAGGTGGGACCGGTGTTTCTGACATACCGGGCCGACGCGACGCTCAAGGACCGGGTCAGCCGCAGTACTGCCGGTACGCCTGTCAATGATTTTGTGGTCGAGGGTGTTCGGCACCAGTTGTGGATCATGGACGATACCAGCGTACTGGAATCAGTGACCAACCTGTTTGCTGCTGTGCCGGTACTGTTTGTGGCCGATGGTCACCACCGGTCGGCTGCGGCCGTGCGTTATCGTGCCCAGTGCCGGGATGCCAATCCAGACCATACCGGTACCGAGCCCTACAACTATTTCATGGCGGTGCTGTTTCCCCATGATGAACTGAATATCCTCGGCTATCACCGAGTGATTCGCGATCTCGGCGCCTATGATGTCCCCGGCTTCCTGGTGGCCCTGGGCGAGGTATTTCACATCACGCCTAGCCAGGCACCGGTGACCCCAATGCGGCCGCAAGTGTTTGGCTTGTACCTAGCTGGCCACTGGTATGCATTGGCTCTCAAGGATCAATATCAGCCGGCCACCGATGTCGTGTCATCTCTGGATGTGGCCATCCTGCAGGATCACGTGTTGACGCCTTTGTTAGCCATCAGAGATCCCCGTACGGATGATCGTATCGATTTCATCGGCGGTGCCAGGGGGCTGGCGGCGCTGGCCGAAGCAGTAGACAATGGCGGTTATGCGGCCGCGTTTGCCTGTCATCCGGTGACCATTGAACAGCTCATCGCCATTGCCGAGGAAGATCGGCTGATGCCGCCTAAATCCACCTGGTTTGAACCGAAACTGAAATCCGGCCTGGTTATGCACTGGCTGGGTTGAGTGGCCCTGTCATGACTGAAACAAACCTGTCCGGCAAGTCCCAGCAAGCTCCTTCTGTCCTTGATGCCCTGATACCTGTGAGCTTCCTCGTCATCCTCCTGTTCATTTCCGTGCGCCTGTTTGGCGAAGACTCATCCTACGGGCCCAACCAGATCGTGTTGCTGCTGGCGGCCTGTGTTGCCATGCTCGTGGGTTTCAAGAATGGCCAGGGCTGGGCGGCGATGGAACGTGACATCTTCACCGGCATGACCATCATCTTCGGCCCCAGCTTCATCCTCCTGGCAGTCGGCATCATGATCGCGACCTGGATTGCCGGCGGCGTGGTGCCTGCCATGATCTATTACGGGCTCAAGCTGATGAATCCCTCGGTGTTCTATTCGGCGGTCTGCCTGACCTGTGCCATTGTCTCGCTCAGTATCGGCAGTTCGTGGACAACCGCTGCCAGTGTCGGCGTGGCGATGATTGGCACTGCCGCGGGCCTGGGCCTGTCGCCGGCCATTTGCGCCGGAGCCATCATTTCCGGGGCCTATTTCGGTGACAAGATGTCTCCGCTGTCAGACACTACCAATCTCGCGCCGGCCGTGGCCGGGGTGGATCTGTTTTCCCATATCCGCCACATGGCCTGGACCGGCGTGCCGGCGCTGCTGTTTGCCCTGACCCTGTTCACGATCATCGGTTTTGCTTCGGAACCGGCCGCGGATATGAATAATCTCGACAGTACCCTGGCTGTGCTTACGGATCACTTCACGATCGACTGGTACATGCTGCTGCCGCTGGCGGCGCTGTTTGTGCTGGCCTGGCAAAAGATGCCGGCCCTGCCGGCAATCCTGATCGCCGCTTTCCTGGGGGCTATCTATGCCGTGGTGTTCCAGGATTTTGGCCGTGACGCGGAAAGAGGGCAGATCGGTGCGATCTGGTCGATTCTGTTCGGTGGCTATGAAGCCGGAACCGGCGATGTCGTTCTTGATGACCTGCTCAGCGGTGGCGGGGCGGCCAACATGCTCAATACCATCTGGCTGATCATGTGTGCAGTGTTTTTTGGTGGCGCCATGGAACACACGGGGCTGCTGGTGAAACTGCTGGAGGAGATCATGCAGCGGGCAAAATCCTCGGCAGCCATCATTACTTCCACGATTCTGACTTGCATCGGCACCAACATCATTGCCGGCGATCAGTACATTGCCATCGTGTTGCCGGGGCGCATGTATAAAGTGGCCTTTCGTCACCACAAGATGGCACCGGTCAATCTAAGCCGGGCCATCGAGGATTCCGCCACGGTGACGTCGGCCCTGATTCCCTGGAACACGTGCGGCGCCTTCATGGCAGCTACACTGGGTGTGCCGACATTCGTGTACCTGCCATTCTGCTTTTTCAATCTGACCATGCCGGTCATCTCGATCGTGTATGGCATTTTGAATTTTCGCATCCTGCCCCTGGTGGAGAGTGAGGATGACCCCACGATGATGTCTGCGACTACCTGAAATGCGTTCATCCAGGGCATAAAAAAAGGAAGCCATGGCTTCCTTTTTTTGTGGGTGCTGCGAGCGGGGCTTATTTCGTGGCGCGGGGGTCCTTGCTAGTGGTAATACCCATGGCCTGCCATTTTTCCCAGCGCTCGATATTGTCCGGATCGCGTGAGCCGCAACCACCGTCGGCCGGGCGCTTGTAGGAACCATCAGCCGCTTTCACCCAGCACATGGCGCCACCCGGGCGACCATCCACCAGCGGACTGAACATTACCGTGACCTCATCACCCGGCTGGAAGGTTCTGCCAGTAACGCCGGCACGCACCAGTGACGGCGGGGCACTGCCTTCAAATCCCCATTCCACGGTCTCGCCGTTTTCATCCGTGACATTGATGTACAACCAGGCGTGCGGGTTGTTGAAAGCCCAGCGCTCGACAACGCCGGTGACGACCATTTCGGTATCACGGTCGAACATGCTGAAGCTGTGGTGCGCCAGCGCACCAGCAGAGGCAAGAGACAGTAGGCAGGAGGCAAGTAGCGTATGAAATTTGCCGGGGGTTTTGCCGAGTTCTGTCTTTATCGCCGATAAGAAATGCCATTGGTAGCTCGTTTTCGAAATTGAAGTTTTCATCATCTTCTTGTCTCTTGTCTCTTTGACTATTGTTCGAGTGCCGGATCACTGAACGGGTCCGGTGTCTGACCGGGCAGTTCGGGGAACAGGGTGGCACCGCGCGGATCCTTGTAACCCGGCTCACCTGGCAGGTAGAAATTGGTCAGGCCATTTTCATCCAGGTACGAATTGCTGCTGTCTTCGCATTCCCAGTGCTGCACGCGATAACCGATTTCTTCCAGTTCGGGGGCCGGACGAAAGGCGTAGACAAAATTCAGCGGTTTCAGGAAGGCATGCTTGTCGTACATGGTGACCTGGACAACCAGGCGAGTCTCCTCACCAAACTGTTTCAGTTCCCAGGTTTCAACGGTTTCCAGTTGATTGCTAGTCATGGGAGACCAGCGTGTGAAGTCGGCCGGGCGCAGGTACTTGGTGTTGGTGATGAGCTTTTCGCCATCCCAGAAGCCGATGGTGTCGCCGAACCAGGAATGCGCACCGTTCATTTCCGCGAGGTTGGTGTGTTCCTTGTTGATATAAATGCGGCGAATACTGTTGGCAAAATCATTGATGAACCAGGACTCGTTCAAGGTGTTGATGAACTCGTGGTTGTAGGGTTCCAGCAACCAGCGCGGCATGCCAGCCGGTTCGCAATGGGTCAGGCGGTCGTAACCGACTTGGCCGTCTTCCTGCTGCTGGCGCCAGCGTTCCTTGTAGGCAGCCTCGTAGGCCGGGGTTAGCACACCTTCTTTGACGGTACCGCCGCGCAGGCCGCCGTCGATGAAGAGATCCATGTGATTGTTGCCGGCGGTATACCAGAGACCATCCCAGCGTGGCAGGGTTTCCCAGGTGTGCTTGGTACCGCCATTGGCTTTATCGAGCAAGTACTGGTAATGCTCATCTGAGGTGGCAAATTCGCGCTCAGGTGAAATCGCTTCCAGGACAGGGCCGGTAAAGCCATTGATCTGGGCGGTTGCCGTGGTGGCTGCCAGCCACAATGACAGGCCTGTCAGTATGGTAGCCACGCAGGTAAATGGCAGGCGGGTATAAAGTCGTTTATGCACGTTGTTTCCCCCAAGCAAAGACTTTAGTGATGGCCTTGAAAGGCTCTTTGTTTATTTTTATTGTCCAGGATAGAGTAAACAGGTCCCTTCAACCTGTCCAGCCCGGCCTGGTGTCCCTTTTTACAAGGCTCTTTTCAAATCCGCTTACTCGAAGCTGAAAAAATCTTCCTCTTCGGGTTGCTCCATGCCTTCCTCATGATACTTCTCCCAGATGTCAGCCCATGGCCGGCCGGGAATGTTCGGCATGTCGTATTCAAGCGTGTATCCAGGTGTGGTTGGTGTCGCCAGGCCATCGATGGGATAGTTGGTGGCAACACATTCCATGTACACCATGGGATCGCCTTCGTTGAGTTCACGGGTCTTGTCCATGTGCTGCACGATGCGCAGGGGATCGGCGAAGGCTTCCTCGTCATACATGATGATTTCATGTTTCAGGCCCTCGCCGCGCTCGTCGGCGAAAGGAGTATAGATCTCGATGGTCTGGAACTTGTTGCTGAATTCAAAGCCGCCATGGGAAATCCAGCCCTGCACATTGGACGTCCAGGTGATGAGGGCATCGCCGTCCCAGAAGCCGATGGTCTCGCCAAACCACTGCGGCACATCCGGACCCAGCCGGGGCACAACACCACTCATGTCGAATTCGCGGCCGATCTGGATTTGGGTCAGTGTGGTCTTGGCGGCATTGCGCATATCAAGCACCATGTCCGGGGTCATCAGAATCTGGACGCTACTGCCGCCATACTGGGCCAGGCGTCGCATGAAGCCCTCCGGCCAGCAATAGGAACCCGGCCACTGCGGGGCACTGCTGCCGGTATAGTGGTACATCTGCTGAACAAAGCGGCGCTGGTATTCCGGGGTCAGCAGGGTCAGGTAGGTAGGAACCTGGGTGATTGCGCCGTAATACCAGGTGGCGTTTTTATCCTTGCGGCGGTCATAACGACCGTTCCAGTCGGGAAGCGTGGCCTGGGTGTGAATAGTGGGACCGCCTTTGGCTTTGGTTTCCTCAAGCAGGGCCTGGTAATGCGCTGCCGCGGTGCGGAAAGGGTAGGGGCTGACAATTTCCTCGCGCGGGTAATCGCGGTCACAAAAGCCCCAGGCCGCAGTTACCGGCGGATTGTCACCGACCATGGCAACCTCATAGGCGCCCCAGATCTGTTCCAGCCCGGACGGGGAGTTGCACTTGTAGTAGCGTTTGTCGAACCAGAGGTCCTCGTCCTTATAAAAATCCCGGGTGCCGAAAATGTCCACCGGCAGCGGGTCCACACCTGCCGGAATTTCGCCATCCCTGGTGGCATAGATCGGGGGATACTCAGGCGGAATGCCGGCACCGGCCCACCAACCCTTGGTTTCGGTACCCACCAGGTTTTCCGGCATCATGGGGTCGGGCGCACCACGGCCGACACTTTGCTGGGCTGATGTTGTGGTCGTGAGCGTGATTAAGGTGATGGCGGTAGCCATCAGGCAGACGAGCCTGTTGCGGTAGCATTGCATTTCCCTGTCCCCTCTCCGTTGCTGTTATTATTCAGATGTTTTTAATGGAGTGCCCGGTAGTATAAGAGTCTCTTTAAGAGATTACCAAGGCCAGTTGTCATGAATCCCGCCAAGCTCATTAGCGCCTGTCTCGTCAGTTTATGCCTGCTCTCACCCGCCAGTTTGGCCGGAGAAATCACGGTGGCCGTGGCCGCCAACTTCACGCCGGTGATGCGGGAGCTGGCTGCAGCTTTTGAGGAGGAAACGGGCGATCACGTGGTGGTGACCTTCGGTTCCTCCGGTCGCCTGTACGCCCAGATCATGAACGGGGCCCCCTTTGATCTGTTTTTCTCCGCCGACCAGGACAAACCGGCTGCCCTGGTGAGCGCCGGCAAGGCCGATGCGGCAAGCCGCTTCACCTATGCCCGTGGCAAACTGGTGCTCTGGTCAGCCGATGCCGCCATGTCGGTGGAAAATGGCGCCGCGTTGCGTGCCAATGCCAGTCAGCGTATCGCCCTGGCCAACCCTCGCCTGGCCCCCTACGGCCTGGCCGCTGAACAGGTCCTGGCCAAACTGTCCGCGCAAGGCATCACTGCCAACAATCGCGTCACCGGCGAAAGCATCACCCAGGCCTACCAGTATGTCGACACCGGCAACGTCCCGCTTGGCTTCGTGGCCCTGTCCCAGGTCATCGACAACGGCCGCATCCAACGCGGCAGTGGCTGGATCATCCCGCAGAATATGTACGACCCCATTAGCCAGGATGCGGTACTGCTGACTGACGCGAAAGATAAAAAAGTGGCCCAGCGCTTTCTGACATTCGTACAAAGTGACATCGGCAAAAGCCTAATCACAAAGTACGGCTACGAAGCTGACTAAAAGCCAATTTCAGGTATAATGCCGGCCTCGCCGGAGGCCAGCATGGTGAGCCATCGAACAAGATGGCGATTGCTCAGCTGGGTGAGGACAAGCGTATTCAACGTGACAGCGATGAGCGCAGGACGAACGCCTCAAGCTGTGCTTGAGGCCGGAAGAGCACCAGCCCGCAGGGCCTGCTCAGCAAGATTGAAGACAAACCTGATGTAGATCAGAGTAGTGTTCCAAGTTTGGGTCATTAGCTCAGTTGGTAGAGCACCGGACTCTTAATCCGATGGTCGTAGGTTCGATCCCTACATGACCCACCAAAAACAAAAAGCCGGGATTCTTCCCGGCTTTTTTATTCCTGCTTAAGCAATTTTCTACTTTGTCGCTGCTTCCTGAGGTCCAGGAATGTTCAAAAACCGTTTACCGACCAACCCGGCAGTCACCGACCCGTTCACGTTAAGCGCCGTTCTGCCCATATCAATCAATGGCTCAATCGAGATCAACAGGGCCACCATGGTTACTGGCATGCCCATCGCGGGCAGCACGACCAGGGCCGCGTTGGTCGCCCCGCCGCCAACGCCGGCAATACCAAAGGAACCGAGGGCGATGATCAGGACCAGTGTGGCGATGAACTGGGCATCGATTTCAATGCCGACAGTGGGCGCCACCATCACGGCCAACATGGCCGGGTAGATGCCAGCACAACCGTTCTGGCCGATGGTGGCACCAAAAGAAGCGGCTATATTGGCAATCGGAGCCGGAATAGCCAGTTCGTCCACCTGTGTTCTGATCGACAGGGGTATGGCGGCCGCCGAGCTGCGAGAGGTAAAGGCAAAAGTCAGCAGTGGCCATATTGACCTAAGGTAATCCGTCAAGTTGTTGCCCGTCAGGCGAATGATCAGGGCATGCACGGCAAACATGAGGAAGATGGCAAGGTAAGAGGCAATGACAAAGCTGATCAAGGACAGAATGGCGCCACCATCGGAGCAGGCAATAACGCGCGTCATCAGCGCGAGCACCCCGTAAGGCGTCATGGCGATTACCAGTTTTACAAAGCGCATCACAACGGCCTGGGTAGTCGTCACAAACTGCCGAATACTGGCACCACGTTCGGGGTTTTCCTCTGCGACCAGCATGGCGGCTACACCAAATAGCAGGCCGAAAATCACGACCGAAATAATCGACACATCCCTGGCACCGGTCAGGTCGGCAAAAATATTGGTGGAAACAAAGCTCACCAGTAAGTCGGGGATACTGAGGCTGGCTACTCCCTGCGGACGGCTGCTCAGTTCCTGCGCTTTTGCCAGCTCCGCGGCACCTTCTGTAAGCCCCTCAGCAGTTAAGCCGAAAACTTCGGCCATGAGCACGCCGATCAGGGCGGCAATCATCGTGGTGACCAGCAAGACCGCGACGACCAGGCTGCCAATACTGCCCAGGGTTTTGATCTCGCCAACCTTGAGAATCGAGGCGATCATCGTGATGAGAATCAAGGGCATAATGATCAGGCGCAGCAGATTCACGTAGCCATTGGCTACCACGTTGGTCCACGCGAGGGTTTGTTCGACGATTGGTGTGTCAAAGCCGTATACGAATTGCAGGAAAAAACCGAAAGCGCTGCCAAACACCAGGCCGATCAGCACCCGGCGCGACAGGCTGGTTTTTGTCCTGGCAAGACGGAAAAGGACCAACGTGCAGACCAGAAAGAAGCCGAGATTGAGTAGTACCGCAGGAATCACTATGACGAATACTTGGAAAAGGAAGGTCAGGCTGGGAGTATAGCGGCAATGCAGGTTTTTGTGTGCCAGTTTGCCTGTGTCATTCGCGGGTTCCCCCGGCTGGGTATCGGATGCCGATGGTCATGATGCCGGTACCAGCGTGGTATGAGGTTATAAGAAGCCGTTGTGTGTGGCCTTGTCATCGCCGGGAAAAGGGGTAGGCCGGTAAAATCCGGTACATGGCCGGCAACGGATGCGGCACTGACACCAGAGGTGGAAAAAATCAGTGCCGGCAGCCGTGAACTGGGCAAGAGCGAGTCTTATTCACTCCGTGATGAGTGGATTTGGTTGACCTGCCGTGAAAGTATTCGGGTTACCCTCATTGAAAATGCGATGAAGGGTGAAGTACCACTCGCCATCGATCTTCTCGTATTCGTCTTCCCATGAGCCAAAGCTGAGCCACTGAATCTGGCGACGGTCGGCGTTGTTGGCATAGTTCATCCAGTATGTGATGGCTTTCGCCTTGTTGCCGTCGACGGTGATGACCTGGTTGGTGACCAGGTGGCGCACAGTGGAGGGCCACTCACGGCCATCAGGGGTGGTGGCCGGCTGGAAGCCCATGGTGCGCAGGTCGTAGGTGCCGGAAGACATGAATTCACGAATCGCTTCCCGGCCAATCACCTCGCCGCGGGCCCAGTCCAGTACGCCGTTTTCGGCAAAGACAGCGGCATAGCCGTCGGCATCAAAGTAGTCCATGGCGATGACGTAGCGATTCTGCAGGTCGATGATGGCGGCGCGATCATCGGCATAACCGTCTGGATATTTCTCGGCACTGGCCGTGGCAGAAACCAGTAGCAGGGCAAGGCAGGTAAAAAACGTTTTCATGGGATTCCCTTTATGTGGAGTTGGTGGCCTGTCGAAGTGCGATAAAGATGTTATCTGTAAAAAGCCACCAGTTATTTGTTGTTGTTCTAAAACGCAAAGCGCCATTGTATGTTCTTTTCACACATCTCGTGAACTGCACCATCATTGATGAGGCAGCCACAGGACCATACTGTCACTGCTTTAAATTCCGCTTTATCCTTAATTTTTGCATCGTTTTATGAAAATCTCTTAAAAGTCCTGTAAAAAGACTGATTGAAAAAATAGCACGCAGGCCAGTCACGTATTTAAAGCTGACTTCAGCCCGAACGATGTCCTGAAAAGTCCAGTAAAAACAATAAGTAAAGAGGCGAGAAAGGGACGCTGCCAGTTATACTGGGCAACAGAACAACAGAACTATGAATACCAAAGTAGGAATTCACCACATGTCTTTATTCCGTGATCCCGCGAAGCGCAGTCCGTTACTGTGTCATGCTCTGCCTGCAGCGCTGCTCATTACCGGTATGTTAGCTGCCAGCCAGGCGTCGGCAGATGTCGACTGGGACCTGATCGACGAGTACTGCACTGAATGCCATAACCTGGATGATTTCGCCGGCAGTACGGCATTTGACCTGATGGATCATGACGCCCTGGTCAGTGATGCAGATACCTGGGAACTGGTTATCCGTAAAGTCCGCACCGGCATGATGCCGCCTGCCGGCAAGCCGCGTCCGTCCCGTGCTGTGCTTGATGCGTTCACCGATGATCTGGGTGAAGCCCTTGATGCCGAGTATGCCCTGAACCCTGATCCGGGCAGTGAAGGACTGGCCAGGCTCAACCGCCAGGAATACCAGAACGCGATTCGAGACCTGCTGCATTTTGACGCCTCCCATATCATGGCAGTTATTCCGGCCGAGACCGATGGGGAAGGGTTTGACAACAATATTGATTTACTCAGTGTGTCCCCCACATTGATCGATGCTTATGCCAGTGCAGCCATGCGCATCAGTCGCGAAGCGGTGGGTGACCTGACGCTCATTCCGTCTGAGAAAGTGTTTGATGCCAGCAACGGCACCATTGACGGGCTGCCTCTGGGTACCCGTGACGGCCTGGCGGCTACGCATAATTTCCCACTCGATGCCCGCTACCAGTTCAACATCGGCGTTTCCGTTGGCGGCTTCTTCGGTGGCAACCTGTACTGCTCCCAGGGATACAAGCTGGTGGTCAGTATAGATGGCGAATTGCTGGAGGTTGAAGACCCCGGTAATTTCCAGCTGCCGATCAGCGCCGGCAGTCACACCATCGCGGCAGCCTTGCAGGATGTTGAACGCTGCATCGGGGCGGATGATTATTTTGACAATTACCTCAAGTTGGGTTCGGTCAGCAACATCAAGATCAATGGCCCCTTTGACATCAGTGGTCCAGGTGACACGCCCAGCCGCCGTGCCATTTTCAGCTGTTATCCGCGCACCCTGGAAGCAGCCCAGCCTTGTGCCCGCGAGATTCTCACCAGCCTGGCGACCCGTGCCTGGCGCAAACCGGTGGCCGCCGACGCGGCGGAGGTCAACGAACTGATGGCTTTTTATGACAGGGGCGACAAGCTGGAAGGTTTTGAAACCGGTATCCAGTACGCCATTGCCCGCCTGCTGATGGATCCACGCTTCCTTTACCAAATAGAAGATGCGCCAACCGACCTAGCGCCTGGACAGATTTATGCCGTGAATGACATCGAACTTGCCTCGCGCGTGTCGTTCTTCCTCTGGAGCAGCATCCCTGATGCCGAACTGCTGGAACTGGCCAGCGCCGGACGCCTGCGTGAAAGCGCTGTGCTGGAAGACCAGGTGCGCCGCATGTTGCGTGATGACAAGGCCGAAGCCCTGGTGCGAAATTTCGCCGGCCAGTGGCTGATGCTGCGTGAGCTTGATGCGGCCCAACCTGAAGACCGCGCCTTCAACCCGCAATTGCGCGATGCTTTCAAGCAGGAGACCGAATTGCTGTTCATGGACATCATGCGTGAGGATCGCGGCATTCTTGGTTTCCTGGACAGCGATTACACCTGGCTGAACAGCCAGCTGGCCAGCCATTACGGTATTGAAGGTGTCCGCGGTGACTACATGCGCCGTGTACCGCTTCCCGAGGACAGTCCTCGCCGCGGCCTGCTGGGTCACGGCAGTGTGTTGACAGCCACCTCCGTGGCCAACCGGACATCGCCGGTCGTGCGCGGAGCCTGGATTGTCGAGGACTTGTTGGGTGCGCCCGTGCCGACACCGCCTCCCGGTGTGGAAACCGATCTGACCAATGAAACAGCGCCCGAGGGTGCAGTCATCAACACCCTGCGCGACCGCCTGGAACTGCATCGGGCCAACCCCACTTGCGCCTCGTGTCACCAGATCATGGACCCGATCGGTCTGGCGCTGGAAAACTTCGACCTGGTCGGTCGCTGGCGCACCCAGGAAAATGGCTATGACCTGGACACCAATACCAACCTGATTGATGGCACGCCAATCAACGGCCCGGTTACCCTGCGCAACGCGCTGCTGGAACGGGGCGATGCCGTGGCATCCACCGTTATCGAAAAGATGTTGAGCTATGCGCTGGGTCGTCACCTGCATGCGCATGACATGTCTGCCGTGCGCAAGATTGCCGCTGAAACTTCAGGCAGTGATTACCGCTTTTCTGATATCGTGATGCGTATTGTCGAAAGTGATCCCTTCCGCCTTAAAATTGCTGAAACCCCGGACACTGATGTGGCCGGTCGTTAATCGAGACAAGAGCACCCTATGAAATTCCTGACCAAGAAACATCTGTCACGTCGTCACTTTATTCGCGGTGGCGGCAGTGTCATTGCCTTGCCCTTGCTGGAAGCCATGATTCCGGCCGGTGCCTCTGCCCAGAGTCTCAGCATGCCCAAAACACGACTGGCCTGTATTTACATTGCGCACGGTGCGGTCATGAAATACTGGACACCATCAACCGATGGCACCGGTTTCGAGTTTCCGCAAACACTGAAATCGCTTGAGCCCTTCCGTGAACACCTGAATGTCATCAGCGATCTGCGCCTGCCGGCAGCCTACGGCGATGACGCTTCAGCCGGTGCCAACCATAACCGTTCATCGGCGACCTGGCTGACCAATGTGCCTGTAGGCACCGGCCCTTCGCCGACCTCCTTTGACCAGTTCGTGGCCCAGCATATCGGCCAGGAAACACCGATTCCGACACTGGAACTGTCACTGGACGAAGGCAGCTCGATCTCCTACCAGACGCCGGAAACGCCGCTGCCCATGGAGCAGAATCCGCAGATTGTGTTTGAACGCCTCTTTGGTGACGGCAGCACAGCGGAAGAACGGATTGCCCGTGCCGAACTGAAGCAGAGCCTGCTGGATGCCGTGGTCGATGATGTGGCCAAACTGCAGCAGACCTTGCCGTCTGCCGACAAGTATCGACTGGAGCGCTACCTGGAGGACGTACGTGAAATCGAGCGTCGCCTGCAACTGGCCAGTGCCTCCGGTGTGAATGACCTGGATGTGCCGGGCAAACCGGTGGGCATTCCCAACAGTTTTGTCGAGCATTCCAAACTGATGTTTGATCTGCTGACGCTGGCCTGGCAGGCGGAAATTACCCGTATTTCGACCTTCATGGTGGCCCGCGAGGTCAGCAATGAGGTGTTCAGCGAAAGCGGGGTCAACGAGCCCTTCCATAACCTGTCGCATCATTCGGAAGTGCCGGCCAATATTGAACGCCTGGCACAACTCAATGCTTTCCATACCAGTTCCACTATTGCCTATTTCCTGAAGAAGCTCAGTGAAACCCCTGATGGTGACGGAACATTGCTTGATCACTCCATGGTGGTGTACGGCAGCGGCATGAGTAATTCCAACCAGCACGACCATGATCCGTTGCCGTTGCTGCTTGCCGGTGGCGCTTCCGGCCGTTTGCAGGGTGGTCGTCATATTCGGGCCGGCCATGGGACAACCATGGCCAATCTGCTGGCAGGCATGTTTGAAAAACTCGATATTCCGGCCAATTCTTTCGGCGACAGTACTGCCGCACTGACAATCTGAGGTGCTTGCGATGAAAAGACAGCTTTTCTGGTGTGCCCTGGCAGGCAGTGTGTTGCTGCCGCTGGCTGCACAGGCCGATGATAGGCTGGCCGTTGCCGCCATGCAGCGCGAACTTGACGTCGTTCGTGCACTGCTGTCAGAGCGTGGTGCCGATGCGAATGCCATGGGGCCGCACGCCACGCCGGCCTTGCACTGGCTGGTGCAGTATGAAGAACTGGAATTGACCGAGCGTCTGCTGGAAGCCGGTGCCGATGTGAATCAGCTCAATGGCCTGGATGTGCCGGCCCTGAGTCTTGCCATCCAGAATCGCGATGTGGCCATGGTTGAACTGCTGCTGGCCCACGGTGCGGATATCAGCACCCCCGATGTCGCAGGTGAAACACCGCTGATGTTGGCCGCCCGCAGTGGCGAGCCTGGTATCGTCAAGGCCCTCCTTGCCAAAGGTGCGGACGTGAATTACCGCGAACCGCAACGTGAACAGTCCGTCCTGATGGTGGGTGTGCGTTCCGGATCGCCTAAAGTCGTCGCCATGCTGCTGGCAGCAGGTGCTGACGTGAACGCCCAGGGTCTGCCTGCTGAGCCGCCATCCTGGCGCCTGCCCGAAAACGTCAGGGCATCACATGGTGTGGGTGTGAACTGGGGCGGTTACCCGAAACATGGTCAGCGCGAAGCTCTCGGCGGTGCCAAAACACCGCTGCTGTATGCTGCCCGCCAGGGTGACCTGGAAACAACCCGATTACTGGTCGAGGCGGGAGCCGACCTGGAGCAGGCTGATGCCAATGGCACGACACCGCTGCTGACGGCCATCATCAATGGCTCCGTGGCGGTCCAGCCCGGCGAACACACAGATCACCTCGATGTGGCCTGGTACCTGATCGAGCAGGGTGCCGATATCAATGCCACCGACTGGTTTGGTCAGAGTCCGCTGTATGCCGCAGTGGATCTGCGCAATCTCGAAAAGCGCGGCCCTCTCGCTGACAATGGCGTCGATCGCAAAGCCGTTCTGGCCCTGGTCAAAGGCTTGCTGGAACGGGGCGCTGATCCCAATGCCCGCATCCAGGAAGTGCTGCCGGTCAAACGCTGGATCACCCGCCTGGGTAACCTGCAGTGGAACGATGTCACTGGCCAGACTGTTTTCCACCGCGCAGCCCTTTCCGGCGATATCACCACCATGAAACTGCTGGTTGAACACGATGCCGACGCCACCATCAAATCCTTCAATGGCACCACGCCGTTAATGGCCGCTGCCGGCATCAACTGGACCGTGGCCCAGACCTTCGACGAGGGTGACGAAGCCCTGCTCGAAGCGGTCAAGCTGGCTCATTCCCTGGGCAATGACGTGAATGCCCAGAATGATCTGGGGCTTGCCGCGGTTCATGGTGCAGCCAATCGCGGCTTGAACGACATCATTCGCTGGCTGGCTGAGCACGGTGCCGAAATGGATATCGAGGACAATGTCGGGCGCACACCAGCGACCTGGGCGCATGGTGTCTTTCTGGCCACCCACCCGCCGGTGGATCGTCCCGAAACGGTCGCGCTCATTGAAAGCTTGCAGGCCGAGCAGCAAGATCGTCTTTCAGCGGCAAATCCCTGAAGCAATTGAGTTCAGGCAATACCCTAAAAGCCGGACATTTTGTGCGGTTATTGTGAACAATTCGCTCGCCAGCAGAGAATATTTGACAAAAATACATATTAAAATCAGTATGATAGCGTTTATGGCGGTTTTGGTCCTGAGGCGCATAAAAACTGATCGGTCAGTCCGGAATCCTTTGCGCCTTTCACTACCATATGGCATTATTTGGGGCATTCCGTGGCTTTTCGGTGCAGGGGTATAGACCGGAAGACCAGACAAAGCGGAATGAGCACTGTTTCTTGCAGTAGCAAGCAGTATTAAGAAGAAGAAACAAGAATTACATAAAAAAGAGAAGTGCAGTCTGTCCAAGGCTGGCATCATTAAGCATTAGTTGCAAAACCCTGGTCTCGAGACTGCCATCATTTACAGATGGGGGATTGCATATATGCGATTCGTGCATATTCACGAAAGGAATTTGGCTTCGGTTCTGGCCGTCACATTACTCCTGCTGACCGCCGGTTTTCATCAAGATACCCATGCCTCGAGCGCGATTGCCAAGGCCGCTAGGAATGACGATCTGGCGCGGTCCCGGCAATTGCTTGCCGACGGTATGGATGCCAACCTGTCTGAACCCGACGGTACCACGCCACTGTTGTGGGCCGTGTACAACAACTCCATCGGGCTGGTGCAAATGCTGCTTCAAGCCGGCGCCGATCCCGACATGGCCAACCACCTCGATCTTTCTCCTCTGGTCCAGGCCAGCCGTTACGGCAATGCTGAAATGATTGCCACGCTGCTCGACAGCGGTGCCAGCCTGGAACGTCCCGACCTGAATACCGAACCTGCCATCATGGCTGCCGCCCGCTCGGGTAACCGGGCAGCGTTGCAGATTTTACTGGATGCCGGCGCGGACCCGAATGCCATCGAACCGGTGGATGAACAGACCGCCATCATGTGGGCCACAGCGGAGGGGCATATCGAGATGGTCCAGTCGCTGCTGAAAGCCGGTGCGAACCCCAATCAGCATGCCCGGGTCAATTCCCTCATTGAACGCAAAAATGCTGATTTTCCCAGTGGCGGCTTTGTCCCGCTGCACTGGGCATCCCGCAATGGTGACGAAGCCATGATGCGTTTGCTGCTGGAAAATGGTGCGGATATCAATGCCCGTAATGGCGATGGTTCCACACCGATGATGCTGGCTATCGTCAATGACCGTTTCGATACTGCGGCACTGTTGCTTGAGCTGGGTGCGGATGCCAATGACGGTTCCCTGTTCTATATCACCGAGATGCGCGATGCCACCACGGACTGGCGTGCCAAAGACGGCACTGTCTACCGCTGGGATCATGAGAATTCCCTGAAAGCGATTGAACTGACCGCCATGCTGCTTGATGCCGGTGCCGACCCGAACAAGGCTTTCAACATGCAAATGCATAACGAGTCCATGTGTTGCGACATCAAGGTCGATGCTACACCGCTGTACCGTGCCGCGAAGGCAGCGGATACCGAGGGACTCAAGCTCATGATTGCCCATGGCGCGAATCCCAACTGGAAACCGGCGAGCGAAAGCAAGTCCACGGGTATCAACATGAGCGTGGAAGTGGAAAGCCGCTCGGCCCTGATGATGGCGATCAATGGTGGCAAGGGCGTGGGCGTTTCCGGTGGCCCCAACGACCTGCGTAATGGTCCTCCTGAATTCCGTGAAGCAGGCACACGTGATCCGGTGACCGCTGTCAGCATGTTGCTGGAGGCCGGAGCCGATGTCAGCGTGCGTGGACCCAACGAGGATACCGCCTTGCACATTGCGGCCAAGGCACTGAACCCGGATATCGTGCGCGCCCTTGTCGAGCACGGTGCTGACCTGAACGCCAAAAACAAGGACGGTAAAACCGCCCTGGAACTGGTCGAGGCCATGGATCCGCCGGAGCCCAGACCGGGTTTCTACTTCGAGCCGCCACCTGCACAACCGATTGAAATCGCCGTTCTGCTGAGAGAGCTGGCCGGACAGAGTTGGGATAGCGCGCAATGAGCAAGACAAGTAGTTCACGGCACCTGGGTGCCGGGTTCAGTGCGTTAACGGCACTGACCACAGCAATCTTCTCCGCCAACGCTGGAGCGCAACAGGCTGCCCTAGAAGACCAGTGGGGTCTGCTCGACGAATACTGCATGGAATGTCACTCCTTTGACGAATTCCGTGGCGGGCTGGCCCTTGAGGGCATGGGCCCCCAGGATGTCCATGACAACGCCGGTATTTTTGAAGAGGTGTTGCGCAAGCTCAAGATCAAGGCCATGCCGCCGCGTGAGCAGCCGCAACCCAGCGCGGCCGAACGCAGCCGTTTTGTCGCTGCGCTCGAACAGACCCTCGATGCTGCCGCCATGGCAGAACCTTATGCAGGCACTACCACGATTCATCGTCTAAACCGTGCTGAATACGCTAACTCAATCCGTGACTTGCTGGGCGTGGATATCGACCTGAGTGAAATGCTGCCCAGTGACGGTGGTGATTACGGTTTTGACAACATTGCCGAGTTGCTGCGCACATCACCCATGCTGCTCGATCGTTACATGACCGTTGGGTTGCGAGTCTCTGATCTTGCTCTGGGCAATACTGAAGCGGCCCTGAGCACAAGCACCTACAACATTCCGTTTGATACCACGCAGGACAAACACCTGAAAGGCTTCCCGTTGGGTACCCGGGGTGGCGTCTCTGCAACCCACTATTTCCCGGCCGATGGTGAATACGTGTTCTCCGCTCGTCCACTGCAGGGCGTAGCAGAAGGCTATTTCGGCATTGAAGGCCACGATAAACCTCATGAATTCCTCGTGTATATTGATGGGGAAATTGTGTATTCCAGCATGATCGGCGGTCCGGAACAGCACGCAATCAGTGTCGAGGAATTCAACAATGTCATTCCGATCGTCAATGACAAGCTGACCTCGCCGCAGATTCCGGTCAAGGCTGGTCCGCACGAAGTCATCTTTACCTGGCGTGAGCGGGTGACAGCAGAACAGAATTCCTGGCAGCCGACAGAACGTGACACCCTGGAAATCCATAATACATCCGGTATGCCGCGCTTGGAAAAGGCCATGGTGTCAGGTCCCTATAACACTTCCGGAATCAGCAACATGCCGCCGCGGGAAAAGATCCTTACCTGCCGGCCTGAGGCCGAGAATGAAGAAATGGCGTGTGCCCGGGAAATTCTGCTGAACCTGGCCCGCGAAGCTTTCCGCCGTCCGGTCACCGATGCTGATATTGCTGCACCTCTTGCCTTCTATGAAGACGAACGTTCCAGTGGCGGCAACTTTGATGAAGGGATTCGCGCTGCTGTAGCCCGCGTCATTGTCAGCCCGTTCTTCCTGTTCCGCGTGGAAACCGATGCGCCAGATGCGGCACCCGGGATGGACCATGCGCTCAATGGCATTGAACTGGCTTCCCGGCTCTCTTTCTTCCTATGGTCATCGCCGCCGGATGATGAGTTGCTGGCCCTGGGTGAAAGTGACGCAATTACCGAGTCTGATGTGCGTGAAGAGCAGGTTGTCCGCATGCTCAGTGATTCGCGCTCCGATGCCTTCATCGACAATTTTGTCGGGCAGTGGTTGCAGCTGCGCAACCTGGACAAGATGGCGCGCCCGGACCTACTCATGTTCCCGGATTTTGATGACAACCTGAGGCAGTCTTTCCGGCAGGAAACGGAAATGCTGTTTGCTCATGTGTTGCGCAACAACCTGCCCGTGCATGAATTGCTGACGGCTAATTACACCTTCGCTGATGAGCGTCTGGCACGTCATTACGGTATTGAGGGTGTCTATGGCGCTCGCTTCCGCAAGGTGGCGGTTGAGAATTCGAATCGCTGGGGCCTTTTTGGTCATGGCAGTATCCTGGCACTGACCTCAGCCACCAGCCGCACTTCACCAATCATGCGCGGCAAGTTCATCCTGACCGAATTCTGGAATAACCCGCCACCACCAGCTCCCCCCAATGTGCCGGCACTGGAAGAAAGCTCGCCCCATGACAGGCCGTCAACGGTGCGTGAGCAGCTGGAAAGACACCGTGCCGATCCGGCTTGTGCAATTTGCCACAATGTCATTGACCCGGTTGGCTTCGCGCTGGAGAACTTTGATGTGGATGGCTCCTGGCGTGAAACCACACGCGCAGGCTTGGCCATTGATGCCTCCGGCATCTTGCTGGATGGCAGCCCGGTCGATGGCCCAGAAGCACTGCGCAAGGCGCTGCTGCGGGACCCCGAGCTGTTTGCCAGCACCGTCGCCGAAAAATTGTTGGTATACGCATTGGGTCGAGGCCTCGATCCGCGCGATATGCCGGTAGTACGCAGTATTGTCAGAAACGCTGCCAAATACGATTACAGCCTGCTGTCCATCGTGCTTGGCGTGATTGACAGTTATCCGTTCCTGATGCGAACCAACAGTTCGCCATCAACTATTAATACCATTGCAACGACCCTGGGAGGTTAACCAATGTTTATTACCAAAAAACATCTGAGTCGCCGCACACTTCTGAGAGGAGCGGGCGTCGCCGTATCACTCCCTCTACTTGACGCAATGGTGCCTGCCGCAACCGCTCAGTCGCAGACTGCTGCCGGACAGAAACTGCGATTTGGTACCGTGTACGTGCCCAACGGGATTTATCCGCTGGATTGGCATCCGGACAAAGTCGGCAAGGACTTTGAATTCAAACGTGTCATGAAGCCGGTGGAAAGAAACCGCGATTACGTGACCACCATCAGCCGCATGAAATCACCGGATGGTGCCCAAGACATGGGTGGTATCCACATGGGTGCCAGTGCTGCGTTCCTCAACGGAGCTGGCCCGCTGAGTGAAAACGGCAACTTCAACCAGCTGCGTTCCAGAAAATCCCTCGACCAGCACATTGCAGATGTCATTGCAGGTGACACACCGCTGCGCTCACTGGAGGTCGGTACTGAAGACATGGGTACCTCTGCCGGTGCCTGTGACAACTATCCCTGTTTGTTCTTCAATACCATGGCCTGGTATGACGATGAAAGCCCGCTGCCCGTGGCGATCAGCCCGCAGGTGACATTCGAGCGCATGTTTGGTGATCCGGGGACAGCAGAGCAGCGTCTGCGCCGCCTGGCTACCAAGCAAAGCATGCTGGACTCCATTCTGGATGAATCCCGCCGCCTGGAGAAAATGCTGGGGTCCGGTGACCGTGCCTTGCTGGATGAGTACCTGACCAACATTCATCGTATCGATGACCAGATCCAGAAACTGTCCACGCGTTCCACCGTTATCGCCAACACGACCGGCGGACCGGTGGGTATTCCGGAAGATTTTGATGAGCACATGACCCTCACTTACGACCTGATGCACCTGGCGTTCCAGGGTGACATGACCCGTGTCTTCACGTTCATGACCGGTCATGAGGCTACCGGCCGCAGCTATGCCCACGTTGGGGTAAACGAGCCGCATCACAATGTCTCGCATCACCAGAACACCGAGGAAAGCATCGACAAGTATTCACGCATCACGACATACCAGATGCAGAAGTTTGGTGAATTCGTCGACAAGCTGCGGAACACACCGGAAGGTGACGGTAATCTGCTGGATTCCTCGCTGCTGTATTTCGGTGCGGGTATGAGCAACGGTCTGCTGCATGATCGCCACAATGTACCTGCCTTGCTCGTCGGTAAAGCCGGTGGTCGTCTGGAAGGCAATCGTCACATCCAGGCGAAGGAAGATGAGCCGACATCCAACCTGTTGCTCGGTATTGCCGATGTCATGGGGGCCGAAATCGATCATATCGGCATTGCCACTGATCGCTTTGTGCTCTGACTCCAACCGCTATACGAAAAAAACCAGGCTTCGGCCTGGTTTTTTTATGACTGTAAAAAATGTAAAAAGCTGATACACCTAGCCCGTTTACCTCGCGTGTTCATGCGAAAATTGGCGGTTAATAAGCGCGAAACGGCCGGTATATCGTGGACACACCATGGTTCGGGGGCTATTCTTGGTCACTAAAATAAAAACACATGACGACAGCTCATAACAAAAAGTCATTTATTGCTTAAGAGGGGATGGATCATGAAACTTCTCAGGACTGCCTTGCTGGGCATGCTGGCTTACAGCTGTCTTTTATCGCTGGCCCAGGCGCAGGCACCGACACCACCGAATGCACAACGAGCCTGGCCGGAAGGCTACATCACCGGGCAGGTGACCAGCATCAACGGGCCGGAAGCCGGGGTCTGGGTTATCGCCGAGACCAATGAACTTAACACGCCCTATATCAAGATTGTCGTCACCGATCACGACGGTCGCTACACACTGCCGCAATTGCCTGAAGCCACCTATAACGTATGGGTCCGTGGTTACGGCCTAGTGGATTCCGAATCTGTGGAAGGACGTCCTGGCGATCGCGATCTCGATTTAACGGCCATGGTGGCAGGCTCGCCCCAGGAAGCGGCCAAGGTGTATCCGCCCGATTACTGGTTTGCGCTGCTGAATATCCCGACAGTCGACATGTTCCCGGGCACTGGCCCGCAGGGCAACGGCTTTTCCCCGCAGATCGAAACCCAGAAAGAGTGGGTGCATGCCTACAAATCCCGCTGCCATTTCTGTCATCAACAGGGCAGTGAAATCACCCGTACCCTGGACCACATGGATCACCTGGGCTTTGATTCTCACGAAGAAGCCTGGGATTACCGTCTACAGCTAGGCGTGCGCGGTGGCCAGATGTATGGCTCATTTGTTGGCCTGGGCCGTGAAGGCATGCTGGGTATCCTGGCTGACTGGACCCGCAGCATCGAAGATGGCCTGGTACCCCCGGAAGCGCCGCCACGTCCGGCAGGCATTGAGCGTAATGTGGTTGTGACGTTGCGTGACATCGGCGGTGATCATGATTTCATGCATGACGAGATCACCACTGACAAGAACAATCCGACTGTGAACGCCTTTGGTCCCACCTATGCCGTATCTTCCGGACATGGCACCCTGGAAGTCGTTGATCCGATCACCAATGACAATTACAAGTTCAATATCCCCACTCGGGAAGATCCGCGTATCGTGCGTAACCGTTTTCCGGCACCCGGACTGCCTTCGAATTTCTGGGGAGACCAGCATATCTGGGGCGTGGAAAATCCTTCCGATCCCCACAATCCCATGATGGACAGTCTGGGTAGGGTCTGGATGACATCCAAGATTCGCAATGACCAGCCGGACTGGTGTAGCCGCGGCTCAGATAACAAGTTTGCGCAGTACTATCCGCTCAGTCGCAGTGGCCGGCAGGCATCTGTCTATGATCCATCCACCGGCAAATTCGAGCTGATCGACACCTGTTTCTCCACCCATCATCTGCAATTTGCCACCAACACTGACCGGACGCTTTATTTCAATGAACTCTCCGGTCCGATGTTCGGCTGGATAGACACCCTGACCTACGACATCACCCATGATGAACAGGCCTCCCAGGGCTGGTGTCCGCAGATTATCGACACCAATGGTGATGGCAAAATCACCAAGCCATGGAATGAAGCCGGCACTGAAAATCCCGATCCCGCGCTGGATACCGAAGTGCGTTACAACCTGTATGCCGTGATTCCCGATCCCAATGACGGTGATGTCGTCTGGGGTGCTGCGGAAACCTATCCCGGTTATATCGTGCGCCTGGATCGGGGTGATAATCCGCCGGAAACCTGTATCTCTGAAGTTTATGAGGTGGCTGATCCGGGCCTGGATCCGCGCGGTATCGACTTGGATTCCAACGGCGTCGTGTGGACTGCACTGGCCGCCTCCAGCCATTTTGCCCGCTTTGATCGCAGCAAGTGCGATGTTCTCAATGGTCCCGGTACGCACCTGGGCACGCATTGTGAGGAAGGCTGGACACTCTACAAAACCGACGGTCCTACGTACCCGGATACCGATATTCCGGCCGACTTCCATTACTTCGGCTGGGTTGACCAGCACAATGTCAGTGGCCTGGGCAAGGACACGCCGATTATGACCGGTTCCAATTCGGACTCCCTGATCGCCCTGGATCCGGAATCTGGTGAATGGACACGTATGCGTGTGCCGTACCCGATGGGTTTCTACCAGCGTGGTCTGGACGGTCGCATCGATGATCCCGATGCCGGTTGGAAAGGGCGCAGTTTGTGGGCCAATTATGGCACCCACCTGATCTGGCACGTAGAAGGCGGCCAGGGCACTACCGGGAAAATGGTGCAATTCCAGATTCGTCCGAATCCGCAGGCCCACTGAGTCAGGGCGGTAGAAAAAAAAGAGGAGCATGCTCCTCTTTTTTTTATGTCTTGTTTGCCCGCTACCTATCGGCTAATTGCTAGCGTTTGACGGGCCGTTTTGAAAGCTTTCTTTGTAATGTACGCCTGTGCATACCAAGGCAACGTGCTGTCGCGGAAATGTTGCCAGCGTTTTCGTCGAGAACACGTTGTATGTGCTCCCACTCCAGGCGGTCGACAGAGATGGGTTCTGCCATGGGTTCATCAGTCTGTTCATGGCCTTCAATAATCAGGGCCAGCAGGTCTTCCACACCCAGTGGTTTGCAGGCGTAGTTCACGGCCCCCTGTTTTATGGCGTTTACTGCAGTGGCGATGCTGGAATAGCCTGTCAGTATCAATACGCGCATGCCATCATGAATACGTTTCAGGTTTTTCAGGCAATCAAGGCCTGATTCCCTGTCTATCTTGAGGTCGACAACAGCATAGTGTGGACTGCCTTCCCTGGCCAGGCGCTCAGCATCTGCGATACAGGTCGCCTTGAGAACACCGAAACCCTTTTTTTCCAGTGCCCTGCCAAGCGTGTCGATAAACACCTGGTCATCATCCACAAGCAGAAACACCTCGCGTTTCATTCGGACCGCTCCAGGGGTTCAAACGGCAGGAATATTTCGATGACAGTTCCGCCGTGGTCGTGGGAAGTCATCAGAATGCGGCCGCCCATGCGATTGATGCTGGCCTGGCTCAGGATCATGCCAACGCCCATGCCTTTTTCCTTGTCGCTGAATATGCGTGATCCCAGTAAGGTAACCAGTTCTTCCTTGATACCATCACCATAATCCCGGATTTTCAGAAACCACTCCCTGTCATTCCACCCGGCTTCCAGGCTCACCCTGTCTGGACTGGCATCGGCAGCATTATTCAGAATATTCACAATGGCCTGCTGCAACGTGGCATCGATCATGATGGGCGGTGAGGCATCGGGGGAAGTGATGTGTATTTGCAGATTGGTTTCCGGGCGCAACAGTTGCCACTGGTCGGTAACCTGGTAAATAAACGTTTCCACGTCACTGGGTCTGGCCGTACCACCTTCCTTCAGGTTGGCTCGGTTGACCAGTTCCCTGAGTGACAGTTTGCAGGTATCAAGCTGCTGGTTCAGTACCGCGATATCCTTTTGCAGAGCTTCGTTGTCTGCATAGTCGTCGGTCATTTCATTGACCAAAATGGTCATCGTGTTAAGCGGTGTACCGAGTTCATGGGCTGTGCCGGCGGCCTGCGTGGCAACAGCGAGGATTTGTTCGTTGCGCAGGTTTTCCTCACGATAGTGATTCAATGATTTGTCCTGTGCCCGAATTTCAGTCGCCATCTTGACGACGAAATAAGTAATCAGTACGGCGCTGACGAGGAAATTGAACCACATGCCCAGGATATGCAGGCTGATGCCGCCGCTTGCGTCCATGTCCATGTGGGCATCCATGGGCAGCAGGGCTGAAAGCGGGAGGTACCAGAATAACAACAGCGTATAGGCACCCAGCGAAATACCGGCAACTGCCCAGGTAAAGGTCCAGGGCAGGATGGCAGCAGAAATGGTGATGGGCACCAGGAAAAACGACACGAAAGGATTGCTGGCACCACCACTGAGGTAGATCAGCAGGGACAGGGTGATGACATCAAACAGGAGATGGCCAAGAAATTCGGTATCGCTGAAGTTTGCGACATTTTTCAGACGCAGTACCACTAGGACGTTGACGATGGCAACCAGGCCCAGCACCAGCAGGATGGCCGTGTACTCAAGATCAAGCTCTAGTAAAAACCGGGCATAGAGAACGGCGGCAACCTGACAGGCAAAGACGATCAGCCTGATGATCAGCAGGCGTTTCAGATTAAGCTGCGATGCCGCTAGCGGGAAAAATCGGGAACCAACCAAAATAACTTCCTGGAATCTATCAACAGGCAGCCATTCTCTCAAAAACCACGGGAAAAATAACTTAGCCTATGATCAGCCTGATCGCTGTCGAGCGACCGGTAAAGGTCATCAAGGAGATAATGGTCCATTGTGCTGTGATCCATGCCCATGCTGTCGGCACCGTGGTTCATGCTGCCATGGTCCATTATGCTGTGATCCATGCCCATGTTGCCGGCATCGTGCTCCATGCTGCCATGACCCATACCCTGGTCCATGCCACCGTGATCCATCCCCGACATGCCCATGTCTTTCATGGTCAGTGTCGGCCTGGGCCGCAGTGGCGGTACCAGGGCGCGCATACCTTCGCGTGTAGCCAGCGTTGCGGCGGCATAGCCGTATCGATCGTTGGTCTCGCACATGATGGTGTAGGCCTTGTCATCCGTTGGGGTGACAATGACATCGAAGGTTTCCGCCGTGCCGATCTGGAATTCATCAGTATCAACCGGTCTGACGTCAAGGCCATCGGCGGCCACCACTGACATGGGCAGTCCGGGAATACGAACATTGAAGATGCTCATGGCCGAGGCATTGACAAAACGCAGGCGCACACGTTCGCCAGGCCTAAATAGTCCGGTCCAGTTTTCTGCCGGGCTGTGGCCATTGACCAGATACGTGTATGTGGCACCGGTAACATCGGACAGGTCTGTCGGATTCATGCGCATGTCGCCCCACATCAGGCGATTGGCCAAGGCAGGATCAAAGCCTTGCGTCTCGACGTCTGCAAAAAACTCCCGCAAGGTACGCTGCTGGAAATTGTAGTTGTCGCTCATTTTCTTCAGCTTGGAAAATACCCGCTTTGGATCTTCAAAGGTCCAGTCCGACAGCATGATGATGTGCTCACGGTCATAGACGACCGGATCTGTGCCGGCTGGATCAATGATGATCGGACCGTAGTGACCGAGTTGTTCCTGAAAACCGGAATGACTGTGATACCAGTAAGTGCCGGCCTGTTTTAGCGGAAAGCGATACGTGAATTCACTGTTGGCAGCGATGCCGGGATACGTCACACCGGGTACTCCGTCCATCTGGAAGGGCAACAACAGGCCATGCCAGTGAATGGAGGTGCTTTCTTTGAGGCGATTGATAACACGCAAAGTGAGCTCGTCACCTTCGCGCCAGCGCAGCAGCGGAGCAGGGAATTGTCCGTTCACGGTAATGTGCGCGGCAGTTTTGCCGGCCACGACCCCTTTGGCCCGGTTAATGGTCAGGCTAAGATCATTTGCCGCCATCATGCCGGGCAGTGATGCATCAATGCGTGCAGACTGCGCCCAGGCAGGCAGCAGCGACTGGCCGGCGGCAAAGGCGCTGGCCATCAGGCTTTGGGACAGAAAACGGCGGCGGTTAAGTATCATGCAAGTATCTTGTGAGTCTGAGGGTGATCAGCCCATCATATACCCCATTGGGGTACACAAGGGCCCCAGCAATGAAATTATGTTGATTGATAAGAAGAGTACGCTCAGTCGCCTCTCCCGGATTGAAAGACAGGTGCGTGGTATCCGTAAAATGATCGAGGAAGAACGGTATTGCATCGATGTCCTGCAGCAAATCGGGGCCATCAAGGCCGCCCTGTCGAAAGTGGAGGACGCTGTTCTCAAGGACCACAGTAAAACCTGTGTGGCTGCGGCCATTGCCTCCGGAAACGAAGCGGAGCAGCAGAAAAAATTCAATGAACTGGTAGACCTGATTGCCCGTTACAAACAGGGGTGATGCCGCACTTCAAAGTGCTCCTGGCTTAGAGTGCATGCCAGCCTACGGGCTATTGCCTGACTGCGACAATATGCCGCATCCAGTTCACCAGCGGCAAAAACTATAATGACAACCTGACGTATTTTCCCAGCATCAGGATGTCATCATGCTCGGTCTTTCACTTAGCACCCCGCGCTCCCAGCGCTCCCAACACTCCTTGCAACAGGCGATTCGCCTGGCCTGTTATTTCAGCGCTGTTTCCGCCCTGGCGGTAGTCGCGCTACCGGCCGTCGCTGCCGATCACATGCACGTCGAGGAAATTGAGGTGGAGGGTATTGCCAGTGATACCCGCATGGCCCTCGACAGCATGCGTGACCGCATGGCAAAAGATGGCGTCAGTTTTTACCAGAGCGGGGGTATTGCCGCCCTGCCAGTGATCAACGGCATGAACGACGACCGTGTACGCGTGACCCTGGACGGTGCGTCGATCACGGCCGCGTGCGCCAATCACATGAACCCTGTGCTGTCCTATGTGGATTTCAGCGCCATTACCGACATCCAGGTGGTGGCGGGCATCACGCCAGTGAGTGTGGGCGGTGACAGCATTGCCGGGACCATTTCCCTGCAGTCCGAGCAGGGTCGTTTCGCCGAACGCGATGATCAGGTGGGTGCCTTCGGCAAAATGGGTTTTGACTACAACAGTAATGGCGACCGGCAGCGGGCTACCCTGCAGGCAGGTTACAGTGAGCGGACGTTCAGCCTGGTCTACAACGGTTTTATCGAAAAGTCCGAGAGTTACGAAGACGGCAACGGCGATAAGGTACTGGACACCCTGTATCGCGCCGAGAATCACAGCCTGACCGCGGCCTGGCGCGGTGACGACCAGGAACTGTCGATAAAACTCACCCGCCAGGAAGTGCCATACCAGGGTTTTCCCAACCAGTACATGGACATGGTGGGAAATGACAGTAACGGCATCAATATCAATTACCAGCACGGTTTTGACTGGGGCACGTTATACACCCAGGCCGCCTGGCAGCAGGTTGATCATGCCATGGGCTTCTTCACGGCTGAAAAGCCCGGCATCATGCCGATGTTAACCGAAGGCATGGATGCCAATTACAGCATCAGGGCCGACATTGTCCTGCAGGACAACCATACCCTGACGTTGGGCCAGGAGTATTTCGTCTTCACTCTGAATGACTACTGGCCGGCGGTTCCCGGCAACATGATGATGGGACCGGATACCTACGTGAACATCAAGGATGGTCAGCGTGAGCGCCTGGCGGTGTTTGCCGAATCCGATTACCGTTTCAATACCACCTGGTCCATGCTGGCGGGTATCCGTGTCGAAGGCGTTGAGAGCGATGCCGGTGAGGTGAAGCCTTACAACAGCATGATGCCGGGAAGTGGAATGGGTATGGCCCCAGGCATGGGCGGCATGACCATGACTAATCTGGATGCACCGGCCGCCATGGCGTTCAACAGCCAGGACCATCGACGCGACGAGACCAATGTCGACCTGAGCCTGATGCTCAATTACACTCCGGGGGACAGTTTCCAGGCCGAATTTGGCTACGCCCGCAAGAACCGCTCGCCAAGTCTTTACGAACGCTACTCCTGGGGTCGAGGCACCATGGCCATGACCATGATTGGCTGGTATGGCGATGCTAATGGCTATGTCGGCGATACCGCCCTGAATCGGGAAACCGCACACACGCTCGGTGCCAAGCTGAGCTGGGCCGACCCGGTCAATGCCAGCTGGCATGTCGAGTTGTCGCCGTATTACACCAAAGTCGACGATTTCATTGATGCCAATGTCATCGGTACCTTCAACCCGCGCATGCAGATGCAGGTGACCAGGCCTTTGCTGCAGTTCACCAACCTCGATGCCACGCTGTACGGCGCCCGGCTCGATGCCCACAAACACCTGGGTGTTCTGGGGGATACCGGGGTATGGGATCTGTATGCCAGCCTGGATATCCAGCGCGGCTCCCGCGATGCGGACAACTCCGATCTGTACCAGATCATGCCTTTGCAGCTATCTCTTGGCGTTGAAAACCGCCTGGGTAACCTGCAGCAGCGTCTCGGTATTGACTGGGTGGACAACAAGTCCCGGGTCGATGATCGTCGCCTGGAACCGGAAACGGGCATTTATGCCCTGCTGAACTGGCAGGCCCAGTACCAGTGGCACAATGCCATACTGTCACTGCAGGTCACCAACCTGCTGGATGAGTACTACGACCTGCCGCTGGGCGGTGTGAGCTATGCCGCATGGCTCTCCGGTGGCATGCAGGGGCAGTATGAAGCCCTGGCCGGGCAGGGGCGTTCAATGAATATGGGCGTGCAGTTCAGCTTCTGACCAACGCTGGTCCTGGCCGAACGGACTCAAGGCCTTGAAGAAAAGAGTCAGCCCTTAACCGAAAAGATTCAGTAGCGGCACCTGGATGCCGAACTGGCTGTCCAGGCTTGTTGGTATGCCCGCTAGTGCCCGCAACGCGAAATGAATGTGTTCCGGGGTCAGGATGATGCCGTTGTTGTCGACCTGCAGGGTCTGGGGGTTAACCGGAAGCGCTTCGACGTTACTGTCCGTGGCACTGATGACCGCTATGGCCCCAGACATGGCTGCCGCCAGGAATACAGCCACGGGCAAATGCAGTGCCATGGCCTCGAGATCTTCTGAATAGGGGGTGCTTGCCTTTGTTGCGGCAGAAGCTGGTGTGCTCTTGCCAGCCACTCGCTTGCGGGCAGTGCGCGGCACAATCCATGCCAGCAGGATGCCATTGGTCAAGGCATAGGGAAACAGTGTCATGACTATCGCAAAACCGGCATCAGTGAACAGCCAGCCAATCCAGAAGGGCATCAACACCGACAGCGACGCTGCTGAACAGGCCAGGTCCAAGGAGTAGTAAAGCACGACTCGGACCAGGGGGTGCCGGTCTTGCCACAACTGGGATATAGCGAGGAAGTGGCCGCTGATCAAGCTGAGCGCCTTGGCAAAGGGGGCGCAGATGAGCAGGACGACGAGGACATACAGAAACGCCGGTTCCGGCATGGCAACACGAGGGGTGACATGAAAGCGCCAGGCCAGAAAGAAAATAGTGGCCCCAAGTCCTGTCAGTTGCAGGGGCCAGTACAGCAGTGCTGGTGAGCGGGCTCCTGTCAAAGCGGGTGTTTTATCCGGGATAAAGCCGGAGGATAACTCGAAACTGGCGTGCCGCTAACCCAGCCGGGATCAGCTGCTGCGGCGTTTTTTGACCGAGTCTGCCAATTCACCCAGCAGCACGTCGGTATCTTCCCAGGCCATGCAGGCATCAGTGATGCTTTGCCCATATATCAGCGCCTGGCCGGGCACGACTTTCTGGTTGCCGGCCACCAGGTGGCTTTCCAGCATGACACCCTTGATGTGCTTTTCCCCGGAGGCGAGCTGGTAAGCCACATCCCGGCACACGATCACCTGACGCTCGTGATTCTTGCCGGAGTTGGCATGGCTGCAGTCAATGACAATGTTGGCCGGCAGACCGGCTTTCTGGAGTTTTTCCGAAACATCACGGACATTCTCCGGATCGTAGTTGGTGTGCTTGTGACCGCCGCGCAGGATGATATGGCAGTCGGGATTACCGGCCGTCTGGAAAATGGCGGAATGGCCTTCCTTGGTAACGGAAAGAAAGTTGTGTGAGTGCGATGCTGAGCCAATGGCATCAATGGCAATCTGGACGTCTCCGGTAGTGCCGTTCTTGAACCCGACCGGGCATGACAGGCCGCTGGCGAGTTCACGATGACACTGGGATTCCGTGGTGCGGGCACCGATGGCGCCCCAGGCAATGAGGTCAGCCACATATTGCGGGCTGATCAGGTCCAGGTATTCCGTGCCAGCAGGCACTCCGCGGTTGGCCAGTTCCAGCAATAGGTTGCGTGCGGTGCGCAGGCCCTTGTTGATGTCGTAGCTGTCATTCAGGTCCGGATCATTGATCAGACCCTTCCAGCCGACAGTCGTACGCGGTTTTTCGAAATACACGCGCATGATAATGAGCAGATCATCCTGGTACTTTTCCATGGGCCCGGCCAGGCGTTCGGCGTATTCCAGGGCGGCCTGGGGGTCATGAATGGAACACGGCCCGGCGATGACGAACAGGCGGTCATCTTCCCCGTTGAGAATCTTCTGGAGGCCGTTGCGGGCATTGAATACCGTCTCGGATGCCGCTTCGGTCATTGGATACTCGGCCAGCAGCTGCTCAGGTGAGAGCAGTTCTTTCATGGCCTTGATTCTAAGGTCGTCGGTATGTTGCAGGGTCATGGTTGTTGTCCCGTTACATTAATTTCTGTGTGTAGGTCGGCATAGCGACGCGTTTGCCGACAAATTTTTCCAACCTGATGTCACCAAACGACCAGTGGCCTATGCCGACATGCTATGCCTGTAAACTCAGGGTGCCTTGTCGATTTTCAAGGCCAAGGCATTACCGTCCACATCAAACGCATGGTCGCCGGCCTCACCGGCGACAAACGTGTTGCACAGGGTTTCGCCGGCAATGTAGTCACGGTGCTTTTCAATGGCAGCGGCCAGCTTGTTATCGGCATGGAACGTGACCGAAATTCTGTCAGTGACCTCCAGGCCGATATCCTTGCGGGTTTTCTGGATGCGATTGACCACTTCGCGGGCTAGGCCTTCATCCACCAGATCGTCATTGAGTGTGCAATCGATGTCGATCGAGATAAAGCGGTTGGACAGCGCCTCGTTGCCTTCCTTCGCTTCTCGGAATACCAGGATGTCTTCTGTGCTGAAGGTTTCCCCGTCCAGCTCCAGGCTGCCATCTGCCTGCAGCTGATTCAAGGCTCTGGCATCCAGGTCCTGGATCAGCAGGCGGTACTGGTTGAAGGCCTTGCCGAAGCGTTTGCCCAGCACCGGGGAATTCGGCTTAGCATATAGGTTGATGTACTTGCCTTCGTCAGTCGTGTACTCGATGGATTTCACGTTGAGCTCGGAAGCGATATAACCTTCCAAGCGCGCGATCTCATCCAGCATGTCCTGGCTCTCATGAATAATGGTCAGGCGGCAGAGTGGAATCTTGGTCTTGATCTTGACCTGTTCGCGTTTCTGGCGGCCCAGCAGAATGATGTTCTGCATGCGGGAAACGGCAGCTTCCAGCACCGGCTGGATCAGGCTTTCCTCGGCTGCCGGGTACGCGCACAGGTGGACCGAGCTCGGCCGCTCGGCACCGCTGAAGGCAGTCAGTTCGCGATGAATATGTTCCGCCAGGAACGGGGCAAATGGTGCCATACAGATGGTCAGCTCACTGAGCGTGGTGTACAGCGTCTGGTAGGCAGCCTGCTTGTCGGCGGTCATGTCCTCGACCCAGAAGCGGGACCGGTTCAGGCGAATGTACCAGTTGGTCAGGTCCTCGATGAACTCAAACAGGGCCGGCACCACGTTATAGAGTTTGTATTCAGCCATCTCGCGCGCCACGTTGGCTTTCAGGGATTGCAGGCGGGACAGTATCCACTGGTCGGTGATGTTATCCGATGCCGCGGCGTCGGCAGTGGCCTGCCAGCTGTCGATGCCGGCATAGGTCTGGAAGAACTTGAAGGAGTTGTACCAGGGCAGCAGCGCGCGGCGCACCATGTCCTTCACTCCGGCATCGGTAAAGCGCTGTTCCTCGGCCTTGACCAGACCGGAATTGATCAGGTACAGGCGCAGGGCATCGGCACCGTATTCCTCCATCAGTTCATCCGGCGGCGTGTAATTCTGCAGGCGCTTGGACATCTTCTTGCCGTCCTCGGCCATGACAATGCCGTTGACGATAACGTTGCGGAATGCCGGCTTGTCGAACAGCGCGGTGCTCAGTACCAGGAGGGTGTAGAACCAGCCGCGGGTCTGATCGAGGCCCTCGGCGATGTACTCGGCGGGGAACCCGGCTTCAAACAGCTCGGTATTTTCAAACGGGTAATGCAGTTGGGCATAGGGCATGGAGCCGGATTCGAACCAGCAATCCAGTACCTCGTCGATACGGCGATAAGTGCCGTCCTCGCCCTCGATGGTAAAGGTAAGTTCGTCGACGTATTCCCGATGCAGGTCATCCACGCGTACCCCGGAATACTGTTCCAGTTCGTCGATGGAACCGATGCAGACCATGTTATCCGTGGTGTCATTGATCCAGATTGGCAGCGGTGTGCCCCAGTAGCGGTTGCGGGAAATACACCAGTCGATGGCGTTGTCCAGCCAGTTGCCCATGCGGCCGTCGCGGATATGATCGGGTACCCAGTTCACCTGCTGGTTGCTGGCGGCGATGCGCTGCTTGATCTGCGCCACCTTCACATACCACGACGGGATGGTGCGGTAGATAATCGGGGTATCGGAGCGCGGACAGAACGGGTAGCTGTGCTGGTAGACTTCCTGAATATACAGTTTGCCCTCGTCCTTCAGGCGGCGAATGATGTCCTTGTCGGCATCTTTCACGTAGACACCGGCAAAGTCGGTGACTTCTTCCGTATATTTCCCTTCCAGGTCCACTGGACACACCAGCGCGGTGATGCCATTGGTTTTCAGGACGCGGAAGTCGTCTTCTCCAAAAGCGGGCGCCTGGTGAACGATGCCGGTACCGGCTTCGGTGGACACGTAATCATCCGCCACTACCTGGAAGGCGCCTTCCTCAACCTTGTCGGCAAAGTAGGGGAACAGCGGCTCGTAGGTCTTGCCCACCAGTTCGCTGCCGGAATGCTCACTGAGCACTTCCAGGTTTTTACCCTTGCCTACCGCCTCAAGGCGATCCTTGGCCAGGTAGATGATCTTGTCGATGTCAGTGTCGCGAACTTTGACGTAAGTGATATTCAGGTTTACACACAACGCCAGGTTGGACGGCAGTGTCCAGGGCGTGGTGGTCCAGGCGCTCATGTAGGCGTTTTCATCATGCAGCTTGAACAGCACGGTGATGGCGGGGTCCTGCACATCCTGGTAGTTGGAGCCGGCTTCGAAGTTGGACAGCACCGTGCCCAGGGCGGTGGAGAATGGCACCACTTTGACCCCGCGGTAGATCAGATCCTTTTCCCACAGCTGTTTCATGACCCACCAGACAGATTCCATGAAAGAGGAATCCATGGTCTTGTAGTCATTGTCGAAGTCGACCCAGCGTCCTATCCGGGTAATGGTCTTGCGCCATTCGGCGGTGTAGCGCTGGACGATTTTGCGGCACTCATCGTTGTAGCCTTTGACGCCCATTTTCTCGACGGCTTCACTGGCAGACATGCCAAGGGCCTTGTCGATTTCATGTTCAATGGGTAAACCGTGGCAGTCCCAGCCAAAGCGGCGCTGCACGTAGTAGCCTTTCATGGTGTAGTAACGCGGAATGATGTCTTTCAGCGTGGAGCCGACCAGGTGGCCGTGATGGGGCAGGCCGGTGGCAAACGGCGGGCCGTCATAAAAGATATAGGGCGGTTTGTCCGCGCTGGCGGCCAGGGATTGTTCAAAGACCTTTTCTTTCTCCCAGTAAGACAGCACGGCGTGCTCGGCCTGGACGAAGGAAAAACTCTCTTGCTGTTGGTCGTTCTGTTCTGCCACGTTGATTACCTAGTCGATTGGTCGGTCTGTTTTATCGGTTATGTCACGGTGCCCGTAACAAAAAACCCGCCTGGTGGCGGGTTTTTAAACTGATTACATGCTCAGCTCTTCATCCGCCCGGTCAGCGCCGAATAATGTTAATAATAAAGAAAGCAAAGCGAGATGTGGTGTTCATGGCGGTGGATCATAACGGAAAACCCCAGCGTAGTAAATTCTAAAATATCGAAAAAACAAGACCTTGCGTGACATTTGCGGCAGGATTTTGAAAAGCGCACGGTTTTGGGGTTTACTCAGCCGTAAATGATTTAAGGGATCCATCAAGGGGAACACCATGAAGCACAAACTGTTACGTGAAATTGTCGTTCTGGTTCTGCTCATGCCGGCACAATGGCTGCTGGCGCAGGATCTTCAGATTGCCGAGCCCTTCAAGGTCGGCACCTTCGGCATCGAGGGCCAGCCGGTGGTCGGGCTCGTGCTGCGGGACAGTCTCGTGGTGGAACTCGAGGCCGCCAATGCGGCGCTGGAACGAACCGGGATGGTACCCACACTGCCCATGCCGGCAGACATGGTCGGACTCATTGAGCGTTACGAGTACGGGCTGCAGCGCAGGACCTATGAAATCGTCAACCACCTGGTGGCCAATGATCTGTTGGCACCGGCTACCCGGCCTGACTGGATTCATGCCACCGATGCCGTCGATATCATGCCGCCCATCATGTATCCGGGCAAGGTGATGAACGCGGCGGTCAATTTCTATTCGCATGTCGGTGAAGGCGGAGATGCTGACGCCCAGGCAGAGGCCCTGCGTCAGCGCCAGGCCAACCGTGGCGTACCTTACCTGTTTTATAAACCAACCCGTGGCGCCATCATCGGGGATGGCGATACTGTCGTGATTCCCTATGGTCGCACGCAGACGGACTGGGAAGTGGAGCTGGGCACTGTGATCGGGCGCACGGCCAAATACGTCACGGCCCGTAACGCCCAGGATTACATTTTCGGCTACATGGTGACCGTGGATATATCCGATCGCGGCGGCCGTCCGCCGGGTGGCTTCCAGGGCGTGGACTGGTTTGTCGGGAAGGGGCATGACACCTTTGCTCCACAGGGTCCCTGGATCGTGCCAAAAGAATTCTACGGTGATCCGATGGCCAATCTGCGCCAGACCCTGTCCATCGATGGTGAGCAGATGCAGGAAGCCCGTGCCGGCGACATGATCCACTCGCTCTATGAACTGATGGAGTATGCCTCGTCCATCATCACCCTGTATCCCGGCGATGTGCTCAACAATGGCACCTCAGGCGGAGTAGGCATGGGCACCACGGTGCGCGGTGAGCAGCGCTTTCTGCAGGCAGGGGAAAGTATCGAGGCGTCCATCGACGGCATCGGCACGTTGCACCTGAATGTCCGCGAGGAAACCAGTGTCCCCGGCGGAACCGGCTCACAACTCCCGCCTGTCAGCAGTTACCAGTAGTGATAAAAGTGCTGAATGGCTGAATGCCATATCGGGTCGGCAACCGGCTGTGCGTTGCCGACCTGGTCTTGCCTGATCGTCCGTTCCTATACGTCCAGGTACCGTAGGTCCAGGGTGTAAGGACGTTCCGGATGCGGTTCTTCCTCTCGGATCTGCACTTCATCCTGCGTATGACCAAAGGTATTGAAGCGGGCCACGCGACGGGCTTCCGCTTCGTTGGCATTGACCGGGAAAGTGTCATAGTTGCGTCCGCCCGGGTGGGACACGTGATAGGTGCAGCCACCCAGTGAGCGGTTGTTGATAGTGTCGATGACATCGATGACTAGCGGGGTATGCACCTTGATAGTCGGATGCAGGGCAGAATAAGGATTCCAGGCCTTGTAGCGAATACCGGCCACAAACTGACCTTCCTGGCCAGTGGCCTGCAGCGGCAGTTTGCGGCCATTGCAACAAATGGCCAGCCGGTTGCCGGTCATGCCCTGGACCATCACCTGCAGTCTTTCGACGGACGAATCCACGTATCGGGCTGTGCCGCCCCCGCTCATTTCCTCGCCCAGTACATGCCAGGGTTCAATGGCACTGTGGATATCCAGTTGCAGGCCGGCGACATGGAAACGGCCGTAGTGCGGAAAGCGGAATTCCTGGAACGGTGCAAACCATTCCAGGTCGATGTGGAAGCCGGCATGATTCAGGTCCTGCGCAACCCAACTCAGGTCCTCCCACACGTAATGCGGCAACATGAAGCGGTCATGCAACTGGCTGCCCCAGCGAATGAACTTGTTGGTGTAGGGTTTTTTCCAGAACCAGGCCACCATGGCCCGAATCAGCAGCATCTGCACCGCACTCATCTGCCAGTGCGGCGGCATTTCAAAATTGCGGAACTCCACCAGGCCCAGACGACCGGACGAGGAATCCGGTGAGTAAAGCTTGTCGATACAGAATTCCGACCGATGAGTGTTGCCGGTGAGGTCGATGAGGAAGTTGCGCAGGATGCGGTCAATCAGCCATGGTTTGTCAGCCCCGGCCTTGGGTAGCTGCTGCATGGCAATTTCCAGTTCGTACAGATTTTCATCACGGGCTTCATCCACACGCGGTGCCTGACTCGTCGGGCCAATGAACTGACCGGAAAACAGGAATGAGAGGCTGGGATGGTTCTGCCAGTAGCGCAGCATGCTGGCCAGCAGGTCGGGCCGGCGCAGAAAAGGACTATCCTCGGCCTTGGCCGCGCCCAGGGTAACGTGGTTGCCGCCACCGGTGCCGGTATGTTTGCCGTCCAGCATGAACTTTTCGGTACCCAGGCGACATTCGCGCGCCATGTCATACAGGGTTGAGGTGGTTTTGACTATCTCGTTCCAGTTTTTGGCGGGGTGAATGTTCACCTCGATGACCCCCGGGTCTGGCGTGATCATGAGTTTTTTCAGGCGTGGATCCTTGGGGGGCTCGTAACCTTCAATGACCGGCGGCAGTTTTTCTTCCCGGGCCACGCTTTCGATATGGCCGAGCAGGGAAAGATAGGCTTCCAAGCGCTGCAGCGGTGGCATGAACAGGTAAAGCTTGTTGTTGCGCACTTCCACACACAGCGCGGTATGGATGACTTTCTGCTTCACCTTTTGCTTACCCTTCGGCATGGTTTTACCAGACTTGCCCTTGCCGGGGTTGATCGGATACTCGAGGGCGACCCAATCATCAAAGGGGTCCTTGGCAAAATCCACTTCGCGTTCGATGGTCCAGGGCAGGCTGTCCAAGGGCATGCGGTAACCCATGGGGGAATCACCCGGTACCAGGAACATCTTGCCGCGCGTGAATTTCCAGGGGCTTGATTGCCAGTGGCCGTCGCCATGAGCCAGGGGCAGGGCATAGCCCACCTTTTTGTCCAGGCCCTGGTCAAACACCTTGCGCAGGCGTGCCCTCTCCTGCGGGTCTTTCAGTTTGCTGTCCGCCACGCTGACATTCTTCGGCAGGTTGCCTTCCTTGTTCAGGTAATAGTCGCGGTCTTCATAGCCGGGCACCATGCAGCGCTCAGGGATATCGAGCTTGCCACAGAGTTTTTGCAGGAATTTGCGGGCGGCGGTTTCCGGAACAGTTTTATCATCTGCTGGGGTTGCAAGCAGCGACGCATCCTGCCAGATGGGTTTCTTGTCCGTGCGCCAGAAAATACCCAGTGCCCAGCGCGGCAATTGTTCGCCCGGATACCACTTGCCCTGGCCATGGTGGTAAAAGCCGTTGGGTGCGTATAGGTCCTTGAGTTTTTGCAGCAGTTTGCCGGACAGTTCGAGCTTTTTCTTGCCCAGTGCAGCGGTATTCCATTGCGCGCCGTCCATATCATCGATGGACACGAATGTCGGCTCTCCGCCCATGGTCAGTTTGACCTGCTCCTTGCTCAGGACCTGGTCGACCTGTTTGCCCAGCGCATTGATTTCGCGCCACTGGCGTTCGTTGTAGGGCTTGGTAACGCGCGGGTCTTCGTGAATGCGAGTCACGTTGTTGAAGAAGTGAAAGTCCACTTCGCAGATACTGGTGGTGCCGGTGATCGGTGCCGCGCTGACCGGGTCAGGGGTGCAGGCCAGGGGAATGTGACCCTCGCCGGCAAACAGGCCGGAAGTGGAGTCCATGCCCAGCCAGCCGGCGCCGGGAATATAGACTTCGGTCCAGGCATGCAGGTCAGTGAAGTCGGCCTCGGGGCCGAATGGCCCGTCGAGGGACTTGATATCGGCGGTCAGCTGGACGAGATAGCCGGAGACAAAACGGGCAGCCAGGCCCAGGTGCCGCAGGATCTGTACCAGTAGCCAGGCATAGTCACGGCAGGAGCCCTGTCTCAGGGTCAGGGTTTCCTCGCAGCTCTGGACACCAGGGTCCATGCGAATGAGGTAACTGAGATCCTGCTGGATCCGGGCATTGAGTTCCACCAGGTAATTGATCGTCGGTTTCTTAGTGCGATCAACTTTCTCCAGCCATTGCATCAGCAAGGGACCTTTTTCCTTGATCTGCAGATAGGGCGCCAGATCTTTTTTCAGTTGCGGATCATATCGGAACGGAAACTTTTCAAATTTTTCATCCAGGAAAAAATCGAACGGATTGATTACCGTCATGTCGGCAATGACTTCGACATCAAAAATCAGTTCGCGGGTTTTTTCCGGAAAAACCAGGCGGGCATGGTGGTTGGAAAAGGGATCCTGTTGCCAGTTGATGAAGTGATTGTCAGGTGTGATCTTGAGGGAATAGGATTCGATGGGAGTGCGGCAGTGAGGCGCGGGTCGTAACCTGACAATGTGCGGGTTTACCTGCGTGAGTCTATCGAAGCGATACTCGGTGTGATGCTTGATAGCAATCTTAATTGCCATATGGTTATAATTCTCCCTGTGACTCTCATATGAAAATAGACTGGAAATCATACCATCCGGGCGACTTCTATGACGAATTAATAAGTTCGCCAGGAAAACCTCGTAAAGCTGCAAGAGCTCTTTGCCGCTACCTCGCCTCTTTAAGTCCGGAAGAACTCGACCTGCGTAAAGCGTCGGTCATCGACGCCATCAAGACGATGGGTATCTCTTTTACTGTCTACAGTGATGCCGGCAACATCGACCGCGAATGGCCGTTCGACATTATTCCGCGCATTATCACTGCCAGCGAATGGGAAAAGACCAGCGAGGGGCTGAAACAACGCCTGCAGGCTCTGAACTGCTTCATCAATGACGTCTACAACGACGGCAAAATCTTCAAGAACAAGGTGGTTCCCCGGGAACTGATTGCCGAATCCGGCAATTTCCGTAAGGAATGCCAGGGCATCAAACCGCTCCACGGTGTCTGGGCCCATGTCTGCGGTACCGACCTCATTCGTGGCGGGGACGGGCTGTTTTACGTGCTGGAGGATAACCTGCGAGTACCGTCCGGTGTGTCCTATATGCTGGAAAACCGCACAGTCACCAAGCGCGTGTTCCCGGAACTGTTTGAAAACTACGATATCCACCCGATTACCGAATACCCGAGTGAACTGTTCGATACCCTGGCCGATATCTCGCCGGTGCCCAGGGACTACCCGGAAGTGGTGGTGCTGACGCCCGGTATTTTCAACTCCGCCTATTTTGAACATTCTTTCCTGGCCCAGCGCATGGGCGCCGAGCTGGTGCAGGGCAGCGACCTGGTCGTTGAAGACGATCATGTGTTCATGAAAACCATTAACGGTCTGTCGCCGGTGGATGTCATATACCGGCGTATCGATGACCAGTTCCTGGACCCGGAAGTGTTCAACAAGGAGTCCGTGCTGGGAGTGAAAGGCCTCATGCGGGCCTGGCTGAAGGGTAATGTCGGGCTGGCCAATGCCCCGGGTGCTGGGGTGGCCGACGACAAGGTCGTGTATACCTACGTGCCGGAAATCATCAAATACTATCTGGATGAAGATCCGATCATTCCGAATGTGCCCAGTTTTGTCTGCAGCGACAAGGTACAGCTGCAGCATGTGCTCGCCAACCTGGACAAACTGGTTGTCAAACCGGCCAACGAATCCGGTGGCTACGGCATGCTCATGGGGCCCCAGGCCAGCAAGAGTGAACGTGAGGCCTTTGCGCGTAAGATTCGCGCGAACCCGCGCAACTACATGGCACAGCCGCTAATCTCGCTGTCGACAGCACCTATCCTCGGCGATCGTAATGCCGAACCGCGGCATATTGATTTGCGACCGTTCATCCTGCAGGGCAAGAAGCCCTATGTCACCGCCGGTGGTTTGACCCGTGTTGCGATGGTGAAGGGCTCCTATGTTGTCAACTCGTCACAGGGTGGCGGCAGCAAGGATACGTGGGTTGTCGAGGATTAAACGTCGGTTTATGCAGGCTTTTTATACTGAAATATAACGTAATCGCGGGTTTTTAACTGAACTAGAAAACAATGTTATCGAGTGTCGCTGAAAGAGTTTACTGGCTTGGCCGCTACATGGAGCGGGTGGAGAATTCCGCGCGCCTCATGGATGTATACACGGCCATGCTGCTGGACATGCCCCGCGACTCCAGCATCAGCTGGGACATCCTGCTGGATATTACCGGCACCAAGGAAGCCTTCCAGGAAAAAAACAGCACCCAGACCGAAGCCACTATCGTGCGTTTCCTGCTTGCCGATGCCAGCAATTACTCTTCCATCATCAGCTGTCTGACCATGCTGCGGGAAAATGCCCGCACCACCCGGGAAGTGATTCCATCCGAAGCCTGGGAGCAGATCAACGAGATGCACCTGATGGCGAAAGCATCGATCGCCTCCGGTATCGGCCGCAAGAACCGGCGCGAGTTGTTTCAGGAAATGATTGCCGACTGCCAGCGTTTGGGTGGTTTGTTGTCCGGCTGCATGTCCCGCAATACGGCGCATACCTTCATCCAGCTGGGGCGCATGATCGAACGAGCCGACATGACCACCCGTATCGTGGACGTGGGCTCGATCTCCCTGCTGCCGGCGTTTGCCAAGTTCCGCCAGCAGCACGGTGAGCCGTTTGAAAATGTGGTGTGGATGAACATCCTGCGCAGTCTCAGTGGCTACCAGGCCTATCGCCAGAACGTGGCCAATCGTATCAACGGCGAAGGGGTGGTGCGCTTCATGCTGCAGGATGATGAATTTCCCCGCGCAGTGAATTACTGCCTCGATGCCATTAACCAGCAGCTCGAACACCTGCCCAAGCACGATGATGTGCAAATGGCTGTTGTGCGCGTCAAACGCATCACTTCAGAAGCGAATGTCTTCCATCTGCTCGAAAAAGGCCTGCTCGAGTTCATTGACGAACTGCAGATTTCCATTGGTGATATTCATGATGAACTGAGTCTGACCTGGTTTGGCCCGCCGCCCGAACCGGTTGCACCGCCGCCGAAACCGGCAGCCAAGGCCTCAGGTAAATCATCGCAGCGGCAAAACCAGAAAACGTCTGCCAAAAAGCCCGCCACTCCGGCCAAAAAACCGGTCCGCATAAAAGCTGCGCCCAAAAAATAAGGGCGCCGGAAAATCCCGGGCGGCAAGCCCGTTCCTGAAGACAGTCTTCAAGTGAGATTGAAAAGGTAGAGTAAGGAAGAAAGAGAACGTTAAGAAGTCAGCTGGCGCGTGCAGCGCTTAGTAGACGCCGCTGTTGCTGTCGGCGATTTTCTTCCAGTTGGCAGCCCAGGCCAGCGGAGGCAGCTGGTGGAAAGCATCTTTCAGACGACTGTCCCAACTCTTCTTCAGTTCCCGCAGATACTCATCATCATCGTCAAAGCGATGGTAATTCTCCAGAGAGTAACTGTCAGTCTGGTAAATGATCATCTCGATGGGCGGACCCACTGTGAGATTACTGCGCATGGTGGAATCCATCGACACCAGCGCACACAGCGCAGCGGTCTCCAGCGGGGTGTCCAGCTCGATGATGCGGTCGAGAATTGGCTTGCCATATTTGCTCTCACCGATCTGCAGGTAAGGCGTGTCTTTCGAACTGGTGATGTGGTTACCTTCGGGATAAATCATCACAACCCGGTGGTGTGACCCCTTGATCTGACCGCCAAGGATGAAACTGGCTTCGTAGCTTGGACCGGAGGTGGCGTGTTTTTCCTGCATGGCCCTGCTCACATCACCAACGTAATCGGCTGCATCACCGATGGTGGCAACGGTGTTGAAGCTGAGCTCCGCATTCTGGCGAATGTCTTTCTTGAGTTGGGCCAGCGTGGCCTGGGTGGTGGCAAGGTTACCAGCCGCCATCACGACAAACTGACGTTCAGGTCCCAGGTTGAACGTGAACATCTTGCTGTATGTGCTGACCTGGTCAACGCCTGCGTTGGTCCGTGAATCGGAACAGAGAACAATGCCCGCGCGGACAGAAACGGCACAACAGTAGGTCATAACTAATTGATCTTTGGGGACATATTACGTTCTGCAGGTGAGGGCCAACGGGCCGCCCGGTAACTGCAGGGATCCACATTCTACATAATTGATGGAATTTAACCAGCACAATTTTGTGCGTTGCATCAGGCGGTTAGCGTTGGTTTGACAGTCGTCTCTGCAGGAACAACAGGCGCTGTTTCAGGTGGTCGGGCAGGGGTTTGTGTTCTATGATTTCGCGATCGGTCAGTCCCATCAATTCGTGCGGGAACACCAGCCACTTGTCAGTCTCGTAGAGGTAAAAATCCGGCACACGGTCTGTTTGGTTATTGGCTGGCTTGAAATAGGGGGTGGCGATCCTGCATTCAGGTGGGCTGTTCTTGTAGAAAGTATTAAGTTCCCGCATCACGCTGTCGAGGCTCAGGCCCGTGTCAAAAACATCGTCCACCAGCAGCAGTTTGTCCTCCGATGTCAGGTGGCGCTCAAGATATTCGAGCCCATGAACTTTTACTGACGAGCGTTCACCGATGCTGGTATAGGAGGACGTGCGAATGGAAAAGTGGTCGCTGTTGATGCCAACAAACTCCATCACTTCCTGCACGGTGATTCCGACCGGCGTGCCGCCACGCCAGATCCCGATGATCAGATCGGGTTTGAAGCCGCTGTCGATAATCCTGAAAGCCAGTTCAATGGAGTCGTAGAGCAACTGGTTCGCGGTGATGTACTGCTTTTCCATGGTGTGGTTCTTATCTGCGTGAGCTTTTCCTGTATTATTGCCGCAACGCCGCAAAAAAGATAATAGAGGAGTGTTAGTGGACGCATTCAACACCTTTTTGCTGACCCTGGATGGGTTTCTGGGTTCGTCGGCCTGGTTCCCCTTTGTACTCCTCGGTGTCGGTGCCTTTTTTACCGTCTACCTGGGCTTTCCGCAACTCCGCTTTTTCTCGCATGCCTGGCAGGTGCTGCGCGGCAAATTCGAGCATGAAGATGATCCGGGTGATACCAGCCATTTCCAAGCACTGAGCACGGCGCTGTCCGGCACGGTTGGCACTGGCAATATCGGTGGTGTCGGCCTGGCGATCTACATTGGCGGCCCCGCGGCCCTGTTCTGGATGTGGATGACCGCCTTCCTGGGCATGGCGACCAAGTTTGTCGAAGTTACCCTGTCGCATGAATACCGGCAAAAAGCCGTCAACGGCACCATGGCCGGTGGACCCATGTATTATATGGAGCATGGCCTCAACATGAAGTGGCTGGCCATCTTTTTTGCCGTGGCCACGGTCATCTGTTCCTTTGGCACCGGCAACCTGCCGCAGATCAACAACATCGCCATCAGTGTGCAATCCAGTTTCGGCATCCAGCCCATTGTGACCGGCGCGGTCCTGTCCGTGCTGCTGTTTCTGGTTATTGTGGGTGGTATCAAGCGTATTGCCCGCGTGGCCGCGGCCATCGTGCCGACCATGGGGACCTTCTATATTCTCGGCGCCTTGTCGGTGATTGCCATGAATTACCAGAACATCGTGCCATCATTCCTGAGTATTTTCAGCGATGTGTTCACCGGCTCCTCCGCCTCGGGTGGCTTCCTGGGTGCCAGCTTTGCCTATGCCTTCAATCGTGGTGTCAATCGCGGCCTGTTTTCCAACGAAGCCGGGCAGGGCTCCGCTCCTATTGCCCACGCCTCGGCCAGGGCCGATGAGCATGTGTCCGAAGGCATGGTGTCCCTGCTGGAACCGTTCATCGATACGATCATCATCTGCACGATCACCGGCCTGGTGATCCTGTCTTCCGGGGTCTGGACACAGAAATTCGATAACGAGTTCCAGACCACCGATCTGGCCATACTTGAAGGGACTTACAGTGAGCAGGTTGAGGCTGATCGGGATAGTCTGTTTGATTACCTGGTCAACGGCAACGATGCGGCAGTATCGATGTTCAATGGCACTCTGAATGTGACCAGCGGCCTGCCGGACCGCGCGGATTTTACGGTGATCCATGCCCGCTCCATTGCCGAGGGCGTGGCCTATTTTCAGAATGGCGAGCTCTATTCCGGGCCGGTATCCATTACCAACGGTCTGCCTGATGATCCCACCATCACCTTGCGCGGCAAATCACTGATCCATTCTGCGGCCCTGACCACGATGGCGTTTACCTACGGACTTGCCGGTCACTATGGGCAATACATCGTTTCGCTCTCCCTAGTGCTGTTTGCCTTTTCCACGGCCATCGCCTGGTCCTATTACGGCGACCGCGCCATTATTTATCTCGTGGGGTTCAGCGGGGTAAAGCCGTACCGGATTATCTACTGCCTCGGCTTTTTCATTGCTTCATTCGCCGACACCACCATTGTCTGGAATTTCTCTGCAGTGGCGATCGTGGTGATGACTCTGCCCAACCTGTTTGGCATTTTCATGATGCGTAAGAATATGAAGCAGCATGTCGACGCCTACTGGAAAGACTATTCCAGATAGGTCCTTTCGCTTACGCAGTAGCTGCTGCGCTCACTCATACGGCGTTAAACGTTTTTTTAGGACACCGGCCCGTGCTACAGCACTGTGCCGGGCCTCCAAAAAATCGGTTGCCTTGTCTGAGAATTGCTCGCGAGGCTACCAAAATTGATGCTTTCTTGAGCTGACTCCGTCAGCCTGCTGCCGCGGTTAAGCCAGCTACTGATGCGGCGTGGTAGGTCGGCACAGGCACTGGTGCCGTTTGCCGACATGCTGGGGGGTGC
>Ga0255760_10000342_pt1 | contig 46135 bp, 40 predicted proteins | sample 071ome_25_FD_179960 | JGI IMG/M metagenome (GOLD analysis project Ga0255760, IMG submission 179960) | Coastal salt marsh microbial communities from the Groves Creek Marsh, Skidaway Island, Georgia - 071410BT metaG (version 2) | ecosystem: Environmental > Aquatic > Marine > Intertidal zone >...
TAAAATATACCGAATAAATTACGGTATATAGTGGCACGGCAGGAGACTATGGCGGACTAAGAATTCTTTATATCTAGTTGTTTTTAATGGTATTTAACTACCATAAAGACATTCAGCTACAAGAATTTGGTCGGAGTGAGAGGATTTGAACCTCCGGCCCCTGCCTCCCGAAGGCAGTGCTCTACCAGGCTGAGCTACACTCCGAACGGTGTTCACGGCTAGAAAGCCGTGTGAAGGAACTGGGTACTGAATTGCCCCGCCTGCTCCCCGTAGGGTGCAGGCGGGGCACTATGCGCTAGATTCGCGAACGGGTCAATTGCACATCCGCATTGCGCCACAGTGAATCGAACTGGCGCTTGGTGATGATGGCTTCCTGTTCCTTGCCCTGGGCTTCCTGGGCCTGGTACAGGCCGAAGGTTGACCAGCCATTCTGCTGGTTCCATTGCAGGTCCTTCAGGTACACCTCTTCCGCTTCCTCGGGGCGGCCTGCGTCCAGCAAGGCGGCGCCCTGGTAGAGACGCATGGACTGGCTCCAGTCCGGTGGCTCGGTGTAGTTGAGGTTGTCCTGGAATTCCACGGCGTGGCCGTAGTGCATGATGGCAACGTCGAGGTTGCCGTCTGCTTCCTCGATCTCACCCATCAGGGCATGCATGGCCAGGTTGAGGACGTGGGCAGCCGGCGTTGGGCCGACTCCCGACTCGTTGACATCAGTGGCGGCGATCTGGTCACGGATGTTCTGCAGTTCCGCACGGGCCGGGTCCATGTGGCCCTTGGCCACGTGGGCGCTACCCATCACATAACTCCACATGCCGGACAGGTAAGGGTTGGTGGCCTTGGCCCGGTTGGCGGCGTTGTCGGCATGAATCTTGTCCCACTTGCCGAAGACCTTGTCCGTGACCCATTCGTGGGCGATGGTCTTGGCGCCGCGGCTGCCGTTGGCGACATTGCGGGCCGCTGCTTCATAGGAAGCTTCGTAGTTGCCCTGCAACATGTTGGCGTAGCGCACGAAATCCAGTGCATGCGGCTTGTGAATCTTGTGCGACAGTGGGTAGGTGCCGATCAGGGGGAAGTTGGTGTCGCCCCAGATTTCGGCGAACTGATCGTCCACGATCTGTGAACGCTCGTTGATGTCGATGGCCTTCTCGTACTCGCCGACCCGCAGGTAGATATGGCCGGGCATGTGCACCATATGACCACTGATAGGCACGGTCGCCTCCAGTTTCTGGGCGGCGGGCATAGCCAGTTCGGGCTCGGCTGACATCTCCATCAGGTGGATGTACAGGTGGTTGGCACCGGGATGGTCGTGCTCGAGAGTCATCGCCGTCTCCAGTGCGGCCTTGGCTTCGGCGGTGCCGGGCTTGGCGGAACCGTCCAGGTTCCAGTAATCCCAGCGGGTGGTATTCATATAGGCTTCGGCGAACACGGAATGGATGTCGGCATCGTCGGGATACTTCACCGTCAGGTCGCGCATGGCATCCAGGTAGGCGAAGTCGCGCTCGCGGCTGTCAGGGATCGCGTCCTTGTTATAGAGCACGAACATGGCATTGATCATATCCCGTTCTTTCTGGGTGCCATTGTTGGCCAACTCCAGTGCGGTGCGGATGGCTTGCAGGCCAGTGCCCTGGGGGTCATCCGGCAGGCCCTGGTAGCGGCTGTTGGGATTGGGTCCGATGGCGTGGGCCATACCCCAGTAGGGCATGGGGTGATCCGGCGCCAGTCGGGATGCTTCCTGGTAGGAGGCGATGGCCTCCGGGAAGTAGAAACTCCAGGCCATTCGCAGGCCCTGGTCGAAGAAGGCCTGGGCTTCGTCAGACTCGATGGAGGTGGGGTAACTGTAGGTTCCGCCACCTGGAATCATGATGGCCAGCGGCTCATCCTGGGCTTGTGTCGAGAGCGAAACTCCCAGAAACAGCGTTGCTGCACTCGCAACTAGCATCTTGCGCATGTAACTCTCCTATTTTTCTGACTGCTAATCAGACTTCAGACGATTATAGTGTGTCACTGCAACGGAATGACACTGGCTCAGAAGAACTGACCGTCCCGCGTTGAGCCTTCATTCGATCTGGATGACTAAGTGCCAGTATACCCTCTAGCCATGAGCTAGAGTAGACACGCGCTACCGCCGTCGCGCCCGGGGCATTGCGTCAAGCTGCCAATACCCCTAACCTGAATCCCCGGAGGAAATAGGGACAGATTTATTTTTTGTAAAAAAATAAATCTGTCCCTATTTCCTACCCGCTGCTACAAAAAGGAGCCTATAGATGACCGACACAGATTCTCTCGTGATCGACGTCTTCACCGACTACATCTGACCCTGGTGTTATCTCAGTACCGTGAGTATTGAAAAACTGAAGGCCAACTACCCGGTAAGCATTCGCTGGCTACCCTTCCCCCTGCATCCCGACACGCCGCCGGGAGGAAAATCCCTGGCCGAGCTATTCGCCGGGCGCGACATCGAGCCCATGCGCCAGCGCATGAAGGCGTTGATGGCTGAGGCCGGACTGGACTATGGCGAGCGCAGCCACACCTACAACAGCCGACTGGCCCAGGAACTGGGCAAATGGGCCGACACCCAGCAAGGGGGCGAGGCCATTCACGACGCGCTCTACCGCGCCTACTTCGTGGACAACAGCAATCTCTATGATGTCGATCTGCTGGTGGGCATCGCGGAAAACGTTGGGCTCGATGGTGCTGCCGCCCGTGTCGTGCTGGAACAGCGCTTATTCAAGGAGGCAGTGGATGCGGACTGGCAGCGGGCCTGGGAGATGGGCATCACCGGCGTACCCACCTTTTACAAGGATGACCTGGTGGTGGTGGGTTGCCAGCCGTATGATGTGCTGGAAAGATTTGTTAAACATTTATTGGTAGACAGGAAATAGGCTGAAATAGGGACAGATTTATTTTTTCTACAAAAAATAAATCTGTCCCTATTTCCGGTCCCTATTTCCGAGAGCACCCTGCATCATGACTCAGAGAAAAGCCCTGGTCACCTGTGTCGATCGCTACATGGGTCCGGCCATCAAAACCAAATTTGACGCACTGGGTTTCCAGGTGATCGGCGGTCCTTCCCCCATGACCACTCAGCAGGATTGCGAGGCGCTGATTGCCGCCGCCGGTGACATCGACATCCTGGTGGCCAACCTGGCCGAGCCGCCCATGACCGGGCCGGTGCAGAACATCGACAACGGTGACTGGCACACGCTCTTCGATGCCCTGGTCCATCCGCTCATGTACCTGGTGCGCGCGGTGGCCCCGCAGATGCTGGCGAGACAGTCTGGCAAGATCATCGCCGTGACCAGCGCGGCGCCGTTAAAGGGTATTCCCAACAACGCGGCCTACTGTGCAGCCCGGGGCGCGCAGAACGGGTTCATCAAGGCGGTGGGCCTGGAGCTGGCGCGCGCCAATATCCAGGTCAATGCCATCGCCCAGAACTACATCAACAACAATACCTATTATCCCGATGACTTGCTGGACGACGCCAAATTTCTTGATCACGTGAAGCGCAATGTGCCGACCAACAAGGTAGGTGCTGCAGAGGAAACGGCGGAGCTGGCCGCCTACCTGGCCAGTGACCAGTGCCAGCACATGGTGGGCCAGGTCATTCCGTTGGCGGGTGGCTGGGTTACCTGATGTGGCGTTGAGGATGGCGAAGCGAACCTAGTGCTGTTCGTCGTCTTCGTCGATGATGTCTTCGATGGGATCATTGGCCACACTGCGATGGGCCAGCAGGAGCCAGTCCTGCATCAGGGCGCGGGCCATGATGTTGATCTCGGGGTTCTTCAGGTCCACCGCATCGGGCGTGGTGAACTCCATCAGGCCCTGCACGATCTCCCGCAGTTGCTGTGAGCTGAGTTCAACCCTGTAGCATTCCGAGTTTCTGTCGCCATCGTCGCCGTGGTAGACGGGTTCGCCGCCGGCAATATTGCGCACGTCCAGTGCCAGCTGCGGCTTCTTCCTGCGCAACAGATCGAAGGTCATGAGCAGGCTGGCCCGACTGAATACTTCAGGCTGGCTTACCTGTTCGAGAAATTGATCGCGTTCCAGCTGCATTTCCTGTCATTCCCTTGCCACGGCAATCCGGCCGCAGTGACTTAAGTATAGACAGGGATCAGGCGCGGGCGGAAAGATTCGGAAAGAATTTCGGCTGCTGGCATGACCGGCCAGAACCTGCAGATTCTCCGGGCTGGCGACGAGCAGACAACAGCCTCACCCGCCGCTGCGTGGGCCCGACACCACTTTCTTGTCGTGCAGTTTGCCGATGGCTTCACTGCTCAGCCCGAGAATTTCCGCCAGTATCTCGTCGGTATGTTCTCCTAGCTGCGGGGCCGGGCGCAGTGACTCGCGCGCGGCGGCTGAGAAAGTCAGGGGCTGGCCCGGGGTGAGCACTTCGCCGATGCCGGGCTGCTCCATGCGTTCAAACAGCGGGTTGTCATCGGAACAGTCCGGGTCGTTGCTCACCATCTCCTCGATAGTCTGATAGGGCCCCCAGCAGGCACTCACCGCATCCAGTGCCCTGGCCACCTCCTGGGAATCGCGCGCGGCGAACCAGGGCGCGAACAGTGCGCGGATGCGTTCGCGCGCCTGGAAGCGATCCCCCTCGCGCCGGAAGTCCAGTTTCAATTCCTGCTCCAGGGAGATGATGCCCAGCTCGGATTCGGTCACGTCGACCAGCGCCTGCCACTGGTTGGGACTCACACCCACCACCATTACCCGCACGCCATCGCGGCAGGGGAAGTCGTGGCCGAAGGTGCCGAAGATGTGATTGCCCATGGGCGCCCTGGCCTCGTTGTTGATTGTCGCCTCGGCGATGTAGCCAAGATGTCCCATGGTAGCCATGGCCACATCGGCCAGCGCCAGGCGAATGAACTGACCCTTGCCGGTGAGTCGGCGATGACGCTCCGCCGCCAGGATTCCCAGGGCGATCTGTTGCCCGGCAATCACATCCCAGGCGGGAAAGGGATTGTTGACCGGTTCCTCGCCATCCCCGGTCAGGAAAGGCAGCCCCACCCGACTGTTCACAGTGTAGTCGAGCGCACTGCCACCATGGCGATCGCCCACCAGGTTCAGATAGATCAGGTCTTCCCGGCGCGCGCGCAGTTCTTTCTCTGCCAGCCAACCCTTCGCCGGAAAATTGGTGGAGAAGATGCCGGCATTCTCACCCTGTGCTGTCACCAGGCGAGTCAACAACTCGCGCCCGGCGGATTTGCGAAAGTCCACGGCGATGGAGCGCTTGCCCTTGTTCAGGCTGTGCCAGTACAGGCTCACCCCGTTCTCCGTGACGGGCCAGCGCCGGTAATCGATGCCGCCGCCGATCTGGTCGAAGCGAATGACGTCGGCACCCAGCTGGGCCAGGGTCATGCCGCCAGATGGTGCCGCAATGAATGCACTGCCTTCTACGATTCGGAGTCCCTGTAATATGTTCTGCACGATGTCTGGCTCTTTTTCTGGTTGTTAATCTCTGTGACTGGCACGCTAGTCGATCAGCAAATAGCCGTTGTTGATGACGATCTTGTCCTGCTCTACCGACTTGCAGCGAAACGCGTAGGCGTCGCCATCCTGCCATACCTCGGTGCGGATGGTCTCACCGGGATAGACGGGCGCAGAGAAGCGCAGCCGTATATGCCTGAAGCGCTCCGGCTCATAGTTCGCACAGAGCTTGAGCAGGGCATGGGTCATCACTCCCATGGTACACAAGCCATGCAGGATCGGCGCCTTAAAGCCGGCACGGGCGGCGACTTCCGGGTCTGAATGCAGGGGATTGAGATCCCCGGTCAAGCGATAGATGAGTGCCTGCTGTGGCAAAGTGGGCAGGTCGCACACTTTATCCGGTTCCCGCGATGGGATGGGGTCTGTCTTTGGTGTGGTTTTACGCGCCCCACCGAAGCCACCATCACCCCGTGCCAGTACCGTGGTACGCACGGTGCACAGGTCGGCGCCTGTATCCACATTGCGAATGGTGCGTTCGGACTTGATGAGGGCGCCTATGCGCTCGCCCTTGTCGATGACTTCCGTGAGGCGTGTAGTTGCCGCCACCGTGCCGGAACCCGGGAAGGGCTGGTGAATGAGCAGCTCCTGTTCGGTTTGCAGCAGTTTCACCCAATCCAGGTCGATGTCCCGCTCTGCGGCCCAGAAGCCCGGGTGCGCCATCACCACCGGCTGGCTGGGCATGACCTTAAGCGACTTCTCGTAGACGAAGGGCAGGCAATTGCGGTCCAGTGGATCCTGTCCCATCCCCACGCCGAGGGCGTAGAGCATGCAATCCCTTTCGTTGTAGGTCTCGGTGATCGTGGGAAACTGGCGACTGGTGAGGTAGTCGGGGTCTATGGCCATCGTGCTAGCTTATTATCGGTTTCAGTCAGGTTCTGTGTTTCAGGTCAGATGTACCGGTTCTACCTGGATGCATCGCGCAACAGGAGCTCCCGGGCAATCACCCGTATTGCCAGTACTTCTTCTGCGCCTTCGAAAATGGAAAGCACGCGGGCATCCACGAAGTAGCGACTGACCGCGGATTCCTCGGCATAGCCCATGCCGCCGTGAATCTGCATGGCCTCCCGACACACCCACTCCGCGGCGCGGCAGGCGAACAGTTTAACAAGGCTGGCCTCCATCTGGCCGCTGTCCTTGCTGCTGTTACCCGCCACGGCAGCGTCCATTTTTTCAGCCACGGCGTAGCTGAACTGGCGGGCGACGGTGATGGTGGCCAGCATGCGGGCGAGCTTGCGCTCGGTCAGCTGGAAGTTCGCGATGGGCTGGCCGAAGACCTTGCGGTCCCAGGCATAGCGCACGGCCTGTTCGAAGGCGGCCTGCATCACACCGGTGGCGCGGGCGGCCGTCTGCAGGCGCCCGCCCGCGAAGCCCGCCATGGTGTAGTAAAAGCCCTTGCCCTGGCCAGCTTCGCCACCGACAAGATTGGCGGCGGGCACGAAATAGTCATCGAAGAATAATTGAAAGGAATGCATGCCGCGATAGCCCAGGGTGGCAATCGCCTGGCCCGACAGGGAGCCGCCCGACTCCTGCTGGTGCTGGAAACCGTGACCGCTGAATGCCGGCTTCTCCACCAGGAACAGGCTCAGTCCCCGGTAGCCCGCCGCCGCGTCAGGATTGGTGCGGGCCAGCACTACCAGGATCTCGGAGCGGCCGGCAAAGGTACACCAGGTCTTGGCACCGTTAAGCAACCAGCCACCTTCCGTTGGCGTCGCGCGCAGGGACACCGCCGCCACATCCGAGCCGGTATCGGGTTCGGTGATGGAAATGGCACAGAGCTTCTCGCCACTGGCCAGCAGCGGCAACCAGTGTTGCTGCTGTTGTTCGGTGCCGCCCGCCAGCAAGGCACGGGCGGCGATCTCGGGACGGGTGATCAGGCTACCGGCCGCACCGAGTGAACCCCGCGACAGCTCTTCGGTCACCACGATCATGCCCAGGCTGTCCGGTTCATCATCGGGTTGCAGGCCGCCGAAGCGCTCTGGAATGCAGGTACCGAAACAGCCCAGCTCCGCCGCCTTGCTGATGATCTGCTCCGGAATGTCGGTGTCCTGCCGGTGTATGTTCTCGGCCAGGGGTGCCACCACTTCATCGCTGAAGCGCATGAAGGTCTCACGCACCATCTCCTTCTCGTCGGACAGGCTTGATGGCAGGCGCATGAAGTTGAATTCGCAACAGTACTCGGCGAGACCATAGCCGCCACTGCCTTGTGTGCTGCAGTCCAGCCAGGTCGTGATGTCGTCGCGACTCAAGAGGCTGGCGACATCGCGCCGCAAGACACCGAGGGCAGAACCGCCCGCGGCAAACCTGCCGAGAATGTCCTTGCAGGTATCGGCGCAGAAACGGATCGTGTTGTCTCTTACCAGGGGATGAGGCTTGTCGACGCCACTGGCATGGGCGGCCTGGTAGGCCAACATGGCGCGGGCTGCTTCCAGTTCGGCACTGGCCACTGCGATCTCAAAGCACTGCTGCTGGAATCGATCAAACTCCGATTCGTCAATTCGGCCCTCGACGACCACATTGCGGCGGACATTATCAATGCTCTTGTCTACCACCGCCTGCACTTCTGCCAGCACAGATACAGCCTGCTCGAGGAGCGCACTGGGTGTAGGGCTGCTGACTTGCTGGAATTCAGGCACGGCTTGTCGACTAAGCGGGACGAAATGAAGCGCCGATTCTACGGGAATGGGCCCGCAATTGCGATGCGATACCCGGGCAGGAATCCTGCTAGAATGCCGCCTCGAAACGAGGCAGCCAATGAGTAAACCCCCGAACAGGAAACCCGGCGCGCGCAGGAGTAGTCCTGCCGCGAGCAACAAGCGAACCCAGGCCCAGCAGGGCAATGGCCCCGGTGCAGACACCAGGTCGAAGAAACGCAAGCCGCTGCGCTACCGGCCACAGAAGTCACCGCGCCTGCGCTGCTTCTTCGGTATCCGGTTTACCCTGGCAGATGAGATTGCGGCCATGCGTGAGGAGCTCAGCACATTGCGCGGCGATTCTGCGGAGGCGATACGCCTTGCACCCGACCAGAACCTGCACATCACGCTTAAATTCCTGGGTTCCGTGGAAGAGTCCAACCTGCCCATACTGGAATCCATACTGAAGGAAGTGGCACTGCGACACGGACCCATGGCGCTGCATGCCAGTGGCGCCGGTGTGTTCAAGAACTCCTGTTGGGTGGGCATCGACGAAGATGCGGGCCTGACAAAGCTCGCGCAGGACCTGGATACGGCCTGCATGGCGGTCGGCGCCCTCAACGAGGACAAGGCCTACCTGCCCCATGTTACCGTGGCGCGTTTCGGCAAGGACGTGAAATCCAAACTCTCCGCGCTGCTGGAGAAGTTCGCCGAGCACCAATGGGGAACGATCAGGGTGGACCAGATTTGCCTCTACCGTTCCGACACCCTGGCGGAAGGTGCCAGGTACACTGTCATTAGCGAAGCGAAACTGGACGGGGAAAAAGCACTTGCTGCGGAACCGGCCGAAACACCATCGAGCTAGTATCACCCGTGCTGGTCGGGCTCTGCTTGGTCGGAGCCTCGACTATTTGCCGTAGCGAGGATTGATGAGGGAGTTCAATACATGATCCTCCCATTGGCCATTGATCAGAATGTATTCCCTGGCAAAGCCTTCACGCTCAAATCCCAGGCTGGCGAGCAGGGCCTCTGAGCGCCGGTTGTCCGGCATGTGGTTCGCCATTACCCGATGCAGCTTCAATTCATCGAAGGCGTAGGCGATGGCGTGGGAGACGATGGCTTTCATATAGCCCTGCCCCTGGTAACGTTCCGCCACCGAGTAACCCATGTGACAGGCCTGGAACACGCCGCGCACGATATTGCTCAGGGAGCAGCTGCCGATGACATGGGACTCCGCCGAGTCGGTTCCGATGAAATGCACGGACAGGCCGGCCTTGAATTCGATCTCCCTTTCCTCGAGTCGGCGCTTCCACATGGTGACGAAGTGATGTTCCCGAGGCACCAGCGGACTCCAGGGCTGCAGGTGGACCTCGTTTACCGCGAAGTAGTTGGCCATGATCGTCTCATGGCCAACACTGGCGCGGATAATTTTCAGACCGGGTTTCGACAAGACTGCTAACCGTTTTCTTCCAGGTGCCTGATCATCAGCAGGGTCTGCTCGCCACGCACAGTGAGTTTCTGCAGGGCGTTCCAGCCCAGGCGCGCGTAGAGCCCACCGCTGGTATTCTGCGTCTGCAAATAAAGATGTGGCAAGCCCCTGGCCGTGGCGAGATCGATGATGTGTTGCGTGAGCTGCGAGGCCACGTGCCTGCCGCGCTGTGACTCCACCACGAACACACTGCCCAGCCAGTATTGCCGGTCCGGAAACAGATCTGCCAGCTCCTGCAACTTGAGCGCGGCGACCGCGATCGGCTCCTCCTTATCGAAGGCGATGACGTGGGCAGGAAAACCGGTGGTGGTCAGCGATTCCCTGAGCTGCCGTTCCAGCGCCGGAAAATCGTCGCCCATTCGATCGGCCCATACACTATGCCACCAGCGGATTACCTGAGGCACGAGCTGGGGATGATGAAACAGGAAGTCAAAGCGCAGGGACACGGAAATACACGGAAACGGCGAAACGAGGGAGGAAGTGTAAACGCCGCTCCAGCTAATTCATAGAAGCACGCGCCGGTCAGGGCAACAGTTCTACCCGTTCCATGTCCTGCATCTGGCTGTAGCCGGAGGTGATAACCCGCTCACCGGCACGCAGGCCTTCCCGCACTTCGATGAAGCGGTTATTGCGGCGACCCACGCGAATGTCGCGGCGCAGGGCTGAATTGCCACTCTCATCCAGCACGAAAACCCAGTTGCCGCCGGTATCCTGGATGAAGCCTCCGACTGGCAGCAGCAGGGATTCCACGGGGTTACCGAGGGTGAGTTCCATCTGCAGGGTCTGGCCCCGACGTATGTTATCCGGTGGCAGACCTTCGAAGATCATGTCCACCTCAAAGGTGCCGGCGGTGATTTCGGGATACACGATGTCGACCCGGGCCTGGTACGCCTGTCCCGCCAGGGTAAACGTAGCGGTCTGATCCGGCGCCACGCGGGAGACATAGAATTCATCGATCTGGGCCACGATCTTGTACTGGTCCACCACATCGATCTGGCCCAGGCGCTGGCCGGTCTGCTTGCTCTGGCCGATTTCGACATCGAGGGACGTGAGTTGCCCGGAGATGGGTGCCTTCACCAGCAGGCTCTCAAAGCTGGCCTGGGAAATCTTCAGGTTGTTGCTGAGCATATCGATCTGGTCTTTGATCTGTTCCTGCCGACGTGTCCGCTCTTCGTTTTCCACCTGCTGCCGCGCCTTGAGATTGCTGAGCACCTGTTGCTGGTATTCCAGTTCATCGATGATGGCCTCGTATTCTTCCTCGGAGATCAGGCTGTCATCCACGAGTCGTTCGAAGCGGCGCTTCTGCCGGTTGAGGGTGGTGATGCGGAATTCGGTGTCGATGATCTGGCGTTCCGTCGCCAGCTTCTGGTATTCGAAGTTGGTGGTGATGTTGTTGAGGAAATTGAGCTGCTCCGTGGTGCCCGCATCGGCCTGGGCGGCACTGAGTCGGGTCTGGGTATTGGACAGCTGCACCAATGGCTGGCCGGCCACCACGAAATCACCCTGCTCCACGAACACTTCCTCTACCGAACCACCAATCACCGCATCGAGAAACACACTCTGCAGCGGCTGAATGGTGCCACGGATGGGAATCAGGTCTTCGAAGGCGCCTTGTTGAACGGTCGATACAATTAGCTGGTTTGCAGGCACACGGTAGGTGCGAATTGAGGCGTCTGCCAGTAACTGGTACAGCAGGCCAGACGTGGCCAGCACTACAACGCCGATGGCCCCGATCTTCCACAGGGGCATCGACTTCTTCTCTAGCGGTTTATCCATTGCCATGGGAAATGGTCAGAGGCCGGAGGCTTCTGATCTCTCAAAGTCTCAAAATCTTATTAGTGACAGTATTGGTCTATTAGACGCAGTTCTCTGCACTTGGTTACGACTATTTTGAGATTTTTTTACATGGCCTTGTTACAGAGCTATTAGCGCCGGTCGGTAATGGCAGCATCCACCAGGGTGGTGAAATCCTCGCGGAAACCACCGCCTCGCGAGGGCGATATCTGGGCCATGATGACGATGATCATGTTCTGCACCGGATCAATGAAATAGCGGGTTCCAGCGGAGCCATCCCACCAGATCGTGCCTCTGGAGACGGGCCAGGAATAGGCCTCGGGATCCATTACCAGGTTGAAGCCGCCCAGGGTCCAGCCGGAGCCCAGCCAGTAGCCACTGTCGCCAATGGGCATGGCCGCCTCGGGTACGGCATTCTCATACATGAGGGCCGCGGTCTCTTCCTGCAGGATGCGGCGACCGTTGAACTCGCCGCGGTTGAGCACCATCTGGGAAAAATTCAGGAAGTCTTTTACGGAGGACAGCAGGCCGACCCCACCTTCCATCAGCCGCGGACGCATGGTCCAGGGTACGGTCTCGATCTGGTAGGGCAGCAGGCGACCGTCTGTGGGACGGTACAGTTCCGCCAGGCGCTCGGCATCGGCACCTGCTGCCCAGAACATGGTGCTGTCCATTTCCAGAGGCTGGAACACCTGTTCTTCCATGTAGTCCTCGAAGGGTTGTCCGGACCATACCTCCACCAGCTTGCCGAGAATGGTGGCATGAATTCCATACAGGAAGGCTGTACCCGGATCATGGAATAGCGGTACCCGTGCGGCGTTCTCGGTCATTTGGTCCAGGGTGATGTTCTTGTCCCGCACTTTCTGTTCACGGTAGAGCCTGGACGAGCGACTGCCCAAACCCGAGGTGTGGGTAAGCAGGTGAGCCACGGTGATGTCACCATTACGCGGCCTGGTCTGGGTGATGTCCGTGCTTTCGGGGTCAAGTAGCACTCTTTGTGCCTCGAAATCCGGCAGGTACATCTTGATAGGATCATCCATCTGGAACTTGCCCTGCTCGTACAATTGCAGGACCGCCAGCGAGGTGATCTCCCGGGTCATGGAATAGATTCGGAACAGGGCATCCTCCTGCATGGGTTTGGCCTGCTCGATATTCATCATGCCGAGGGATTCGAAATAGACAATCTTGCCATCACGCGCCACCGCGGCAACGACACCGGCGATGTCCCCTGCATCGATATGCTGCTGCAGGCTGGCCGTCGCCTCATCCAGTTTACTGGCAGACAGTCCCACCGATTCCGGTGATGCGAAGCCGAGTCCCTGGCCTGTCGCGAGATTAGTCATCATGCAGGCCAGTGACAGGGTGAAGGAAATGACGAGGGGTCGCTTGTTCATAGTTTTTCTCATTATGCTCGAGTCGAATGCGGATCACAGTTCGGGGTTGATGGTCTACTGGTTGGCGGCGAGCGTATCGCTGACCCAGCGCTCTACCCGCGCATGCATCATGGGCATGGGCACCGCGCCCGCGCCGAGCACCACATCGTGAAAGGCGCGTACATCGAAGGCCTCACCCAGCGCCGCTTCGGCATTGGCCCGCGCCTGCTGGAAATTCATCATGCCGATCTTGTAGGCCGTGGCCTGTCCGGGATTGGCGAAGTAACGCTGCACCTCCGAACGCACCGCGCCTTCGGGGATGGCGGAGTTGTCCAGAAAATACTGCACCGCCTGCTCCTCAGTCCAGCGCCTGGAATGAATGCCGGTATCCACTACCAGGCGGATCGCCCGCCAGATCTCGCCGGACAAGCGACCGAACTCGGAATAGGGGTCCTGGAAGCCTCCCATTTCCTTCGCCAGCCATTCCGCATAAAGCCCCCAACCCTCGGTGTAGGCGGTGGTGCGGTACTGGGTGCGAAAGCGGGGAACGTCGGTGAGTTCCTGCTGGATGGATATCTGCATGTGATGTCCGGGGTTGCCTTCGTGATAGGCAATATCTTCGATCTGCCACTTTGCCAGGGTCGACATGTCGGACATGTGGGAATAGAACACGCCGGGTCGAGAGCCATCGGGCGCACCCTGTCGATAATGCTGTGCCGCACCGGGTTGTTCACGGAATGACTCGACCCGTCTCACAACCAGCGGTGCCTTTGGCAGGCGACCGAAGAACTCCTGCAGCCTGGCATTGATCGCATCCAGGTATTCGTTGTTGATATCCAGATAGTCCTGCCTGCCCTCGTCGGTATTGGGATAATAAAACTGCTCGTCTTCCCGCACGAACACGAAGAACTCCTGCAGTGTGCCATCGAAGCCTGCCTCGTTCTTCACGGCTTCCATCTCAGCCTGCAGCCGTGCCACCTCTGACAGGCCGATGTTGTGAATCTCGTCGGCCGTGAGGTCCAGGGTTGTCATCAGCGCCAGCCGCTGATTGTAGTAGTTCTCACCGTCAGGCAAGGCCCATACTCCCTGCGATTCCGGCGCGGCATTGTCCATGTCCTGTTCCAGCCAGAAGCGCACTTCCTCATAGGCAGCCAATACTTCGCCTGCCAGCACCTCGCGCGCTTCGGCCAGGAAAGCCTGTGCCCTGTCGTCGTCGAGCAGCTTGTTGTCAACCAGAGCTTCGACCTTGCCCTGGAAATCTACCCACACCGGCGAGTTGGGACTGTCGTCATCGGTGTTAAATGGGACACCTGATGTAACCCTGTCAATCTCGGCCAGGGCGAACTCGTAGCCGAAGCGTGGCTGGCGAATACCGGCTTCTACCTGCAGGCGCGTACGCTCCATCAGTTCGCCCAACACACGATCGAAGTCCCGCAGACGTGCCACATAGGCCTCCAGGTCTGCCACGGTTTCAACCCGGTGGAAACTGATCATGAAACTGGGCAATGAGGAGTGCGGACCACCGCGGCCGAAGATATACCCGTAGTTCTGGTAAGGTGCCGCGCGCTCGGCCTGCTGCAGGGAGTAGGCCCACATGTCATAGGAGAGCTTGCCATCATCGGTCAGCGCCTCGTAATCGAAGTCCGCCTCCATGGTGGCAACGCTGTCCCGCAGCCACTGCAGGTTGCGCTCCCCGGCGGCCAGGGTCTGGTCGTTGAGCCGGTCGTAGTCGGTGCGATCACCCAGCACGGAACGGGTCTGGGGGCTGAAATCCAGCTGCTCTTCGTATTGTTCATCGAGCCAGGCATTCAGGCGTTCCGTCTCGGACAATCCCGGCACGGCTTGTGGGGGCGCTGCAGGCGCCGGTGTGGATGTCGTGGGTGTCGAGTTGTCGCCGCAGGCAACAAGAACCAGCAGCAGGAAGCCAGTTAGCAGACGCATAGCATTCTCCGGGCGAACTGCCAGGCAGGGGCAGTCCGATGTCTGGGATCACAGCCAGTTACTCCAGGCCCGCAGGGCGCTGAGTGGCTGAACAAGACGCTGACGCTAGCGTGTTTGCCTGCCACTGTCCAGCCGACAGCGGCCCTTTGCGGCGAGCCCGAATGGCCGCCGACGAAGCGCGCAGGCAGGGCCGGCGGGACGGCCCACAATTGAGGATTAGTTGAAGGGCCTGTCGAGACCGAACCGGGAACGCTCATCCTTCTGGCGGTCGATGTTGGCCAGCATCTCGTTGCGGCTGTAGATCATTTCCTTGAAGGTTTGCACCCTGGCCAGGTTATCCGCGTTGGGGCTGCCTTTCACACGGCCTAATTGGGCCTGCAGATCAGAGATTTCCTGCATCAGCTTGTCGCGGATGGCATGGGAATCCTGGTAACTGGGTTTCAGATGGGCGCGGGGGCGGCGTACGTTACGGAGCATTGGCTGACTTCCTGTCCAAAAACTGTCCATGAGCGGCGATCTCCTCTATTCGCTGGGATACCGTTTAAGCATAGACAAGAATCGCCAAAGCGACAGGATGATATCAGGCCTGTCGCGCTACAGCGCGGGTTTCAGGAGTTCTTCCCAGGCGAAGGCAGGATCGGCGAGGGCAATGAAGTGGGGATTGAGAATGTCCGGCTTCTGGTTATAGCGCAGGGGCTGGAAATCTGTCTTGACGATCTCGCCGCCCACGGCACGCAACACCGCGTGGGCCGCCGCAGTATCCCACTCCGATGTGGGCGCCAGGCGCGGATAGCAATCCGCCTTGCCCTCGGCCAGCAGGCACATCTTCAGGGAACTGCCCATGCTCACCACCTCGATGGCATCGAAGCGGGTCGCCGCCTGCTGAATTAACTGGTCGACCTGCACCCCCCGGTGACTGCGACTGGCCACGAAGCGAGCCAGTGTTGTTGCTTCTTCTATACGTCTGGGCTGCAAGGCCTCGGCATCCTTACCGGCCTCCACCCGCCAGGCACCCGCCACCGCGGAACCGCCGTAGTAGGTCACGTCCGTTACCGGCACATGCACGACCCCCAGCACCGGCACCCCCCGCTCGACCAGGGCGATGTTCACCGTGAACTCCCCGTTGCGACTGATAAACTCCTTGGTGCCATCGAGGGGATCCACCAGCCAGTATCGATGCCACTGGCTCCGCTGCTCGAAGGGCGGCATCTCCGATTCCTCGGATACAACAGGCATGACTGCATCCAGTTGCTTCAGACCGGCAACGATGACGGCATTGGCCTTGCTGTCGGCAAGCGTGAGTGGAGAGTCATCTTCCTTCAGGGAAACATCCAGCGGCGCGTCATCATGATAGACAGCGAGAATCTCCTCGCCGGCGTTCTGGGCAATGCGCGCAATTCCCTGCAGCAATTCCTGGTCGGTCATAGTGGTTTCCATCAGATCATTTATAATGCGGCAAAGGCCCCATAGCAGACTGGCCTGCTGGTAAAAATTAAATCCTAAAGAGACAGCGCAAGCAAATGCCGCCCTGGTCAAACATAGACACCGTGATGTTCGACATGGACGGCACCGTGCTCGACCTGCATTTCGACAATTACTTCTGGTTACAGCTGGTGCCCAGGCACTACGGCGAGAAACACGGTGTCAGTCACGAAGAAGCACTGCAGCAAATAAAACTGAAATACTCCGAGGTTCACGGCACGCTGGACTGGTACTGCATCGACTACTGGGTGGACGAACTGAAACTGGACATCCCGCAGATGAAGCAGAGCATCACCCACAAGATTGCGATCCGTCCCAACGCCGAACGCCTGCTGAACGCACTGCACGCCTTGGACAAGCGAGTGCTGCTAATCACCAACGCCCACCCGATCAGCCTGGACCTGAAGCTGTCCCACACCGGCATCGGCGACCTGTTCCACCAACGCATCAGCTCCCACTCCCTGCAGCTGGCCAAAGAGAATCACGGCTTCTGGGAAACCCTGCAACAACTCGCCCCCTACGAACCAGCGCGCACCGTCCTGTTCGATGACAACCTCAACGTGCTAAGGCAGGCGCAGAGAGAAGGCATCAAACACCTCTACGCCATTCACCAGCCCGACAGCCAACTGCCGGCCGTCGAAGCCGGTGAGTTTCCCCAGATCGTGGACTTCGACCACATAATCCCGGTCCACGAGGGCAAGGCCTAAGCATGTCCTCCCCCACCGACCAGTCCCGGGTTCGCCTCGACAAATGGCTCTGGGCCGCCCGCTTCTACAAGACCCGGGCCGTGGCCAAGCAAGCCATCGAAGGCGGCAAGGTCCACTGCCAGGGCAGCCGTACCAAACCCAGCAAGGAGATCGAAGTCGGCACCGTGATCACCCTGCGCCAGGGCTTCGACGAAAAGATCGTCATCGTCAAAGCCATCAGCGACCAGCGCCGCGGCGCACCGGAAGCCCAACTCCTCTACGAAGAAACCGAAGAGAGTATAAAGAAGCGAGAAGACCTGGCCCTGCAACGCAAATCCCAACCCAGCCACTGGCCAACCCCCGGCCGCCCCACCAAGAAACAGCGCCGCCAGATCCACCGCTTCAAACAAGCCAGCGACATCGAGTAAGGATCAAACCCTCGGACTAATCTGAGCACTGAACGCTAAAGGCACGTTGCTCCACTATTTGATAAGCACATGTGGGATGTTATCTCGTGTTCGAATGTCAGGGAGAGAGTGAGCTTGTGCCAATTGCGACCGGGTGCGGCAGGGATGCCGCACCCGAGCCTCCAGGGGTGAGACCGAGCGCTTTGCAAGCGTTAGCTTGCAGCGAGCATCGAACGACACCGATCTATGATCGGTGGCTGGGCCGGATTCACGGCGTGTCGCAATTGGCACAAGCTCACCCTCTCCCGCCGAATCAGGCACTAAGCCTTAGCCAAGCTTATCGAAAAGAAGCCACATCACTAATGTAATGAAACCCAGCGCTGACAGGTCCAAACCTCAATAGCGCCAATTCGGGATATTTGCCATAATGCCCGCCCGTGCGAGTCGACCCGGGCCTGAACAACAAGCAGGCTCTGATACCAGGAGTGGTTTTGACGAAGCAATATAACGAGAGCCTGCAGCACTACAAGCTGCCCGAATTCGCCAGCGACTGGGGCCTTATTCGGCGAGGCATCGAAAAAGAATGCCTGCGCGTAACCCCGGAAGGCGGCATCTCCCAAAACCCGCATCCAGCTGCCCTAGGCTCCGCCCTGACCAACCCCTATATCACCACGGATTTCGCCGAAGCCCTGCTGGAGTTCATCACCCCGGCCTATGCCGACATCGATGAATGCCTGGGCATGTTGGAGAATATTCATCGCTTCTCCCTGCAGAACCTGGAGAACGACGAGCTGCTCTGGGTGTCCAGCATGCCCTGCCCGCTAAGCAGCGAGGCCGTGATTCGCATCGCCGAGTATGGCAGCTCCAATATAGGAACGATGAAGAACCTGTACCGGCGCGGCTTGCACCATCGCTACGGCAGCCTCATGCAGACCATCTCCGGCTTGCACTACAACTTTTCCATGCCGGATTCCTTCTGGGAACCGTACCAGAAGATCTGCGGCGACCAGCAGTCCTTGCGGGACTTCCGCACGGACAAGTACCTGCACCTGATCCGCAACTTCCATCGCTATTCCTGGCTGCTGCTCTACCTGTTCGGCGCATCGCCCGCTGCCTGCAAGTGTTTCGTGCAGGGCCGGGAGCACCACCTGCAGGAGCTGGACAAGGGCAGCCTGTACCTGCCCGATGCCACCTGCCTGCGCATGGGCAATCTCGGTTACAAGAGTGAGGCGCAAAAATCCCTGTTCGTCTGTTACAACGAACTCGAGTCTTACGTGGACTGCCTCTACAAGGCCATGCACACCGCCTATCCGGAGTACGAGAAGATCGGCACAGATCCCGACGGCGCTTATCGCCAGATCAACCCGAACCTGCTGCAACTGGAGAACGAGTTCTATAGCACCATTCGTCCCAAGCGCACGGTGGCCAGCGGCGAGCGACCCCTGACCGCATTGATCAACAGGGGCATCGAGTATGTTGAGGTGCGCGCGCTGGACCTGAACCCCTACCTGCCGCTTGGCATCGACGAGGAAGAAGTACGCTTCCTGGACAGCTTCCTGCTGCACTGCCTACTGGCTGACAGCCCGGAGTGTGACCAGCGCGAGTACTTCGAAGTTGCCAGCAATCTTGCTGCGACGGTGGAAAATGGCCGCAACCCGGAGCTGCAACTGACCGTGGAATCCCGGCCCATCAAGCTGCGGGAGTGGGCCAGTGAGATTCTCGACAAGGTTGAGTACGCCAGCACCCTGCTGGACAGCAAGGCCGGCGGCAACAGCTATGGTGAGGCCCTGCGCGCGCAGCAGGCGAAGGTTGAGAACAGTGACCGCACACCATCGGGTCGTATGTTGATCGACATGAAAGAGAATAATCAGTCTTTCTTCAGGTTCGCCATGGAACGGTCCATGGCCACCAGGGATTACCTGAAGAACGATGGGCTAAGCGCCGAAACCCGCAGTGAATTCGAGGCCGCCAGCGTCGTGTCACTGGCGAAGCAGAAAGAGATTGAGGCGGCGGACACCCAGTCTTTCGACGAATTTCTCAGGGAATGGAACAAGAGCTGACGCGCCCCTGTGCCAGGAACTTTCCTGAGCAGCCCTAACCTCCGCGCTGCCAGCGGAAGAACTTCTCCATCCAGGGAAAATACTTTTCCGGCAGGCGTTTGTTGCGCCAGGCATTGGCAGCAAACTTGTTGCCTTCCAGCAGGGTGGGATAGATGTGGGTGACAGCGGCGATCTTCTTCAAACCCATGCCATGCGTCATGGCGAACACGAACTCGCCGATCAGTTCGCCCGCGTGATAACCCACGATAGTCACCCCCAGTATCCTGTCCTTGTTGGGGACGGTAAGCACCTTGATGAACCCGTGGGCCTCGCCATCGGCCAGCGAACGGTCATGATGATCCATGTCGTAGCGGGTGACCTCGTAGCGAATACCCCTGGCCTTTGCCTCGGTCTCGCTCAGGCCGACTCTCGCGACTTCGGGATCGGTAAATGTGGCCCATGGCACCACGTTGTACTTCGCTCGCAGTCGCCACCAGCCACCGAGCAGGGAATTGATGGCCGCGAAGAATGCCTGGAACGAAGCCATGTGGGTAAACTGGTAGGGTCCGGCCACATCACCGCAGGCGAAGATCGTGGGAAATGCCGTCTGCATGGCGTTGTTGACCTCGATAGTGCCTTGTGCGGTGAGTGGCATGTTCATCTCTTCGAGGCCGAAGCCTTCCACATTGGCCTTGCGACCAATAGCCAACAACACCTGGTCGAATTCCACTCGCACGGTCTCACCTTCGTGCTCGGCTTCCATGAATTTTGTCCCGCCGTCTTTACCAAAGCGGGTGAGTTTGTGGGACGTCAGTAGCTGGATGCCCTGCTTCCTGAATTGTGCCATGACCAACTCGGACACTTCCGCGTCTTCCCGGGGCATGATGCGTTTCGCCATATCCACCTGGGTTACTTCCGCGCCCAGGTTATTGAAGGCCTGGGCCAGTTCGCAGCCGATCGGGCCGCCGCCCACCACCAGCAATCGCTTCGGCAATTCACGCAAGGTCCAAATGGTGTCGGAGGTCAGGTAGCCCACCTCATTGAGACCGGGCACCGGAGGCACCATGGGACGACCACCGGTGGCGATAATGATCGCGCGCGTGTTGATGGTGCGTCCGTTCACTTCCACGCTGTAGGGAGAGGTGATCTTTGCGTCGCCGGCGATGCATTCAACACCCAGGGAAGTAAAGCGCGCCATGGAGTCGTGGGGCTCGATGGTCTTGATGACCTCCTGTACCCGTTCCATCACCCTGGCGAAGTTGACCGTAGCCGTTGCACCCTCGATGCCGTATTCGCCTGCCCGGCGGATATAGGACATGATGCGACCGCTGCGCAGCAGGGACTTGCTGGGCACACAGCCCGTGTTGAGGCAGTCACCCCCCATTCGGTCTTTTTCGATCAATACGGTTTTGGCTTTCGCACCTACGGCGATGATCGCGGAGACCAGACCCGCCGAGCCACCCCCTATCACTACCACATTGGCATCGAATTTCCCGGGTCGCTTGTACGCCTTCATGACCTTGTTCTTCTGGATACTGTTCACGATCAACTTGCCCACCAGGGGGAAGACCCCGAGCATTACCAGGGAGAACAGGACGGGTGCACTCACCAGCCCTGACAGTGAAGTAATCTGGGCGAGCTCCGAGCCCGCATTCACGTAAACCAGGGTGCCCAGCAGCATGCCGATCTGGCTGGCAAAGTAAAACGACACCACGTTGATCGGGGTCAGCCCCATGACCAGGTTCACCATGAAGAACGGAAACAGGGGCACCATGCGGATACTGAACAGGTAGAAGCTGCCGTCCTTTTCGATGCCCCGGTTTATAGGTGCCAGGTAGTCCCCAAAGCGGGACTGTACGTATTCACGCAACAGCGTTCTGGAAATCAGGAAGGAAAAAGTGGCGCCGATGGAACTGGCGAAGGAAACCAGCAGCGTTCCCCATAGCAGGCCGAAGATCGCGCCACCGAGCAGGGTAAAGATCAACGCACCGGGTAATGAAGCGGCAGAGATCAGTACATAGACTGCAAAGTAGACCAGGGCCGCCAGGGTAAAATTCTCGTCGCGGAAGTCCTGCAGGGTCGTGATCTGCGACTGCGCGTATTGCAGGGTGAAATACTGACCGAGATCGAACAGAAAGTAGCTGAGGATGGCGGCGGCGAGTACGGCGACAATCAGTAGTCTGGCTTTGTTCAATGAGTTGCTCTCTCGATTATTGCTATCCGATTATTCATATTCAATGATTCGTTTCAGTGCTGGACTAAGGATGCACCTGCTGAGGGCTGATTGCCCCGCGCCCCGTTCGGCTCATTCGGCTCATTCGGCACATCGCCCTGCCTGGCCGGGTGTCACATCGTCGTTCTATTATGCTATAAACCGTTTGCTGTCCGAAGCCTGTATTTACCGGCCTCGTAACCTTCCGGCAGCAGGAGTGCAGACCTTGTCCAATTTTGATTTCAGTCGCGAATTCCCTGTCAGTCGCATGCGACGCATGCGCAAAGATGATTTCAGTCGCCGGCTCATGCGCGAGACTGTATTGAGCACAGATGACCTGATATTGCCGGTTTTTATTGTTGAAGGCACTCAACAAAGGCAGCCCATCGAATCCATGCCGGGACAGTGTCGCTTCAGCATCGACACCCTGCTGGAGGAAGCGGCGGAGCTGGTAGCCTTGCGCATACCGGCAATCGCGCTGTTTCCATCACCGGATGCCAACACCAAGAGCGAGGGCGGACAGGAAGCCTACAACCCCGATGGCCTGGTGCAGCGCGCCATTCGCGCACTCAAGGACCGATTCCCGGAACTGGGTATCATCACCGATGTGGCCCTGGACCCCTATACCACCCATGGCCAGGACGGCATCATCGATAGCGATGGCTATGTGATGAACGATGCCACCGTGGAAGTGCTGGTCAAGCAGGCCCTGTCCCATGCCCAGGCCGGGGCCGATATCGTGGCACCCTCAGACATGATGGACGGCCGGGTTGGCGCCATTCGCCTGGTGCTGGAAGAAAACCAGCACATTCATACCCGTATTCTCGCCTACTCGGCGAAATACGCCTCCAGCTACTACGGTCCATTCAGGGATGCTGTGGGCTCCAGCGCCAATCTCGGCAGCGGCAACAAGTACAACTACCAGATGGATGTGGCCAACAGCGACGAGGCCCTGCAGGAAGTGGCCATGGACCTGGCAGAGGGCGCCGATATGGTCATGGTGAAACCAGGCATGCCCTACCTGGACATCGTGCACCGGGTGAAAACCGAATTTGGTATGCCTACCTTTGTCTACCAGGTGAGTGGTGAATATGCCATGCACATGGCGGCGGCCGCCAATGGCTGGCTCGATGAAGACGCCGTGGCCATGGAGTCCCTGATCGCTATAAAAAGAGCGGGCGCAGACGCTATTCTTACCTACTTTGCCAAGAAAGCTGCACGATTGTTGCAGTCCTGAATCGAGAGTGGATCGATAGGCAAACAGGGTCCGGATGGTCACCACGCGCTGGCGGGAAGCAATTCCCGGCCGATCAGTTCATAAACCTTGAATCCTCGGTTTTTGGCCTTATTATTACGCCCATATACCGTAGTCTTTCGCTTGGTCTTTTTGAGCCGGTGATCCCCGCCCACTCAATACGCGTATAGCACAGACTCTCCTTAAAGCCCTTTTGAATTAACATGTAAACAAGGAATATGCCCATGAGCGACAACATCGTTCACACTTCAGACAGTAGTTTCGAACAAGACGTATTGCAGGCAGACGGGCCTGTATTGGTGGATTTCTGGGCTGAGTGGTGTGGTCCCTGCAAGATGATTGCGCCGGTACTGGAAGAAGTTGCCGACGAATACAACGGCAAGCTGAAGGTCGTGAAAATGGATGTGGATGCCAACACGGAAACCGCACCAAAGTACGGCATTCGCGGTATTCCGACCCTGATCGTCTTCAACAATGGCGAAAAAGTCGGTGAAAAAGTCGGTGCCCTCTCCAAGTCCCAGCTCTCGGCTTTTATTGACAGCATTATCTAAAACGCGTTTAATTGCGGTGTCTCGTCTTCTGCGAGGCACCGATGGACGTGGAAGTACCTGAAACTTCAACACTTTTTCTCCGAACTTCCACCTCAACCCGAAACAAGATTACCCAGGCCTTACGAAAAAACTCGAGACGAGTCCGTTTCGCGTAGGCGTGAACCAGGTGAACGAAACCAGACAGAGTGGATTCTGGGCAGGAGTGGAACTATAGTTCTGTAAGACGCAGTTAGCATGCTGGAAAAAACACTCGCATGAGAGCGAGACAACAAAAACGCAATCCAGCCTGGAAACAGCGCGTGGAATTCAGCAAGCTACCGATAAACCCGTCTTCAGAAAACACGCAGCTTTCAACACATATTCCAAGACACGATTACGCCAGGCCTGGGAGAGAGCCGGGTGAAATCGAAGCCTGATAGTCCAGGGTATACACAATCAGCACGCACCTGGATGTATAGTCAGAACATAAATCACTAAAAAGCACGAACCGGGATATAAAGAAAGTCAGCCATTTCGCTGATAGCGGAAACTAACAGCAGATACGAATTTTTGATTCACTCCCCTTAATCCAAAAACAGTTTCTTAAGAACTCCCTTTTTATTTACCTTCTTACAACCTAAACCGAATGGCACAAGTGTGAACGCAGTCGCGGTGAAAGCGATATCCGTTCGATCGAGTCGTACCATCAACATTCCTGAAGTATCACAACTATGAATCTCACCGAACTCAAGCAGAAGCCCATAGCCGAGCTAATCGAAACAGCGCATGAAATGGGTCTCGACAATGTTTCCCGCACCCGCAAACAAGACATCATTTTCGTTATCCTGAAGAAACACGCCAAGAATGGCGAAGACATCTACGGCGATGGCGTACTGGAAATATTGCAGGATGGATTTGGCTTCCTGCGTTCGGCAGACTCTTCCTACCTGGCGGGACCGGATGACATCTACGTCTCACCCAGCCAGATACGCCGCTTCAATCTGCGTACCGGTGATACGGTCGCCGGCAAGATCAGGCCCCCGAAAGACGGCGAAAGATACTTCGCCCTGCTGAAGATCAGCGAGATCAATTTCAGCAAGCCAGAAAACTCCAAGAACAAGATCCTCTTCGAAAACCTTACCCCCCTCTTCCCGCAGGAAAGACTGCAACTCCAGGTTGGCAACGGCAGCACCGAAGACCTCAGTGCCCGGGTTATCGACCTGACTGCACCCATCGGGAAAGGGCAGCGTGGCCTGATCGTATCGCCACCTAAAGCAGGTAAGACGCTTATCCTGCAAAACATCGCGCAATCCATTACCCGTAACAACCCGGAATGTCGATTGATCGTATTGCTCATCGACGAACGTCCGGAAGAGGTGACGGAGATGCAGCGCTCGGTGCGCGGCGAAGTCGTTGCCAGTACCTTTGACGAACCCCCCTCGCGCCATGTACAGGTTGCCGAGATGGTTATCGAGAAGGCAAAACGACTGGTTGAACACAAGGAAGACGTGGTGATCCTGCTGGACTCCATCACGCGTCTGGCCCGGGCCTACAACACTATCGTGCCTTCCTCAGGCAAGGTACTCACCGGTGGTGTGGACGCCCATGCCCTGGAACGACCCAAGAGATTCTTCGGTGCTGCCCGTAACCTGGAAGAAGGTGGCAGCCTGACTATCATCGCCACGGCGTTGATCGAGACCGGCTCGAAGATGGACGAAGTGATCTACGAGGAATTCAAGGGCACCGGTAACATGGAACTGCACCTGGATCGCAAGATTGCCGAGAAGCGTGTCTATCCTGCGATCAACGTACGGCGCTCCGGTACCCGTCGTGAAGATCTGCTTACCACGGAAGAAGAATTGCAGCGCATGTGGATTCTGCGCAAGCTGCTCAGTTCCATGGAAGATGTGCAGGCAACCGAATTCATTCTGGATAAGTTGAAAGACACCAAGACCAATGATGAATTCTTCAATTCCATGAAGCGCAAGTAGATTCCTGATGGCGAAGCAGCAGGCATAGGCCTCGACGCGTACGCCACGACACCCGGTATGTCATTCAAAGACCTCAGAGACTTCATCAGCCTGTTGGAAAAGGAGGGTGAACTCAAGCGCATCAGCGCCGAGGTTGATCCCTACCTGGAAATTACCGAGATCTCCGATCGCACCCTGCGTGCCGGAGGTCCGGCCCTGCTGTTTGAGAATCCCAAAGGGTCATCGATTCCATTGCTGGCCAACCTGTTCGGCAACACACGACGCGTTGCCCTGGCCATGGGTCAGGATGATATCGAGGGACTGCGTGATGTCGGCAAACTGCTGGCATTCCTGAAAGAACCCACACCGCCCAAAGGCTTCAAGGAACTGTGGCAGAGTCTGCCCAGTTACAGGAGCGTGTTGAATATCTCCCCCACGGTCAGGAAATCCGCGCCCTGTCAGGAGATTGTGCATGAAGGCGATGACGTGGATCTCACCCGCTTGCCCATTCAGACCTGCTGGCCTGGCGATGTAGGCCCGCTGGTGACCTGGCCACTGGTGATCACCCGCGGTCCGGAAAAGGACAGGCAGAACCTGGGTATCTACCGCATGCAACTGCTGGGCAGAAACAAGCTCATCATGCGCTGGTTATCCCACCGTGGCGGTGCGCTGGATTTTCGCGAATGGAAACTTGCTCATCCGGGTGAGCGCTTTCCCCTGTCGATAGCGATCGGTGCCGATCCGGCCACCATCCTGGCCACGGTGACCCCCGTGCCCGACACGCTCTCCGAGTATGCGTTCGCCGGGCTGCTGCGCAACAGCAAGACCGAGGTGGTGAAGTCATTAAGTAATGACCTGCAGGTACCGGCCAGCGCCGAGTTTGTGCTCGAAGGCTATATCGACCCGGAAGAGATGGCCGACGAAGGTCCCTTCGGCGACCACACCGGCTACTACAACAATGTAGAAAAATTTCCAGTCTTTACGGTGACCCATCTCACTCACCGCCGTGACCCGATCTATCACAGCACCTACACCGGGCGTCCACCCGATGAACCCGCGATGCTGGGAGTGGCGTTGAATGAAGTCTTCGTGCCCCTGCTGCAGAAACAGTTCCCGGAAATTGTGGATTTTTACCTGCCTCCAGAGGGTTGTTCCTACCGCATGGCGCTGGTGAGCATGAAGAAGCAATACGCCGGCCATGCCAAGCGCGTGATGATGGGTGTCTGGTCTTTCCTGCGCCAGTTCATGTACACGAAGTTTGTCGTCGTGGTCGACGATGACGTGGACGTTCGCCAATGGGAAGACGTGATCTGGGCCATCACCACGCGCATGGATCCGACCCGGGACACCGTGCTGATAGACAACACCCCAATCGACTACCTGGATTTCGCCTCACCGGTGGCCGGACTGGGCTCGAAGATGGGCCTGGATGCGACGAACAAGTGGCCGGAGGAAACCAGCAGGGAATGGGGCGAGACCATCACCATGAGTGATGAGGTCAAGCAGCGCATCGATGCGCTATGGAATGACCTGGGAATCGACTAGAGTCGGTTTCGATTCAGTGCGTTCTTTTTTCCAGGGTCGGCATCGGCAGCCCCTGCAGGGTTGCACCTAACAGCTTGCTGTGACTCTCGAGATACGCCTCACCTGCCTCTTCGTCTCCCAACTGCTTCAGCAGGCGTCCCAGTTCCCCATAGGCCTCGGCCGATGGTGTGATCTTTATACTGGCTTCGTAGTATTCCCGCGCCTTGCCCCATAATTTATTGCGCATGGAAAGCCTGCCGAGACTGAGCAACAGTTCTCCGTCGGCCGGTCGTGACTGCAACCAGTTTTCCGCTACCAGCAACTGCTTATTGCTGTTACCCAGAACCATCTCGCCATAGAATCGAACCAGCGCCGGGTTCCAGCGCTTGCGCAACGCGCTTTCGACTATCTTCGCGGCCTCGTCACCGTCATCCATCTGCAACAGCAGGTCGGCATAGTGTCGAACTACCTTCTCATCGTCGGCAAAGGCTGTGCCCTTCTTCCATTGTTTACGCAGGGCGGCCATGTCTGCGGAGCCTGCCTTCACCTTCTCGAACGTTGCGTACAGTTCCTCCATGAAGAGTCGCTTGCGAATCCTCAGCAATTCCTCATCGTCCAGCACCTTGTTTCTCTCGAGCACCGGCAATAACTCGCTGAGGTTTTGCCAGTCTGCCAGCTGCACATAGACTTCCTTCAACAGCGTCAGCATGGCTTCATCGTTTACCGAATTCTTCTTCATCTCCTGCAGCACGGCCAGTGACTGTTCGAGCTGGCCGCTGCGGTGATAGAGCTGCGCCTTCAATGAATCTATGGTGGAATGGGCTGTGGGATACTTCTTCCTGGCTTGCTCCAATAAACTGACCCAGCCTTCCTTGTCGCCGACCTGGAATGCCGCGTAGGCGGCTGCCAGGTAGTTAACTACACTGGCATCATTGTCCCGCATGCCTCTCTTGAGCTGGTTCAGGCTCGTGCTCCAGTTGCCGCGGGTAAAGGACAACAGCCCTTCTATGGTGTGACTACGCTTCTTCGCCTTGCGGTTCCTGCTCATCACCCTGCCGGCGGCTAACAGCCTCATCGGGTTCAACCATTGCAACAGCAGCAGCAAGAGCCGCAGGACCAGGTAGATTACCGCCAGGGCAACGAGCAGCGCGAACAGGCTGGTCTCGAAGGTGTAGTTGCCAAAGGCGATTAACAGGTAACCGGGGTCGCTCGGAAATCCCAGGTAGAGGGTCACCCATAGCGCGATGACGATGGCCAGCAGGCTGAACACAAAGAGTCGAATCATCAGCGTAGCTCAGCCGTTAACTGCTGCATGGAGGCCACGCTGCGCGTGGGTGCCGGCAGATCGGGATCGACGTCGATCTGCTGCAGAACAGCCACTTCACCCAGTACAGACTGCCCCAGTTCTGATTCCACCACGGCATAGCGTTCCAGCCAGGCCAGGCAATCTGCCAGGCTGCCCTGGTAGAGTTCGTTATTGGCGGTCAGCAAGGCCAGTTTCGCCTGCTCTATGGTGAGCTGCAGACGCTGCAGAATGGCTGTTTCATTACCTGGTGCGAGCATGGCGCCCGGGTCATCTTCCCAGTGTCGCCAGACGAAGATTGAGCCCAGGAGCTGCAAACTGCTGTCCAACAGGCCGCCGGCCTCGCCTGGCCTGTCCAGCTCGGTAGATTCGCGGTTGCGACGGGCCTCGAAGTTTTCCCGCATGGAACCCACCATGTCTACCTGGGCAATCTGGGTCGCCAGGGTTTGCAGACGCAGGTAGACACCCTCCCGGTCCAGCACCTCGACGGCCTGCAATGCGGTGATGTCGGCCGCCAGTGCCTCGCGGGCAGACAGCACGGCGGGACTGCGTGAATCCAGCAGGGCACGGTCGGCCTGCTGCAACAAGGCGATCGCCGAGTCGATATCCTTCTCTATCTGCACCTTGCGCAGGGCCAGACCGGCCAGGTATTCCGCTTCCAGAATCTTCCACTGCTGCTCGTTGCTGCCACTGTTCTCCGCCTGGCGACTGGCGAGGCTGTTCAGTTGTGCGGTGAGGCGACTGACTTCCTGCTGCAGTTGCGCCTGTAATTCCTCGGACAGCTGCTCAGTCATCTCCCGCGCCGCACTGTCATCCACTTCGACCTGTTCCGGGACAGCGCTGATCTCTTCCCGCAGGTCTTCCAGCTGATTGTCCTGGCTGCTCAGGGCCGCGGTCAGCTGGCTGTTCTCCGCACGCAGACTGGCCAGCTCCTGCTGCATTTCAATTTGCAGGTAAGCCACGTAGAGCAGGCCAGCGAGAATAGGCACCAGTAATATGAGTACCAGCATCATGCGGCGGCGGGCTGTCTGTTGCTTGCGTGACCCGGCAGAAGATTTCGCGTTGGTCTTCTTTGAAATTTCGTCGAGAATTTTCGGGGTTTCCGGCTGCTCGGCCATCATCTATTCCAATTTGCCTGAACTGACATGCAGCGGAAGTCTCGCTTCACTGCACACAGCTTTTGCTATCCAGTTAATCTGTTATGTCGGCGATCTGCGTAATTTCCCACAGCGCGGATTTTATGGAGGCATCATCCGCGCCCTGTGCGTCGTAAACCTTGTCGAATCCCAGGCCGCGTGCCTGGCTGGCAACCCGGCTGGAGGGGACTACCAGGGGCAGGGTCAGGTAGTGTTCCAGCTTGTTCGATCGCTGCAACAGCTCCACCAGGCGCGCCAGTGATTCGCCGCTATGCACCACCACCGCATTGACCGCAGCGTCCGGCAATTTCTCGTCAATCTCGGCCACGGAATAGCGGACCGCAGTCCGTTGGTACAACTCCACATACTGAACCTGCGCTCCCCTCTCTTCAAGTGTCGAGGCCAGCAACTCCCTGCCGCCTACACCCCGGAAGATCGCAATCCGCTTGCCGCTGATATCCTGCAATTCAGGCAGTGTCAGCAGTTTCTCACTGTCCCAGCCCTGGGGTGGTGTGAGAACGGGAAGATACAGCCGGTCGGTGAGTACCGCGGCGGTGCTGCGGCCAATGGCCGCCACGTTTACGCCGGTGGGGAATTGCGGCCAGAAGTCTTCGATCAGGTCGGCGCCCAGGCTCGCGGCATTGGTACTGATGAAAATCAGCCACTGAAACTGATCCAGGTTTTGCACCTGGCGCCTGGCTTTCTGCACCGCCTTCGCGCTGCTCACCGGGTCGATGCGCATCACAGGCAGACTCACCGTGTGGGCACCCTCCATCTGCAGACTCCCCAGCAGTGAGCTTTGCTGGTGAATCGGCCGGGTTACCAGGACGGAGAGTCCGGCCAGCCTATCCGCGCCGCCTGCTTTCTGCCTGTCTGAATTCACCGGGTTCGACTCCTGTGAACGCCAGGAACCGGAGTGATTACCGCCTGTGCGAACAATGGCTTAATCGCGTAGCGCCTCGAGTATGGCCGCGGCGCCCTGTTGCAGCAGCTCGTCTGCCACACGTACGCCCAGCTGTTCTGCTTCCTGCACGGGGGCAGATCGTTCGCTTCTGTAAACTGTCTGCCCATCCAGTGAACCGACCAGCGCCGACAGGTTCAGGGTCTCACCGCTGAGTTCGGCGAATGCGGCAATGGGCACCTGGCAGCCTCCCTGCAGTCGATTGACGACCGCACGCTCGGCGGTCACCCGCGCGGCGGTTTCACTGTGATGAAGGCACTGCAGGAGCCTGAGTGTTGCCAGGTCTTCGCTGCGGGATTCAATGCCGACAGCGCCCTGCCCGCCTGCGGGCAGGGACAGGTCGAAGGGCAGGCGCTCTCGAATGCGTTCCTTCAAGGCGAGGCGAATGAGGCCAGCCGAGGCGAGGATGATGGCATCGTAGTCGCCGGCATCGAGCTTAGCCAGGCGTGTGCCCACGTTGCCCCGCAGGTCGCGTATGTCGAGATCGGGTCTGTATTGCTTGAGCTGACACTGGCGGCGGAAACTGGAAGTCCCGACTATGGATCCTTCGGGCAGCGCTTCGAGGCTGGCATGGTGGTTGGACACGAAGGCATCGGAGGGGTCTTCCCGTTCACAGATGACGGCCAGGCCGAGTCCCTCTGGGAATTCCATCGGTACATCTTTCATGGAGTGCACGGCTATATCGGCCTTGTCTGCCAACATGGCGCGCTCCAGTTCTTTAACGAACAGGCCCTTGCCGCCTACCTTGGCCAGAGGGGAATCCAGGATCTGGTCGCCCTTTGTGGTCATGGGGACCAGCTCGACCTGTAACTCTGGATGATGTGTACGCAAGGCACTGCTCACGTATTCTGCCTGCCACAATGCCAGTGGGCTTTCCCGGGTGGCTATCCTGATTTTTTCCATTGTTTGGCGGGGTCCTTGCCTGGTGTTCTGTTGAAGGGGCATTTTACGGTAATTAGGGGGTTTTGTCTGAGCGCAATAAATGTTCTATATCTGAATAACTTTGTAGTCGATCCATCAAGATATCGTGCAGTTGGTTTGAGAAAGTATCGTGCAAATGGGCCTGAGACAGAGGGAGGAGGCTTTGAGACACGCCGTGAGCCCATCCATGGGGGCTCGGGAGCGGCTCCATGCCGCTCACGGTCTCAAGACCTCCTCCCTCTGTCTCAGACCCTTGAGCTTCAGTGTCTTTTTTCAAAGCGGGCTTTTTCGTTGTCTGGTATCAAACTTATGGACCGGGGAGCTTCCTGCTATAATCGCCGCCCTATTTCAGGCCAGGCTCCGGGACTCGGGTGTCTGGCGATCAGCACGGAAACATCAGGCATGAGCAAAGACGATAAAGGCGCCAAGTTGTGGGGTGGCAGGTTTAGTGAGGCCACAGACAGCTTTGTTGAGGAATTCACCGCCTCCGTAGAATTTGATCAACGACTCTTTCGCTATGACATCGAGGGTTCGATTGCTCATGCCTCCATGTTGAACAAGGTGGGTGTGCTGACGGACGATGAGTTGCAGCAGATCAAGGATGGCTTGCAGGGGATTCTGCAGGATATTGAGGCGGGGAATTTTAGCTGGTCTGTGGGGCTGGAAGATGTGCATATGAACATCGAGGCTGCGTTGACTCAGCGTATTGGTGATGTGGGCAAGAAGTTGCACACGGGTCGTTCGCGGAATGACCAGGTGGCGACGGATATTCGTCTGTATGTGCGCAGTGAGATCGATGGTCTGTGCAAGTTGCTGACTGATCTGCAGAGTGCGCTGGTGGATCTGGCGGACAGGGAGTCGGACACCGTGATGCCTGGCTTCACGCATTTGCAGACGGCACAGCCGGTTACCTTTGGTCATCACATGATGGCCTGGTATGAGATGCTGGATCGTGATTATGCGCGTCTGCAGGATTGTCGTAAAAGGGTCAACCTGTCACCTCTCGGTGCGGCGGCGCTCGCCGGTACGACTTATCCGATCGATCGGGAATACAGTGCCAGCCTGTTGAACTTTGCCGGGCCGACCCGTAATTCTCTGGACTCGGTGAGTGACAGGGACTTTGCTATTGAGTTGGCTGCGGCGGCGAGTCTCATCATGACCCATCTGTCGCGCTTCTCGGAAGAGCTGGTGTTGTGGACTTCGGCGCAGTTTGATTTTATCGACTTACCGGATCGCTTCTGCACCGGTTCGTCCATCATGCCACAGAAGAAGAATCCGGATGTGCCGGAGCTGGTGCGGGGCAAGACCGGTCGGGTGAATGGTCACCTGGTGTCACTTCTCACCCTGATGAAGTCGCAGCCGCTGGCGTATAACAAGGACAACCAGGAAGACAAGGAACCGCTGTTCGATTTAATCGACACGGTGTCCAATTGTCTCATTGCCTATGTCGGCATGATGCCTGCCATTCAGTGCAAGGCCGACACGATGCGTGCAGCGACCATGAAGGGTTTTGCCACGGCGACTGACCTCGCCGACTACCTGGTGAAGAAGGGGCTGCCGTTCCGCGATGCCCATGAGGTGGTTGGCAACGCTGTGGCCCTGGCGGTGAAAGAGCAGAAGGATCTGGCGGAGTTGAGCCTTGAGCAGCTTGCCGGGTTCAGTGAACTGATCGGCGACGATGTGTACGAGGTGCTGACTCTCGAAGGTTCATTGGCGGCGCGCAATCATCTGGGTGGCACGGCGCCGGCACAGGTGAAGGCGGCCGTTGCGGCGGCCAGAAAAGACCTGGCCGGTCGTCACTGATTCTCCGCTACTGATTCGGCGGCGCCAGTAGCTCCACTTCGTATTCGTGCAGGCGGTTGTCGCGCACCGTGCGCACCTGCACCGTGTCGCCGGGCTGGCGTTGCTCGATGATGGATGCCAGGTCGTCCTCGTTGCGCACCGCCTCACCGTCTATTGCCACGATTACATCCCCCAGCAGTATGCGGCCACGGGTGGCACGGCTGAGGCCGCGCATGCCGAGTCGGTCGGGGTCGCTGCCTTCCACGGTATCCAGAACGATCACGCCCTCGATTCCCCACAGTTGGCGGTAGTAGTCAGGCTGTGGCACCCGGGTGATTCCCAGTATCGGTGTCTGCACGCGGCCGAACTGGATGAGTTCGGGCACAACGTCTTTCACGGTGTTGACCGGGATGGCGAAGCCGATGCCGGAGCTGGCCCCACTGGGGCTATAGATGGCCGTGTTGACGCCCACCAGTTGACCGAGGCTGTTCAGCAAGGGCCCGCCGGAATTACCCGGGTTGATGGCGGCATCGGTCTGTATCACGTCACGAATCTTGCGCCGGTTAACGGAGTCGATTTCCCGGCCCAGGGCACTGACGACGCCCACGGTCATGGTTGTATCGAGTCCAAACGGATTGCCGATGGCGATGACCTTGCGCCCCACCTCCAGCAGATCAGAGTCACCGGGCACGATCGGGGTCAGGTCCACTCCGGGTGCATCGATCTTCAGGACCGACAGGTCTCGACTGGGATCCAGTCCAACCGGCTGGGCGTCGTAGGTGCTGCCATCCTGCAGGGTGACCAATACCCGATCCGCCTGCTGCACCACATGGTAGTTGGTGACGATATGCCCTTCCTTGTCCCAGATGAAGCCGGTACCCGTGCCCTGGGGGACTTCCTGCGGATTCAGGGAATAGAAGGAGCGCACCAGGCGCGCATTGGTGATGTTCACCACCGAGGGGCTGGTGCTCTTGAATACCTGGATATTGTTGGACTCGTCGTTGGTACTGAAAGTGGCGTAGTCCTGCGGCTGCCCGAAAGACAGGACAGGTGCCAACAGCAGGGCGAGCCCGATTAGCAGGGGCTTGGAAACATTCATCGTGAGCTGACCTCGTAGGTAACTGGCCTGATTACTGGCTGGGCCGCGCCAGGCCAGCGCCAAGTTCAACTGATAACATTCTTATAAATAGGTGCATTCTGCCGCGTTTCAAGCGAGAGATGGGGCCAATTTCAGCCAGATTGCACCGATTGCCCGGTGGAGTGTCGATTGATTTCAGCAGGGCTAATTCGTACTATTGCTGGGCTGTAGCAAAGTTGGCCACAATCCCATGAAACAAATCCTGATTATCGACGACGACGAGAAGCTGGGAGAACTGCTTACCCAGTATCTCGAGCGTTACGACATGACAGTGCATGTGGCACTGACCCCGAGCAAGGGATTTGAACTCATCAAGAAGGTGAAGCCAGACCTGCTGATCCTGGATGTGATGTTGCCGGAAAAAGACGGCTTCGAAATCTGCCGGGAAATTCGCGCCAAGTCTTCCATCTATGGCCAGCTTCCCATTCTCATGCTCACGGCCCATGCCGAAGTAACCGACCGTATCGTCGGCCTGGAACTGGGTGCGGATGATTACCTGCCCAAGCCCTTCGAACCACGGGAACTGGTTGCGCGCATACACAACATCCTGCGACGCAGCAGCGATGACAACACTGTGCGTGATATCAAACCCATCAATGGCCTGGAAGTGGATGTTTCCCGGCGCGAGGTGAAGCTCGATGGCGAAGTACTGGAACTGACCACCATGGAATACGAGCTGCTGATTCTGTTTATGCAGTTCCCCAACAAGACCTTTACCCGCGATGAGCTGATGAATCGACTGCGCGGCATCGACGCGGAGCTCTTCTCCCGGGCCGTGGACACATTGGTCAGCCGCCTGCGACACAAGCTGAAAGACACGTCCAAGACACCACGCTTTATCAAGACGGTGTGGGGTCGTGGTTATACTTTCGTCGGCGAACAACTTTAACAGCCAGAATCCTCCTGCATGACCACTCTAGTCAGCCAGGTAAAAAAATCTCTCTTCCTGCGACTGTTCCTGATTTTTGGCTTCACCGTGGTGAGCTTCTTCATCATCGTGTCGGTGTTGCTGCGTAACATCAATCAGGAAACCAATACCATAGAAAGCATTCCCGATTTCTTCACCCGCAATGTTGAATCCATTATCGAAGACATCGGCACACCACCCAACCTGAGCAACGCCATGCGCCTTGCTGATGAACTGGGTTGGACCATTAACATTCGCAACCCGATCATGCGCTGGAGCTCGGACCCGGATAACCGGCTCAATGTGGACGAGTCCGAGTTCGATCGTTCCCTCTCCTCCGATGCCGAGGTACGCACGGTAAACAACGAGGGCATCATTCACGTGAATCGTCGTGGCTACGAGTTCTTCCTGTATCCCCGCGCCCAGGGTGGTGAAGAACGCATCAATCTCTTCGTCGTGTATGTCGGTGTCGCACTCGCGGTACTGGTGCTGTTTCTCAATTACCTGATGGTGAACCGCTTGTTGCAGCCGGTACGCATGCTGCGCCAGGGTGCGGATCGTATCCAGAAGGGAGACCTGGGCTACCGGGTGGAGAGCAATAGCCAGGATGAGTTGGGTGAGCTCACGGAAAGTATCAATCACATGGCCGACTCCCTGCAGTCCATGCTGGAAGCGAAGCGCCAGCTACTGCTGGCCATCAGCCATGAGTTGCGCACTCCCATCACCAAGGCCAAGCTGCGCATGGAGTTCATGCCGCCGAGCAAGGAGCGGGAGCAGCTCAGGGAAGATATCGAGGAGATTGAATTGTTGATCTCCGACCTGATTGAAGCGGAACGCCTCAACGATGAGCACGCGGTGCTGGTGGAAGAAACCGTTGTGCTGTCCGATTTTGTGGAAGGCGTCGCCTCGCAGTTCTCCGAGTATGAGGGCGGCCTCACCCTGGAGATTGAAGAGAGTGAACGCGAGTTCGTCATCGACAAACTGCGCATACGCCTGTTAATAACAAACCTGCTCAACAATGCCTGCCGTCACGGCGAATCCAATCCCATCACGGTCAAGCTGGAGTTTGTGGATGATATGGCGATCATGGAAGTGATCGACAAAGGCGAAGGCATTGCCGCAGAGCACCTGCCCAAGTTGAGCGAACCTTTCTACCGGGCCGACAGCGCCCGGCAGCGAAATACCGGGGGCTTCGGCCTCGGGCTCTATCTATGCCGCCTGATCGTGCAGGCCCACGGTGGCGACCTGACCATCGAGAGTGAACTGGGTGAAGGCACCCATATCACGGTCACGTTGCCACCGCATCCACCACACCATGGCGGTTAGGGCGATCCTCTTGCCCTAGGCCGTCGCCCGACGGCGTCTAAGCCGCGCGAAGTGCATCATCAGGGCGATGAGGGTGAGCAGGGCTGGCACCAGGATCGTGTTGGCCAGGGTCAGGTTACTGCCCAGGCGATCGATGTCTTCCGTTAACTGGAACTGCACATCCCGCAAGCGGCGGCGTGTTTCCAGCAATTCCTGGTTAAACCTGTCCACCTCGGCCTGGATCTCCGGGGTGATCTGGCCAATGGGGTTGCCGTTCTCGTCCTGATTCAACTGCGCCAGGGCTTCCTCGGTCTCCGTCATACGATCCAGCAGCTCGGCTTCCTCCAGGCGCAGGCGATCATCCGCCTGACGCTGCAGGTCCAGTACCCGGGTAAAGGGGCGCGAGTAAGTACCGCGACTACGGATGCTGACGAGGTCGGCGCCACCGCTGAGGTTATCGAAGGCATTGATGATGAGGTCACCGTTGTTGGCGAAGGGCTGCGGAATGCGCTGGCCAAGAAACTGTGCCACCTGGACCCATAGCCTGTCGGTCAGCAAATCGGAGTCGGCGAATACAATCAGGTTTACCGGCGCCTCAGAGCGTTGCAGATGTGGAACAGTCTCCTCGGCTTCCTCTGTAGTGGCGTCGTTAAGCACTTCGGGTTCGGCCGGGTTGTCAGTGTCTTCTGCGGTCTCTGCCGTGATATCGTCTGTGCCAGCCTGCTCGTCGCTGTCCTCCTCCGCTTCTGCAACCGGCAGTTGCGGGCGACCCTCGGGGAAAGCGCTCTCTACCAGACCGCTGATGCGGGCGGCGATGACATGGCTCTCGTTGGACGATTCAAATTCATCGAACAGGATAGAGGGATCGGTCACACTCTCCAGCAGGATCCTGTCCATCAACATGGAGTTGCTGGACGAGGTAATCAGGGGTTCGAATGTGGTGCCCACGCCCTCGATGGGACGCAATACACCCGGCGTCGAGAAGTTCACCGATTCCAGGCGGTTGGTGATGATGTCGCCACGGGCCAGGTTGTCGCGCTTGGCACCCAGCATGCCCAGGTGCGGCATGGGGCGTTCAGTCTGGCTCATGCGCACGCGCAGGGCCAGGTCGCTGTCGGTGAGCACCTTGTCATCCTGGTACTCGATACCCCAGGCTTGAAGAAGTCCCGGCAGGTTGGAATTCATGCCGGCAGGAATCAGCGCGCCCTGCTGTGACAGGGTTACCATGGAGTCGGCGTTAGGATCGAGAAAAACCATGGCCTCGCCACCGGCCAGCACATGCTGGTCAATGGCATACAGCATCTGTTCGGACAGATCATTCGGATGCACCAGCATCAGGATGTCGATGTCTTCATCGATGCTGTCCGCATCCGCATCCAGTCGGCGCACGTCGTATAGCTGGCGCAGCATGTCCATGACGAACCAGGACGCCGTGGCCTGCCCGGTGGCCGGATTGAAGCCGCCGTCGATATCGAGCTGCGTGATCAGGCCGATCACAGTGCGATCCGGATTCTCCACACTGGTGATGAGTTTCATGAACTCATACTCCAGGAACTGCTCCTGGTCCGGACGAATGAGCGGCATGGTCTCTACCGCAGGCGGCGCCAGCGGATTGATGTCTTCCGGTGGAATATCCTGGGCGACCACGAGGCCGAAGTAGATCTCAATGCCACCCTGGGAAACGGGCACCGCCTGGATCCCGAATTGGGTTGCCAGGTCCTCGTCTTCGGAGAAGGGTTCCGGATCCACCACACTCAGGGTCAGGTTGCCATTACTGGCAATCACGATTTCCCGCAGCAGTTCCTGCACGCGGTTGCCATAGGCCCGAATCTGGGGCTGGTCTTCCGTCGCACTCTCGGAATAGAAGAAGGTCAGTTCCTGGGGTGTGGTCAGGTTGCTGACAATATTGCGTGAGCCATCCGACAGCGTGTACAGGCTGTCCTCGGTGAGGTCGATGCGCAGGCTGGGCAGCAGGCTGATCACCGCCACCGCGATAACCAGGGCGACGGCGATTGCCGCCAGGCCCGCAGAGGAAAATAAGGCTTTCGTATTCATTCCGGGCTCCTCCTAGTTGGCTTTCTTCATTTCGATGACGATGGCACTGGCCAGCAGCCAGGCACCGATGAACACAGCAAAGAACAGGATGTCACGGATATCCAGCACGCCCTTGGCGATGGAATCGAAGTGAGTGAGGAATCCCATGGCCGAGATAGCATCCACGAAGAACTGCGGCACGAAGTCCGGGAAGGCGTTCAGCAGGATGGGTGACCCCATGATCACGAACAGGAAGCAGATCGACACGGTAAGAATGAAGGCAATCACCGAGTTCTTGGTACTGGCCGACATGCAGGAGCCGATGGCGAGATAGCTGCCCGCCATGAACCAGCTGCCCAGATAGGCAGCGAAGATCACGCCGTTATCCGGATCGCCCAGGTAATTCACCGTAATCCAGATTGGAAAGGTCAACGCCAAAGCCAGGCCGGTCAATGCCCAGGCGGCGAGGAACTTGCCCAGCACCGCATCGCGGAGCTTCACCGGAAGGGTCAGGAGTAACTCAATAGTGCCCGTCTTGCGCTCATCAGCCCAGAGGGTCATGGCTATTGCCGGCACCATGAACAGGTAGAGCCAAGGGTGGAAACTGAAGAACGGCAACAGGTCGGCCTGGCCGCGCAGGTAGAAGCCACCCAGCTCGAAGGTGAAGATGCCGTTGGTGATCAGGAAGATCACGATGAAGATATAGGCCAGTGGCGTGGCGAAGTAACTCATCAGCTCACGCCAGAAAATGATTCCGAGATTTCCCATGACTACGCCTCCCCTGCCTTTTGCGTTACCGTGCGGAAGACGTCTTCCAACTGGCCACGCTGCACATGGAACTCAGTCACCGGCCAATGCTTCTCCTGGGCGATCGCTGACACCTGGGAGAAGATGGATTGGCCGTCTTTGGCGAGGATGGTGTAGGTAAGCGCCTGCTCGGCGTCTTCCTCGATGGTGGCGATGCCCTCAATGCCACCGAGGTCGGCGCTGAGGTCATAGCTGTCATTGAGGCGAACACTCACCGCCTGGTGGTAACGGGAACGGGATTCCAGTTCGGCTGGTGTGCCATCGGCCACGATCCTGCCCTCGGCAATAATGATGGCCCTGCTGCATACCGCGGTGACCTCTTCCAGAATATGGGTGGAGATAATCACGATCTTGTCCCGGGCCAGATTCTTGATCAGCTCGCGCACGTGGTGCTTCTGGTTTGGATCCAGGCCGTCGGTGGGTTCGTCGAGAATCAGCACCTTGGGGTCGTGCATGATGGCCTGGGCCAGTCCCACCCGGCGCTTGAAGCCCTTGGACAGGGTCTCGGTGGTCTGGCGCCGCACCGACTCCAGTTCTACTTCCTTTATTACATGCGCTACCCGGCGATCGATCTCCTCACCGCGGTAACCACGCACCTGGGCGATGAAGCGCAGGAATTCTTCCGTGGTCATGTCACCGTAGGAAGGCGCACCCTCGGGCAGATAGCCGATCAGGGCCTTGGCGGCTATGGCCTCTTCGATGATGTCGTGGCCATCGATGGATACCCGGCCACTGGTGGGAGCCAGGAAACCGGTGATGACCTTCATGGTGGTGGATTTGCCAGCGCCGTTGGGGCCGAGGAAGCCTAGTACCTCTCCCTCGGCAACCTGAAAGCTCAGATTATCGACGGCGACAAATTGATCGAATTTCTTTACGAGATTCTCAATTTCAATCATTGCTACTCTCTAAACTCTCTGTCTTCTTGTGTCTGTTTTGATTGTTGTGTCGCCCGCAAACCCGCGAGAAAAGCGCGGAACAGCGGACGCGAAGAGACGGTGAATATAGAGATGGCGACCCGCTTTTTCAAGGCTCCACGGGATATTCGGCGCCACTGGCGCAGTCGAGCTGTTCGGCACCGGGTCACGGGGCGGCGACACCTGTGTTTATGGGGTCTGGGCGGGTATAATCGCCCCTCGACCATGGCGGCGAACAACCATGGCAATCTTCAACGGCATACCCTTGGACCCCTACATCGGGAGATGGGGCAGATGCCGCAGTCGCTGGATTACCCCGTGATCAGATTTGTACTACTGCTGTGTTTTCTCCTGTCCCTGGCCAGCTGCGGTCAGAAGGGCGGCCTCACCCGGCCACAGCAGGCCCAGACCGCCAGTTTCCAACACCAGGCCTGATTCGGGCTGTAGCAGGAATTCCTCTGAATGAATCATTTTAATTACCAGGGCGACACGCTGTATGCCGAGGATGTGCCGCTTCCCGAAATCGCCGCGCACCATGGCACTCCCTGTTTCGTGTATTCCCGGGCCACCCTCGAGCGCCATTTCCGGGTCTACGAGGAAGCCATGGGCGAGCTGCCACACCTGATCTGTTATGCCGTAAAGGCCAATTCCAACCTGGCCGTATTGAACCTGCTGGCCCGCCAGGGCGCCGGCTTCGATATCGTTTCCGGCGGCGAGCTGCAGCGCGTGCTGGCGGCTGGTGGCGATGCCAGCAAGGTGATCTTCTCCGGGCTGGGCAAGACTGCCGGAGAGATGGAGCAGGCGCTGGAGGCAGGTATTCATTGTTTCAACATCGAATCCCCCGCCGAACTGGACCGGCTCAATGAAATTGCTATGGCGAGAGGCGAGAAGGCGCCGATCTCCCTGCGGGTGAATCCCGATGTGGACGCCGGGACCCACCCCTATATTTCCACGGGCTTGAAAGAAAACAAATTCGGCATCGCCAGCGACGAAGCCCTGGATGTGTATCGCCGCGCTGCCGGGATGGAAGGCATCGAGGTGCTGGGCATCGATTGCCACATTGGTTCCCAGCTCACCAGTATCGAACCTTTCCTCGACGCTATCGACCGCTTGCTGGTAATGGTGGATACCCTGGCAGGCGAAGGCATCACGATCAGCCACTTCGATATGGGAGGCGGGCTGGGAGTCACCTATGGCCAGGAACAGCCCCCACACCCTTCCGAGCTGATTACCGCTGTGAAAGACCGGTTCAAAGAGAGAGACATGACCCTATTGATGGAGCCCGGCCGTTCCATCGCCGCCAATGCCGGGATCTTCCTTACCCGGGTCGAATACCTGAAGTGCAACGAGCACAAGAACTTCGCCATTGTCGACGGCGCCATGAATGACCTGATTCGCCCAGCGCTCTATGGTGCCTGGCAGGAAATCGTGTCTGTGGTAAAGAAAATCGGCAGCAAGAAGACCTATGATGTGGTTGGACCGGTGTGTGAATCCGGCGACTTCCTTGGCAAGGATCGGGAATTGATTGTCGAAGCCGGCGACCTGCTGGCCGTGCGTTCGGCTGGCGCCTACGGCTTCGTGATGAGTTCCAACTACAATACGCGACCACGCGCGCCCGAGATCATGGTAGATGGCGACAAGCACCACGTCGTGCGCCAGCGGGAAACTGTCGATCAATTGCTGGCGCTGGAATCCAGCCTGCCCGAAGGCTGAACAGTCAGAGTCAATCCCCTAATGAACATTCCATTTACCAAGATGCATGGCCTCGGTAACGACTTCATCGTCATCGACGCGGTGTCCCGCGACATCAGTATTTCACCCGAGCGCATTCGGGAGTTGGCCCATCGCCGCTTCGGCATCGGCTTCGACCAGCTATTGCTGGTTGAACCTCCCTCCCAGGACGATGTGGATTTCAACTACCGTATCTTCAATGTCGATGGTGGAGAGGTAGAGCACTGCGGCAATGGCGCGCGCTGCTTCGCCCGCTTCGTACGCGACAAGGGTCTGACCGACAAGAACCCGGTGCGGGTAAAGACCAGCAATCGCATTCTGGTGCTGGACATGGATGAACAGGGCAATGTAGCCGTGGACATGGGGGTGCCGGTATTCGTTCCCGCCGAAATCCCCCTGCTGGCCACCGAGCAGGCCCTGACTTACCAGCGCAGCCTGGACATGGACGGCGAATCCATCGAGGTGGAGTTCAGCGCACTGTCCATGGGCAACCCCCATGCGGTAATAAAGGTTGAAGACCTGGAGAATACGGCCGTAAAAGATATTGGAGAGGCTCTGGGAAATCACCCGGACTTCCCTGAAGGCGTCAATGTCGGTTTCATGGAAATCGTCGACCGCCAACACCTCAAGCTACGGGTATTCGAACGCGGCACCGGGGAGACCCTGGCCTGCGGCACGGGAGCCTGCGCCGCCGTGGTATCGGCCTGCCGGGCCGGACTACTGGACAACGAGGTCGAGGTACAACTCAGGGGTGGCTCTCTCTCCATTCACTGGGATGGAGATGACCAGCCAGTCATGATGACCGGCCCAACCGCATCGGTATTTGAGGGGACAGTAGAGATATGAACAAGCGAGCGAGTACCGCCAAGCCAACGGCAGAGGAAGCGAAGTCGACCCTGGCTGCCGAAGACGTTGTGGCCTATCTGCGGGAAAATCCGGACTTCTTCCTGGAACAGGAAGACCTGCTGGCTGAGCTGCTGCTGCCCCACGAATCAGGCAAGGCAATATCGCTGCTGGAGAGACAGGTCACGATCCTGCGGGAGCGTGGCATCGAGGCCCGCCAGAAACTCAACAACCTGTTGGAGAACGCCCGCAACAACGACCAGTTGTTTGATACCACCCGCAACCTGGTGCTGGCGCTGCTGCGCGCCCGCGATGTCACCGAGATCGTGGAAGTCGCCGTGGACCAGTTGTCCAATCACGCCAACATCGATGCCTGTGAAGTCATCCTGCTGGAGCAACCCGAACTGAACGTGGCACCTTCGATTCGCGTCGAACCGCTGAGCATGATGAAGCAGGAATACGCCGATGTCATTCGTTTGAAGCGGACCCATTGCGGGAGTCTCACCGCTGAGCAGATCGGCGCCCTGTTCCCAGGCAACCACAAGATCAAGTCCACCGCCCTGTGCCCGGTAATCAATAACAGCGAAGTACTGGCGCTGCTGGCACTGGGCAACCAGGAAGAGAACTACTTCAACATCCATCTGGACACCCTGTTCCTGGATTTCATCGGACACGTGGTGGGCGCCGTGCTGGAACGGCAGCTGCTGACCGATTCCACGGACGCAGCACCCCTCGCGCAGGACGCCTAGTCCTGCGCTGGCCCTGCACTGCGCCCTCTGGCGAAAGCGGTTATACTGCCCTCTCTCAGGCTTAGTCTACAGCGCCGCCCATGCCCACTGATACCGCACCAGGCAACCCGTCCCTGGTCTCTGTTATTTGCCGCACCATAGGCCGTTCCGAACTGGAACAGGCAGTGAACTCCGTGGCCGCGCAAAGTTACCTGCCCATAGAGCTGGTGGTGGTGGACGCCGCCAACAGCGGCATGGATGCGGTGCCCGGTGAAACCGGGCAGCTTTCCCTGAAGATCGTGAACACCGGCACCGCCCTGCCGCGGGCAGATGCGGCCAATGCCGGCATGGAGGCCGCCAGCGGCAACTACTTCATGTTCCTGGACGACGATGACTGGATCGCGCCGGACCACATCGCCGGACTGATGGAGGCGCTGCAATCTGATCACAGTGTCCGGGCCGCCTACAGCAACACCCAGAGAACAGATCCGCAGGGCAATAACCCGGACTACATCTTCGAGCAGGACTATGACCCCATCATGCTGCTACGGGACAACTATGTGCCGATTCACGCCATGTTGTTCGAGCGCTCACTGTACGATGAGGGCTGCCGCTTCGACAATCGCTTCGATATTTTCGAAGACTGGGATTTCTGGATTCAAGTAAGTCAACTGACCCCTTTTAAACACATCAGCAAAGTCACTGCCTTCTATCGCGATGGCGGCGACTCCGAGACCGGCACCGACGATGTCAATGTGCGCTATGACAACGAATCGGTGATGGGCAAGGCCCGCATCAAGGTATTCAACAAGTGGCTCGGCAAGTGGACCGGCGAGCAGGTCAATAGCATGTTGGCATCTCTGGATGAAGGTCTTGTGGTTCCGGAACTGCACACACAACTCAAGGAGCTCGATGCCAGACTGAGAGCCGAGCATGACACCAACCTCGGGCATCAACGGCAGCTCCAGCAGCAGGCAGAAGCACAGGAGAAGCTCTTGCATGAGTTCAATGTGACGAAGGGAACGGTTGAAGACCTGCAGATCAGGCTGGCGGATCGGGAAAGAAGGATTGGCGATATGGAGCAACACAGCGCCAATCTCGAACGTGACAACGGGCTGTTGCAGCAGAGGCTTGCGCAAGTACAGAATTCACTATCCTGGAAGATTACCGCTCCATTTCGCTATCTTCGCAGGCTCGTTAGTAGTACCGATATAAAACAGGGCAACAACAGCGAGTAATGAGCCAGCAAACGCCAGCGATATCCGGTGATTCGGCTCCTTTCTGCACAATCATCATTCCTACCCGGGACCAGCTTCAGTTCCTGAAGACCTGTGTGGATGGCGTACTCGACACGCCTGCGCAATTCCCCATTGAACTTGTCATCGTCGACAACGGCAGCGAAGAACAGGCAACCCTGGACTACCTGCAATCGCTGCAACAACAGAGCCGGGTGCGGGTGTTGCAATGGCAACAGCCATTCAATTTCTCTGCGATCAACAACTTCGCGGTTGAGAACTGCAGCAGTGAACTGCTGTGCTTCCTGAACAACGATATCGAGATCGTCGACCCACAGTGGCTGGATGTACTGGCGGCGCTTGCAGCACGGGATGACGTGGGCGCCGTGGGCTGTCGGCTCTTGTACCCCGATGGCAGGATCCAGCACGGTGGCGTCGCGCTTGATGAGGAGTCCGTGGCCAGGCACATCGCACTCGGGGAACCCGCTGACTATTTACAGAAGCAGGGCCTGCTGGGACCGGTGGCGGTCGACGCCGTCACAGCGGCGTGCCTGATGATGCGACGGGACCTGTTTCAACAGCTCGGCGGATTTGACCAGGACGCCCTGGCCGTTTCCTACAATGACGTGGATCTGTGCCTGCGCATCACAGAGCTCGGGTTGCCCGTACTCCTGCATCCGGGAGTTGCGGCCGTTCACCACGAGTCCATATCACGCCAGAGCGATGAACTGGACAGCAACCGACCGCGCGCGCTGCAAGAATTCAACTACATGAAGGAAAACTGGCGCCACCGCCTCGCCGGGCAGCACTACACGCTCGGGCTGTCGGCGGGCATGCGCGCGCAAGCTGCTATCTCAAACGACCTCAACCGTGTTATTGCCCAGGCTCGATCTGGCGGGGAGCACACGAGGCTGAAGGATATGCAGGGTGGCCGCAGCAGGGCGGTGGCAATACGCGGCAGCGCAGGGGACGCCTATCATCAGCTGGAAGTGAAATACAAAGAGCTGCAGGCCCATACCCAGCGCATGGAAGAAGCGCACCGACTGATCGAAAACTCGATCTTCTGGCGCATGACGGCTCCCCTGCGCGCACTGCGAGACTGGCTGTCAGGACGCGGATCCAAACCGGACAAACCAGCCACGGAGCAAGACATCGCGATCACTTCTGCCTCCACGGAGAGTGAGCCCGCAGCCACAGACAAGGAGAGCAAGGCGGTCGATCACAAGGCGGATCACGATGCCGCGGCCCGGCGTCGGCTGGACAGGTTCTTCGCGGCTGGCGAAAAGCTGGCGTTCCCGGCGGTGGACAATCCCGAGGTATCCATCCTGCTGGTGTTCTTCAACAACGCACCGCTGAGCCTGCTCTGCCTGCAATCCATACTGGCGCACGCCGATGTCAGCTTCGAAGTGATCATCGTCGACAATCACTCCAGCGATGACACCAAACGCTTACTGGACAATCTCGAAAATGCGACCATCCTGCGCAACGATGACAATCTGGGCTTCGTCAAGGCGGTAAACCAGGGCGCCAGGCAGGCGACGGGAAGAACGCTGCTGCTGTTGAACAACGAC
>Ga0255760_10000344_pt1 | contig 45968 bp, 38 predicted proteins | sample 071ome_25_FD_179960 | JGI IMG/M metagenome (GOLD analysis project Ga0255760, IMG submission 179960) | Coastal salt marsh microbial communities from the Groves Creek Marsh, Skidaway Island, Georgia - 071410BT metaG (version 2) | ecosystem: Environmental > Aquatic > Marine > Intertidal zone >...
GCCTTGGCGAGGTGATAGGTTGCCGTGCAGATACCCCCAATCGCAATGTCCTGCTTTAATAGCGACTTTAAACGTTCGCGCAAAAGAGCGGAGGGTACAGAATGAAGATCGGTTCCGGCACAGATAAATAGGGCGTCAAGAGGCTCTTTTCCGGCAAGCGGATCTGCTGGGCCGACGGAAACTCCATTGCTTGCTATTCCCGGCTCGCCGTCCAAGGTGAAGAGTGGGAATTCATAAAGCGTTTGCTCCGCGACCCTATTGGCGACGCGCAGAGGCTCTATGGCCGCAGCAAAAGCCATCATCGTAAAGTTAGGCAGCAGCAAGAAGCCATAGCGTTTGACCGCTGTGGAATCAATTGTGCAGCGCGTTGGATCCATAGGCTCCCCCGAGTAACTGCCGGAATATATCATCAGATTTCTAGCGGGAAAATCATCTATAGACTTATCCAAACGCCATCAACGCTACAATTCGATGGGCACTATCCCATCCCTTCGGTAATTAATACTGAGGCAGCCGACCAGGACTTTAAAGTCGGCATAATTGATGACGACGCAATGGTTAATAAAGTGAATAGATCTAGTCCCATGGGGATGTTTTAGCGTGCTCGATCTCAGAGAAGTTTCTTTAGACGACAAGTACCAGCTTTCTTCCGGTCAGGCCTTTATGACCGGCATTCAGGCGCTTGTTCGATTGCCGATGCTCCAGCATGATCGCGATCGCGCGGCTGGGATACGCTCGGCCGGCTACATCACGGGATACAGAGGCTCCCCATTGGGGGCGTTAGATCAGCAGGTCGCGCTCGCACTGCCCGAATTGAAGGCGCGGGACATTCGGTTCCAGCCTGCGGTGAATGAGGATCTTGCAGCGACTGCCGTCTGGGGAACGCAACAGGCGGGTCTCAATGGAGATGGTTTGTTCGATGGGGTTTTTTCCATGTGGTATGCCAAAGGGCCTGGGGTGGATCGATCAGGCGATCCGCTGCGCCATGGGAATCTCGCGGGAACCAGTGTTAACGGCGGCGTTCTGGTGCTAATGGGAGACGATCATACCTGTGAGTCTTCTACCACCGCCCATCAGAGTGAGTACTCGCTGATCAACACATTTATCCCGGTTCTGAACCCCGCAGGTGTTCAGGATATTTTGGATTTTGGGCTTTACGGCTGGGCGCTATCGCGATTCTCCGGCTGCTGGGTAGGTCTTAAAAGCGTCCATGACACCATTGAAGCTTCCGCATCCGTGTCAATCGATCATGATCGACTGGTGACCACTGTGCCGAGTGATCTTGTACTCCCGATGGGCGGGCTTAATCTGAGATGGCCGGATACGCCCCAAGAGCAGGAAGCACGCCTTCATCAACACAAACTCCCAGCGGTGGCGGCGTTTTTAAAAGCAAACCCGATTGACCGGCTGGTGATGGGTGAGCTCGGAGCACCGATTGGAATAATCTCAACCGGCAAGTCTTACCTCGATGTGCGCCGCGCTCTTCTTGAGCTGAAGATTGACGATCGTCAGGCTAAAAAGCTCGGTATTAAGCTTTACAAGGTGGGGATGCCCTGGCCTTTAGAGCCGCATGCATTACGGGAATTCGCCTCTGGCGCCCGCGAACTGATTGTGGTGGAGGAAAAGCGCGGGCTCATTGAGGATCAGGTCCGTCAGATACTTTACGGTTCGGTGGATGCACCCCGCATCATTGGGAAGTTGGACGAGAGCGGATCGGTACTTTTTCCTGTGGAAGGCAGACTCGATGCGTCTCAGATTGCGATGAGGATCGGGGAACGCCTCGCAATGGTTTCCCATGATGAGACGCTGCGAGAGGCACTCGCGTCAATTCGTACGCGCTCGGAGAAGCTTAACCCAGAGAAGTCGCCGATGCGGCGCATCCCGTATTTCTGCGCGGGCTGTCCCCACAATACATCAACCGTTGTGCCCGAGGGTTCGCGGGCGCTCGCGGGTATTGGCTGCCATTACATGGCGCAATGGATGGACCGGGAAACCGCTACCTTTACGCAGATGGGGGGAGAAGGGGCGAGCTGGATTGGAGAAAGCCCATTCAGCAGCACCTCGCATGTGTTCCAAAACATTGGCGACGGCACCTACTTCCACTCTGGTTTACTTGCCATTCGCGCTTGTGTAAGCGCCGGGGTGAATATTACGTACAAGATTCTTTTCAACGATGCCGTTGCGATGACAGGGGGTCAGTCGTTCGATGGTCCGCTGGATGTCCCGCGGATCTCGCGTCAGGTGCATGCCGAGGGTGTGCAGGCCATCGCCGTGGTTACGGACGATCCCCAAAAGTATCCGCCAGACGCTGATTGGGCGCCGGGGGTTAAAGTCTACGGCCGGGAACTTCTCGCGCGGGTACAGCGACAAATGCGTGAAGTGGAAGGAACCTCCGTCATCATTTTTGATCAGACCTGTGCGGCCGAAAAACGTCGGCGCCGCCGTCGTGGATTGATGGAAACGCCCAAGGAGAGATTGTTCATCAATACCGCGGTGTGCGAGGGGTGTGGCGACTGTGGCGCGCAGTCCAACTGTGTGGCCCTCGTGCCGGTTGAGACGGAGTTAGGGCGTAAGCGGGCAATCGATCAATCGGCCTGCAACATGGACTATTCCTGCAAGAAGGGCTTCTGCCCAAGCTTTGTCACGGTGGTTGGCGGCAATCGGCGGACCGAAACTAAGACATCCCCGCCCCGTGCGCTATCTGATACGCAGTTACCTGAGCCTGAGGTCGTCGATATAAACGGACAGTACAGTATTGTGCTGAACGGTGTCGGCGGGACCGGCATCGTCACGATTGGCGCTATCGTCGGGATGGCTGCGCATATCGCGAAGTTGGGCTGCTCGGTGCTGGATATGGCGGGCTTAGCTCAGAAGGGCGGCGAGGTTACAAGCCACATCATCTTGGCGCAATCGCCGGATGATATCAGCGCGACGCATGTGGCCGATGGAGGGGCCGATTTACTTCTGGGTTGCGATCTGGTCACGTCGGCGACGACTGGAACGCGCAAGAAGCTAAGCGACTCAACTCTTTGCGTAGTGAATACGCATCAAATGATGACCGGTGAGTTTATCCACAACCCAGATCAGCGGTTCCCGCTCGACGAGCTACTCGGGATAATTCGCCAGTCGTCAGGATCGCTTCATCAGATCCCAGCAACCGGGCTCGCCAAGAGCGCGTTCGGGGATACGATGACATCAAACATGATTATTCTGGGCTATGCGTACCAGGCCGGCGCTGTGCCGATCCCCGCGCCGGCGATAGAGCGAGCAATTGAGTTGAACGGAAGGGCGGTGCGAGTCAATATCGAGGCGTTTCATCTCGGCCGCCAGCTTCACGCTGATGAAGCCGCGGTGCTGGCTATCCACGATGATGGATCGCCGAATCAAAGTTTAGAGGATAGCTCGCCGATGGGGCTCCTGGCACGTCGCTCTGCTCTCCTGTTGGAGTCGCACGGCCAATCGAACGCCCGTCAATTAGACCATTGGATCAACCGATTTATGGAGAGCGGTGCGGGTTCTGACTCCGAACGCTACCCGGAGCTTTTAAAGGCGGTAATTCGCGGGGGTTTTCATGTGCTTTACGATAAAGACGAGTACGAGGTAGCTCGACTTTATTCGGCACCGGAATTCAAACAGGAATTAGAGCGCGAGTTCGAGGGAGCGTACCGCTTGAAAGTTCATCTGGCACCGCCACTCCTATCGCGCATAGACCCCGCGACGGGTCGCTCGAAAAAGCGAGAGTTTGGTGCTTGGGTTTTTAAACTTCTAAAGCTTCTGAGCCGGTTGCGCGTCATTCGAGGCCGCTGGTTTGATCCGTTTCGTGGCTCGGCGGAGCGCAAGCTCGCTCGTGAGATGCGTGAGCAGTTTGCGCGAACCGTCGACGTGTTATGTGAAGGACGTATTGACGAAGAGCATCTGGATATTGCAATCGAGTTGGCCCAATGGCCGCTTTTAGTTAAAGGATACGGGCCGGTTCGAATTGCTGCCGCCGAGAGGGCTGTTAAACGGCAAGGGGTGCTCACGACAGAGTTATTAAGTCCTCGCGAGGACCGCCAGGCAGCCTAAGTTCTGGGCCCGCCAGAATCAATAAGTCTTAGGCGGCTTTTCGGCCGCTAAAGTAATGCTTGAAGGCGTCGACTGTGGTGGTGATGTCCGCGTCCGAGATATCAAGATGCGTCACGATGCGGATAGGGTCTCCTTCCACCAGGATGAGAATTCCGCGATCGTGCATGAAATGGGCCAAGCCCTGGCGTTTGTCACTTGCCATCGATATGAAGAGCATATTCGTTCGTAGCGGACAGGGTTGAACGTCGAGTTCGTCGATGTCCATAAGCGCTGCGGCGAGGCGCTCCGCACGTCCGTGGTCCTCTTCCAACCGATCGACGTGATGCTCCAGTGCATAAATTCCAGCAGCTGCAACGATTCCGGCCTGACGCGTTCCGCCACCCAGCATCTTCCTCCACCGTCGAGCTCGCGCCACAAAATCGCGATCCCCGGCGAGGATGCTGCCTATCGGGGCACCCAGACCCTTCGATAAGCATGCGGATACGGAGTCGAAAGACCCTGCGATCTCGTCCGCCGCGACGCCAAGCCGCACGGCTGCGTTGAATACGCGGGCACCATCCAGATGAAAGCGAAGACCTTGTTTTGACGCGAGAGACCCGGCCTCCTTGATATAGGAAAGTGCTAGGGGGGTTCCGAAAAAAGTATTCTCCAGGCACAAAAGACGGGTAATCGCCAGATGAAAATCATCCGGTTTGATAGCGGCTTCGACCGCGCCAAGGTCCAGAGTTCCGTCCGGCTGATTTTCGATCGGTTGAGGTTGCACGCTGGCCAGGACTGCGCCCCCACCCGCTTCCTCAAGATACGCATGCGATCGCATTCCGGCGATATATTCTTCACCGCGCTGACAATGCGTGAGAATTGCGAGCAGATTGCCCTGGGTGCCGCTACTTACAAAAAGCCCAGCCTCCTGCCCAAGACGCTCCGCAGCGATAGATTCAAGTCGGTTAATGGTGGGGTCATCCCCATACACATCGTCGCCCACGGGTGCGGCTGCCATCGTGCGCCGCATGGCATCAGTTGGCTTTGTTACCGTATCGCTGCGAAAATCAATTGTTTGGTTCATTAGCTTTTAGCAAGTGCGAGCTCCTGAGGATTCATGGATCGCTCGTTGAGTACCTCATGAATGAAGGAAACATATAATCCTTGGCAATTGTGCCAGATCAACTCAGCGGTTCCTACCCTAAGAGCGCCGGGACTGACCGCTAATCACTTTTCAAACAAAGTTTTTCATTAAAGGTTTATGAAAAATAGTCCCTTACGTGTCGGTGTGGTTGGGGTGGGGTATTTGGGAGCAATACACGCTCGCATTTATAAGCGCCTACCAAACGTTGTGCTGGTAGGCGTCTTCGATACTGATCGTACCGTTGCGGGCGATGTCGCGCAGGAGGTCGAATGCCGGGTTTTTGACACCCAGGAGGAAATGTTCGACGCGATTGATGCGGTGAGTATTGTGGTTCCAACCTCGCTGCATCGCGTTGTCGCCGAGCCTTTTTTAGAGCGGGGCGTACCCGTACTGCTCGAAAAGCCGGTCGCACATACGCTTGAGGATTCAGAGGCGATTGTCGCAAGTGCTCAAAAGTCGTCCACCCTCCTGCAGATTGGGCACCTTGAGCGGTTCAATGCCGGGATTGTTCGACTCGCCGCTGAACTTAAAAATCCAAGATTTTTAGAGGTTCATCGTCTGGGGCAGTTCGTGGCGCGGGCCACGGACGTTGACGTTGTTACCGATCTCATGATTCATGATATTGATATTGTGCTTTCGCTCGTTCCTTCCGAATTGCGATATGTTTCTGCGGTTGGGACCTGCGTGATTACGGACCATGTGGATATCGCCAACGCGCGTCTTGAGTTTTCAAATGGCGCCATTGCGAACGTCACGGCCAGCAGAATATCGGCTAAAAAATTCAGGCGGATGCGCATATTTGCCGATTCTGCGTACCTCGCCCTGAACTTTGAGGATCAGCAGATCGATATAGCCCGACCGGGGGAAACGGCTGGCCCTGACGGTTTCGCCCCAATTATTACGGACTCGATTGCGGTAGAGCATCGACCTCCGCTTGATGCGGAGCTCGCGGATTTTGTGGCGTGTGTGATGGAAAAGCGGGAGCCTGTGGTCTCGGGTGAGGATGGGCTCAAAGCCCTTCGGGTAGCGCATGAGGTTCGCAAAAGAATCGATGAGTCCCTCGAGATCAAATCCTGAGGTTGTGGAAATCAAAGCGTGCTGAGCCCGGAAGAGCATCGTGTTTTAGCGTTGGCCGCGATCGCACAATGTGCGAAATTGGTCCAAAGCATTGCTCGTCGCGGCAGCGCGTCCGCGGAGTCTATTGCCGATAGCCTCGCCGGGATTATCGTTCTGGACGAAAGTGATCCGGAGATTGCGATAGGTGGGGCGAAGGCGGTCGCGCTTGGTCTTTCCGACTTAATGATTAAACGCGCCGATCCGTTACTCATGGAGCGCGTCCGGACGATAACAGCGCTCATTCACCTTGAGAAGTTGCTCCGACGCGACCCGCACACTCAGCAAGAGCTTCGACAGCAACTCGAGGCGTTTGTCAGCTCATCGGATTCTGCCGATATCACGAGCGGATCATCGATCAAGCAGCTTGCTGAAATCTATCGGGAGACGGTTAGTGAATTGGGGCCTCGAATCATGATCAATGGTGATCAGCAATTCCTTGAGGATGATCGCAATATCAGCACTATTCGAGCGCTGCTCCTTGCGGGCGTACGCGGGGCGTATGTCTTTGCCCAAGTGGGCGGAAAAAAATGGCAGCTCTTTTTGCGTCGCAAAAATATCGCGTCAATTGCTGCTGCGCTTTATCCTTACCCTCGACCGATTTAAACGTCAGGCTCGCTGCAGGGCTTCAATTTCAAGGGTTAAAGAGGTCTCAGAAAGCGGAGCGCCGAGCGCTCCATAGCTTCTCTCCAGCATTGCAGCTTGCCCCGAGTGGTCCACAAGAATAACGGTGCTTGCGCGCGTGCCGTATGTTTCGCCGGCGATGAAGATAGTCCTCTGAATCCGACTGGCGAGGTCACCTGAGTGCTTGGATGTACCGGAGGCTTCATACGGCTTTTGGTTTCCAAGAAATTCAAATAAGCGCGAGATCAACCTGCCACCTTTATTTTCCTCGCTCAAAATCTGCTGAAATTCAACTTCGCCGTGAACTGTTTTCGGCCACGGCTGTGTGATCGGGTGATTGCTGAAAGCCCGTATGCCGGTGTTGAAAGCAGCAACACTCTGATCGGCATTCGAGAATACACGGAGCGCTTGCGTTGTGCCGACAATCAGATTGAATCCTCCAAATTCGGGGCCTTCAATAATCGATCCAGAACGGAGTGAATCAAGAAGCTCGGGCTGTTCCGTTAAAAAGTTCTTTATGAGATCGCCTCTGGACTTGAGCCCCGGTTTTGATGAACGCGACGCGCTTTTGCAGTTAGTAAGTGCTGCAAAGTTTCCTTTAGCGGACAGGCCCAACCAGGTCCCGCCTCCTATAAGGTCTTTGCCCGCAGCGAATCGGCCGGGGGCGGGCCAAAAATGTAGAACTTTGGCGTCGCGTCCGTAGAGCTCATCCCTATTGGCAGCCACCACAAAAGGGAAGGTTGGGTGGGAACCGATCGCTATGGCAACGAAGCACATATCGCTACCTAATCCGCCGAAGTCGGTTATCCATCGAGCGGTCGATAGACCACCCCGATGCGACCGATGAGCTGGATAGGAGCTGCATGGACTCGATCACAAAGCGTTTGCAGAGCTTTGCTCTTTTCTGACTTGGGTAGCGCCGGAAGGCGCACCTTAACTAACTCCCGATGTCCAAGCGCGACCTCGAGCTCATTGACAACAGCGGGGGTGACGCCGGCAACGCCAACCGTCACAATAGGCTTGAGGTGATGAGCAAGACCACGAAGTCGATTGAGTTCTTTGCCTTTCAAGTTGATCGAATCTTTTTATGCCTCAAGAATGAGGCGAAGGATACCATCGGCAAGAATGAGTGCTAAGCGAGAAGCTCGGTCACGGGCATGGAACCTGAAACAGGCAAAAGATCCCTACGTCTCTGCGGCGCGTGCTCAGGGATTTCGGTCTCGGGCCGTCTTCAAACTTGAGCAGTTGGACAAGAGAGATCGATTGTTTCGTAAAGGCATGAACGTGATTGACCTGGGGGCCGCTCCGGGGAGTTGGAGTCAATACGCGGTATCAAAGGTTGGGTCGACCGGAAGGGTGATTGCTCTTGACCGGCTTGAAATGGCGTCAATCGCGGGGGTATCGTTCATACACGGCGATTTTCTGGAATCTGCGGCGATCGAGGCGATTCGGAGCATCTGTGGCGAGACGCAGTTTGATCTTGTAATTTCTGATATGGCCCCCAATTTATCAGGTATAAAGGACGTGGATCAGGCTGCTATGAGCGAATTGGTGGCAACCGCCGCTGTGTTTTCCCAAGAACTTCTGCATGAGAAAGGGGTTTTCGTGGCAAAGTTCTTTGAGGGGGTGGAGGCTAAACACCTCATCAGTGATCTAACGAAGCGCTTTAAATCCTGTCGAGTCAGAAAACCCCAGGCATCACGAGCTGAGAGCGCTGAGGTGTACGTAATTGCACGAAATCCCATTTGACATCCGCGTGACGGTCGGGAGAAGAAAATCAGGTCCGATGTCACCCGAATTGTATTGCTGTTAAAAAAGCCCGAAAATTAGAGGATCTCGTTTTCTTTCTGCCTAAAGTCCCGCGAAGAGCTCAATAAAAAATACCGTTATGAATAACCTGACTAAGAATCTCGTACTGTGGCTGGTAATAGCCATGGTTCTGATGGCTGTGTTCAACAATTTCGCGCCACAGCAGAGCAGGCAGGGACAAGAGATTGATTATTCCGTGTTCCTAGACGAAGTTGAGCGAGGTTCGGTCGAGCAGGTGACTATCGACGGGGCAACGATTTACATTCGTGGACACAACGGAGAACGCTACGTCACCTACTCTCCGGGCGATCCGGGGCTGGTCAATGATCTGCTGAAGGCGGATATCGTTATCAAGGCCCAAAAGGAAGAAGAGCCCTCTTTATTGATGCAGATCTTTATCAGCTGGTTCCCACTGTTGCTGCTCATTGGCGTTTGGGTATTCTTCATGCGTCAGATGCAGGGCGGGGGAGGCCGGGGAGCACTCAGTTTTGGGAAAAGCAAGGCACGTTTGCTCACTGAGGATAAAAACAACATTACATTCGCGGACGTCGCCGGTGTCGATGAAGCGAAGGAGGAGGTGGGGGAGCTCGTTGAGTTTCTTAAGGACCCATCTCGCTTTCAGAAACTCGGAGGGCGCATTCCCCGGGGCGTGCTGATGACGGGGAGCCCAGGTACCGGTAAGACGCTGTTGGCAAAAGCTATCGCCGGAGAGGCAAAAGTGCCGTTCTTCACGATCTCCGGATCGGATTTTGTGGAGATGTTTGTTGGCGTTGGCGCTTCGCGCGTTCGCGATATGTTTGAGCAGGCAAAGAAAAATGCGCCTTGCATTATCTTTATTGACGAAATTGATGCGGTAGGGCGGCAGCGTGGCGCCGGGTTGGGCGGAGGCCACGATGAGCGCGAGCAGACGCTTAACCAGTTACTGGTAGAGATGGACGGATTTGAGGGGCATGAGGGGATCATCGTGATTGCGGCAACAAACCGACCTGATGTGCTCGATCCGGCCCTGCTTAGACCAGGTCGATTTGATCGCCAGGTGCATGTACCGCTGCCCGACATCCGCGGCAGAGAGGCAATTTTAAAAGTGCATATGCGTAAGGTGCCCGCGGCGAATGACGTTGATCCGGCAATCATCGCTCGTGGGACACCCGGCTTTTCGGGGGCAGATCTCGCTAACTTGGTTAACGAAGCGGCACTTTTTGCGGCTCGTGCTGGGCGGAAAACAGTGTCAATGGAACAATTTGAGCTGGCCAAGGACAAGGTCATCATGGGGGTTGAGCGTCGCTCGATCGTCATGCCTGAAGAGGAGCGGCTAAACACCGCCTATCACGAATCGGGACATGCGGTTGTAGCAAAGGTGCTGGGAGACAATACTGACCCCGTCCATAAGGTGACCATTATCCCGCGCGGGCGAGCCTTGGGTGTCACGATGCAGTTACCCCAGGAGGATCGCTACAGCCACAACAGAGATTACCTGCTTGCCCGTATCGCCGTCCTGATGGGTGGTCGTATCGCCGAGGAGGTTTTTATGAACCAGATGACCACTGGGGCCGCGAACGATTTTGAGCAGGCGACAGGTCTGGCGCAAAAAATGGTTCAACGCTGGGGTATGAGTGATCAGTTGGGTCCTCGGGTGTATGGCGATAATGAGTCTGAGGTGTTTCTCGGCCGCGACGTGACGACCCATAGAAACATCAGTAACGCCACTGCCGAACAGGTGGATCAGGAAGTCAGCCGAATCATTGAGGAGCAATACACGCGGGCGAGAGAGATCATTGAGGGTCATCGGGAAATCATCGAAGTGATGGCCCATGCGCTTATGGACTGGGAGACCCTGGAGTCCGACCAGCTGGATCAGATTATGCGCGGCGAGACTCCCCGCCCGCCCAGTTCTAGTGATGGCAATGACAAGCCGGGCGGGGGGGCGAAATCCAAAGAACGTCCCGAGATCAAGCCCAATCTGGATGCCCCAGCGGGTGGCTCGATCTAGCATAAGTACCGTCCCGTGCTGCGACTAACCCCAGTACGGGCATAGCGTAGTAGATCTAGGGCAGTTCTGTGGCGGAATGGCTCCCCGACGTCGGCGCGCCGACGGTCATGGGTATTCTTAATGTGACGCCGGATTCGTTCTCAGACGCGGGCTCATTTTTTTCTCACGAAAAAGCAATCGCACATGGGCGCCGTTTGGCCCGCGATGGAGCGCAAGTTGTGGACGTCGGGGGAGAATCTACCCGGCCCGGCTCCCTTCCCGTTCCCATCGACGAGGAGATCGGGCGCGTTGTTCCGGTTGTTGCGGCGCTGAGCAGCGAGGGGATCCGGGTTTCTATCGATACCGGAAAGCCAGAGGTGATGGCAGCGGCGGTAGCGGCGGGTGCGTGCTGTATCAATGATGTTTACGCGTTGATGCAGCCGGGTGCTTTGGACGTGGCCGTGGAGCTAAACGTTCCTGTGTGTCTCATGCACATGCAGGGTACACCGGCGACAATGCAGGCGGATCCACAGTACGATGACGTCGTGACTGAGGTTTATCAGTTTCTCCAAAATCGAGTGGAGGCCTGCTGTCGGGCGGGGTTGTCTTCCGAACGCCTTATTGTCGATCCCGGGTTTGGTTTTGGTAAGACGCAAGGCCATAATGTGGCGTTGCTAGCGGCTCTTGCTGAGTTTTTGAAATTGAAGATGCCCCTCATGGTGGGGGTGTCGCGAAAAGCGTTTGTTCGTCGGCTCTCGGGATGTGATTCGGGCGCGGATCTGGATAGAGCGAGTGCCCTCGTGGCTGTTCTCGCGGCCGAGCGCGGTGCGCAAGTTCTGCGTGTGCACGATGTTAAGACGACCGTGGAAATGCTCCGACTATGGTCTGCCACTAGAGATGGGATGTCCTTGGGATCGGATCAGAATGTTGGTATGAGGTTATGAGCGCGCGGAAATATTTCGGCACAGATGGCGTACGAGGCGAGGTGGGAGTATCACCGGTTACGCCCGCTGAAGTTCTGCATCTCGGCTGGGCGGCAGGGAGAATTTTGGGCGCCGGCCACGCTCGAGGACGCGTGATTATTGGCAAGGACACCCGTATATCGGGTTATTTACTCGAATCTGCATTGGAGGCAGGTCTCAGTGCGGCCGGGGTGGATATAGCACTTACTGGGCCATTACCGACGCCGGGCATCGCCTATCTTACGAGACAGGTTGGAGCGTGCGGCGGGATCGTGATTAGCGCTTCGCACAATCCATATCACGATAACGGGATCAAATTCTTTTCCGCATCCGGGCGTAAGCTCGACGATGAGACCGAGGAGCAAATCGAAGCGCTTATGGCAGAGTCGGTGCAGACAGTCGCACCGGAGGCCCTCGGCAAAGCGGAACGGTTGGTGGACGCAGTCCCTCGTTACGCAGAGCACTGCCGGAATACGCTGCCGCCCGGATTTCGCTTAGATGGTCTCAAGGTTGCCATGGATTGCGCAAATGGAGCCTCTTATCAGGTTGCACCCTTGGTGCTGCGTGAACTTGGGGCGACCGTTTCTTGTATCGGTATAGAGCCTGACGGGTTCAACATAAACCGCGATGGGGGTTCTACCCGGCCCGAAAATATTTGCGATTTAGTGCGTAAGACTGAATCGGATATCGGGATCGCTTTCGATGGCGATGCGGATCGGGTCATCCTGTCCGATGCCGCCGGCAATATTGTGAATGGCGACGGAATTCTTTTCCTGCTTAGTCGCCACTACAAGGCCCGCGAAACCTTTGGCGGTGTGGTGGGCACGCTCATGACGAACTTGGGGGTGGAGCTCGCATGTCGGACCGAGGACATCCCCTTCATTCGAGCACAGGTGGGTGATCGGTTTGTACTCGAGGCGCTGATTCAGAAAGGTTGGAGCCTGGGCGGTGAGACCTCCGGGCATATTCTGTGTCTGGATCGAAGCACCACTGGGGATGGGCTCGTAGCTGCGCTCGCTGTCTTGGAAGTGATGCGTTCTACCGGGCGCTCGCTTTCGGAGCTTGTTTCTGATCTTGAGATGTTTCCACAATGCATGATCAATGTGCGACTAAAGGACCTATCGCCAAGTGCAATCGCTGAGGATCACGCGGTGAGGTCAGCTGTTCAGCAGAGCGAGCAAGAGTTGGGGGACCGCGGACGAGTCGTGCTGCGAGCTTCGGGGACCGAACCAATGGTGAGAGTGATGGTTGAAGCGGATAGTCAAACGGTGGCTGACCAATATGCCGATCGGCTCGCGGCAGTGGTTTCTTCGGTGCGTGCCTAGTCTACAGGCGTCGGTATATTGCAAAGTGTTGCAGCTTTGTCCACAAAAAACCGTTCATACGGGCGGTCGCGGTTGCGTCTTCTCAGGCGCATCGTTACCATTGCCGGCCTTCTTCGGGATGGTCCTGCCAGGTGAGGATTGAGGGGATTAGGCGATGCGGCGGCAAATGGTGGCAGGAAACTGGAAAATGAACGGCAGTCGCGCAATGGCGGATGAGCTGATCCGCGGCGTGATCGAGGGCCCGCGAGGATCGGGACCCGAAACCGCGGTGGACGTCGTTATATGTCCTCCGTTTACGTATCTTGAGCGGTCGGCTGCATTGCTGGCCGGCAGCGATGTGTCGCTAGGCGCACAAAATATAGATATCCACCCATCCGGCGCTTTTACGGGCGAAATTAGTGGCGAGATGCTGAAGGACGTGGGCTGTGATTACGTGATCGTTGGCCATTCCGAGCGACGAGCCCTGTACGGAGAGTCCGATAAGCGGGTGGGTGAGAAGGCGAAGGCAGCTGTTGCCCAGGGACTCAAGGCAATTGTCTGTTTAGGTGAGACGGAGGAGGAGCGGGACCGGGGAGTGACCGCTGACGTCGTCACGCGTCAACTCCTGGCTGTCCTGGACGAAGCGGGTGGGAATATCTTTCCGGGATCGCTGGTCGCCTATGAGCCGGTTTGGGCCATTGGGACGGGACGCACAGCGTCAGAAGATGAAGCGCAGGAGGTGCACGCCCTTATTCGTGAACTCCTGCATAGCGTAAGCTCCGACGTCGCTGATGCCACTCGAATTCTCTACGGCGGTAGCGTCAAACCAGAGAATGCGAGCGGGTTGTTCTCGCAAACCGATATTGATGGTGGTTTAATTGGCGGCGCTTCGCTTAAGGCAACTGATTTTCTTGATATTATTTCGGCGGCAACATGACCCTATTAACAAGTATTTTTACAGTCGTCCACTTGATCGCGGCGATCGCGATCGTTGTGTTGGTGCTCCTGCAGCAGGGTAAGGGCGCCGATATGGGAGCGGCGTTTGGTGGCGGGTCATCCCAGTCGGTATTTGGCAGTCGAGGGTCGGCTAACTTTCTAAGCAGAACGACTGGAATATTAGCGACCGTTTTTTTTATAACTGGCTTGAGCCTCGCCTACATGTATACAAAGCAAAGCGCCACTCCGCGGAGCGTAATGGCAGCCCAGGATGTCTCCACGCAACAAGCGGGGCAAGGGGCGGATAGCAACGGGTCCTCAAATCAAAGTCAGGCGAGTCAAGATGTTCCTGTGATTCCGGGGTCGAGTCAAAATTAGTCGAACTGAATGCCTGGGTACTTCTTAACATTAATGCCGAAGTGGTGAAACTGGTAGACACGCCGTCTTGAGGGGGCGGTGGCGCAAGCCGTGCCGGTTCGAGTCCGGCCTTCGGCACCATTATTTGGTGCGTCCATCCACAGGTGCCTTTGTCGCGATGGATATGCAATTCTTTATCTCATCCTCTGTGAGTGACTGCCATGACAGGGACTCATCAATCGCCGCATCATAAGCTCATAGAGCTAAACGATCTCGTTGCAGATCGAGGGGTTTGGAGGCCGGCAGACGGTGGCCAAGACCTCAATTACTCCGATGGCTCGGAAACAGAGAAACGACTGGAGGCTATCCTCCGTTCGGCGTCAGATTTGGGTTGGCGATCGGCCGATTTTTCCGAGAGTTTTGAGGACTGGGCGCTTGATTATCATCTTTCACCCCGGCGAGGGAATCTGCTTCGCGCGTTATCGTTGAAATCCGGCTCGAGGATTTTTGAGGTAGGAGCAGGGTGTGGTGCTGTCTCGCGCTACCTAGGCGATAACGGCTATTTTGTCGATGCGCTTGAGGGCAGTGTCTCGCGGGCTCGCCTGGGATCTTTGCGTTGTTCTGATCTCGATTCGGTCGCATTCATTCACAGTAACTTCAACGCGTTCGAGTTGCCCCATCAAGTCTATGACGCAGTGCTCTTTATCGGGGTTCTGGAGTACGCCCGGCGATTCGGTGATCCTCTCGATGCTCCGCAGTTGGCTGTGCGCAAAATGCTCCAGAGAGCCCTCGGTGCGCTACAACCCGACGGCATTGTCGTGGTTGCGATCGAGAACCGGCTTGGTGCCAAGTATTTATTCGGCGGCCCCGAGGATCACTTTGCCAGGCCTTGGGTGGGTCTTGCCGACTATCCGGATGTTGCAGCCGATAGCGGTATTACGACTTTTGACGCTAACACGTGGTCTTCCTTAATCGGCGACATGGGGTTATGTCATAGGTTCCTTTATCCGCTTCCGGACTACAAGCTTCCCGAGGCCGTGATCAGTGCATCCGGCCTTTCGCGCCCTGAGGTGACATCCCTGCTTTGGCAGTATGGTCCAGCGCATCGCGCGCCCAGATCCGAGCCGTTAACACCCGAAAGGCTGCAGACAATAGCGCTTCAAGATGCAGGGCTGTTCGGGCATGTCGCCGACTCTTTTTGCATCGTTATTGCTAAAGCCTCCGAAACCCTGCAAGAGCGCTGCCCCTATGATTGGACCGTCTTTGATGACCAACGCTCCGACGTTGAGAACGGACTGGCGGCTCGTGTAGGTGAGGTAGCGGCGCGTACGGTTTTAGAGGCGTCTAGCCAGGCGATAGCTATCCCTGAGGGGGAGCCATTGGGGCGTTTTTGGCTCCGGGTACTCGCCAGCGCCACCGATCTTGCCGGATTTGCCCGCCTTCTCTCGTTGCAAGTTGAGCAATGGACAAGCTTGGCACACAAGGGCTCCTACGCGAGTCAGCTGGTCGATCAAGAAGGAAAACTTATTCCGGCAAATTTCCCATGGTCGATGCGGTCGAGGGGGGAGAAAGCCAATCGGATCGAGGTGCCGAAAACCGGTGAAGACTGGGTTATCGATGCGCTCCGGCATTTTTGGCATGAGGCCGCAGATGATCTCGTCAAAGTCGGCGGATTGCAGCTCGGACCCTCAGTAGAGGAGTTCATCTCCCAAGTTCGGGATGCGCAGAGTGGGCAGTTTTGGGGGAGAAATAGAGACACAACAGTCGCGATCTATTGGCGAACTTCCGCGCACTCGTTTTCTGAGCAAAGGCGACTGGCTCAGTCCGTACCTCGGGAGGGTGCTCATAAGATCGTTTTCAGGCCGGTCGAACCTTTGATCGGGGTGACAGGTATTCGGATTGATCCCTGTGACCATGAGCTCGAGGCTGATAAAGATCGGGTTTGGGTAGAGAGATTAACGATCTTGGGCTCGACGCCGGACGACACGCTAAACCTAACGAAAGACGCCCTAAATGCGGTCATTATGGAGACGCATGAGCTACAAATTGATGTTCACGAAGAGGGCTTGCATTTACAGATATCAGGTAGGGATCCCTGGTTCACCATTGACGTCGCCGGGAGCGGTATAGGAGCTTTAGAGGTAATCGGGGGAGTGGAGATGCAATTGCGCTGGCTCGATAACTAAGCCCGAGATACGCATTCCTTAGCGGTCGTTTCATTGACCGTAAACACACATAAGACTAGAATTTCGGTTCCGTTTTTCGGCGTCCACCGCCGGCTTCATTCGCGATCGAATGCTCTCAAATTACGTGCCTTTGCTCCTTTTCCTGGTGACAGGAATTGTTATAGGAAGTGTTGCGCTTCTTGCAGGCAAGGTCCTGAGTCCGCGAAATCCTTACCCCGCCAAACTTGCTGCGTACGAGTGTGGATTCGAGGCGTTTGAGGACGCGCGGATGAAGTTTGATGTTCGCTATTACCTCGTCGCCATTCTGTTCATTATCTTTGATCTCGAGATCGCCTTCCTGTTCCCGTGGGCGATTGTGCTGGACGAGATTGGCGTATTCGGCTTTCTGGCCATGATGGTATTTCTCGGAATTCTCGTCGTCGGTTTCGTCTATGAGTGGATGAAAGGGGCGCTGGAATGGGAGTAGCCGTCAATGTCGCTTGAGGGGGCGCTTTCACAGGGTTGGGCGACTGCTCGACTTGACGATCTGATTAACTGGGCGAGGACCGGCTCAATGTGGCCGATGACGTTCGGTCTTGCATGCTGCGCGGTCGAGATGATGCATGCGGGCGCCTCCAGGTACGACTTAGATCGGTTTGGCGTTATTTTTCGTCCGAGCCCCAGGCAGTCCGATGTCATGATTGTTGCTGGCACGCTGACGAATAAGATGGCACCCGCGCTTCGGCGCGTGTACGACCAGATGCCTGAGCCGCGGTGGGTGATCTCTATGGGCTCCTGTGCAAACGGCGGCGGGTATTACCACTATTCCTACTCGGTCGTTCGGGGCTGTGATCGCATTGTGCCGGTTGATGTCTACGTTCCGGGTTGCCCCCCAACGCCCGAGGCATTGATGTACGGCATCATCCAGTTACAGAAGAAAATAAAGCGTGACGACACCATCGCTCGCTGAGGACTCTGAGCATTTGGCGGCGGTAGATGGTTTCTCGGCCGCGCTGAGCGCATTAGCGGACGGTCACAATGTCATCGCGTCGTACTCGTTCGGGGAATGGACCTTAGAGGTTCCCAGGCCGGAGCAAGTGCGTGTTTTAAGAGTTCTTAGGGATTCCGCTTCGTTTAGGTTTGAACAGCTGATCGATCTTTGCGGCGTTGACTATTCCGAACACGCTGCTGGAGCGGAAGACCGCTCAAAGCGTTTTGCGGTGGTGTATCACTTGCTGTCAGTGAGTCAGAACCGTCGGGTTCGGGTCGTGGTGTATCTGCCTGAGGATCAGCCGATTATTAACAGCGTCATCGGTCTCTGGGAGAGCGCTAACTGGTATGAGAGAGAGGCATTCGACCTTTTTGGCATCTTGTTTGAAGGCCACCCGGATCTTAGACGCTTGTTGACCGACTACGGTTTCGTAGGGCATCCGTTTCGAAAGGATTTTCCTCTGAGCGGGCACGTTGAGATGCGATTTGACGAAGAAAGAGGCAGGGTGGTTTACGAGCCGGTGTCGATCGATCCACGAGTGACTGTACCGAGGGTAGTGCGACGGGAGATGTCAGAGTGACTGAGATCCGCAACTACACGATGAATTTCGGTCCACAGCATCCCGCAGCCCACGGCGTGCTCAGATTGGTGATGGAGATGGATGGGGAAGTTGTTGAACGTATTGACCCGCATATCGGGCTGTTGCATCGCGCAACTGAAAAGTTAGCGGAGAGTAAGCCGTACAACCATAGCATCGGCTACATGGATCGGCTGGATTACGTGTCGATGATGTGCAACGAGCACGCCTACGTGCTCGCGATCGAGAAGTTGCTGGGCGTCACACCGCCGTTGAGAGCGCAATACATCCGGGTCATGTTCTCAGAAATCACCCGGATTCGAAATCACCTGCTCTGGATTGCGGCCCACGGTCTTGATATTGGTGCGATGGCGGTTTTTCTCTACGCATTCCGCGAGCGCGAGGATTTATGCGACATCTATGAGGCGACTTCGGGTGCGAGGCTGCATGCCGCTTATTTCCGCCCGGGTGGGGTGTACCGGGATTTGCCAGATCAGATGCCGAAGTTCAGCGCATCGCGCGTGCATACAGAAAAAGAAGTGCGCGCTAAAAATGCTAACCGCGAAGGTTCGGTATTGGATTTCATTGAGTCGTTTGTGGACCGATTCCCCGCTTGTGTGGATGAGTATGAGAATCTCCTCACCGACAACCGGATCTGGAAGCAGCGAACGGTTGATATTGGGATCGTGTCCCCGGAGCGCGCGCTACAGCTTGGATTTACGGGTCCCATGCTGCGTGGTTCGGGTGTTGAGTGGGATTTGCGACGGAAACAGCCCTACGAGGTGTATCCGGAGCTCAGCTTCGATATCCCTGTGGGTGTGACGGGTGATTGTTATGACCGGTATCTGGTTCGCGTTGAAGAAATGCGTCAGTCCAATGAGATTATTCGGCAGTGCGTACGCTGGTTAAGGGCGAATCCCGGCGCGGTCATGCTCGATGATCACAAGCTTGCGCCGCCGTCGCGCACGGATATGAAGGACGATATGGAGTCCCTGATCCATCACTTTAAACTGTTTACCGAAGGCTATAGCACCCCGAGCGGGCAGGTATATCAAGCTGTCGAGGCACCCAAGGGGGAGTTTGGGATCTATATCGTGTCCGATGGGGCCAACAAGCCGTATCGATTGAAGATCCGGGCTCCCGGATTTGCGCACCTCGCATCTCTGGATGAAATGGCGCGCGGGCACATGCTCGCAGATGTTGTCGCAATTATCGGTACACAAGACATTGTGTTTGGAGAGATTGACCGATGAGTGCTGGCGGGTTGTCCTTAGAAGTGATTGCAAAAATCGAGGCCGAGGCGAAGAAATATCCGACCCGTCGCGCTGCGGTGAAATCCGCCTTGCGATACGCCCAAGCGGAACACGGTTGGATTACAGATACTATTGTGTCGGAGGTGTCCGACCTTTTGGGTTTGCGGCCGATAGAGGTATACGAGGTGGCTACCTTCTACGATATGTTCTATACCCAGCCTATCGGACGACATCCGATCCGGGTCTGCACGAACGTATCCTGCAAACTTCGAGGCGCTGACCAAGTGGTCAACGCCCTATGTGGCGCTTTAGGCGTAAAGCTTGGGGAGGTAACGGAAGACGGCAGGTTCACCGTCCTTGAGGCGGAGTGTCTCGGCGCCTGCGGCGGCGCGCCGATGATGGCCGTTGGTAACGACTACCACGAGGACCTGGATCCGGATACTGTGGCGAATCGCCTTGAGGGATATGCATGACGACTCAAGGGCAAGTGCGAGTGTGTCTTCCGCCGGAGGGTATCGATGCGCCTTGGACGCTCGATTCTTACCGAGCGCGAGGCGGGTACGACGCGTGGGAGAAGGTGCTCAAAGAGAAAACCTCTCGGGAAGATCTCATTGAGGTGATTAAGGCCTCAGGGCTGCGCGGTCGTGGGGGAGCTGGGTTCCCCACCGGTTTAAAACTAAGCTTCATGCCTCGTGACGCCGCAGGTCAGAAGTATATTGTCTGCAATTCGGATGAAAGCGAGCCAGGAACCTTTAAGGATCGCGACATTCTCCGATTCAACCCGCATCAAGTAATTGAGGGGATGGCGCTGGCGGGGTACGCGATCGGCGCTACCGTGGGTTACAACTACATTCGCGGGGAGTATTACGAACCCTGGAGTCGATTTGAGCAGGCGCTAATCGAGGCACGAGAAGCCGGACTTCTGGGTGCCGATTTATTGGGGTCTGGTATTGAGTTTGAACTGCATTCTCAGCGAGGTGCGGGGGCCTACATCTGCGGCGAGGAGACGGCACTTCTGGAGTCTTTAGAAGGAAAGAAGGGGCAGCCACGATTCAAGCCGCCGTTTCCCGCCCAGGTCGGCGCCTTCGGCAAGCCCACCACAATAAACAACACCGAAACGCTTGCCTCAATTCCCCCGATTATCCGAAATGGCGCGCAGTGGTTCTCGGGGATGGGCGTCGCAAACGCTGGCGGCACAAAAATATTTTCGGTTTCCGGGCATGTAAACCGACCGGGAAATTATGAGGTACCCCTCGGGCTACCCTTCAAGGATCTGCTTGAGATGGCAGGTGGTGTATTGAATGGCGGGCGACTCAAGGCGGTTATACCCGGCGGATCCTCGGTACCGGTGGTACCAGGCGATCTGATGATGACCGCGACCATGGATTATGACGGGTTATCCAAGATTGGATCTGCCCTCGGTGCGGGCTCGGTGATCGTGATGGATCACACCACATGCATGGTGTCGGTGCTCGAGAGAATTTCCTACTTCTACTATGTGGAATCCTGCGGGCAATGCACGCCGTGTCGTGAGGGAACCGGCTGGCTTTACCGTATGCTGAACCGCATCCGCTGTGGTGAGGGCCTGCCATCGGATATCGATCAACTCAAGTCCGTGGCCGATCGCATTGAAGGTCGCACGATTTGCGCTCTGGGCGATGCAGCGGCGTGGCCTGTGCAAAGTTTCTTGAAGCATTTTCGCCATGAATTTGAAGCGATGGTATCTTCAAATCAGAAGGTAGCGTAATGGACGCAGCGTCGACCATCACAATCACTATCGACGGTCGGGAAGTTGCCGTACGACCCGGCAGTATGCTGATTGAGGCCGCAGATAAGATCGGCGTTTATATCCCGAGATTCTGCTATCACCCCAAGTTATCAATCGCCGCGAATTGCCGGATGTGTCTGGTAGAGGTTGAAAAAGCGCCGAAGCCGCTGCCGGCCTGCGCTACCCCGGTGAGCGATGGCATGGTCGTCAAAACGCGCTCGGCACTGGCGGTCGAGGCACAGCAGGGGACAATGGAGTTCCTGCTGATTAATCATCCCTTGGATTGTCCTGTCTGTGACCAGGGGGGTGAGTGTCCGCTTCAAGACCAGGCGATGGGTTTTGGACAGGATTTTTCACGGTTCGAGGAGCAAAAGCGCGTCAAGGATGCACTCGACCTCGGCCCGCTCGTAGCGACGGCAATGACACGCTGTATTCACTGTACGCGCTGCGTTCGGTTTGGAAGAGAAGTTGCCGGCACCATGGAATTGGGTGCCACCGGTAGAGGCGAGGACATGACGGTCGAGACCTATCTCGGGGGTTCTGTCGATAGCGAGGTCTCCGGAAACATTATTGATCTTTGTCCGGTAGGCGCCCTGACCTCTAAGCCCTATCGGTTCAGTGCTAGGCCATGGGAACTTCTGAGTCATGCGGCGATTAGTCCCCACGATAGTCTTGGCTCTAATCTGAATCTGCAGACTGTTCAGAAGACATTAAAACGCGCCGTGCCGCGCGAAAATGAGGAGGTCAATAGCTGTTGGATCTCGGACAGAGATCGTTTTTCCTATGAAGGTGCTGAGAGCGACGACCGGCTACTTCAGCCTATGATTCGGGCGAATGGTGGATTGCAGGAAGTATCCTGGGAAGAGGCGCTTAAGGCGGCGTCAGAGGCGATTCGCTCTGGTGGAGGAGTATCAGACGGCTTGTCAGCTTTGATTCATCCTATGAGTTCGCTCGAAGAGAGTTATCTGCTGCAAAAAATGATGAGGGCGATGGGCTCTTCCAATATTGACCATCGGCTTTGGCAGCGAGACTTTCAGGATGACGCCTATGCGCCGGCTTTTCCCGGTCTTGAGACGGCGGTTTCCGATGTTTCTGCCCTAGGGCGTCTTTTGTTAATCGGCGCTAACCCGAGAAAAGAAGTCCCGTTACTTGGACTGCGTATCCGAGAGATGACCCTCACCGGCGGTCTCGTAGGGGTGTTGGGCCAACGCGGAATTGACGCGAATTTTGACGTTCATACCGAGGTGTTGGTCCGACCTGACCGCATGGCCGGCGCGCTTTACCAGTTGCTCTGCGGTATGGAGGGTGGGCGAGAACGTGTTCCCGCGTCGCTTCACTACCTAGAGGCGGTTTCGGTACCTGCCGCGGGCCTAGACCGTTTGAGGGACGTGCTTCGAGACTCCAGCGGCGCAAAAGGGATTATCCTTGGGGAACAGGCACTATCCCATCGCCACGGTTCTGCGTTGCGGGTACTTGCCTCGATTCTTGCCCAGGTGTTGGACGCCTCCTTCGGAATGCTTGCGCCAGCCAATGGAGCAGGGGCCTGGTGGAGTGGGGCGGTGCCTCACCGCCTGCCTGGCGGCAAGCGCTCAGAGCGCGTCGGGCTGAATGCTTCAGCCATGCTGAGCACACACCCCAAAACGGTCATCCTTTACGGCCTTGAACCGGCGCTCGATCACCAGGATCCGGTCTCCCTGAGGAATTTTTTGAGTAGGGCGAACCATGTCATTTCGCTCAGCGCGTTTCGCTCTGCCGTGCCTGAACAAGCGACCGTGGTGCTGCCCGTTACCCCGTTTACAGAGTCAGCGGGATCATTTCTCAATCTGAATGGACATTTGCAATTCTCGCGAGCAGCGCTTGAGCCGAAAGGCGAGTCGAGGCCGGGTTGGAAAGTACTTCGTGTCCTTGCTAATTTTCTATCTCTTGACGGGTTCGATTATCAGGACGTTTCCGAGGTGCTGAGGGAGCTCCCGCCTGTGGCAATGGATAGCGCCCGAGTGGATGCGCCAATGGAGTTTGTGGTCTCCGCGACTGATGAACCTGAGCCTGCGATTGAGCGCAACGGCTGCTTTATGGCCACACATACCGTGCCCATCTACTCCGGCGACCCTGTCGTGCGTCGTGCGACGGCTCTAAATAAAACACGTGATGGCGAGCGGGCCAAGGTCTTTTCGATGAACCCTAAGGATCTTGCGGGTCTCGAGTGTCGCGAGGGCGACCTTCTGAGGGTTACCGATCGCGACAGCTCGGTCTGTCTTGCCGTGCGCGAAGAGCCCGGCGTCCTCGAGGGATGCGTCGGCATCCCGCTGGGTCAAGTTGCAACCGGCGTATTGGGGGCCTCTGTTCAAGTTACTGTGGAGAAGGTGTCTTCTCGTGATTGATTTGGCTGTCAACGTCTGGACCTCATTGCCCCTCGTTCTGCAGATGGGGTTAAAGATTGCGGCCATTGTTCTGCCGCTACTTCTGATGGTTGCTTACTACACGCTGGCAGAACGGAAGGTGCTCGCCTACATGCATGTTCGGGTAGGGCCAAATCGTGTTGGACCACGCGGACTTCTGCAGCCGATTGCGGATGCGGTCAAGTTGATGTTCAAAGAGATGATCATCCCTACAAACGCAGACCGGTACCTGTTTGTGATCGCGCCTGTGCTTGCGCTGGCACCTGCGTTGGGTGCGTGGGCCGTGATTCCCTTCACTGATACTCTGATTCTTGCGGATATTGATGCGAGCCTTCTGTACGTACTCGCGCTCACCTCTATGGGTGTTTACGGCGTGGTGATTGCAGGATGGGCGTCCAATTCAAAATATGCGTTCTTGGGGGCCATGCGCTCCGCAGCTCAAATCGTGGCGTACGAGATAGCGATGGGCTTTGCGTTGGTAGGTGTCCTTATGGCCGCCGGATCGCTAAATCTGCGCGAGATCGTGGTTGCGCAAGCGGGGGGGATCCATCAGTGGTATTTCTTGCCCTTATTTCCGCTTTTTATCGTTTATCTGATCAGTGGCGTCGCCGAGACCAATCGGTCCCCATTTGACGTGGCGGAAGGCGAGTCAGAAATTGTGGCGGGCTTTCACGTGGATTACTCAGGAATGGGATTCGCGGTCTTCTTCCTCGCCGAATACGCCAACATGATTTTGATCTCAGCCTTGACGGTGATCATGTTTCTTGGGGGTTGGCACGCGCCTTTGCCCTTTGCGCCATTTACCTGGGTCCCGGCGATAGGTTGGTTCTTCATCAAGCTGGCTGCAATCGCTTTCTTATTCCTCTGGTTTCGAGCCACGTTCCCGCGCTATCGGTACGATCAAATCATGCGCCTCGGTTGGAAAGTGTTCATCCCCGTCACGCTGGTATGGATTGTTGTCATCGGCGTCGCCCGTTTTTATTCGCCGGTAGGCCACTGGTTCGCCTAACGAGGATCGCACCATGATTTCAAGATTTATCAAGACATGGTTCTTGCCAGAGTTGATTCGAGGTCTCTCCGTAACCGGCAGCTATTTCTTCAAAAAGAAATTTACTATTCAGTATCCGGACGAAAAGACCCCAAAGTCGCCGAGATTCCGTGGCCTGCACGCGTTGCGGCGTTACCCGAACGGCGAGGAGCGCTGCATCGCATGTAAGTTATGCGAGGCCGTATGCCCCGCGCTCGCGATTACGATTGAATCGGAGGAGCGAGAAGACGGGACGCGCCGCACCACCCGATACGATATTGATCTGTTCAAGTGCATCTACTGTGGCTATTGTGAGGAGGCCTGTCCGGTGGACTCTATCGTGCTCACAGATATCCACGAGTATCACTTCGAGACCGGGGCCTCGGGAACGATCAGCAAGGCGGATTTATTGCAGATCGGTCAGACCCACGAGCAGGCAATCGCCAAGGCGCGCGAGGCGGACGCGGCTTTCCGATAAAGATGAACTTTCTTCAGAGCATCTTTTATATCTTTGCGACCATTCTTGTGGTGTCGAGCCTGTTGGTGGTTACGGTAAGAAACCCAGTCCGGGCGGCGTTGTTTCTGGTCTTAGCCTTTTTTAGCGCGGCCTGTCTGTGGCTCACCCTAGAAGCCGAATTTTTGGCGATTGCCTTGGTGTTGGTCTACGTGGGCGCGGTAATGGTGTTGTTCCTCTTTGTCATCATGATGCTGGATATCGACATCGCGAAGATGCGGGCGGGCTTCACCAACTATCTGCCGCTTGGATTAGTGGTCGCCGTCCTGATGGCTTTAGAGCTGGGGCTCGTCATGGTCTCGAAGGAATTCGGTTCGGCGAATTTGCCCCGCCCTACGGGTCAATCGGCTACCTACAGTAATACGGAGGCGTTGGGCCAGCTCGTGTATACCGACTACGTGTTCGCTTTCGAGTTAGCCGCGGTGATTTTGCTGGTCGCGATCGTTGCGGCGATCGCGCTGACCTTGCGACGTCGACCTGCCACCCGATACCAAGCGCCGGAGCGCCAAGTTAAGGTGCGCAAGGAAGATCGGGTTCGCTTAGTGACGATGCCCTCTAGTCCCGAGGACGGCGCATGATCCCTTTGTCGCATTATTTGATTGTGGGCGCGCTGCTTTTCGCAATAAGCGTTGTCGGGATATTCCTTAACCGAAAAAACCTCGTGATCATATTGATGGCGATTGAACTGCTGTTACTGGCCGCGAATATGAACTTCGTTGCTTTTTCGCACTATTTGCAAGACTTGTCCGGCCAGGTGTTTGTGTTTTTCATTCTGACTGTCGCGGCGGCCGAAGCCGCGATCGGGCTCGCGATATTGATCGTCCTCTTTCGAACCCGACGCTCGATTAACGTCCAGGACCTGGATCGCCTCAGAGGCTAACGGGCGAAAAGAGTACAGATGGCTAATCCGCAAACGATCTACTTGCTCATTCCGCTTCTGTGTCTGGGCGCCGCTGTAGGAGCAGGATTTCTTGGGTCCTATATTGGTCGGTCCAATGCGCATCGGGTGGCGATCGCCGGCGTAGGCTCAGCCTTCTTGCTTAGCTGCTGGGTTGCTTGGGACGTATTCCACGGCGGATATTTCAACGGTCCGGTGTACGTCTGGGCCATCAGCGGCGGGGTTCGCTTTGAGATCGGGTTTTTGATCGACTCGCTCTCGGCGGTGATGATGGTGATTGTGACCTTTGTCTCGCTGATGGTGCACATTTACACGATTGGCTATATGGCAGACGATCCGGGCTACAGCCGATTCTTCGGTTACATCGCCCTGTTTACTTTCGCAATGCTGATGCTGGTGATGTCGAACAACTTTCTCCAGCTCTTTTTTGGCTGGGAGGGTGTCGGCCTTGTCTCGTACCTCCTCATCGGGTTTTGGTACGAGCGGGAGTCGGCTATCCGGGCGAATTTAAAGGCGTTTCTGGTCAATCGTGTGGGCGACTTTGGCTTTATTCTGGGTATCGCTGCGGTTCTCGTTCTTTTTGGAACCTTGGATTACGCAGAAGTGTTCCAGGCGGCCCCAAGTGCGCGGGACGCCACGTTCGGAGGGCTCGGAACAGACTGGCATGCTATCACCGTGATTTGCTTGTTGCTTTTTGTGGGGGCGATGGGTAAGTCGGCACAGGTACCGCTTCACGTCTGGCTGCCGGACTCTATGGAAGGGCCGACGCCAATCTCTGCGCTGATTCATGCGGCGACGATGGTTACCGCGGGTATTTTTCTGGTGGCTCGAATGTCGCCACTCTACGAGATGTCGGTCGTGGCTTCCACGAGCGTGCTCATTGTTGGCGCTCTCACGGCGCTTTTGATGGCGTTCGTGGCGGTGGTGCAGACTGACATTAAGCGGGTAGTCGCCTATTCGACACTCTCGCAACTCGGGTACATGACTGTAGCGCTGGGAGTTTCTGCCTATTCGGTGGCGATCTTCCATTTGGCTACCCATGCATTCTTCAAGGCGCTCTTATTTCTCGCCGCGGGATCAGTGATCATCGCAATGCATCACGAACAAGACATGCGTCGAATGGGTGGGCTTCGCCGCCTCATGCCGGTCACGTATCTCACGTGCCTCATTGGTTCGTTGGCTCTTGCGGGTATTCCACCATTTGCGGGTTTTTTCTCGAAAGATGCGATCATAGAAGCGGTACACCATTCGAGCATGCCAGGCGCGGATTTCGCCTACGTTGCCGTGCTCCTTGGGGTAGTGTTGACAGCGTTTTATTCCTTCCGCCTCGTGTTTATGGCGTTCCATGGTCCCTCGCGGGTGGATGCCCACACCCGGGAGCACCTCCATGAGTCGCCTTGGGTTGTGACGCTGCCCTTGATTCTGCTGGCTATACCGTCAGTCATCGCCGGCTTTTTGCTTGTGGGTCCTGTATTCGATGGATCTTTGTTGGGAGACAGCGTAGCTGCGCCTTCGGCTGATGGACATTCCTTATCGCTTAATGCGGCAGCAATGCTTTCGCACGCGCCGTTGTCTATTCCGTTCTGGCTAGCGATTCTGGGTATTGGCCTTGCATGGGTTTTTTATTCGCTTAGGCCAGATTGGCCGGAGGCAGTTGCCAACCGACTTGGGGGCATCCATCGGCTACTTTTAAACAAGTACGGTTTCGATGATTTCTACCAGCGGGTGTTTGCCGATGGATCACGCGCGCTCGGCAACATGTTCTGGATGTCGATTGACCGTAAGGTCATCGATGGGTGGCTGGTTAACGGCTCGGCAGCGATCGTTGATCGATCGTCTAGTCTTTTTCGACGACTGCAGAGCGGTTTTGTGTATCACTACGCCTTCGCAATGATCATCGGCCTTGTTGGTCTTACCTCCTGGCTTTTCTTCGCTTAATGCTTAATGAGTGAAGGCAGTGGATCTTTTCAATAATCATCTACTTTCTTTTCTGATTTGGTTTCCCGTGCTCGGCGGTTTGGTCGTGTTACTTACGGGCAATGACCGGCGCGCGGCGGCGGCACGGTGGATCGCGCTAGCGACCGGGCTGATCACGTTCTTCGTCAGTGTCCCACTTTGGGTTCGCTTCCAGCGCGGTGTCCCGGACATGCAGTTCGTAGAGAAGACGGATTGGATCAGTCGATTCCATATCGAGTATTTCCTTGGAGTGGATGGCATTTCTATGCCGCTCGTACTGTTGACTACGCTCCTGACTGTCGTGGTTATCGTTGCGGGTTGGGAGGTCATCAAAGTCCGCGTTTCGCAGTATTTCGCTGCCTTCCTCATCATGGAAGGTTTGATGATCGGCGTGTTCTGCGCGCTCGACGGAGTCCTTTTTTATCTGTTCTGGGAAGCCATGCTGATCCCCATGTTTCTGATCATTGGCGTTTGGGGCGGGGCGAACCGAGTTTACGCGGCAATCAAGTTCTTTCTGTATACGCTGTTGGGCTCGCTTCTCATGTTGGTGGCCTTACTCTATCTGTACAATGCTGCTGGGGGCTCGTTCGATCTACTCGAGTACCATAGTCTGCCTCTTACGGGCTCGGTCCAGACCCTCATCTTTCTCGCTTTTTTTGCTGCATTCGCGGTAAAGGTGCCTATGGTTCCCGTTCACACCTGGCTTCCTGATGCGCACGTCGAAGCGCCCACCGGGGGCTCTGTGATTCTGGCGGCTATTACCTTGAAGATGGGCGGGTACGGTTTTCTCCGCTTAGCGATGCCTATCGCGCCGGATGCTGCGCAGGATCTGGCGTGGATCGTCGTTGCGCTGTCGCTTGTAGCGGTTGTGTACATCGCACTCGTCGCTTTAGTCCAACGCGATATGAAGAAACTGATTGCGTATTCTTCGATTTCACATATGGGTTTCGTGACGCTGGGGTTTTTCGTGTTTAACACGCAGGCGATGGAAGGGGCGGTAGTGCAGATGATCTCGCACGGATTTGTCTCGGGGGCACTTTTTCTTTGTGTTGGCGTCCTTTACGATCGCCTCCATTCGAGAGAAATTGCCACTTACGGCGGTGTGATCAAGTCGATGCCGGCCTTCGCATTTTTCATGGTGTTCTTTGCGATGGCTAACGCGGGTTTGCCAGGTACATCAGGTTTCGTTGGCGAGTTTCTCGTGATTCTAGGAACGTTCTCTGTCAGTGGTTTCTACGCCACCGTCGCCGCATTAACCCTGATCGTTGGCGCAGCCTATACCCTGTGGATGGTGAAGCGAGTGGTGTTCGGTGCGATCAGCAATCCTGATGTCGGTAGTCTCTCGGACCTCAATCGTCGAGAGTTCTGGATGCTCGGCAGTATGGCGGTGGCCGTGTTGATACTGGGTGTTTGGCCGGCCCCATTGCTTGACGTGATGGAGTCGTCGGTGACTCATCTGCTAACGCACCTGGCGGAGTCAAAACTATGATGACTTTCAGTTCGCTCCAAGTTGACCTCATTACGCCCGAGATTTTTCTATGTGCAGCGGCGTGTGTCATTCTACTGATCGAGTTGATCACGAAACCGCAGAGACCCTGTGCGGCAGCCTGGCCGCTCACGGTCGTCTCGCTCCTGGTCGGCGCATGGCTGGCCTTTAGTCAGATGGATCAAGCTGCGACTCTTGGGCTGAACGGTCTGATCATTGCCGACCCGATGTCGGCGTTGCTCCGGGGGTTGACCTGCGTCGTGACGGCAGTGGCCTTGTTCTATGCTCGCGCATACAGCGAAGCCCGCGAAGTATGGCGAGTTGAGTATTTGATTCTCGCGCTATTCGGAGTCGTCGGCATGATGACAATGATCGGGGCTGCTCATTTGCTCACCCTCTATGTAGGGATTGAGTTACTGGCCCTGTGTCTTTACGGCATGATTGCTATGCAGCGCGATGCGGTCGAGGCTGCAGAGGCCGCGATGAAGTACTTTATCCTCGGTGCGTTGGCTTCAGGATTGCTACTCTATGGGATGTCCTTGCTGTACGGGTTAACGGGCACGCTCTCCTTATCGGAGATCGGTTCCAGTACGCTCACCCATCTGGCGCCGGGCAGTTTGCCCCTCATGCTAGCCATCGTCATGGTTGTAGCGGGCCTGCTCTTCAAGCTCGGCGCGGTTCCATTTCATATGTGGGTGCCGGACGTTTATGAAGGCTCTGCGACCGGGACCACGCTGTATCTCTCGGCCGTCCCGAAACTTGCGGCCTTCGCGATACTCTATCGATTGCTCTTTCAAGGGCTCGGCGGGTGGCTCGAAATTTGGCAGGACGTACTTCTTGTGGCTGGGATACTGTCGATTGGCCTTGGAAGCATCATTGCCATCGCACAGACCAGCCTCAAGCGATTGCTCGCCTATTCAACGATCTCGCATATGGGATTCTTGCTCCTGGGCTTCGCATCCGGTTCGACCAGTGGATTCGCGGCCTCAATGATGTACGCCGTGGTTTATTCGGTCACTACCCTTGCTGTGTTTGGAGGCATGCTAGCCCTCTCACGAGCAGGCTTCGAATCGGATCAGCTTGATGACCTTCGAGGACTTAATCGGCGGAACCCTTGGCTTGCGTTTCTTATGCTTATCGTGGTTTTTTCTTTGGCCGGAATCCCACCGACCGCCGGATTTTTCGCTAAGTTATTGGTACTTCAGGCGGCATTAGAGGCGGGATTTGTTGAGATTGTTATCGCCGCTGTTTTGTTCGCCGTTGTGGGTGCGTTCTATTATCTTCGGATCGTGAAATTGATGTACTTCGACGACCCGCGCCCGGATTTGCTTGCCGCGGCGTCACATTCATACGGGCCCGGCGTGCGGCTTGCCCTTTCCGTGAATTCGATTCTTATTGTTGCGATTACGCCTTGGGTCGGGGTCATTATTGAGATGGTTTCAAAGACGATCTGAGTCCGCGAAAAAGCGTCTCGGCCGCATCAAACCACCGACTTTTCAGCGCTATTTTTTGGTCGAATCCGCTTCGGAAAAAGCCGCCCCTGTGCTAAAATTTAGGCTGTAAAAACAGCGCTTTCCCGTCCTCTTATGGCGCCGGTGGCGGGAACGAATCCTTCGAGAAATTCCGCGCAAAAATGTCGCTTATTCCCGCCAATGGATGATATTGCCAAAGAGACATTTCCTGCTAATTTAGAGCAGGAAATGCGTCAGTCCTATCTCGATTACGCGATGAGCGTTATCGTGGGCAGGGCGTTGCCTGATGTACGGGACGGACTTAAACCGGTGCACCGGCGGGTGCTCTACGCCATGGCTGAACTGGGCAACGACTGGAATAAAGCCTACAAGAAATCTGCACGCGTGGTCGGCGATGTGATTGGTAAATACCATCCTCATGGCGACTCCGCGGTATACGACGCGATCGTTCGCTTGGCGCAGCCTTTCTCCCTGCGGTACCCCCTGGTGGACGGTCAGGGTAACTTCGGTTCGGTCGATGGCGACGCGCCCGCAGCGATGCGCTACACCGAAATAAGGCTCGCGCGTATCGCGCATGAATTATTAGATGACCTAGATAGGGAGACCGTTGATTTCGTCCCCAACTATGACGAAACAGAAAGCCAACCCGCGGTTCTTCCTGCGCGTTTTCCGAATCTTCTTGTGAACGGATCGGCGGGAATAGCCGTGGGAATGGCGACCAACATACCGCCTCATAATCTTACTGAGACAATCGATGCGTGTCTTGCCATTATCGACGATCCCGCAGTGACCTTGGAAACGCTTTTGGGGATTATTCCGGGTCCGGATTTCCCCACAAGCGGCATCATCAACGGCAGTCGCGGAATACGAGAAGCCTATCGGACGGGCAGGGGCCGGATTCACGTACGCGCTCGCGTAGAGACCGAAAAGATCGGGTCCTCAGATCGTGTGGCATTGGTGGCAACTGAGCTGCCCTATCAGGTTAACAAAGCTCGACTCTTGGAGAAAATTGCGGAGCTGGTTCGTGAGAAAAAGATCGAAGGGATTTCTGGCCTTCGGGACGAATCAGATAAATCCGGGATGCGGGTCGTCATCGAGTTACGCAAAGGCGAGAACCCGGAAGTCATTCTTAACAATCTGTATCAGCATACCCAAATGCAGACGGTGTTTGGGATAAACCTTGTTGCCCTGCGAAACAATCAGCCACGATTATTTACACTCCCTGAGCTGCTAGAGGATTTTATTCGGCATCGACGGGAGGTCGTGACTCGTCGCACCCTGTTCGATCTTAAAAAGGCGCGGGCCCGCGGTCATCTTTTAGAGGGCCTTGCAGTCGCGCTTGCGAACATTGACCCGGTAATAGAGCTCATCAAACAGGCAGCCAGCCCAGCGGAGGCCAAGACCGCACTGCTTGCACGTCCATGGGCGTCAGAGGTTGTAAATCAGATGCTGGAGGCGTCACGTCTTCAGGAGGGCACGTTAGAGGATGCTGGACCTGAATTTGGTATGTCCCCCGAGGGATACCGACTATCTCCTGTTCAGGCGCAGGCCATCTTGGACCTTCGGCTGCATCGTTTGACCGGTCTTGAGCAGGACAAAATTCGAGAGGAGTACGTCGAGGTATTGAAGCGCATCCGTGAATATCTGGATATTCTGGAAAATCCCGACCGTTTGATGCGCGTCATTAGGGATGAGCTTGTCGAGATTAAATCCAGGTATGGCGATGAGCGCCGCACAGAAATCCATGAGCACCACGAGGATCTCGAGGACGAGGACCTGATTACGCCAGAGGATCGCGTCGTCACGATCTCACACGAAGGGTATGCGAAGTCCCAACCGGTTTCAGATTACCAGGCGCAGCGCAGAGGCGGAAAAGGCCGTGTTGCGACAAGAACCAAGGAAGAAGATTTCGTTAAGAGGCTGTTCGTCGCCAATACGCATGACACCGTCATGTGCTTCTCGAATTTGGGTAAGGTGTATTGGCTGAAGGTCTATCAGTTCCCGGTGGCCGGCCCACAGGCGCGCGGTCGTCCGCTGGTTAATTTGCTACCGCTTGGGGAAGCGGAACGCATTACAGCGGTATTGCCGGTCAATCGATCGGCCGTCGGGGGCTTCGTGTGTATGGTCACCCGACGCGGCATCATAAAAAAATGCGGCGTGGATAAGTTTTCCCGACAACGATCAGTTGGTCTGATCGCCGTCGATCTTGTCGAAGGTGATGAGCTTGTGGAAGTGGCCTTAACCTCAGGCTCGTCTGAGATTATGTTGCTGAGCTCCGGTGGGAAGGCAATCCGTTTTGCTGAAACACAGGTCCGCGAAATGGGGCGAACTGCGCGCGGTGTGCGCGGGCTTAGCCTGAAGGAGGGGCAGGAAGTCATCACGATGCTGACATTTGAGAAAGACAGCGCGCACGAAACGGTGCTCCTCGCTACCGAGAACGGTTACGGAAAACGCTCAGAGCTTGCTGATTTCCCTATTAAAAACAGAGGCGGACAGGGAGTTATCGCGATCAAAGTGGGCGGCCGAAACGGCGCGCTTATTGGGGCGGAAAAAGTAATCGATAGCGATGACTTGATGTTGATCACCGGTGGAGGCCGGCTTGTTCGCACTCGTGTCGGAGACATCCCGACGGTTGGGCGAAACACCCAGGGCGTGCGTCTGATCCGGCTTGCAGATGACGAGGACTTGGTAAGTCTCAGTACCGTAGACGAGCCCGATGATCAAGAAACTGAGGAGTCGACAGCGGCAGCGCCGTTGGATGCCTAGCGCCTGCACGCAGAGCTCCCCCTGAGAATCTGCGGTTTGATGATCGTGATATCATCGCGCGCCCTCGGGACCTAATTGTTCAAAGTGTGTTTGTGGATCTCGTTGCGGATCGAGTCACCGTCCTATGTCGAATAAAACCAATATTGATGAGCTTCGCCAGAAGATAGATCAGATTGATGAGGCGCTGCTCGACGCAATCAATCAGCGAATTCAGCTGGCGGCGGAGATCGGCAGGGCGAAAGAAGGCGACGGCCAGAGTATCTATCGCCCCGACCGCGAGGCGCAAATTTTTGAGCGCCTTGGCAAGAAGAATACGGGGCCTCTAGATGCCGCTTCGATTCGTTCTATTTTCCGGGAAATCATATCGGCTGCGAGAGCGGCTGAAGGCCCGATTAAAGTTGGGGTTCTTGGGCCAAGGGGTACCTATAGCGAACAGGCCGCTTTAAGCGTATTTGGCCAGCAGATCGAGATAGTTGAGGCGTCGAGCATCAAGGAAGTGTTCCGCCTTACGGAGTCTGGTGAGGCGAGTTTTGGGGTGGTTCCGGTTGAGAACTCGACGGAGGGGGGTATTAACGTCACCCTTGACCTTTTAGTTGACTCGCCGCTAGCGATCTGTAACGAAGCAGAACTTCGTATCTCGCACAATCTCCTCGGAAAAACGGAAGATCATGAGCCTCTTCAGATCAGCGGTCATGAGCAGGCTTTGGCGCAATGCCGTAACTGGCTTGAGGATAATTATCCTGGCATCACTCAGGTCGCGGTTGCAAGTAACGCGGAGGCCGCGCGCCTTGCTTCGATTGATCCTTCGGTATGGGCGGTCGCTTCGGAATCCGCTGCTTCAGTTTACGGCTTGAATCTTGTGGCCAAGGGAATCGAAGACCTTCGCGGGAATACAACTCGCTTTCTTATCCTGTCGAAGGAGGGTGTAAAAGCGAGCGGGAAAGATAAGACAAGCCTTGTGGTTGCTAACTCTGACAAAGCGGGCGCATTACTATCGTTGCTCGAACCTCTCGCCACCGCTGGTATTAGCATGACGCGCATCGAATCTCGTCCGATGAAGTCGCAGCTTTGGCGATATGTGTTTTTTATCGATATTCAGGGGCATGCCGATGACCCTAAGGTTTCCGAAACCCTGCAGCGCCTGCAGTCTGAGTCGGCTTTTTTTAGAGTTTTAGGCTCTTACCCTCGAAGTTCCTAGGCATCCGTATGTCTATCCAAAAACTTGTTACTTCGGGCGTGCGTAGTCTGCAGCCCTATCAGCCTGGCAAGCCCGTAGAAGAGTTGGAACGGGAGTTAGGGATCAGCGGGATCATCAAGCTTGCGTCAAACGAGAACCCTAGGGGGGCGAGCCCTTGCGTCACCGAGGCGGTTGCTCATGCCCTCCGCGATCTCGCTCGTTATCCGGATGGCTCGGGGTATTCCTTAAAGTCGAAGTTAGGCTCTCGGTTAGGTGTCCGGCCGGAGCACATCACCCTGGGAAACGGCTCCAACGATGTGTTGGAAATTATTGCGCGATGCTTTATTTCATCTGGCGACGGCGTGGTAATTTCGGAGCACGCGTTCGCGGTGTATTACCTCGCATCTCGAGCTGCGGGTGCAAATATTGTGTTCACTCCCGCAGACCGCTACGGGCATGATTTATCGGAAATGCGAAAAGCGATTTCTGCCTCCACCCGACTGATTTTTATCGCCAATCCGAATAATCCGACGGGGACACATCTGAAGCATCGGGAATTGCATGCTTTTCTGAAGGATCTCCCTGAGGAAGTAATAGCAGTTCTTGACGAGGCGTATGTCGAGTACACCGATGGCATGGATCACCCCGATGGGATTGCGCTGCTTAACGAATTTCCCAACCTCATCGTTACGCGTACGTTTTCAAAGGCCTACGGGATTGCAGCGCTGCGCGTCGGTTACGCTGCGGCGTCGGAGGAGATTACAGAAATTCTTAATCGTGTTCGCCAGCCGTTTAATGTGAACTCCCTAGCGCTAATCGCGGCGGAGGCTGCGTTGGAGGATCAACACTTCGTGGCTGATAGCGTTCGCGAGAATAAGGAGCAATTAACCCGGCTCGCTGATGCTTGTGCGGAACTGGGTCTTCAGACGATCCCGTCAGCCGCGAATTTCATTTGTGTAGAGGTGGGTCCTGCCGCTGCCGCCATTTATGAAGCGATGCTCAGATTGGGAGTGATTGTTCGCCCCGTGGCTAATTATGGGCTTCCCAACCACTTGCGCATTACAGTCGGTACACCGCAAGAAAACGATCGGTTAATTGATGCTCTGCGCACGGCGATTGATGAGCCTGCACCCAGTCACCGTGAGTGAATCAAAGGATACGACGTTTATTGAGCACCTAGCCGTCCTTGGCGTTGGCTTGATAGGAGGCTCTTTAGCGGCCTCACTAAAGAAACGGGATTGCGTTAAACACGTGTCCGGATACGGCCGCAGTCAGGCTAACCTGACTTTGGCATCGCGTTTGGGCCTAATCGATAAGGTTAGCAACAGTGTCGAGGAGGCCGTCCGGGGCGCCGACGTCGTATTGATAGCGTCCCCAATCGGGGCGATCGGCGAATTGCTGGATGAGATTCGCCAGCATGCGCCCAAAAAGGCCATTGTGACGGACGTCGGAAGTGCGAAAGCGGGCGTGATTGCGATCGCCGAGAGCGCCTTAGGCGATAGGTTTCCATTATTTGTTCCCGGTCATCCTGTCGCAGGAAGCGAGCGAAGTGGGGCGTCGGCCGCGGATCCGGAGCTTTTTGTGGATCATTGGGCGGTCCTAACGCCACTCAATGAAACCGATCCCGACGCTCTTCGAATTGTTCGAAGAATGTGGGAAGCTGCAGGGGCGAAAGTTAAAATGATGACGCCTGAAGCGCACGATCGATTACTGGCCATGATCAGCCATCTTCCCCACGCGACTGCATACGGACTGACTATGCAACTGGCGCGACAGGATGGCCGTGACGATCTGTTTGACCTCGCTGCGGGCGGTTTCTTGGATATCACTCGAATTGCATCAAGCGACCCTGTCATGTGGCGCGATATTTTCATCGATAATCGTGATGAGGTTCTTTCTCTCATTGCTGAGCATAAAAATGTTCTCTCCGAGCTTGAGGCTCTGATCGAGACCCGTGATTTGGCGGGCCTTGAGGGCTGGTGCGCTGAGGCAAAACGAATTCGTGATCGGCTTGCAAAGCACGTATCCGACCAGGAGCTGTGACCGGCATGTCGTGGCTTTTGTCTACGCGCTCCGAAGGATTAAGCGGCAATCTGACGGTGCCTGGCGATAAATCAATCAGCCATCGATCGGTTATCCTGGGGTCCATTGCTGAGGGAGCGTCGCACATCACGGGGATTCTTGAGGGCGATGATGTGGTCGCTACTGTCAGTGCTTTCCGTAAGCTCGGTGTGCAGATTACGGGCCCTAGCGAGGGAGAGCTGGTCATCAACGGGGTGGGTAAAGACGGCCTATCGGGTCCAACGGAGGCGTTAGACCTTGGGAACTCGGGCACCTCCATGCGGCTGTTGTGTGGCTTGCTCTCAGGACAGCGCTTTAACACAACCCTTGTAGGAGATGAATCACTCGGTAAACGCCCGATGAGGCGCGTCATTGAGCCATTGAGCCAGATGGGTGCGCAAATCGAATCGGCGGATGGCTGCGCGCCGCTTTTTATTAAAGGTCAGGGCGCGTTGAGCAGTATTGATTATCGCCTTCCCGTCGCAAGTGCTCAGGTGAAGTCTGCGCTCCTTTTGGCCGGTCTTTATGGCAAAGGAAAAACCACTGTCTTCGAGCCGGTCTTGACCCGGGACCATACCGAGCGAATGTTGGCGGCGTTCTCATCGAATCCGTTTAAGAAAACCAATCCGTGCGAAGTTTTCGACAGCTGGTCTTTAAAGGGCCAACGCATTGAAGTCCCCGCGGATATTTCATCCGCAGCATTTTTTCTGGTTGCGGCCAGTCTAATCCCGAGGAGTGATTTACTGCTGTTGAATGTTGGAATTAACCCAACGCGGGAGGCGGTGTTAAAGATACTGGGGCTAATGGGCGCACAAATTGAAGAGATCAATCGTAGAGAGAATGCCCTAGAGCCCGTCTGTGACTTGAGGGTTAGGCATTCCGCGCTCCATGGAATCGATATTCCACCCGACTTGGTTGCCAACGCAATCGACGAATTACCTGTGTTGTCGATTGCCGCAGGCGGCGCTAAAGGGCTAACGCGCCTGCGCGGGGCGGCGGAACTGCGTGTAAAAGAATCAGATCGAATCGCGGCTATGGTTCAAGGACTAAAGAGGTTGAGTATTGAGGTGGAGGAATTTCCAGATGGTATGGATATTGTCGGCGGTGTCTTCGGCGAAGGGACTGTAGAGAGTCACGGCGACCATCGAATCGCCATGGCATTTGCGGTGGCTGGCGGCGTTGCTGAGGGGCCTGTGAAAATCCTCAATGCGGACAACGTGAAGACATCCTTTCCTAACTTCTCGCGCACTGCGTCTCAGGCGGGCCTGTTAGTAACGGAAGGGACAGAGAGCATCTCCGGTGGTTGATGCCGTCCCGGTCCTAACTATTGACGGGCCGAGCGGTACTGGAAAGGGGACTATCGCCGCGCGGTTAGCGAACGTGTTTGGTTGGCATATTCTCGATAGCGGAGCTTTTTATCGGGCGTTTGGCTTCCTGGCAAACCGGCGGGGGATCTCGCCCGAGAACGATCACGCGCTGAGGGCGATGGGCTCAACGGCTCTGATCGAGTTCCATAAAATCGGGGATGAGGTCAGGATTTTCGTTGAGGGGATTGATGTAAGCGAGACCGTTCGGGGCGAAGAGGGCGGTAAGGTGGCATCGGTTTATGCGGCAATTCCGGCAGTCCGGAGCCTGCTGCTCGAGCGGCAACGTGCTGTCCGCCGTCCTCCTGGACTCATTGCGGATGGGCGGGATATGGGGACCGTTGTTTTTCCGGATGCTTTCTTAAAGATCTTTCTCCAAGCTTCGCCAAAAGTTAGAGCACAAAGACGCTATAAGCAGTTGAAGGAAAAGGGTTTTGATGTTAATCTCTCGCGCCTCGAAAAGGAGATCGCCGAGCGAGATCACAAGGATACACATCGCGCAGTGTCACCCTTGGCCCCGGCCGAAGACGCCGTGACGATTGACACCTCGAATCAAAGTCGTGAAGAGGTCGTTGCCGCGGTGATAGCGCTTGCTCGAAGCCGTTTGGAATGACTGGATCAGATCCGGCGATAAGATCTCCTTAGGCGAAAAATTTTGGGGGCTGACTCGGTTCAGTCGAAATTCACCTCTAACATTGCCGCGGCTTTCTCGCGGACTTCTACTCTTACCATCATGTCAGAAAACTTTGAACAACTCCTTGAGGAGAGCTTGCAGAATGCCGTCATGCAGACCGGCGCCGTCATCCTGGCGGAAGTCGTGGAGATCAATGGCGACTACATCATAGTAAATGCAGGCCTCAAGTCGGAATCCGAGATTCCGGCCACCCAGTTCCGCGATGCCGACGGATCGGTTTCGATCCAGATTGGCGATCAGGTCGAGGTCGCGATCGAAGCGCTCGAAGACGGGTTTGGCAATACCAGACTTTCCCGAGAGCGTGCTCGTAGGGCAAAGTCCTGGGAGGTGCTGAAGGAAGCATTCGACAAGGAATCGATCGTCACTGGATTCCTAACGGGTAAGGTCAAGGGAGGATTCACCGTTTCGCTAGATGAGGTGAGAGCATTCCTTCCCGGATCGCTCGCTGACGTCCGCCCCGTCACAGACTCCGCTTACCTTGAGAATCGGAAGCTCGAGTTCAAGGTAATCAAGCTTGACCAAGCTCGAAACAACGTAGTGGTGTCGCGCCGCGCGGTTGTTGAGAAAGAGATGATGGCTGAACGCAGTGCACTGTTGGAGAATTTGGAAGAGGGGCAGATTGTTACGGGAGTGGTCAAGAATCTTACAGACTACGGCGCGTTTGTTAACCTCGGCGGGTTGGACGGGCTCCTTCATATCACCGATATCGCCTGGAAGCGGGTTAAACACCCCTCTGAGGCCCTAAACGTTGGCGATGAGGTAACGGTCCGTGTTCTTAAGTTTGATCGCGAGAGAAACCGCGTTTCTCTAGGGATGAAGCAGCTCGGAGACGATCCATGGGCTGATATTGCGCGACGCTATCCGGAGAAAACCCGAATCTTCGGTAAGGTCACCAACATCACTGACTACGGCGCTTTCGTTGAGTTGGAAGAGGGTGTTGAGGGATTGGTGCACGTGTCTGAGATGGACTGGACTAACAAGAATGTTCACCCGAACAAGATTTGTCAGTTAGGTGACGAGGTGGAAGTCATGGTCTTAGAGGTGGACTCCGAGCGTCGCCGGATTTCGCTCGGTATGAAGCAATGCTCCGGCAATCCGTGGGAAGAATTCGCCGCTACACATCAGCGCAATGACCGCATCACCGGCGAGATCAAGTCTATTACCGATTTTGGGGTCTTCATCGGGCTTGAGGGTGGCATCGACGGCCTAATCCACCTGAGTGATCTCTCCTGGGATCGAGAGGGCGATGATGCGGTTCGCGACTTCAAAAAGGGCGATCAGATCGAAGCCATTGTCCTATCTGTTGATCCAGAGCGCGAGCGAATCTCGCTTGGGGTGAAGCAAGCGCAAGAGGATCCGTTCAGTGCGTTTGCCGGCGGGCATGCAAAGGGCACCACGGTGAAGGGAGCAGTCACTTCGGTTGATGCCAAAGGCGCGGTGGTCGATCTTGGGGATGGGGTCGAGGGTTATCTTCGGGCAACGGAACTGTCTCGAGACTATGTTGAGGATGCGCGCTCGGTCTTGAGCGTGGGGGCAGAGGTCGAGGCGAAAGTGACCAGTATTGATCGAAAGACTCGTCGCATTACGCTATCGATCAAAGCGCTGGATGCGGAGATCGAGGACCAAACGGTGCAGCAATACAGTGGGCAGGCAGCCGTACGAACATCTCTTGGCGACAAGCTCAAGGAAGAGTTGGAAAAGCAGGACGCCTGATCATGAGATTCGTTGGAGCTCGGTAGGTTCGTAGGGATGCGAACCATGACAAAGTCGGAGTTGATCGAGCGCTTGTGTCGTGATCAAGCTCATCTGCCGCCGCGGGATGTAGAGTTCGCCGTGAACGCTGTCTTAGAGCACATGCGTCGGGCACTTGTGTCAGGCGATCGTATTGAGATTCGCGGGTTCGGCAGCATTGGTCTTCGGTATCGAATGCCACGAACAGGTCGTAATCCCAAGACCGGGGAGTCGGTTGAAGTGCCGGGGAAGTATGTTCCCCATTTTAAGCCGGGCCGACTCCTTCGTGAGCGGGTCAATGACGGCAGCGCTGATGACACAAATGGACGCTCGCCTGACTCGACTTAAACGCCGAGCAGACTCTCAGTCGACCCAGGGGCTCACCAGCGGTTAGTCATTGCAGGTCGACCGGTGCGAAATTTCCTTAAGAAGCTCCTATGGGTTCTCGCGCTGGCGGTTGTCGTCGTTTTGGGTGCGACCTTCGCGTCACAGAATGTTCAATTGATATCGATTGTGTACTTTGATTGGCGATGGGAGGGGAGCCTACTTGTCGCTCTCTTCTTTGCCCTCTTCAGCGGTTTCGTTCTGGGGGTCCTGCCGGGTTGGTGGTCGGCATTTCTCGCGAGACGTGAATTACGGCGGAGGTCGGCCATAAGAAACGCTCCCCCAGCTAGAGACCAGTGATTGCGTTGATGGATCCCGCCTGGTTACTGGTCTTACTTCCCCTCGCGGCACTGTCGGGCTGGGTCGGGGCTCGCCGCCTACGCGGCGGCCGGGGCGAGGTTCCCTCAAAAGGCGAGAAGCCGTATCTGGAGAGCCTAAATCTAGTCATCAACGATCAACATGATAAAGCGCTTGATGTTTTGTCTACCGCCCTTCAGGAGCATGACGAAGATCTCGAGATACAGCTTGCGCTGGGCAGCCTGTTTCGACGCCGTGGAGAAATCGAGCGGGCGACACAAATCCACCAGAGACTGTTGGCTCGTTCCGCGCAGTCCGCGGAGCAGAAAAGCCAGGTTTTATTTGAACTGGCGTGCGACTATTTCAAGGGGGGTCTTCTTGATCGGGCCGAAAACCTGTTTAAGGAGGCGGGCGCGACTTCACGCTTTAGGGAGCAGTCTCTTCGTATGCTCATCCAGATCTATGAAAGTGAGCATGAGTGGGCCCCCGCGGTAGCTGTTGTCCGGGAGCTCTCCGAGCTTTCAGGGGAGGATTTAAGTCATTCGGCGGCTCAGTATTGCTGCGAGTTGGCTGACAGGGCCATCGCTGAGGGAGATCTCGATTCAGCAAAGGAATGTATTGCCGAGGCGTTAGAGTATCGACCCCGGTTCGCCCGGGCGATGATCCTTAAGGGTCGGATTCAAGCATTCGGCGGCAAGCACGCTAAGGCGATCGCTTCATGGATAGAGCTTTCGGAAACCCATCCGCACTACGCCTATGAGGTCGCCAAATTGGTGCAGACCAGTGCGGAAGTTTTGGCGGAGCCGGACCATTACGTGCAGTTTTTGCGCAGTGCGGTCAAGGTGAGCGGGGATGATCGACTTCGTTTGATGTACGTCGATGCACTAGTTCTCAGAGGAAGTACGGAGCAAGCAGAGGATTATCTGAGCGACTGGTTATCCCAGTCGGCGAGTTTAGTCGGATTGAATCACCTTCTGGGGCTGCGCGCTCAAGACGCTCAGAGGGCTGGTTCCAGCGAGGACTACGCCTTTTTTCGCCAGGTTACCTCAAGACTACTTCAGCATCGCACGGGGTATGAATGTCGGTTCTGCGGATTTGAGGGTAGATCATTGCACTGGCAATGCCCAGGCTGCAAACATTGGGACACAACCGCACCTCGGGTCCCCGCGTTCCACGACTCGTAGTGTGAAGTATTTACGTTGTTCTCCCTATTGTGCAAGGTCAGACTAACTTTGTCCGTCACAGCGCGGATACTTCAATACAGACTTTTGACTACAAGGAGCGTAGACAATGAAAATCCAAACCAAAACTCTGGCGCAGTTCGTCGTCGGTTCAATGTGTGCTTCATTACTTATGGCAGCCCATGCGGAGCCTGTGGATATAAACCTCGCCTCAGCAGACGCCTTGGCGCAGAACATCGTTGGAGTGGGGCCAGTCACCGCGCAAAAAATCATCTCTTATCGAGAAGAGCATGGCGGGTTCCAGACTGTTGACGAGTTGATGAACGTCTCGGGCGTGGGAATCAAGGTATTGGAAGCTAATCAGGATGTTCTCATGATCGATGGAAAAGTCCCTCAAAACTGATAAAATTCGGGCGACGGCTCGGCGGAAGGGTGCCCTCTCGGCACCCTTCTTTTTAAGAAGAAGTCTCCGGGTCCTGACTTTCGTCCTTTAGCCGACTTCGAGATACAGAACCATGAGAGTGACCGTAGTGGGAACCGGGTATGTGGGTCTTGTGTCGGGCACTTGTCTCGCCGATGTCGGAAACGATGTGCTCTGTATTGATAGCGACGAAAAGAAAATCGCTGGTCTCCGGGACGGAGAAATCCCCATTTTTGAGCCCGGGCTTGAAGAGCTCGTTCAACGAAATACGAGCGCGGGAAGGCTGCGTTTTAGCACCGACCTTGCCGAGGGAGTCACACACGGCGAAGTAGTTTTTATAGCGGTTGGGACCCCTCCGGATGAGGATGGTGCCGCCGATTTGCAACATGTCCTGGCCGTGGCACACGGTATCGGGACCGTGTTGGAAGATTATCGCGTGGTCGTAAACAAATCTACAGTGCCCGTGGGTACTGCAGACAAAGTGAAAAACGCTATTCAAAAAGCGCTCACGAGTCGAAATCGGGAGGTCGATTTTTCGGTCGTGTCAAATCCTGAGTTCCTAAAGGAAGGGGCCGCTATCGAGGACTTTTTGAAGCCAGATCGGATCGTTGTGGGTATCGCCGACGAGCGTTCAAAAGAAATCATGCGAGAGCTCTACGGGCCCTTCAATCGTAATCATGAACGGCTTCTTTTTATGGATATCCGATCTGCCGAGCTTACGAAATATGCGGCGAATGCCATGTTGGCTACAAAGATTTCGTTTATGAATGAGTTGGCGAATATCGCGGAACGTGTCGGCGCGGACATTGAGACGGTGCGGCTTGGGATCGGTTCCGACCCGAGGATTGGCTATCATTTTATTTACCCCGGGTGCGGATATGGGGGCTCATGCTTTCCAAAAGATGTTAAAGCGCTTGCCCATACCGCTACCGAAAATGCGTACGAGGCGAGGCTGCTGAATGCGGTTGAGGCGGTTAATGAGGACCAGAAGGCGAGCCTCCTTGGCAAAGTCTGCGATCATTTCGGACAGGACCTCTCCGGACTTAATTTTGGTGTCTGGGGACTGTCATTTAAGCCCAATACCGATGACATGCGAGAAGCCCCAAGCCTTACCGTGATAAGTGGGCTGCTTGAGCGGGGAGCAATGGTCTTGGGCTATGACCCCGTAGCAGGTCCTGAGGCGCAACGTCATTTCGAAAACGATAAAGGCTTCAGTCTGGCTGAGGACATGTACGGCGCAAGCGAGAACTCCGATGCTTTAATTTTGCTCACCGAATGGAAAGAGTTTCGAGCGCCCGACATGGGACGACTGTTGAGCAATCTTCGGACGCCCGTTATTTTTGACGGGCGGAATGTATTTGATCCGGCGGTCATGAAGCGTTTGGGCGCCCGTTATTACAGTATCGGCCGTCGGCCTGTCGGCTGATCGAGATCCGAAACACCCAACGACGAATCGCGATGGAAACGCTGAGCGAAAGGTTACTCGTCGGAGCGCGCGATCTTCGCTGTCTCGTGGTTGGAGACGCGATGCTCGATCGTTACTGGCTTGGTGATGTGGATCGCATATCACCCGAGGCACCGGTCCCCGTTGTGAGTGTCAAGGCAATCCATGAGTGTGCAGGAGGGGCTGGGAATGTCGCGGCCAATATCGCGGCGCTCGGGAGCCGATGCGAGTTGATCTCGTTTGCGGGTGACGATGACGCGGGAAAGAGATTGAGCGCAATTCTTTCTGAGGCGGATGTAGGGGTTCATCTTCATATCGATCCTGATGGGCGCACAACCGAGAAACTACGCGTCGTCTCAAGGAATCAGCAACTTCTTCGGATTGATTTTGAATCCCAACCGAACGCCGATCTTATTCGTCAAAGCGTATTGGATTTTGAGACCTTAAGTGCTCACGCGGATGTGGTTGTGATTTCTGATTATGGAAAGGGCGGATTGAGTCAGATTTCTGAGATGATATCTATGGCGCGCGCGGCTAAGCGACCTGTGATCGTTGACCCTAAGGGAGAAGATTTTTCCCGATATCACGGCGCCACGATCGTAACCCCTAACGCACATGAGTTCGAGGCGGTGACAGGTGTCGCCGTGGACCATCCGCGCTTTGAGGCGGCCGCCTTTGGTCTCGTGCAAGAAGTCGGGATCTCAGCTCTACTGGTTACCCAAGGGTCAGAGGGGATGTCGCTATTCTCAGATAACGGCATTCGAGTGCATCAAGATGCTGTACCGGTCGAGGTGTTTGATGTGAGTGGCGCCGGAGATACCGTGGTTGCCCTCTTAGCTGTCAGTCTCGGACTGGAGTTTGGATGGTCGGAGTGTATAAAACTTGCAACACAAGGAGCCAGTGCTGTTGTGAGTCGTTTCGGAACAAGTGTTGTCCGGATCAGCGATCTTGCAGCGTGACCGCGAAGAGAAAATCGATATGTTAGTTGTGACAGGCGGCGCGGGTTTTATCGGATCCAACCTCGTCAAGGCGCTAAATCAGAGAGGCCGTAAGGATATCGTAGTTGTTGACGATCTCTCGGATACCCGCAAGGTGATGAATCTTAGCGATCTTGAGATTGCGGACTATATCGACAAGGATGATTTTCTCCGTCGATGTGATGAGCTCAATCGCATGACCCCCATCGAGTGCGTTTTTCACCAGGGAGCTTGTTCGGACACGATGGTCGACGATGGCCGATTCGTCATGAGCGTGAACTATGACTATTCGAAATCTCTACTCGCATTTTGTCAGCAACACGCTATTCCCTTGATCTACGCGTCCTCGGCCTCCGTGTATGGATTACATGGGCCATTTACAGAATCTGCTGATAGATTCAAGCCTCTAAACGCATATGCCTACTCCAAAACCTTGTTTGATCAATTCGCATGGCAGTCGAGCTTGACTCCAGCCTCTCAATTAGTGGGATTAAGATACTTCAACGTTTACGGGCCAGGCGAGCAACATAAGGGCCGGATGGCATCTGTAGCATGGCATCTGACGCATCAGTATTTTGAGACAGGTAAAGTAAAACTATTTAGTGGTACTGGCGGCTATGGTGACGGCGAGCAACGCCGTGACTTTATCCATGTCGATGACGCGGTACGAGCGAATTTGTTTTTTCTCGATCATCCTGAAAAA